>Ga0209166_10004104_pt1 | contig 10294 bp, 7 predicted proteins | sample Coa_R1_3_FD_187151 | JGI IMG/M metagenome (GOLD analysis project Ga0209166, IMG submission 187151) | Surface soil microbial communities from Centralia Pennsylvania, which are recovering from an underground coalmine fire - Coalmine... | ecosystem: Environmental > Terrestrial > Soil > Unclassified... | reverse complement strand
GGGAGGAACGGGCACTCGTGCTTCGGCGCCAGCGCTCGGCGCTCCCAGCGTGGTTCCACCTCCGCCTACCTTGACTGGCAGCGGCCGAACTGCAGGAACACAACTCGCCAGCAACGTGGTTGCTCCGCCTCCTTCGTTTGGAGGTGGAACAAACGCCGCGGGCTCCGGATTAGGCCGCAAAGGCGTGGGATTGGGCGCTCCTCTGAACGCTGGATCGAATCTGGCGCCGCCAACGAATGGAGGTAGCGGCAGCTCGGGCGCGGTGATGTCCACGCAGCCCGGCCCACGAGTCGGCCTGCCCACCAGCGGCGGCACCGGTTCCCTCGCCATGTCTCCGGGAGGCGGAGACAAAACCGGCCTCGGCGGCTCCGCCGGAGGCACCGGCATTGGCGCAGGCAACGGCCCTGGCAGTGGAATGAATGGCAGCGCATCGGGCGCGGGAAAAACTGGCGCAGGTCACGGGTCCGATCCCAGCGCTCGCGGCGGCATCTCCACCGCAGCCGGACCGGGCGGAGCCGGCAGCGTTCCCTCCGGAAATCCTCCGGCGCGCGGCGTCGACATCAGTGGCGGCACCGGCATCGTGAATCTGCCAAGCTTCGGTTCCGATCCAGCCGGGTCCCGCGATCCTACTTCACCCGGCCGCTCCGTTTATAAGCACGGCGACGAACTGGGCGTCACAGTCGTCGCCACCGCAAATTCAGGCGGAGCCTTCGAGCCTTACAAGAACCTGCTGCACGGCGAGAAATACACGACCTACATTTCTACTTCTTTAGGAACCGTCGTCATGGAATTTGCCGACCAGAAATTCGGCGCCCATGCCTTTGGCACCACACTCACCGCTCCGGCCGCGATTCGCACCGATCTTGCTGAGGGCCTGCCGCACGCCCGCATGGTCGTGACCTGCACACTCGATGCCTCGGGCAATGTCACCAACATCCACGTGCTCGAAGCGGGACCGGCCGGCATGACGGCTAAAGTCGTCGCCGCCCTCCGCAGCTGGAAATTCCAGCCCGCCACGCGCAACAACCAGCCGGTCGAAGTCACCGCCATCTTGGGCTTCGGCATCGACACCAACGACCGCTTCTAAATTTCTCTAGGATTCTTCCGACTACCTGGCGCTCCGTTTGGCTTGTCGTCTTTGGGGCGGAATCGCTCGCTTCTCCGGAACTTCTCTCTCGATCTTGTCCGATAAATTATGCAGAGGAATGTCTCGGGCCGAAGACAGTTGCCGCCCGGATTTCGCCGCAGTCAATCCCTGAGCCGTGTACGTTGCCTCATCGAATGTCGTTCCGGAATTCAACCGCGCTACGGCGAATACCCCGTGCGGAACTCCGCTGGTGAACGCGGTCGCGATGTAGTCGCCGACCATCAAACCGTTCTGCGAATTCGGCAGCCAGTTCAGCAGCATGGCACTCGCGGTCAGCGTAGCGGGTGAATTCCACGTTGCTCCGCCATTCGCCGAAGAGATGTAGCCGACGAAGAGCTGACAGGTTGTCGAAGTGCAACTGCTCTGCGAATAGTAGTAATAATGCAGCGCCACATGCGCGCTCCCGCCTGAAGTTGCCGGATCAATCCCAATCCCCGGAATGAAATGATCCACCGTGCTCGACGTGTCGTCGATGGGAATGCGCGTCACCGCGCTCCAGGTCACACCATCGCTGGACGTGCTGTAGACCAGGTCGTTGGTTGAGCAAGACGGGCGAAACCGGCAATCTTCCCAGATCACCCAGATCGTTCCCGCACCGTCTACCGCTGCCGAAGGCAGAGGCCCGCTGCGAATCCCACCCGCATCGGCGTGGAACTGAATATTCGCGATGCTGACAGGAGCCGTCCAACTCGCGCCGCCATCCGCGGAACTGTAAGCCGAGATCACGCCGGTCGTGCTCAGCGCAGTTTCGATCGGCACAATCACCGTTCCGTCCGGCTGTACCAGCGGCTGTCCGCCGATTCCCAGCGAGAAATTCGCCGTCGGAAGCGCTGCTCCCCACGTCAGTCCTCCATCGCTGGAAGAGCTCATCAGAATCTCGTCGTTGTTGAAGGGATCGTCCCACTGAAGGTAGCAATTGCCGTAGAACGGACTCGTCGCCCAACTGTCGCACGCAATCCAATTCTTGTCGGAGCTAACCGCCGTGGTATCCGCACTGACCGGACTCTGCCAGGTGAGTCCACCGTCGGTGGAACGACTCACCACGACCGCCGGAGTCTGCGAAGTGGCCGATAGCGGCAGAGAAGCGATCATCCACACCCCGTGTTTGGCATCGTAAGCGACCGCGGGATCGCTCGCCGCGTCGTAAGGCCCGGTCCCCTCGCCGGTCGTCAGTCCGGGCAAGAAACCATGAGACCAGGTCGTACCACCATCAGTGGAAGTCGCCCAGCCGATGTCGGTCGCGCCCCCCGGAGCGATGCGCCCTGTCTGAAACGCGGCCACCAGAGTCGAGCCATTCGCCATCATATGGGGCTCGACTTCAGTCGAATGCTGACCGGGGCCAATGGTGTAGGGATCGGCACTGACCTGCGTGAGGTTCGAACCGACCGGATCGCCCGGCGGCGGGGGACTCGTTGAAAACGGGGGCGAGGAACTGGAACAGCCCGCCAGCGCGAGCGCGAACAACACCAGCAGGCAAACCGGTCCAAGCTTGCCGGAAAAACGGTCAGTCATCGTTCTCCAAAGAGATTACAGAGTCAACAGCGCAGGGACGTTTGTGGGGAAACAAACCGGTTCCATCATCCCTTGACTCACAGCAATCGTCAATTGCCACTTCGTGTGCGTGCCAGTTGTTTTTCTCTGCGCTCTCAGCGGCGTTCCTCGGCGACCTCTGAGGTTAAGGCGTTGGAGCCATTCTCGCAAACGTAATCGACACTTCGTCCAAGTGGATCACTCTCCATCCCGCGGTCTTCATAAGCATGTTGGCCAAAGACGATTCCCGCGGCAAGAGCACGTACTGCGGCTTGTAGCGGCGCAGGAACTCATCCCAGCCGTACTCCACGTGTATCATTCGCAAATACAGCTTGAAGAAGTCAGCCCCGTAGAAATCATGCCTATCGTCGACCACCACTTGGGCTCGCGGGTAAAGGCGGTAGATGATGTATCCACCCCAATAATCCGGAGTCATCACCGGCCCCTCGATCCCGCGTTGATCCAGGAAGTCCACCGCCCCCACCGGCATGCGCACGGGATCGAAGTGTGCATCCATCAGCTGACTGGATCCCACGCGCCCGCCATGTGCGGCGATGAAGAACGTGGCAACGACTGCAGCCACCGGCCACACATGACCCCGCAGGCCGGATTCGATGGCCGCCATCCGGTGAAAGAATTCTGCCGACAGTCCGGGCAAAAGCGGACCGACAATGATTACCAGCAGGACGGAAGAAACCGGAATGCTGCGAGAGGCATAAAGCCCGGTGTAGACAGCCAGCAACACGGTCAGCACTTGGCTCAGACGCAACTCGCGGACGCGTGTGGCCAACACTCCCAGCGTAATCAGCAATAGCAAAAGGAAACATTTCTGTGCCACGCCATGAAAGTTGGGCGACTGGAACTCCTCGATGTGGTCCATCAGAAAGCGGTTCGAGAGGTATTCGTACACATGGGCGTGCAGGTTCCATCCGTAAGGATTTAGCAGGCTCGCCAGCCCCGAAACCAGGCCAACCCAAATGAGGCTTCGGGCACGCTTTCCGGCTGCGATTTTTTCCAGCGATTCCTCAATCCGGTTCTGGTTCGTGGTGAGCCACGCCCACATCGCTCCCAGCCAGTAAATTCCCAACAGCGCAAACCCGAGCAGGAAGCCGCCATGCACATTCACCCACACGAGCATCAGAACCGGCAAAGCCCAGAGCCATCGGCTTCGCCGCTGTGAATGGCCATCGCAACCATCCTGCTCGGTTGCATCGAGAATCCAGAACCATGCCAGCGTGAACAGCCAGTTCACCACGTGCGGCCGCGCCAGAAAATGAATCATCGAAGCCGAGACCGCCAGCAACATCAGCACCAGCGCGATCAGCAGGTTGGTGCCGCGCGCCATGAGCAGATGAAACGTCCAGGCAAAGACCGTGCCGATGACGACCGCAGTCAACCAGACCACGCCATTCAGTCCTGCCGTCGAGTCCAACTGACCGGCAACCACGTCGTAGAGCCATTCCCAGGCAAACCACGGCTTGCCTTGCATGGACGAGGAGAATGGATCGACCCGCGGAATCGCGTGGGTCAGCAGAATCTGCTGGCCAGTTCGAATGTGCCAGCCGATTCCCGCGTCGCCCAGCAACCGCACCGACAATGACGTAAACGTCAAGGCAAACAGCAGCGCCAGGAAGATTAAATCGGTGGTCGAAGGCATCACCCAGCGCGCCCACGCAGGTCGGACAATCTCTCGCGGTTTTTCGGCCAAAGAACTTCTGGAACCGACTGCCATCGCGTGAATCTTATAGATGTGGAGCAGGGGACAGCAAGATGACCACCCAGATGACACCTCGCGTGGTGATCGTAGGAGCAGGCTTTGGCGGACTGAATGCCGCGCAATCGCTGGCTAAGGCGCCGGTGCAGATCACCGTGATCGACCGCAAGAACCACCACACATTTCAGCCCTTGCTGTACCAGGTCGCTACGGCCGGTCTGTCGCCGGGAGAGATCGCCGCACCCATCCGGTCCATCCTTCGCGGGAACAAGAATGTAGAAGTGCTGATGGGTGAGGTCATAGGTTTTGACCTGGAGCGGCGGCTCGTCCTCACCGCGGAGAACAGTGTTCCTTACGACTACTTGATCGTCGCCGCAGGCGCTCGGCATTCTTATTTCGGCCACGATGACTGGGAGACGCTCGCGCCGGGACTCAAGACCATTGAGGACGCGCTTGAAATTCGCCGGCGCGTGTTGCTGGCGTTTGAACTGGCGGAGCGGCAAACCGCGGCAGGCGAGGCCGAAGCACCATTGAACTTCGTGGTCGTCGGTGGCGGTCCGACGGGAGTCGAGCTAGCCGGAACCATGGCCGAGATCTCGCGGCACGCCTTGGCGCACGAGTTCCGCTCCATCGATCCGACGCGCACCCACATCCTCCTGATCGAGGGCGGACCCCGCGTGCTTCCCACGTATTCCGAAGATCTCTCGCGCAGCGCCGAGGAACAACTTAAGCAACTCGGAGTCGAGGTGCGCACCTCCACGATGGTGACGAAGGTCGAGCCTGGTGCGGTGGATATTGGCAAGACGCGCGTCACCGCAACCGTGGTGCTGTGGGCCGCCGGAGTCGCGGCTTCTCCCCTAGGACGAAAGCTGGGAGTGCAGGTCGACCGCGCTGGACGCGTTCCCGTATCGCCGGATTTGAGTCTTCCGGGACATCCGAAGATCTTCGTCATCGGCGATCTGGCCGAAGCCAAGGATGAGCACGGGAAAATGCTACCCGGAGTCGCTCCTGTAGCAATCCAGCAAGGCCGCTTCGTCGCCAAGCTGATTCGCGAGGAAGTAGAAGCCAGCGCGACGCATTCATCGCGCATGCGGCCCGCGTTTCATTACTGGGATAAAGGGAGCCTCGCCACCATCGGGCGTGCCGCGGCGGTCGCGCAGTTTGGCAAGATTCATATCTCCGGCTACGTGGCCTGGCTGTCGTGGCTCTTCGTGCACATCCTGTTTCTGATCGGCTTCCGCAACCGTCTGCTGGTTTTTATTCAGTGGGCCTGGTCCTATGTCACGTATGAACGAGGCGCGCGGCTGATTACCGGCAGCACATATCTGCCGGGATGGACCGTTCCCAGTCCCGCGCCTAATCGGGCATCGGCCCAGGCTGCACCGCAAGAAATTCACGCCGGCACGCGGAAATAGGAAGAAAATAGAGTCTGGGAGCGCTGGTCACACGGGCGCTCTGCCGCAATCCATAACCATGAAGAAATCATTGATTCTGCGCCTTGCTCTGTGTGTCTTGACCGTAGTCCTCGGATCGATGTTCGCCTCAGCCGAGATTCTGAAGGTCGTGGTGGACGACACCATTCAGCCCATCAGCGAGGAATACATCGCGCGCGCCATCGCCGAGGCCGGACGCCGCCACGATCAGGCTGTACTGATCGAGATCAATACTCCCGGCGGGCTGGTCGACTCGACCCGGCAAATTATCGAGCACATCACCACTTCATCGGTTCCCGTGATCATCTACGTCACGCCGAGCGGCAGCCGCGCCGCATCCGCAGGCTTTTTTATTCTCGAGTCGGCAGATATTGCCGCCATGGCTCCCGGCACAAACACGGGCGCGGCCCATCCCGTAATGCTCGGCGGCGGCAAGATGGACGATGTGATGAAGGAAAAGATCGAGAACGATGCTGCCGCACTCATGCGCTCCGTCGCATCGCGGCGCGGACGCAACGTCGAAGTCGCTGAGAGCACGGTCCGGCAGTCGAAGTCGTTCACCGATCAGGAGGCGCTGACGCAACATCTGATCGAATATGTTGCCTCTAGTGAAGATGACCTCCTTCGCCAGATCGACGGCAAAAGTTTTAGGCGGTTCAACGGCGAGAACGTCACGCTCAAAACTGCGGGCCAGCAGGTTTCGCCGTTCGGCATGACCCTCAAGGAAAAGATCCTCGCTTACCTGATGGACCCCAACATCGCCTTTCTCCTGCTGGCCATCGGGGCGCTCTCGCTCTATATCGAGTTCAACCATCCCGGAGCGGTTATTCCTGGCACGGTTGGCGTGGTCTTCATTCTGGTCGCAGCTTTCGCACTGAATCTTCTACCCACGCGCTTTGCCGCGCTGGTCCTGATTCTCGGAGCCTTCGCGCTGTTCGCCGCAGAGGCGAAGTTCGCCAGCCATGGAGTCCTCACCATCGGCGGAATTGCTTTGCTTACATTGGGCGGCCTTCTGCTGGTGGACGCTCCGATTCCCGAGATGCGTGTGCACCTTCTGACGGCGCTTGCGGTCAGCATTCCGCTCGGCGTGATCACCGCATTCTTAATGACGATTGCGTTAAGAGCGCGGCGCAACAAAGTGGTCACCGGGGAGCAAGGCCTGCTGGGTGAAACCGGCGTGGCGCAGACGGCGCTCTCGCCGCAAGGCAAAGTTTTCGTGCACGGCGAGCTTTGGGATGCCCTTGCGTCTTCGGCGCTGCCCGCGGGGCAATTAGTGGTGGTGCGCCGGGTGGATGGACTGACTCTGCAGGTGGAACCGCTGGCGGCGACTCCGCCAACTGCATCGGCCGCGCCAGCGTCTTCCTAATTGAGAACACCGTGTCGCGCGGGAGAACGCCCGTGCGACAGCCGGCGAGGACGCCGGCGCTACGGTTACGCGGGATGCGGGCCCGCTATGGCTAGCACGTCCACGTCAAGCGCATTCGCGTTTAGTCCCGCTACGCGTGTGGCAGGAAGTTTTCCGCTGGCCGGCAGCATGCCTACCGCGCAGTTTCTCCCCGACTCTTTGGCGCGGTGCAGGGCGCGATCAGCCAAGGTCAGGACTTCTTCGTAACGCACGGCGCGCGGATTGTCGAGTAGCCAGGGGAAGGCCACCCATCCTAAAGAGCAGGTGCGGTGCATCGTCTTCCCGGAATCGCCCATCGAAAACGGCTTGTCGCCGACGGCCGAGAGCACGCGCTGGGCGAGCCATTCGGCGTCGGCGCGGTCGGTGTAGCGCGAGACGATCAGGAACTCTTCCCCGCCCCAGCGTACCAGGACGTCGGAATGGCGAATGGAAGAACTGAGGCGCTGCGCCATTTCCACCAGTACCTTATCGCCCACGTCGTGTCCGTAGCGGTCATTCACTTCCTTGAAGTTGTCGGCATCGATCAAATAGAAGACCAGATCGCGGGTATGCGAATCGCGATTATCCGCATGCGAGCGCAAGGACTGCTCGACATCGCCCTCGATAGTGGCGGAGAAGTAGCGGCGGTTGCGGAGTCCGGTAAGCGGATCGGTCAGCGAAGCTTCCTGCAGGACAACGTTGGTCCGCTGCAACTCGCGATTCAAGCGGCGATGCTGGATGAACAGCACCGCGGCCATCAGAAACATGGTGGCGATCGTAACCAGCACACGGAAGCTGGCTGCGGGCTTCGGCAGGCTGGGACTGAGCAGCGCTAAGAATGCGATGATGGGCAGCGAAAGCACCGCCGTCATGGCCAGGTTGGCCATCCATGAGTTGTAGGATTCGTCGGCAGCGTCCTCAGGCGTCGGCGACAAGTTGTCTCCCCAAAGCGGGACCGCCGTGAAAAAAGTAAACGACGCGCAATACGGAACGTCGTACCAGCTGCCGGTGTAATAAATGCCCGCCTCGAGGGCATGGTTGATGACGTAGAACGCGATTCCATTGAACACCGCCGCGCCGCAGAAAAGCCCGTAGAATCGCCTCCAACGCCCGGAACTCTCGCGCCAGAAAACCAGCAGGATGCCGGTAAGCAGAATCGTCTCCGCCGCCGAGAGCGAATCAAAGTTGCGGCTGTAGATGGGTTCGTTCGGCGAGGGATATTGCCAGCACACCACAAACGCAACGTAAATATAGAGCCACCACAGCAGCAACAGCAGGAAATCCAGCACGCCGAGGCGAGAACTGGACGTGGTTGGCTGGCGGTGAGGCCGGAGCAGGACTCCGGCAATCATGGGCGCCCCCGCAAGAAACAGGAGAGCGTCGGCTGGATACATGCTGGGCATCTTTTTTTGTAAGATCAGATCGAAGATCGTCCACACTATCTGATCCGAAAACCAGAGTGCCCAGCCTGCAGCCTGCAGCAGCCAAAACCAGCGCAGGCGCCCCACCGTTCGAATACCGTGCAAGGTAAAGGCAACGCAGGCGAGGAGCATCAGAACTCCGCCTACGATGTCGCTGACGGCAGTCAGAGCGAGGCTGCGTGGCAGAAACGCACAGGCCGCCGCGAGCAGCAACAACAGCCCTGCCGATACCGCCAGCAGGTATTTGAATGGATTCCCCAGCTTCAACTGCACAACCCCAAACCGAGCGGATTTAGCCCTTAGCGCCCGTGGAATACGCAGCCCGGTACGACTGCCTGTCAAGGTCTTTCCGCAGATCTTCAAAAATTACGTCCGGCATTTCCAGAAAAACCTTTACTACCTCAGGATCGAATTGCTTTCCCGACCACACTTTGATTTCCTCGCGGGCCGCCGCCAGGGACTGCGCTGGGCGATAGGGACGGTCGGAGGTGATGGCATCGAGTGTGTCGGCTACGGAAAAAATCCGCGCTCCCAAGGGAATCTCTTCGCCCTTTAGATGCCGCGGATAACCCGTGCCATCCCATTTTTCCTGGTGGGTGTAAACGATTTCCGACGCTTCGGCCAGGAAGGGGATTTTTCTTAGCATCTGGTAGCCGAGATAAGCATGCTCCTTCATGATGTCCATCTCTTCTTTGGTCAGCTTGCCCGGCTTGCGTAGGATGGCATCCGGAATGGCCATCTTGCCGAAATCGTGCAGGAAGGCGCCGCGGGCGATGACCGCGATCTGCTCGCTAGGCAGGCCCATGTTCTTGGCAATCGCCATGGTGAACGCCGTAACGCGCTTGGAGTGGCCCTCGGTCTCGGCATCTTTCAAGTCGAGCGCGTCGCCCAGGGCTTCGAGCGTGATGTCATACGAGCGTTCCAGATTGCCAATCGCTTGCTGCAACTGGTCGGTGCGCGCCTTGACCAGCGATTCCAGATTCGTCTGATACGTCCGGTTCTCGACCTTGAGGCGGCGGTTTTCTAAAGCACGGCTGACCGTGTTCAGCAGTTGTTCGCGCTCGAACGGCTTCAACAGGTAGTCATAAGCTCCGTTGCGAATGGCGGCCAGCGCCACGGAAATGTCGTGCACGGCGGTAACCATCACCACCGGCATGTCGGGATACCTTTCCTTGGTCCGCTCCAGCAGCCCGATACCGTCGAGGTCGGCCATCATCAGGTCCGAAAGCATGAGTTCGAACTCTTCGCCGGAGGTCAGGATGGCAAGGGCCTCCATGCCGGAACCCGCTTCTTTACAGACATATCCGGCGGTCCCGAGCATGGACGCGACAATCTCGCGGATGGGCTCTTCATCGTCAACTACAAGGATGCGATCAGGCATAGCGGTACACGAAAGTCTATCGGCGATTGTAACGTTTCTGCGAGATTCCGAAAGTAATCATTGAGGTCCGGAATCTCCATCGAGAAACAGCGCGACCGTGATATTCAGAACAAAGGAATCCGTACGTCCGCATCCGAATGAGCGCGTCCCTTTGGTCGATCTGGAACTCGGCGGCTAAGCTTGGAATCGCCAGGCCCTCGGCGGCAGAAATCACGCTGCTGATCCTGCTGGGCGCTTCCCTGCTCGCCTTGCGCGCGTTTCGCGAGAATTATCTCAAAGTTTGG
>Ga0209166_10004102_pt1 | contig 10295 bp, 14 predicted proteins | sample Coa_R1_3_FD_187151 | JGI IMG/M metagenome (GOLD analysis project Ga0209166, IMG submission 187151) | Surface soil microbial communities from Centralia Pennsylvania, which are recovering from an underground coalmine fire - Coalmine... | ecosystem: Environmental > Terrestrial > Soil >... | reverse complement strand
GCGACACGACGCATCTCTCGTACGCCCGCAGGCGCGTCGTCCATGAACGCGACGACGAGCTGCGCGAGTGCCGCGTCGAACGACTCGTCCGGCCAAGGCAGGTCCTCCGCGACCGCTCGGCGCGCGTCGACACCGCCGAACCGCTCGTGCAGCGCGGCGACGAACGCGGGCGATGGCTCCGCCGCCGCAACCTGGGCGCCGCGGCGGACGAGCTCTGCCGTCAGCGCACCCGTTCCTGCGCCGACGTCGAGCACGCGGCTTCCGGCGTCGATGCCCGCGAAGTCGGCGAACACCGGAGCCAGGCGCGCCGAGAACCGGCCCATGAAGTTGTCGTAGGCGGTGTCAGAGGTCCACATCGGCGGGAGTATTCACGTTCGCGAGCAGTGCGACGTCGAACTCCACCACCGCGACGTCGATGTCCGCGATCGCGCGGCGGATCGAGAGCTCGCCGGTCGTCAACGCGGGCAGTGACGACTTCCTGTAGGCGCCGGGAAGCGGCCCCGTCTGCGGCACCGCCGCGTCTCGGCATGCGACCGCAAGCGATCGCAACGCGTCGGCGGTGACATACGGCATGTCGACCGGCAACACCACGACGACGTCATGCGTTGCAGCGCGCAGGCCCGCGACGAGCCCGTGGATCGCGGCGCGCTCCTCGACGCCGTCGGCGAGCACGGGGAACGGCAACGTCTCGTCGCCCTTGCCGACGGCGATCCGCTCGTCGCACGCTTCGCCGAGGACCCGCCAGGCGCGTTCGGCGAGCGTCTCTCCGTCGATGCGCGCCAGCGCCTTCGGCGAGCCGAAGCGCGTGCTCGCGCCGCCGACGAGCAGCACCCCGGTCAGCCCTGAATGCGCCACGTCTCGGTGTAGACGTTCGCCGAGCCGCCGCGCACGAACCCGCACAGCGTGATGCCGCGATCGGCGGCGAGCTCGACGGCGAGGCTCGACGGCGCGCCGACCGCGACGATGATCGGGCAACCCGCGACCGACGCCTTCTGCACGAGCTCGAACGAGATCCGGCCGCTCAGGCACAGCACCGAGCCGTCGAGTGGCAGACGGTTCGCCGAGAACGCCCAGCCGATCACCTTGTCGAGCGCGTTGTGGCGGCCGACGTCTTCCCGAACGCAGACGAGCGCGCCGTCCGGCTCGAACAGCCCGGTCGCGTGCAGGCCGCCGGTCGCGGCGAAAGCCGCCTGCGACTCGCGCAGCCGGCCGGGCAGCGAGGTGACGAGCGCGAGCGGAACGTGCAGCTGCGACTCGACGCGCGGAGCGTCGACCGCGACGGCTTCGAGCGCTCCTTTGCCGCACACACCGCACGACGACGACGTGTAGAAGCTCCGCTGCAGACGCGTCGGGTCGAAGCCGGGCGCATCGACGTCGACGGTGTTCGCAGCGAGGTCGTCCGCGAGGCGCGCGGCAGAGGGCCGCAGTCCCTCCGAGAGACGAAGCCGAGCGCGAGCTCCTCGTCGTGACCCGGCGTGCGCATGGTGACGGCGACGGGGTTTCCGCCGATCCGGATCTCGAGCGGTTCCTCGACCGCGACGCGGTCGCGCTCGCTCGAGCCGCCGGGGAGCCGGACGACGTCGACGGCGGCGGCCGAGTACGGCGGGGCCTCCATGGACGGAAGCCTATGCTGCCCCGATGAGAGTGCTCGTCGTCGGTGCGGGAGGACGCGAGCATGCACTCACGTGGGCGCTTTCGCGCAGTCCCGGCGTCACCGACCTGCATGCCGCGCCGGGGAATCCTGGCATCGCGTCGCTCGCGAGCTGTCACCCGGTGCGCGCGGACGATCCGTCGTCGCTCGTGCCACTCGCGCTCGAGCTCGATGCCGACCTCGTCGTCATCGGTCCCGAGGCTCCGCTCGTCGCCGGCGTCGCCGACGAGCTGCGGCAGCGTGGCATCGGCGTATTCGGGCCGAGCGCAGCGGCAGCGCGACTCGAGGGCTCGAAGAGCTTCGCGCGCGAGGTGATGGCTGCCGCCGGCGTCCCGATCGCGCGCGCGCTCCCCGTCGCCAAGCCGCCGTGCGTCGTGAAGGCGGACGGGCTCGCCGCGGGCAAGGGCGTCTGGGTGTGCACGACGCAGGCGGAGCTCGACGCCGGGCTGCGGGCGGCCCAGGCGCTCGGTCAGCCGTTTCACGTCGAAGAGCTGCTCCAGGGCGAAGAGGTGTCGGTCTTCGCGCTCTGCGACGGCAAGACCGCACTCACGTTGCCGGCGGTGCAGGACTACAAGCGCATCGGTGACGGAGACGCGGGCCCGAACACGGGCGGCATGGGCTCGTATTCGCCCGTGCCACGACTCTCGGACGCGGATGTCGAGGCGGTCGTCGACCTCGTGCACAGACCCGTGCTCGCGGAGCTCGCACAGCGGCGCACGCCGTTCCGGGGAGCGCTCTTCGCCGGTCTCATGCTCACGGACGACGGCCCGCACGTGCTCGAGTTCAACTGCCGCTTCGGCGATCCGGAGACGCAGTCGCTCGTGCCGCGCCTCGAGGGCGACCTCTTCGAGGCGCTCGCGGCCTCGGCGACCGGCGATCTGCTCGGCGTATCCGCTCCGGCGTCACCGCAACCTGCGGTGACGGTAGTGCTCGCCGCACGCGACTATCCCGAGCAGGGCGATTCAGGCACGCCGATCTCAGGCGTCGACGAGGCGGAGGAAACGGGTGCGCTCGTCTTCCATGCCGGCACCGCGCTGCAGGACGGACGCCTCGTGACGAACGGCGGGCGAATTCTCAACGTCACCGGACGCGGCGACTCGCTCGCCTCCGCGCGTGCCGCGGCGTACGAAGCCGCGATGCGCATAGATTTCGCCGGCATGCACTACCGAAAGGACATCGCCCGTGGCTGAGGCCCCTGGGCGCGCACCGCTCCCGGCCGGCGGAGCCGGCCTCCGCGGTGCGCTCTCGCCGCTGACGGCGCGATACGGCGCTCGCTCGGCTCGGTCGTACTCGATGTACTGCCCTCGCCTCGCTCGCTTGTCTCGCTTGCCAGCGACGAGCCAGGAACCTCAGCGTGGCTGACGTGAAGGTCGGTATCCTCGTCGGCTCCGAGTCGGATCGCGAGCGCATGCAGTCGGCGCTCGACGTCCTCGACGAGCACGGGATCGGCTATGAGTTCGAGGTGCGCTCCGCGCACCGCACGCCGGACGCGGTCGCGGAGTACGCACGCACCGCGCGCGGCCGCGGCCTGCGGGTGCTGATCTGCGGCGCCGGCCTCTCGGCGGCACTCCCCGGCGCCGTCGCGGCGCACACCGACCTGCCGGTCATCGGCGTGCCGTTGCGCTCGAGTATGAGCGTGCTCGACGGGCTCGACGCGCTGCTCGCCATCGCGCAGATGCCGCCCGGCGTCCCCGTTGCGACTGTCGGCGTCGACAACGCGCGCAACGCGGCCGCCCTAGCGGTTCGAATACTCGGCTCCTAGGCGTCGCTTGCGATGCCGACCATAAGAGGAGGCGCCGATTCACTCGGCGCCTCCTCTCACTAGTACGCGGAGCGGATGTTCGTCAGCGAGGGCGGCACGTAGGAGGCGGGGCCGCGCCCGACGGACCGCGCGAGCTCGCGCGTCAGCAGACTGTGTGCAGCCACCGGCTTGATGCCGTGATTCGCCGACGTATGCGTCGTCATCACGCCCGCGAACTTCACCGGCCGGTGATAGCGGCGACGCGCGAACCGGGCGAGATCGGCCCATTCACGCGCCATCGCGGAGTTGTAGATCTCCGGAATCGCGCGGCTGTCGCGCATGCCCGACGCGACGAAGAACGCCTGCCGCACGTTCCAGACGCCATGGCGCACGCCGCCGTCGAGCGACCCGTAGTTGTAGAGCAGTTGCCCGACACGCGCACGCGCGTAGCCGCGGTAGAAGTCGCGCGTTCGCCAGAACGTCCTGTCCCATGCGGGCTCGACGTCGTCGGCCGCAGCTGAGGTCACATGCCGGCTGAGTCCGTGCGCGCGGAGCAGGCGCTGCAGCAACTTCGTCTCGTTCGCCCAGCGCCAGCCGGCATAGAAGGGATTCGGAACATGAGGGTGGTAGTTGCTCGTTCCGCGCGCAAGACTGATCGCGGCGTCCAGTCCGCGCGGAAGGCAGTTCGCGTAGCCACGCGCATAGCCGAGCATGCCGCGCGTGATCGCCCGGTTCGTCGCGAAGCGGTTCGAGAAGAGAATCGTTCCGTACGTGTTCCCGTTGAACGCCGGCTTGCCGAAGTCGAGGATGACGACGCCGCCGACGCCGCGCTTCGCCGCGCGGCAGCCCTGCCGGCCGAGCACGTATGAGCTCGTCGTGTGCTCGTAGAGCGAGATGGTCGCGCGCAGACGGACGTGCGGATGCGGCTGCACCTTGCGGACGACGTGCACCGGCGCGATCGTCCGCAGCACGGGCCGTCGCACGCCGTGCGCCTGAACGGCCGAGGCGGGGACGCCTTGCACGAGCCGGTGCCCGGCCACGTGCCCGCGGCTCGCTGCGACCGCGCCGACGGCGAAGAGCGCCGTCGCGCACGCGGCGAAGACGATCGCAACCCGCTTGTAAAGCAGGTCTCTACAACTTTCACAGAACAAAGCTGGTGGAACGTAGCCTCGGTCCCGGCGGGCTGCACTCCCCCGAAGGAGGGACAGAGGGAGCGCGGCCACCGGCAGGACCCCGCTCTAGACTGTCGCCGGTGATCGCCCGCTACTCGCGCCCGGCCATGGCCCATGTGTGGTCGGAGGAGAGCAAGTTCTCCACGTTCCTCGAGGTCGAGCAGGCGGCGACCCAGGCCTGGCTCGAGTTGGGGGTAGTGCCGCCAGAGGCGGCACGTGTGATTGCGGAGGCCCAGGCACCACCTGCCCACCGGGTGGCGCAGCTGGAAGCGACCCTCCACCACGATGTCGCCGCCTTCGTCGATGCAGTCGCGGAAACACTCGGCGAGGAAGGCCGCTGGTTCCACTACGGGCTCACGTCCTCCGACGTCGTCGACACGGCGCTTGCACTGCAGATCCACGCGGCCGGCCGGCTGCTGCTCGAAGGGATCGACCGGGCGTTCGTCGCGGTGACGACGCGCGCCGAGGAGCACAAGCTGACGTTGCAGATGGGCCGCACGCACGGTGTGCATGCGGAGCCGACGACGTTCGGCCTCAAGCTCGCCGGCTGGGCGTTCGAGCTCGAACGCGATCGCACGCGCGTCACTCATGCCCTCGAGGGGATGCGCGTCGGCAAGCTCTCGGGCGCAGTCGGAACGTATGCGGCCACCGATCCCGAGCTCGAGCGGCTCGCGTGCGAGCGGCTCGGCCTCGAGCCGGCGCCGAGCTCGACGCAGATCCTGCAGCGCGACCGCCATGCGGAGCTGCTGACAGCGCTCGCAATCGTCGCGTCCTCGCTCGATAAGTTCGCTCTCGAGATCCGCCATCTCGCGCGCACCGAAGTCGCCGAGGTGCAGGAGCCGTTCGGTCGCGGGCAGAAGGGCTCCTCGGCGATGCCGCACAAGCGGAACCCGGTCGTCGCGGAGCGCATCTGCGGGCTCGCGCGCGTCGTCCGCGCGGCGTCGATCGTCGGACTCGAGAACGTCGCCTTGTGGCACGAGCGCGATATCTCGCATTCGTCCGCCGAGCGCGTCGTCATCCCGGACGCGTTCCTCGCGCTCGACTACATGCTCGACAAGTTCGCCTGGCTCATGGAAGGCCTCGTCGTTCGCGCGGAACGGATGCGCCGCAACGTCGAGACGAGCAACTACCTCTTCTTCAGCCAACGTGTCCTGCTCGCGCTCGTCGAGGCGGGCCTGCAGCGCAACGAGGCGTACCGGCTCGTGCAGCGCGTCGCGATGCGCGCGTGGGACGAGGAGCTCGACTTCCGCGTGCTCGTGCGTGCGGACGACGAGATCGCCTCGCGCATCGACCTCGACGCCGTCTTCGACCTCGACTCCTACACCCGTCATGTCGACACCGTGTTCGCCCGATTGCACAAGGAGGAAGCCGTTCATGCCTGAGACCCACGTCGCGTCCGGGAAGGTCCGCGAGCTCTATGCGCTCGACGACGATCGCCTGCTGCTCCTGGCGAGCGACCGCATCTCGACCTTCGACGTCGTCCTACCCACCGAGATCCCGGACAAAGGGCGCGTGCTGACCGGTCTCTCCGGCTTCTGGTTCACGCTGCTGCGATCGATCGCGCCGAACCACATGCTCGCGATCCGCGACGACGGGCGCTCGATGGAGTGCAAGCGGCTCGAGATGCTGCCGATCGAGTGCGTCGTGCGCGGCTACCTCGCCGGGTCAGGCTGGAAGGACTACCAGGCGACCGGCTCGACCTCGGGGCACGAGCTTCCGGCGGGCATGCGCGAGTCCGACCGGCTCCCGCAGCCGATCTTCACGCCGGCGACGAAGGCGCAGACCGGCCACGACGAGAACATCAGCCGCGCGCAGGCCGCGGAGCTCGTCGGAGCCGAACGCTTCGCGGAGGTGGAACGCACCGCGCTCGCGCTGTACGAGGCGGCCGCAGAGCATGCGCTCGGCCGCGGCATCATCATCGCGGACACGAAGTTCGAGCTCGGGCTCGACGCCGACGGCAACCTCGTGCTCGGCGACGAGGCGCTGACGCCGGACTCGTCGCGCTTCTGGCCGGCCGACTCGTACGAGCCTGGCCGCGCCCAGGACAGCTTCGACAAGCAGTACGTGCGCGACTTCTGCGAGACGACGGGCTGGGACAAGACGTACCCGGGCCCGGAGCTGCCGGACGACGTCGTGAGCGCGACGCGCGCGAAGTACGTCGACGCGTTCGAGCGGCTCACCGGCATCGAGTTCGACGCGTACCTCGCCGACCCGGGCGTGGTCCTCGCATGAAGGCGACCGTCCTCGTGCGGCCGAAGCCCGGCATCCTCGACCCGCAGGGCGACGCGGTCGAGAGCGCGCTCGCGCATCTCGGGTTTGCGGTCTCCAACGCGCGCGTCGGCAAGGTGGTCGACCTCGAGGTGACCGCGACCGATCCCGTGGCGGCGCGCGCGCAGGTGGAGAAGATGTGCGAGCAGCTGCTCGCGAATCCGCTCATCGAGTCCTACGAGATCGAGCTCGCCGAATGAAGGCGCGGGTCGGCGTCGTCACGTACCCCGGCTCGCAGGACGACCGCGATGCACTGTGGGCGCTGGCCGCGCTCGACGCAGAGGCCGTGCCGGTGTGGCATGCCGAGGCTCAGCTGCCGGAGCTCGACGCGGTCGTGCTCCCCGGCGGCTTCTCGTACGGCGACTACCTGCGCTGCGGCGCCATCGCACGCTTCTCGCCCGTGACTGCGGCGGTCGTGGAGTTCGCACGCGCCGGCGGGCTCGTGCTCGGGATCTGCAACGGCTTCCAGATCCTCTGCGAGGCAGGCCTGCTTCCCGGCATCCTGCTTCGGAACGCGTCGCTGCGCTTCGTCTGCCGCGACGCTCCGCTAAGAGTCGAACGCGATGACCTTCCGTTCACGAGCAAGTGCACGACGGGGCAGACGCTGGTGATCCCCGTGAAGCACGGCGACGGACGCTACGTGCCGCCGCTCGACCTCGATCCGGCGCAGGTCGTCCTCCGCTATGTCGACAACCCGAACGGCTCCGTCGACGACATCGCAGGGGTCTGCAACGAGCGCGGCAACGTCATGGGCCTCATGCCGCACCCCGAGCACGCGGTCGACCCGCTGCTCGGTTCCGACGACGGCGCGCTCATCCTCGCGTCGCTCGTCGAAGCGGCTACAAGCCGAGAGCGTCCGCGAGCGCAGGATGCTGCGTGAGCGCGGTGCGCAGGCGGGCGACGTCGCGCTCGCGTAGCGTCACCGGCCCGCGTCTGTTGGTGCCGTCGGTCGAGTAGGCGAAGCGGACAAGGCGCTCGCCCGTCTTCGTCTCGAGCAGCTGCACGACGGAGGCGAAGCGCTTGTCGCCTGCCTGCTGGCGCACGGTCAGCTCCTCGACGAGCTCGGCTCGTCCCCACGGTGTCGTCGTCATGCGTGCGACGCTAGTGCGTCAACCGTCACGCAACCGTGCCGGCTTCGTCACCACTGCGTCGGGACCGAGCCGTGGAACTGGCGCAGGCGCCAGCCGTCCGGCGTCTCGACGGCGAAGATCGTGACGCGAATCGGCGCCCGGCGTTCTTCTTGCCCTTTGGTCACGACGATCTCGCCGAACGCGGCGAAGCCGAGCTCGCCGTCGCCCTCGTGGAACGGGACGGTCTCGCTCCACTCCCAGCGCAGCGACTCCGGCTGGGTCGCGAGCGCCGTGAGGTAGCGCAGCAGTCCTGCGCGGTCGCGGCCGTCCCCGCTCGTCCCGATCAGCAGCGCCGAGTCGTCCCAGAGGCCGATCAGACGTTCCGGGTCACGCGCGTCGATCGCCTCCTGCAGCGTGCGGAGGATCTCCTCCGAGGTCATTTTCCGCTGCGGTCGATCAGCTCGATGCGGTAGTCGTCGGGGTCGCGCACGAAGCAGAGGAGCGAGCCGCCGTCGCGCACGCGATACGGCTCGCGCTCCGGCTCAATGCCCTGCTCCTGCAACGCCGCGAGCGTCGCCGCGAGATCGTCGACTGCGAGCGCGATGTGGCCGTAGCCGGTACCGAGGTCGTACGTACGGCCGTCATGGTTGAACGTCAGCTCCAGCACCGCCTTGCTGTCGCCGATGCCAAAGAAGTAGTTCGTCGCCTCGGTCTCGCCGTTGCGGACGATGTCCATCTCCCACTCGAACGAGAAGCCGAGCGCCTCGTAGAACGCACGGCTCTTCGCCGGGTCGGTGATGCGAACCATGGTGTGCAGGAACTCAGCCATGCCCGGGAGGCTACTGCTCCGGGAGCTCGTCCTGCAGCATCGAGAAGAGCACCGCGTCCTGCCACTCGTCGTGTTTCAGGTACGCCTTCCGCTTCACGCCCTCGCGTACGTAGCCGACGCGTTCGGCGTGCGCGATCGCACGCTCGTTGAACCCGTAGACCTGCAGCTCGAGCCGGTGGAAGCCGAGCTCGCCGAGCACATGCCGCTGGAACAGCCGCGCGATCTCGTCGCCGACCTGGCGGCCGCGGAAGCGCGGGTGCACCGCGAGCCGCCGGCCCTCGACGATCCGGTTCCGCTCGCTCACCACCCTGTACGCGGCGCTGCCCGCCGGCTCGCCGTCGACCTCGGCGACGAACCAGCCGAACTCCTCGGGTCGGCGCGACGAGAGGTCGATGTCGTTCCGGACGTCGTCGAGCGTGTCGCCGGCGCCGCCGAGGAACGGGCGGACGTCGTCGCGACCGATCAGGTCGAAGAGAAATTCGGCGTCAGCCGGCTTCGCGCGCCGCAACTCGACGGTCACGCAGCGACGCTAGCCGAACCGCGCCGGTGGCGAGCGCGACACCGGCGAGGATGAGCGCAAGCCCGCCGAACGCGGACGCGCCGAAGTGCTCGCCGAGGAAGAGCGCGCCGTACCCGAGCGCGATCGGCGGGATCAAGTACGTCACGAGCGACGCGTACGCCGCACCCGGACCGGTGATCAAGGCAAAGAAGAGCAGGTAGGCAAAGGCCGTGCCGGGGATGCCCAGCGCGATCACCGACCCGATCTCCTTCCACCCCGGCGTCGTGTGCGGCGCCTGCGCGATGCCTGCCGGCAGCGCGACGAGCGTCGCGACCGAGGTCGAGGCGAGCGCGATCACCAGCGGCCGCACCTTCCTGAGATGCCGGCCGGTGAGGAGCCCGCCGACGCCGTAGCAGAACGCCATCCCGACGACCGCGAGCGCGCCGAGGATCTTGCCCGACGGCTGCGCGCCGACGAGCAGCGCGACGCCGACGAAACCGATCACGATCCCCACGAGGCGCAACCCGGTGACCCTGACCTCGTGGAAGAAGCCGAACGCGATCACCGCGTTGAAGATCGGCACGGCGGCTTGCAGGATCGACGCGAGCCCGGAGTCGATCCGCGTCTCGCCCCAGGAAAGGAGCCAGAAGGGCACCGCCGTGTTGACGAGCGCGACGACGACGAGCCACGCGGCGTTCTCGCGGATCTCGGTGACCGTCTCGCGCGTCCAGGGCACGAGGATCGCGAGCGTCAGCGCCGCGAGACCCAGCCGGCCCATGATCAGGGTCGCCGGCGAGAGCTCCCGCACGGCGACCTTGATGAACATGAACGAGGCGCCCCAGATCAGCGCCAGCCCGACGAGCATCGCGAGGTTCCGGCGAGAGCTCACATCACCTTGTAACGCATGGGGAGCGCCATCTGTTTCCCCGGCTAGACGCCACCTTGGGCGATTCGGTGCCGCTCAGCCGAGCGCAAACCGAGCAGCGCAAGGACGCAGGGAGCGGCGATAGCCCCTGCTATCGGCGCGACTGAGGACGCCGCGATGCGACGGTTTGCAGCGGCCGA
>Ga0209166_10004101_pt1 | contig 10295 bp, 8 predicted proteins | sample Coa_R1_3_FD_187151 | JGI IMG/M metagenome (GOLD analysis project Ga0209166, IMG submission 187151) | Surface soil microbial communities from Centralia Pennsylvania, which are recovering from an underground coalmine fire - Coalmine... | ecosystem: Environmental > Terrestrial > Soil > Unclassified... | reverse complement strand
CCCGACCATCGTACAGACGGATGGCACAGACGGAAGAATAACTCTTACGCTGACAGGACCTTCAAAAGACATTACGGACGCCCCGGTTTGTCGGGGCCACTACGCTACAATGCTTCCGCCAAACGAGTGTAGACATCGTCACCATATTTGCGTGCCAATGACAGTGCGCTTTTCCTCGCCCTCCAATACAAATACAAGAGGTTGCCACTCCTCACGAGGTCAGCGAAGTTGGGTGGCGTGATGAAAGGCAGCAACGCCATGCGAAACATCCATAAATGCAGCTTGACCAGAAGGGCAAATCCCAGCGCCTGGCAGGAGATCGCCGCCACCAGCAATTTCTGGCTGGTAATTCTCGACTGGCGGTCTCTGCTCTGTATACTCAGGTGCAATTCGTTCCAGCCCATATAGCGCAGGAATCTCGCATTTCGGGTCATCCGTTCAAGAAACTCCACGGATAATCCAATCCGCTTCCGCTGAAACAATCTGAACCTGTGCGGCGATAAGGTGTTGATAAGATGCGTGTCCTGGTCAGGATGCAAAGTGTTTCGCACCCTGAAGTAGTTAATCTTGATGCAGTGGGAACTTGCCTCATCCACTGTGAAATTCGAGAACCTGTACATTCTGAGGCAAAACAGTCCGAAGACCGTCAAGCCGATCACAACACAAGGCAACAGCAGAAAGTGAAGCATCTCAGAGTTCATATTTGTTCATTCCCTTCAGCATTCCCAGAGTGTGCAGCGCCCGCCGTAGTAACTCCTGCGGCGTCCCGGTCCGCAGACCTTTTTGCGAGTCAACGCTGCTCTTTTTGGCGAATGTGAACAGCCATATGGCGACACCGAACAAGTAAGCAGCTGAGAACAAGTACTTTCCATAGGGCTGAAGTTGCGAGGCAAAACGGTCGTTCATTCCGTGTGCGATCCAGTATCCCCACGCCGTAGCGCCAAACCCAATCACAATTCCGTAGGGATAGCGGTGCCACTTAACACCGAAACAGAATGCAAACAGGAAAAACAAGCCAAATAAGCCTGCTCTGAGATAATTCACTGAGGTGACCACCGAAAATATGACCGTGACAACCGCAGAACCAGTGGCAGGGTGAAATAACGCGTGAGCTATGGCAGGCCCCACGATGGTGATGGCAATTGCCGGAAACACGACGCAGAAAAACCTGACCTGGTAAAAGTCGAGAAACTCCCACTTGAAGCTCTCGTGCAGGGCCAGTATCGCCGTTATGACGCAAAAGGCATCAGTTATCCAGTACAGCTTGAAATATAGTGAGTAATCACCACGCATTGTGCATATTCGCAGTATTTCGCTAAGTACACCACACAGAATGTGCGAAACAAAGAGTGGAAACTCTCGATAAATCTTGCGTGCTGCCAGCACAATACCAAGTGCGACCATTGGCAGCATTAGCATAATGCGGACAAGTTGATCCGAAGCTTGCATGAGTCACGTCCAGACTGGTGGAATTCCAAAATACTTATACGATACTTCAGGGCCATACTTTACCCATAAAGCAACCTCTCTGTAAACTACAAGTTGAGCTGCCTGCGCTGTACAATATGTGTGGGCCATGACACAAGTGTTGTGGTAATTACGTGGATTTTAGTAGTATTCGGCGTTAACTCACTGGCGGCAGAAATGAGACAGTGTTTTACTTCAACTGCGGTTAGGGAAATATTAACTGTCGTCAGAATGAAGAATCAAGCTTAAGTTTTTCTAACTTTTGAAACTGGCGATCAAGTCAGGCACCTGATCGCCAGTTCGTCGAGTTATTACGAGTTGGCCCCGCCCGGACACGCGTTCGGAAAGCATAGCGGAGGTGGCGAGGTTCCGTCGAATCGTGACGTTACGGCTGTGAGGCTGCCTGCAAGCAGCAATGCGAGTACGGCCAACTTGGCAATTCTAAGTTTCATTTTGACATGCTCCTTTGTGATCAGTGTTGAGTGAAATATTGATGGGTGGCCTACCCTTTCGCGGTGCGAAAGGGTGGGACCACGATGACGCCAGCGCTAACTGGCTTCTTCCCACAAAAATTTTCGCGGCCTCTGGCAGGTGGCGCGGACATCCTCGAATCCCACCTTTCGCAAAGCCCCCGAAAAGTGGGGCACCCCTGCGATCAAGTCAGGCACTTGATAGCCAGTTCCTCGAGTTATTACGAGTTGGCCCCACCAGGACAGTCTTTTGGAAAACAGAGTGGAGGTGGGCAGGTTCCGTCGAATCGTGGCGATGCTGCTGTAATGCTGCCTACAAGCAGCAATGCGAGTACGGCGAGTTTTGCAATTCTAAGTGTCATTTAATGTTTCCTTGACGATCAGATTTGACTAAAGTCGCCGGCAGTCGAATTGTGCCGACGGCCTGTCTCCAGTAATTTTAGTGCCGTTACGGCACTCATATGTAACTTATCTTGTTGAAAAATAAGGCTATTGCTACAGGTCGAATTAGCAATCTGGTGTGAGCTGGTGGCGTCCTTTAGGTCTCACTTGCTATCATGGCGAAGTGGCCTGCCTTTCCCGGGAGGGTGGCCCATTCAAGCCCGGTGTTGGCTTGAGTGGGCAAATTCCACGATCTTCCAACAACAATTCCCAGCCTGTGGCAGGTGGCGCAAACATTCGTCAATCCCACCTTTCGCAAAGCCCGCGAAAAGTGGGGCACCCCTTGTTTGTCGACACGATTACAAAAACTGCTGAATATTTAACGGAATCACGAACTGGGCACAGGCGAGGACAGTTGACTTGCCAGGTGGTCTGGTGGCAGACTGTTGGCGTCCTTTAGGTCTCACACACTCACTATCTTCAGGCGTTCACGGATTGGAGAAATATGAGTGAAACGCCAGGCCAAACAAGGCGACAGGGACGATATTTAGCGTGAGATCAGGAAGATACGTGAAGCTATTTGCGAAAGTTCCGATCGGGGATAGCTTCATGTGGGCTGCATGCATGGAAAGCGCATTCACGGGGGCTCAGGAACGAAAGACATTTAACTTTCGGAGTGAAATCATGAAGACGAAGCGCAGGAAAGGAGAGTCCCCGGCGGCCTTGAGTGCGGTGCTGGAGCCCAGACACAAAGGCGAGCCCGACATCCCGCCTACACAATCGCGGAAGTACGTTATTCCCCTGCCGGTCGTAGTGCAGATTCGTAAAGCCGCTCCCCTCTATGGATCACAGGGACGAGCCCTGCAGGTGGCTACCGAGCTGATGATCAGAATGAAAAAGCCATTGCGACTCCAGCCGGAAAAATCCAAAATGATCCGCATGACATACAAACTCCTGCCGCGCACCATAGAACTGATTGCCAAGATGGCAGGGACAATGTATGAGGATGAGACGCATGTGATCGCGGCATGCGCTGAAGCCTTGAAAATCAAGAAACTCTAAAGTATCCGCGCTTTACGTTTGTTGACTCCGTGTCGCAAATCTCGTAGTCACAGGAATGAGTCCGGGTAACACCTCTGTTGATGTGACCGAAGTAACGGCAAACTGCAATTAACGCTCTTCGCTCTGCTGCTATAGTTTTTCGTGGATTCCTGCTCTGCGTTTCCCGTAACGGTCCACAACCCGATAGTTGTACTCTTTCGACCCGCACTGGTGATGTCGCACGGAATTCCAAGGCCATCCGCAGTAAGCTCAGAAACGATTGAAGGATTAATACAAAATGCAGACTGGTAAGCTCCCGTTCATCCTGATTGTTGTGTTCTCGCTCATGTTTTCCAATGCCTGGCTCATGGCCCAGAACCATGTCCCATTTACTGCAACGACCTTGGATAGTACGGTATTCAACAACAGGCAGGGCGTTGCTGTTCGGGGCAAACTTCTTTTGGACCAAAATACCGTGAGTTTTGATTCGTCCGAGATTGTCCTCAGTCTTCCGACGAAAGACATTACAGGCGTCGAATATCAGGGTACGCGGAAGGACTTCCTGACGCTGGTGCTTGATTCAAACTCGAAATTCATTAGTCTGTATCCATTCCTGCTCTCGCAACGCAATGACGCTTATCGTCAACGGGAATCAGTTCTGATCATTTCGCTGGGGGCAAAAGAGGCGGTAGATGTTTCGGCCAAAGCGGCAAGATCCTTCCAATCCTTCGTGGCCGCACAAAATGATGCGGCAGCGAAAGCGTTGGTCGGACCGGTAAATATTGACGCTTCGGACCGGGCTGCGCACCCATTTCTGGGCACAACAATTCGCGTGGTTGTCAACCTTTTTGATTATCCCAACACCGGCTCTCCGACAGGACTGGTTCGCGGATTCCTGACGTTCTTTCCGGATCGGATTCAGTTTAGCAGCCGTGATTTGACCTTCGTTCTTCCGTACAACATTGCGGTACAGGTGGATTGCGCCGGTGCAAGAGAGACGTTTTTAAGAGTTGGCCTCGATCCGCGCAGCAAATTCAACCAACAGTATGAGAAGTATCTTGCCGTGGAGAACTTCCACCGAGTTCCGGCAATGTTGTTCACTCTCGATGTCAATGAGCAAGTCGGGCCTTCCTACAAGACGGCTCTCGATTTTCAGGAGTATATGAATGGCCTTTTCTCGGGAAAGAGTAAGGCTTTGGCCGGCGCCTCCTCTCCTGCTGATTCGAGTACTGCACCTGCACAAATTTCCGAAGGGCGCGAACTCGGTAAGGTTGAGGTGGGGCTCTTGGAAAAGCACTTCCCGAAGAGCGCAATCAACGGATGGAAACTGATTAATGGTATTCCGGGTGATTTGGTCGCTTTTGATGGCGGCATTGGGTATGTTTCGAAGAAGGTCCAACCTGACGTTAAGCCGGCCAAAAAGCAGTTTTTGAAAGATGGCTATCTGAAATTCTTTATTCCCATTAACGCTGTTTTGGCGAAAGAAGACGTTAGCGTAATTCGTAATCGCGGCAATCTTAACGATTCGACGAATTCCTTCATCATTCAAATCGATGTTGCCAGAGATTCAGACTTCTTTCGCGAACACAATGGGCTGATGGCTGAATCCGATCAGGACAACCGCCTTTTCTTCGTTTTTAAAAACAAATCTGCATTTGATCAGTTCACTAACTTCTTTCCCCGGCTCTCTTCGCGAGACAAATTTTAGGTCGATTGGCCCACTCGGAGACAACACGATAATGTCAAAAATGATAAGACCGGCAAATACCGCTCTTTCCCTTATTTTGCTGGCCACATTACTTGTGGCCGGCTGCAACAGTCCTGGCAGCAAATATCTTGGTAAGTGGGAGAACATAAAGAACAGTCACGATCAAATCGAAATTGTGAGCAATGGGGATAATTTCCTGATCAAGCAAGCCAGTTCTGGCTTCCTAAATAATAAGCCCGAGACGACCACCGTCACAGCGGTGCTGAAGGATGGTGTGCTCCAAATTCAAGGCGGATTCTTCACGGCTAGCGTCACCTATGTCAAAGCGACAGACACACTGATTACGCCGGGGATGCTAGGCGGAAACGTCGAGTACCGTCGTCGGAAATAGCGCGGCGCGCGCTACAGAGTTTGATGAGCAGGCGTTTTGGCTCTTTGGCTGAGGCCTTAATTCTGTGAATCTCATAGCGACAACAAAGACTCTGGCTCATAGCCAGACTGCATAGTTTTCGCAAATGTCCGGCTTAAGGCTGCTCATTTCCGGAAACTCTCGACGATCCCGGAATATATTCTCTTTCGGCCACTGTGGATCAACCGTTCAATCGGCGGCGGCAGCACCGGGTATGTCCGCCAATCGAGAGAGCACAGTGCCGGCGTTCATTGGTGCTCGGGTTTGACAGTTAGATGTCTAGTTCGGCTGCCGAAGAGCATTGTCAGCTTCCTTCTTTATCGAAGGGTCCGAAGTGATAATGGTGATCTGTTGGAGAGCGCTGCGCGCCAGAGATCGTGTCTGCTGGTCCTCGGATCCCAGGGCATGGGACAAGGCCTTAACAGCATCATGGTTTCTGATATGCGTTAGATTTGATATGCCGATTTCGCGAATCTCCTGATTCGCGCTGGTTAGGGTCCGTTCCCAAAGAGGCACCAACTCCGGATCATGCATTAGCCTGAGAGCCACAGGTATCGCAACTCTCTCATCACCGGAGCCGCCACCTTCAAACTCTTTGACCAGCCTCTCACACGTGGCGGTCAATTGTTCCTCGTTCCTCGGAGTGATGTCGAGGACAAGAGTAAATGGTGGAATTGGCACTTTCTCCCTACCCACGGTTGCAGGCTGTTTAAATGCCACCTTAATCTGATACCGCCCTGGCAGTTCAAAGTTGAACCATTCATTTAAAACCAGCGTTTTAAACTGCTCTTCGCCCGGCGCAAGGTGCATCCAGCCAAAAAAAGCCAGCCCCTGCCTGGGTTCAGTTCCGGGTTTTCCAGAACGCTTGCCAGACGGGTCAACGACGGAGATCAGAATGTTTTCTCTGCCATTTAATCCCAGGTCAAACTCCAGAGCTTCAGATCCCATATTCTTGACATGTACGCCTACAAATATCGGTTCTCCTGCGATTGCTCTGTTTTTCTCGAGACCGACTGACACAGGATTGAACGATTGCGCAAATCCGGATGTTGTGAGAATTACCAGAATAAATGCAAGGCAAAATCGTCTTGTTGAAAATAGCGGTTCCATTGCCCCTCGTCCAAATGTGGTCTGATCTTTCATGCTACCCCATCGGTCGTCACAACTCACACAAACCGCGCACCTGCCGCCAGGCGAGGCACATGCTCTGATGAAAAGGTGGAATGTCTCCCTTACTTCTTTGCCGACGCCTTTAGATACTTGGCATACTGCTCTTGTATGTACCTTCTCGACTCCGCGATTCGCGCTTTCAAAGCCGGGTCTTTCGCACACAACTCCAAATACTGGATAACGAGCAAAGTTGTTCGCGGTTGTCGGTCGGCAACTGTCGCCACCGCGCTGGGATCGGCGAACGACAAGTCAAGAACCGTTAAGACCATATCGATGTCAACAGGACGTGGTTCGTCTCCTGCCAGAATTCTGGTGACTACAACGGCAGCAGCGTCACCCATGTTGCCAATCCGTTTCTGCATCTGCCCTTCGACGCTCCGAAGCTCTATCATCTGCCGAATCATCTCTTCTGGAGTCAAGGGTGCGGGGGCATCAGAATTTACGTTCTGGCCGCAAGCAGCACCAGCCCAGCAGAAGCAAATAAATGCTGCAAGTAGAACTTGCATCCCCTTCATCTGTGAGCTGTCGAAATATGTATTAACGAACAATCCATGTGATCGAAAAGATGTTCTGTCCGTCACAATGAGACTCCGAATAGCGCCAGATGGCATGTCCATGCGCATTTGCAATGGCATTGAGCGCCTCTCGGACTGTGACATCTTGCAGGTTGAGTTTGATTTCAGTTCTGGGACTAATCCCGCCAATATATGTTTCAAGACCATCCCTCTTCAACCCAAGTCGTGCCTCCGCCCGCTGTACGTCCGAGTTCTGTAGCAGAAGGCCGCTGGTGGGGCTGTGCCAGCATTTAGAGAATTCACCGCGCAACCCAATCTAAATAATATGTATGGTTGCAGCTGCCAGTCGTCTCGACATAGTGCCATACGGCAGGATACGGATTACTCTTCGCGACTGAATTCAATATATTCATGACTGTTGCACCGTTAAAAGTGGCGGCTTTACCCAAGCGAGGCGGAGCACCACCGATCAACACATGCACTTTGTCCTCTTGTTTGAGCTTCGATTCTGAGATGATCTTTTCGACCTCAGGCTGTTGGAGTAGTTTCGCGACTGCGCCAACTGCGCTGTCTTGTGAGCTAACCTCAAAATACGCAAGTGAAAGATTTAGAACCGCCGGGACTCCCTTGAGTGAAACCAAATCAACGGCACCGTCTTTCACTTCCCATTTGTAATCGGGGTTCTCGCTGACAATGCGATCCAAAGCTTCGCGTATCTTAAGCCCAGTGAACAGATAAGAGTGCAGCGCCTCGGAGCCGCTTACTGAATGGGCGCAATCGTTCACTTCGATGATTCCGCCGGATAATTTTGCGAGGCGGAGCACCGTGATGAACGCAGTTTTCATCGTTACGTTCCTCAGAGGTTCTGCATCAGGCATCATTCGATCAAGGATTTTGTCAGTCACAATAGCCACGGGCGGCTGCTGTGCCGGAGCGCAAACAGGCACCGTGCCACAAAGCAACAATAAAGCAAAAAGCGATGTGATCTTCATTGATGAATGGTCTCCGTCTTTTCCATAAGACTGCCGTTGACATTCCCAACGGTGATGTGAAAGACAGTCGTAAGTGTGAACGTTTTATCAGCTACTGAGGCAACAAAGGTCTGCGTGATATCACTAAATTCGTTTGTCTTCAGGCATGATGTCGTTTTTACTGCCGCATGAGTATCAAGAAATACTCCCACATTATTCGTAACAGTATTAATAGAGAGCCCGTCGTTTAAATGTTCTGTAATGGTAGCTCTACCTTGAATTGGCTGAGGGGGCTGATCCTGATCAAAGAGCTGAAACGCAAAGTTGCGGTAAACGCCGCATACAGGTGTGGTGTCCTCAACATCCACTTTTTCGTTGGCAGCATCGAAGACAAAATCGTTCTGTCCAAAGCTGGGGAAATGAAGAGGCCCAGCCCCAGTGGCTGCAATAGTGTCAAACGTGCCTTCAAATGCGGTTCCAGCCAAACTTGTCGGAATCTGCACAAAGAAGAAAGCATCCTTGTTTGCATTGCTGACTCTGGTGCCATCCTTCACGAAGATCGACACCTTACCTCCGGGAGCGTCAGGGGCGACCTGCACGTCCGCAGTAATCACTCCCGTATCCTGATCGTAACTGAAGTTAGTGACCGTGAGAAATGAAACCGACTTCGCAGGATCGCCAAAAATTAACTGCGGTGATTTGCCAAAACCTTTGCCCCGGACGAAGAGATTAACTGTACCTCCCACGATGGAGCGATTCCGTGTGACTTTGGTGATTTGTATTGGAACAGGAGCACTCTGCTGTATATCGTTGCCTTCCGGAAAGACCCAGCAGAGCGACGAAAGATCAGAGTCAATCCCCGATACCATTTGTCCCTGCCCGCTCGTGGTCGTTGCAAGCAGAGTGCTGGCATCGAAATAGGACAGGCTGCTGATGCCGGTTGTGATGGGAAAGAATGAGAGCGTTCCAAAAGGGTCAAACGATAACAAACCGTTTACGGTCTTGCCGATTTTGGTATAGGCGTTCATGCCGCCTTTGGCTTTCGATTCCAAAAGGAAGATTGAGCCGCCCGGCAGGGAGTTCCATTGCTCGCTTCCGCTGTCCTGATCAAACGCCTCGATCCTTCCTCCGTTACTTCCAAAAACAACATTGTTTTCGCCCAGCATCATTGCGCCCTGAAAAAAGGTCGGGAACACCGGGTCTGAAATAGAAATATTCCATAAAGATAGCGGCACAGTGTAATCGGTAACTCCGCCGGATGCGTCAAAGTGGCTGACGTGCGCTGCTTGTGCGCCGAGTTCAGGCTCGGAGTTTCCGCCTCCCGTCCATGCGGCCAGCGCCCCGCCGTTGCCATCAGGAATGACCTCTGCTGGCATAAGGTCAAAAAAGAAGCCAAAGAAAATATCACGTGGGTCGATGTTCAGGTCCGGATCATGGCAGTCTCCCCCGCAGCCTGTGGCGTCAAAATCGAAGGCATGAATCAATTGCGTGGAAGATGAACCATCCGGCTGAATAAGGAAGCGCTGTATTTTTCTGTGGTCAGAGACAGCAATCTCACAAACCTCTGAGAGAAACTGCCCTCCTGTTGCCCCTCGGCAGTCCGCAGCCAGTGGAGACATGAGCTGAACGGTCTGGTCGAGGTTCTGCGTGGCGGTAATGAGGGTGACGGAGCCATCCGGCATCACCGAGAGCGGGCCGGCAACTACGCTACTTGCAATATTTGTCGCGAGGTTTGTGCCAAAGCTGCCTGCCAAAAAAATATTGCTGTGCCCAACAGGAAGCGGCAGGTTGAACTTTTGCTGGCCAGTGACGCCGTCAAAGGCGAGAACACCAGTAGTCTCAAACGAGCAGCACTGGCCTACTATCTGCTCTTCTATGTACACGGTATTGTCAGGCGCAATGGCGATTGGGGCTAATATCTCACCGGGCGAGTCATAACGCCACGACGGTTGCTGGGTGGCATTGTCAATCCGCACCAGAGAACCCCGGAGAACCACAGGCTTGCTGTTATCCGCCGGACTGAGGAAACGAGTGATAACGCTTACCGTGCCGCCGTTATTATCGGGAATCGACAAATCCAAAAAATCGTCTTCGACAATGGAAGTGGTTGCAGCCTGCGGCGCCAGGGCATTTGTGGCGACAGCCGCAGACGATGAAAGCGGT
>Ga0209166_10004100_pt1 | contig 10299 bp, 8 predicted proteins | sample Coa_R1_3_FD_187151 | JGI IMG/M metagenome (GOLD analysis project Ga0209166, IMG submission 187151) | Surface soil microbial communities from Centralia Pennsylvania, which are recovering from an underground coalmine fire - Coalmine... | ecosystem: Environmental > Terrestrial > Soil > Unclassified... | reverse complement strand
GCCGAGGTAGAGGAGGTGCTTACCATCGTATTCGACGGGCGAACGGAAATTGGTGTGCTCAAAGAGGCCGGTAAAGGGATAGCCGCGATCGCAGATGTTGATCCAGTAGCTATCGGTCAGGGAGCGATCCAACGCCAGCACCAGGCAGTGTGCGCCATAGGCCTGGCCCCACTCATATCTGGCGCGGTAATCGGCGGGCAGGGCGGGGATCAGGCGACAGGTGAGGCGCGTGGGCAATGTGGAGATCAAACGATCAAAGGTCCAGTTGCCCTGGCTGGTCTGCACCTGCCAGCGGCCATCCACCTGCTCCGCCCGTTCAACGCTTGTCCCCAGCAGCACCTTGCCGCCCAGTTGCGTGATGCGCTCGACCAATTGCTCATAGATATGTTGGAAGCCGCCACGCAGGTAGCCGAGCTGTGTGGTGCGGTCATGCAGGCGCGCCCAGAACCAGGGTAGGGCGATCTTATCGTAGAGCGCCCCAAATTTGCCGATGAAAAGCGGCTGGAATAACGTCTCGTAGGGGCGACCCATCCAACGACGCAGCCAGGGATCGGCGGTCTGACCCTCCAGCCATTTGGGATTAGCCACCTTGAGGAAGGCCAGGACGGCGGCCACCCGCAGGCGCTCATCCAGTCGCCAGGGCTTGAACTGCAGCAGGGTAAGAGGGGAGTCGAGTTGGTGAATTTCCCCACCGATCAGGCTCACAGTGCGAGGACGCAGCCACTCCAACCGGTCACCCAGGCCCAACTCCTCAATCACACGAATCACGAATTTATCGGAGCGAAAAATATGGTGATAGAACTTTTCGAGCCACATATCGGGATCATCATTCACATGAAAACCAGCCGCCAACCCGCCGGCCAGCGGCTCCCGCTCAAAGACCATCACGCTCTGACCTGCCTGAGCCAATCGATAGGCGGCCATCAACCCCAATGCGCCACCACCCAGAACTGCATAGTCCAATCTCTTCGTAGCCATTCCTGCCCCTTACTCGTAGGGACCGATTTATCATATCCCCTTACTCGTAGGGACCGATTTATCGCGTCCTCTGTATTTTTAGCGCTCTAGCGGTATAGATCTGTAGAATGTGTCAAGAAGTACGAAGCTAATACTACCATCAAAGTTATGGATCAGCAAGTGTATACCCTATCGGGGTCCAGTAGTATTCTCACGTCTCACATGCTACAATTGAGCCGATATGATACACACACACCTACTCACCTGCCCCGTTTGTGCCATGCCTTTGAGCAAAGTGGAGAACATGCTCAAGTGTGCCAGCGGGCATAGCTTTGATATCGCCAGAGAAGGCTACATCAATCTGCTGCGGAAAAAACTGCCCGGCGATACCAAAGAGATGCTCGTTGCGCGCCGCACCTTTCTGGAACGCGGCTACTATCGCCCCCTATCTGATACCATCAATGAGCTTATCGCTACCAACCTGCGCGATGATACAGAGAGGCAGCACGTCAACATTCTCGATGCAGGCTGTGGCGAGGGCTACTATCTGGGTCAATTGCAACACTACCTCTCGGCACAGTTGTCGCCTCTCGCCTGCGCCTGCACCGGCATCGATATCTCGAAGGAGGCGGTAAAGATGGCTGCCAGGAAGTATCCAGAGGCTTGCTTTGTCGTCGCTAACCTGAAAGAGCGCCTGGTATTCGCCGATCAGGTGCAAGATGTTATTCTCAATATCTTTGCCCCCAGGAATGTCACGGAATTTGCGCGCATCCTGGCCCCCCGGGGACTTCTCCTCGCGGTCATCCCCAGTCCAGCCCACCTGCTACAGCTACGCACAAGGCTGCATCTGCTGAATATAGAAGAGCATAAAGAGCAGCACGTCATCGAACAGTATGCCAGCCATTTCACCCTGCTCACGACCAGAGAGGTTCACTATGAACTTCACCTGAAGCAGGAGGAGGTCGCCCTGGCAGTCACCATGACCCCGAATTACTGGCATACCACAGATGAGACACACCAGGCCATAGCGGGTATACAAGATGTACGAACAGAAGCAGGCTTCACCTGCCTGCTCTTTCAGCGTAAATAAGCACTGGTTGTGCTAAGATGAGCGAGGCAGAGCAGATTTTTTGGAGGAGTGATGATGGTGATGTTCCCCCTGCGAGTTTTTGCGCGCTCTTTGTTCATTGCTTTTTTTATGGATATGATGCCTCCTGCTCATCTTTCCATTGACCTTCCCGACATCCCCATGCTGAATATGACTCATCACACTACTAACATGCCCGCTCCCCTGGGACTGCGAAAGTGAGAGCGGAGCCGCTTCAACAGAAGTCACGCTAGCGATTGTGCCCATGCTCACTAAGAGCAGGCTACTCAAGGTAGCCAATATTGACGTCCACCACATAACTACACACGTCCTGAAAATAATTGGAGCCAGTGCGCTTCAATACACACCAGGTTCATTACTCCCCAGTATAGGAAGCCTCAGTAGCAAAGCTGACGGGCAAACCAATAGGTACTAACAAATCCATGACATAACACTCCAAAGGATCTCTATCAACAGGCTGAGTTCCACTCCAAATCATATTGGTCGATTGATGTGAGTGGAGCAGCGAAAAGCGCTCTTTACAAAACACAGAAGGAGAATATTTCAGTGCATCCATTTTTTATAGAGCAGCTGGCAAAATATCGGAGGGAGGAGTTGGAACAGGAGGCAAAGAACGCCCGCCTCGTTGCCCAGTCACGCTACCGTGTCGTCAATAGACGCGAGCGCTCTGATCCTGAAGTGCAAAGCAGTTATCGTCAATTAGATATTATCAGGCTGTTTCCCAGGATCATGCTCAGGTGGATCGGTAGTATCTAAGTTGCCGGCGAACCCTGAGAGAAAAATAAGAACTGGTCCATCCTCTCTTTGCAAGTATCAAAAAGAGGATGGACCAGTTCTCGTCAATCAATCCTATCTACGCGTGTGTCACTTCCTGCCCCGGCATCCAGCGCAGGTTGGGCTTGCGTGCGGCCAGCGCCTGGTCGAGTCGGCCCACTACGGTGGTATGCGGCGCGGTCTTGACCACTTCGGGAGTTGTGCGCGCCTCCTCGGCGATCTGGCGCATGACCTCCACAAAGTAATCGAGCGTTTCGCGCGTCTCCGTCTCGGTTGGCTCGATCATCATCGCCTCGTGGACGATCAGCGGAAAGTAGATGGTTGGCGCGTACATGCCAAAGTCGAGCAGGCGCTTGGCAATGTCGGTCGCGGTGACGCCGTGCTCATCCTTCTGGCGCTGCGCCGTTGCCACAAACTCGTGCATACAGATCTGCGGATACGCGATCTCATAGTCGGACGACAGTTCGTGCCTGAGATAGTTGGCGTTGAGGACCGCGCTCTCAGAGACATGGCGCAGACCATCGGGACCATTCGAGCGAATATAGGTATAGGCGCGAACCAGTACGCCAAAGTTTCCCTTGTTCGCGCGCACTTTGCCGATCGATTCTGGTCCCTGGTCCCGCCAATAGTAGCCCTGCTCGCCTTTTGCCGGTAGGGGGCCAGGCAAGAAGGGGACCAGATGCGCTTTGACGCCGATTGGGCCCGCGCCAGGGCCGCCGCCGCCATGAGGCGTGCTGCAGGTTTTGTGCAGGTTAAAGTGCACAACATCGAAGCCCATATCGCCAGGGCGGGTAATGCCCAGCACGGCGTTGGCATTGGCGCCATCGTAGTAGAGCTGGCCACCGGCGGCGTGCACCATGCGCGCAACCTCTAGAATGTTGGCATCGAAGAGACCCAGCGTATTGGGATTAGTCAGCATGATCGCCGCGACCTCATGTGCGTGAGCATCCAGCAGTTGTTGCAGGTGCTCCACATCGACGCCCCCGGTTGTGGGATCGCTCTTGACCTCGACCGCCCTATAATCGGCAAGGGTCGCGCTGGCCGGATTGGTGCCATGAGCATTGTCGGGGATCAGCACCAGATTGCGATGTCCCTGGCCCTGGCTCCGATGATAGGCCTTGATCAACATCAGGCCGGTCAGCTCACCGTGCGCTCCGGCGGATGGCTGCAGGGTGACACGCGTCATCCCGGAGATTTCCGCCAGATATTGCTCCAATTCATAGGCCAACTGGATCGCGCCCTGTGCCGTGCTATCGGGCTGCAGGGGATGGATATGCGCGAACCCTGGTAAAGCGGCCATATCCTCGTTGATCTTGGGGTTGTACTTCATGGTGCAGGAGCCGAGTGGATAGAAGCCGGTATCCACCCCGAAGTTGCGCTGCGACAGGTGCGTATAGTGGCGCACAACCTCGATCTCACTCACCTCTGGGAGGGGCGCGGGCTCCTCACGCAACAGGCCCGCGGGAATCATGTCCTCCAGCGGCTCCAGTGGAACATCCAGCGTTGGCATACCAGCGGCGCGACGGCCAGGAGCGCCTTTCTCAAAAATTAGCGACTCAACGCTCATGCCTGCACCTCCTTCAACACACTGACCAGGTAATCAATATCCTCTTTGGTACGCGTCTCAGTAACACAGAAGAGGATGCAGTTGTCCATGCCAGGATAATCCGTCTCCAGAGCATAGCCGCCGATAATGTTTGCCTGCGCAAACTGTTGCTCGAGCTTGCGGGCGGAAACGGGGGACTTGATCACAAACTCATCATAGAACGGACCACTGAAGGCGGCCTCAAAGCCTGGGATCGCCGTAATCTGCTTGAAGGCGTAGTGCGCTTTCCGCAGGCACAGCTCGCCCAATTCACGGAACCCCTGTTTTCCAAGGGCCGCCATGAAGATGGTAGCGCCGACGGCCAGCAGCGACTGATTGGTGCAGATATTGGAGGTAGCGCGTTCGCGGCGGATGTGCTGTTCGCGTGTCTGCAATGTCAGGACATAGCCTGTCTGCTTTTTGCCGCCCTCCTCAACCGTCTGGCCAACCAGCCTGCCGGGCAGCAGGCGCATAAATTTCTGCTTCGCCGCCATAAAACCAAGCGCAGGCGCACCGTAGCTCATGCTGTTTCCGAAGCTCATCAGCTCTCCAACGGCGATATCAGCGCCATAGGAGCCGGGAGGTGCGAGAATACCCAATGAAGCTGGCTCCGTAATCGTGGTGACAAAGAGCCCTTTGCCTTTGTGCGCGATCGGCTCGATGGCATGCATATCTTCGACGCAGCCAAAGAAGTTCGGTTGCTGGATAATCACGGCGGCAGTTGTTGCAGTCACAGCAGCATCGAGTTCATCGAGCGCGGTGACGCCATTGTGGGTTGGCACCTCTTTGACGCTGAAACCGCGCGCGAAGGCATATGTCTGGAGGACGCGGCGGTACTGCGGATCGACGCCAGCCGATATAACAACCTCACCGCGTCCTCCAGGGCCGAGCGCCATCAGCACCGCTTCCACAAGCGCGGTTGAGCCATCATAGAGCGAGGCGTTAGCAATATCTAATCCTGTGATCTGGCAAACCATCGTCTGAAATTCGTAGATAGTCTGCAGCATGCCCTGGCTCACCTCTGGCTGATACGGCGTATAGGAGGTGACAAACTCTGAACGGCGCTGCAAATGGGGCACAACGCTGGGAATGGCGTGATCGTAGGTGCCAGCTCCCAGAAAGGCAACGGTGGTATCCAGGTTTTTATTACGCGCCGCCATCCGATTGAGGAGACGTTTAAGGTCCGGCTCTGGCAAAGCAGGCGGAAGATCAAGCGGGCGCGGCAGGCGCACATCCTCTGGCACCGTTGCCAGTAAATCTTCCATCGTCGAAAGGCCCAGGCTCTCCACCATAGCCTGCTGCTCCTTCGACGTATTGGGTACATAACTCATTGATGAACTCCCATGTGAGGTCGAGAAGAATTACTACAAGATTTTTTGCAATGGGAGAAGGAAAAATGGAAATTTTCCTTCTCCCATTGCAAAAAAATCTTGTGAGAAGTAGTTGTTAATTCCTATGATTATATCGCATCGGCGCGATCTATATCCAGAATGGCTAGCGTCCCTGGAGGTAACTCAAATACTGCTCGGCATTCATGAGGTCATCAAGCTCGGCGGGATCGGCCAGTTTGACGACGAGCATCCAGCCTTGATCGTAGGGATCATCGTTAATCAGCTCGGGCTGGTCCTTTAGCGCTTCATTGGCCTTGACGATAGTGCCGCTAAGAGGAGAAAGCAGTTCGGATGTTGCTTTCACCGATTCGATATCGCCAAATTTTGCCTCGTGCTCCAGGCTCTCGCTCGCGTTCCACGGCAATTCGACATAGACAATATCGCCAAGCTGGTCCTGGGCATAGTCGGTAATGCCAATGACGGCTTGATCGCCTTCAACGCGCACCCATTCGTCGGACTTGCTGTACTTCAGATTATCAGGATGATTCAGGTTTGCCATTGTATCTCTCTCCCTTCATCAGAGCAAATATATCTATTTCTATTATCGCAGATCTCCACAAGTTTCTCTCCCTGCGTAGGAGGGGGCATATCTCTCTCCGATTGTGTAGGGTCGCTGTTGTTATTTACCTCGTTTATAGAAGGGCAATGCGACCACCTGCGCGGCCAACCGTCTGCCACGAATCTCTATCTGTACTTCGCGACCAACCACGGCATGTGCGGCCTCGACATACCCCATACCGATATTTTTGCGCACAGTTGGACCGGGCGCTCCACTGGTAAGGACACCAATCTGCCGATCGCCTTCGTAGATGGAGTAGCCACCACGCGGCACGCCCCGGTCGAGCAGTTCAACGCCGACGAGTAAGCGCCGCGGCCCCTGCTCTTTGACCTGCTGGAGCACATCACTTCCAATGAAATCGCCCTTCGCCAGTTTCACCGTCCAGCCCAACCTGGCCTCCAGCGGATTGGTCTGCTCATCCAACTCGTGACCATACAGACACATACCAGCCTCTAAACGCAGAGTATCGCGTGCCCCCAGGCCTGCTGGCTGCAATCCATGCGCCTTACCAGCTGTCAGCAGGTCGTTCCAGAGCTTCACGACATCGGAGGAGGGGCAATAAAGTTCAAAGCCATCCTCGCCCGTATAGCCTGTGCGCGAGATGATGCAGTCTACTCCACTTACCGCGCCTGTGGCGCAATGATAATAGCGAATGGGGGCGAGATTGACCTCTGTCAATGGCTGTAAAATTTCCAGGGCTGCCGGTCCCTGCAAAGCCAGCAGGGCAGTAGCATCAGATTGATTGGTGATGGTCACACCCTGAAACTGCCTGGCCTGCTTCTGCACCCATGCCAGGTCCTTTTCGATATTGCCTGCGTTGACTACCAGCATATATCGCTGCTCGGCCAGGTGATAGATCAAGAGATCATCAATCACAGTGCCGCCGGGAAGGCAAAGTTGTGTGTAGAGGGCCTGGTTGAGAGCCAGGCGCGAGACATCGTTGGGCACAAGATATTGCAGGAAAGCCAGCGCCCCCGCTCCCTCAACTTTGAACTCTCCCATATGACTGACATCGAAAAGCCCGGCGCGCGTACGTACCGCCTGATGCTCCTCTAAAATACCACTATACTGTACTGGCATCTCCCAGCCGCTGAACTCGACAAGGCGCGCGCCCAGGTCCTTGTGTTGCTCATACAGTGGGGTACGCCGTAGCTGTACGACAGCATCGTCGTGTGTTGTCATGCGAAAAAATACTCCCGTCTGCTCTTGAGGATATCTCTTAACCGGGCCTCATGGCCCCTGCCTCAAGCAATCCAGCAGGGTGCCGCTTGCCCCATTCACTATAGCAGATTTTCGTTGGCACGACAATCAGCAGGCTAGCATGAATAGATGAGGTAATGGCCTCGTAGGCCATTACCTCATCTATTCATGCTAGCCTGCTGATTGTCTAATGCTTGTTGCCACGAACCACAGTATGACCAATAAACACATTTCCTAATGCTGTATGGAGCTTGATTTCTCCGGCGTGTACCCTGAGGGCGAGCACGCCTTCATCCACATGCTGGTCGTTCTCCCTCATCTGCATGTCCCGGAGATCAGAGAAAGACGAGATTCCTTGAGCAGCAGGGTTGTTTTTTACACCGGGAAAGGGAGGATGGGCCGGCCAACATAGATGGGGGAGAGCACAGGGAGTCTCAGTGCTCACAGGTGTGGCCGTACTGACTACCGTAGCCGTGCTCACAGGCGTGGTCGTCCCTGTTGGTGTGGTTGTGCCCTCAGGAGTCGGTGTATGCCCAGGATTCAAAGGATTGGGCGGCAGAGTTGGAAGAGCTGGCAGGGTCGGAACGGCTGGAAGCGTTGGAAGAGCTGGCAGGGTCGGAACAGCCGGTAGGGTTGGGAGAGCTGGCAGAGTTGGAACGACAGGAAGCGTTGGAATGGCTGGGAGAATGGGAAGCTTACGTGAATAATTACTCTCAACATGTGCGAACTCAAGATGGGTCCCCTCTGGTAAATGAAAGACATTTCCGCTACCCATGACTATGTCAAGCGCAGTAACCGCTATATCTGACTGATCGGCAGTATTGTTCACACTGGTCTGCTTATTCAGCGTCACGATGCCGATGCCCGGTACATTCAACTTTGTATTGGGCTGCGGATTCAGCGCGATGGGGATGCCTGCGATGGTCAGGCTGCCAAAGGCTGAGGTATTCTTGCTCGACGCCTCAGTGGCCGTCGCGGTGCTTTCAGCGCTGGCCTCGATCGCCTGCGCCCTGATCAGGCCGCCGAAAAGCCTGAATTCTCCAACAGAGGCCCTCTCCGCAATACTGACTGAACTGGCCGTGACCGTCATCATGGCCTGAGAGCTATCAATGCTAAGCCCACCCAGCAGGCCGAGATCCACATTGACGGCGGCATTTGTTGCCTTGTCTTGCTCAACGCCGCACCCCAGATGCACATAACGATAAGGCTCACGCATTGGGATTCCTGTGACAGGCTGACGAAATGCGGAGATATAGGCGGTGCCACTGAGATAGCCAAGAGGCGTCGCCGACGGGCCAGGGCAGATGGGGTCCGCGTGAGTTGGGCGGCTCAACTGCATCCCCGCTCCCAACATTATCAAACAGGAACTCAAACAAACAAGTAACATCCCAATTCGTTTCATAAGATTTCTTCTCCTTGCTACATATCTTCTGATTTGTTTTAGTATAAAGAGGTCTTAAATCACTATTTGCAACTGTAATAATGGATCAATTGGGATGTGGGAGACATGGAGGCCGCTAACGCTGCTTCTTGTACAACCATATACAAAAGAATATCTATTTGATACGAAAAAGTTGCGTTTTGCATAGACATTGTGTATATTACGAACAGGCGCATGAATTATCATGTGTCAATAAAGCAACAAACAAATTCATTTTCATACCGATCTTGAGCAGCGATGAGGCATATTCCGAGAGGAGAGACCACGATGGTTGATCGTGTTGGGCAACAACTGGGCAGCTATAGTCTAACTCGCTTATTGGGCGAAGGCGGCTTTGCGAGCGTCTACCTTGCCGAGCACGTCTATCTCAAAACGCCTGCCGCAATTAAAGTGCTGTATGCCCGACTGGACCCTGAGACTATGCAGCGTTTTCTGATCGAGGCACGTCACCTGAGCCGGTTAACGCATCCTCTGATTGTTCATCTTCGCGATTTTGCCATTGAGGGCGAGACGCCCTTCCTCGTGATGGATTACGCGCCCGGCGGCACCTTGCGCCAGCGACACGCCTCCGGCACACAGGTTCCTCTCCTCACCGTCGTCTCTTACGTGAAACAGATAGCGACAGCGCTGCAACATGCCCATGATCACAGGTTGATCCATCGTGATCTCAAACCGGAGAATCTCCTGATCGGACCAAATCAGGAGGTCTTGCTCGGCGACTTCGGCATCGCGCTGGCCATTAACAGTGCGGAATATATGAATATCTCCGCATTGAGCGGGACGCTGACTTACATGGCTCCTGAACAATTAGCGGGCAAGCCCCAGACTGCCAGCGACCAGTATTCTCTGGGCATTATGGCTTATGAATGGTTAAGCGGGGAGCGCCCATTTCAAGGCACCCTGACCGAGATCTGCACCCAGCACCTCCTCCAACCACCTGCCCCACTGCGTGAGAAAGTGTATGACTTGCCACTTGCCGTCGAGCAGGTCGTCTTCAGAGCGCTCGAAAAAGATCCCCAGAAACGCTTCCCTCATCTCCGGGCTTTTGCTCAGGCCTTTGAACAAGCCAGTCAGCAGAGCACGCCCATACTGGCCACTTCCTATTCACCAACGCCCGAAACAAAGGAAGCGGAAGAACGCCAGAGCACGACTGATCGACCCGCGGAGCGGCCTGCGATCCACTTCCATAATTTGCCTCCCACGTTCACTTCTTTCATCGGTCGGGATGAGGTACGTAAAGCCGCTGCTGCCCTGCTTGTACGGCCGGAAGTGCGTTTGCTTACA
>Ga0209166_10004099_pt1 | contig 10302 bp, 8 predicted proteins | sample Coa_R1_3_FD_187151 | JGI IMG/M metagenome (GOLD analysis project Ga0209166, IMG submission 187151) | Surface soil microbial communities from Centralia Pennsylvania, which are recovering from an underground coalmine fire - Coalmine... | ecosystem: Environmental > Terrestrial > Soil > Unclassified... | reverse complement strand
CCCGCTCAGGGACATCGTCGACCTGATCCTGAAGATCAATGCCCAGGCGTACTCGATCGAGGCGGCCAACCCGCGCCACGAGCACGAGTGGATGGTCTGGCAAGATGTCAAGCTGCCGGATGGCAAGATCCTGATCCCGGGCATCATCAGCCACCAGACGAATGTCGTCGAGCATCCCGAGCTGGTTGCCTGGCGGATCAAGAACTACGCGAGCGTGGTGGGCAAAGAAAACGTCATCGCGAGTACCGACTGCGGCTTTTCGCAAGGCTGGCAGATGATCCGCGTTCATCCGGAGGTGCAATGGGCGAAGCTGTCGTCACTGGTCGAAGGTGCCGCGCTCGCCAGTAAGGAGCTGTGGGCCTGATGGGCAGTCACTTCAAAGAGCGCTTGTGGGCACCGGAGTCCCGTCTGCTGGGTATGTTTGTCAAGTTCCCGACGATGGAGACGATCGAGATTCTGGCGTCGGCCGGGCTGGACTTCGTCATCATCGACATGGAGCATGCGCCGCTCAGTATCGATGTCGTCTACCGGATGCTGGTGACCGCGGAGCTCGCCGGAATGTCCGCCCTGGTACGCCTCCGCGGCCACGAGCCGGCCACCGCGAACATGTTCTTCGACGCCGGTGCGTCGGGCGTCCTGATCCCGCACTGTTCGCCGTACGACACGGCACGTGAGCTGATCACGGACATGCTCTTTCCGCCGCATGGCCGGCGCGGCGCCGGTGGAGGCGGGCGCGCCACGCGCTGGGGCATCGACGGTTCGGCCGAATATCGGCGCGGTGGCGAGTCAGGTGTCGTGCGCGTGCCGATGATCGAAGATCCCGCGGCCGTCGAGGATATCGAGCGCATTCTCGAGATTCCGGGCGTGGACGCGGTCTTCATTGGCCAGGGTGATTTGACGCAGACACTGGGCGACCGAGCCGCCGCTCAAAAACTTGTCGACCGCGCCCTGGCGGCATGCGTGGCCCGCGGCATCCCCGCGTGTACGACCGCCTACGGCGACGACGTCCAGTCGCGTCTGGATCAGGGCTTCAAGTGGCTCGCCGTGGCCAACGACACCGGTCTCTTCACGACTGCCGTCAAGCAGCGTCTGGCGACGGCGCGCACGTAGAGGGCCCAGCGTTACAATCCCGAAACAGACCGAGTCTGGGCACGTTGCGGTCGCAATAGAGGAGGTGCCAATGAACGCTCAACGCCACGTCACCCGACGCTTCGTGATTCAGTCGATGGTTGGCTTCGGAGCGGCATCGCTGCTCGCAGCGTGTGCCCCGGCGGCGCCGCCGAGCCCGACCGCGGCGCCGGCCGCGCCGACCACTGCCAAGCCGGCTGCCGCGCCTACCCAGGCTCCGGCCGCGCCAACGACGGCGCCGGCGCCCACGACCGCTGCCGCCGCCAAGCCGACCACCCCGCCTGCGCCCACTACGGCGCCGGCGCCCACCACGGCGCCCGCGCCCACGACCGCTGCCGCGGCCGCGCCCGCGGTTGACCTGAGCTCGCTGAAGCAGGTACCCCGCGACAAGACCTGGATCTCAGTTGGCGTCGGAGGTGAGGCGCCCCAGCAGTTCAGCGACGTCGCGATGCACAACCCGTTTTTGCCCGGCATCTCGCGCAGCGGGTACCAGGCCGTGATGGAGCCGCTCTTCTACTACAACGCCTACCACACCGACACCGTCTGCGGACTGTCGGGCGTCGACTGCAAGAACGGCGAGATGCCGTGGATTGGAACCGCCTACAAGTTCAGCGACGACTTCAAGTCGGTGACCGTCAATCTCCGCAAGGGCGTCGAGTGGAGCGACGGCCAGCCCTTCACTGCAAAGGACGTGGTGTTCACCGTCCAGATGCTCATCGACAATGCGCCAAAGCTCGCCTGGTCGGCCGACATGAAGCAGTGGGTCAAAAGCGTCGCGGCCCCAGACGACAACACAGTCCTGTTCACGCTCACGGATGCGAACCCGCGCTTCATCTTCAGTTACTTCACATTCCACCAGGACGTCGGCGTGTTCATCGTCCCGGAGCACATCTTCAAGGGCCAGGATCCGCTGACGTTCACCAACTTCGACCTCGCCAAGGGCTGGCCGGTCGTGACTGGCCCGTACAAGATGGTCTACTCCGACCCGCAACAGAAGATCTGGGATCGGCGGGATGACTGGTGGGGCACCAAAACCGGCTTCCATGCCTTGCCAGCGCCCGAGCGCATGATTTTTCTGCCGGGCTACGACGAGGCCAAGCAGGTCGAGCTGCTGATCAACAACGAGGCTGACTGCGCCCTGACGATGCAGCTCGGCAACATCAAGGCCGCCATGGATCGCAACCCCAAGATCGCCAGCTGGAGCGGCAAGGATCCGCCCTACGGCTACGTCGACTGGTGGCCGACGGGCCTCGGCTTCAACGACACCAAGCCGCCGTACGACGACCCCGACATCCGCCACGCCATCAACAACGTGCTCAACCGCGACGAGATTGTCAAGATCGGCTACCAGGGTGCGGGTGATAAAACCGTCGTGCCATACCCCGGGTTCCCGGCCCTGAACGAATACACCAAGGGTATCGCGGACCTCCTCCAGAAGTACCCGGTTGACGACTTTAACCTCGACAAAAGCGCGACGATGATGCAGTCAAAGGGCTATACCAAGGACTCAGGGGGGTTCTGGGCCAAGGACGGCAACCGTCTCGCACCCGTGGTCATCACGTTCGCGGTTGAACAGGACGTCACTCCAGTGATCGTCCAGCAATTGCGTAAGGGCGGCTTCGACGCATCGTTCAAGATGCCCAGCAACTTCGGCGACTTGATTTTCAACGGCGACGCGGACGCGTACGTCTTCGGTCACGGTGGGAGCGTGTCCGACCCGTACTTCACCATGCGCCTGTATCAGAGCAAATTCAGCGCGCCCAACGGCCAGGCGGCGACGCAACCCTACCGGTGGTCGAACCCGGAGTTCGACAAGCTGGTCGATCAGATGGGGACGGTGGCCCCGGACGATCCGAAGCTGGCGGGCCTCTTCCACTCGGCGATGGAGATCTGGCTGAAGGAACTGCCGGATATTCCGTTGGTCCAGTTCTACCACCGCAACCCGGTCAATACGACGTACTGGACTAACTGGCCTGACGCCAGCACTCCATACATCAATAACGCGAACTGGCACCGCACCTGCGAGCTCGTCTTGCTGGGCCTCAAATCGGCCGCGGCTTAGCACGCGACAGGGACGCATGCGACGCAGCTACGCGGTCGGCCGGCTCATTCAGTTCGTGGTCGTTCTCTGGGGAGCCGCGACGCTCAACTTCCTGATCCCGCGCATGGCGCCCGGGGATCCCATCCGTACGCGGCTGCTGATGATGTCCCGCAACGGCAGCGTGAGTCAGCAAAGCATCGAGGAGATGGTCAAGGCCTACGATCAGCAGTTTGGCCTTGACCAGCCGCTCCCCATTCAGTATGTGCGCTACCTGTGGGACGCCGCGCACCTGGAGTTCGGTTACTCGATGTCGCAGTATCCCGCCAAAGCGCTGACACTGATCAGCGCGGCGCTGCCCTGGACCATTGGGCTCCTTCTGGTGGCCACCGTGGTGGCGTTTTCGCTCGGAACCATGCTCGGGGCGCTCATGGCCTGGCCGAAGGCGCCTCGAGCGTTCAACTATCTGGTCGCGCCGTTGCTCACCCTGTCATCCGTGCCCTACTACCTGCTTGGTTTGATCCTCGTGTACCTCTTCTCGATCGAGCAACGGCTCTTTCCGCTGTCGGGCGGGTACACGACTGGCACAGTCCCCTCACTCAGCCTCGCCTTCGTGCTGGATGTCGTGCACCACGCCCTGCTGCCGGCGCTGTCGATTGTTCTCGCGGCGGTCGGCTTCTGGGCCCTTGGCATGCGCGGCATGATGGTCAATACCGAAGGTGAGGACTACATGATCATGGCCGAGGCGAAGGGTCTGCCCGACCGGTTGATCTTCTTCCGGTATGCGCTCCGGAACGCAATCCTGCCGCAGTTCACGTCGCTGGCGATCGCGCTGGGGGCGGTGGTCTCCGGTTCGGTGCTGGTTGAAGTGGTCTTCGGCCTGCCGGGCATTGGCACCCTGCTCTACAAGTCGATCACGGGGTCAGATTTCTTCGTCATCTATGGGATCGTGTTCGTCATCATCTTCGCGATTGCCCTGGCCACGCTGGTCATCGACCTGGTCTACCCGCTGCTGGATCCACGCATCTCGTATCGGAATACCTGACCGTGGCGGTGCTCAGTGGGACTGCGACACTCGTCACGACCCGGCCGGGCCGCACGACGGCTCAGTCGATCGGAGCCTACTGCCGGCGTAACCCGGGCCTCGTGGTCGGGCTGGTACTCCTCGTCGCCCTGATCCTGATCGGCGTTATCGGTCCGCGCTTCGTCGACGTGACCAATGCGGTTCCCGCCGCGACGATTCCCGACCAACCGCCCTCGTCCGATTTGCCGCTCGGCAGCGACGACCAGGGACGCGACATGCTCGCGGTGCTGGTCGCGGGGGTGCCGCTCACGCTGCGCGTCGGGTTCATTGCTGGAACCGTCGGACTGCTGATTGGCATCGTCCTGGGATTTCTGTCCGGTTATCTGGGGGGAGCTCTCGATACGGTCATTCGGATGGTCGTCGACACGCTGCTGACGGTGCCGGGACTGCTGGTGCTGATCATCATCGCCAACTCGATCAGAGGCGTCATCGACATTAACCTCATGGCGCTGGTGGTGGCGTCTCTGGCCTGGATGCACCCGACCCGAACGATCCGTTCGCAGGTGCTGTCTTTCCGCGAGCGCGCATACGTCCAGATGGCGAAGTTGTCAGGGATGAATGGGCTCGAGATCATCGTGCGCGAGCTCGTTCCGAACCTGTTGCCCTATCTCGCGGCGAGTTTCGTCGGCGCCGTGGCCGGCGCGGTGCTCGCCTCGATCGGCCTCGAAGCACTGGGGCTGGGTCCACAGAACGAGCCGACGATTGGGATGACGATCTACTGGGCGATTGCCTTCAACGCGATGCTGCGCGGGCTGTGGTGGTGGTGGGTGCCACCGATTGTCGTCATCGTCGTCCTGTTCACGGGATTGTTCCTGGTCAGTGCCGGACTAGACGAGATCGCCAATCCGCGGCGCCAGAGGGCGGCTTGAGCGACGAGGCGGTCCTCCAGGTACGCGACCTCCGCGTCTACTATCACACGCCGTCCGGCCCGGTGAAGGCCGTCGACGGGGTCGATTTCACCTTGATTCGGGGCGAGCGGTTCGGCCTGGTTGGAGAGTCCGGGAGCGGCAAGTCCACCACCGCCTGGGCGATCATGCGGATGATCAAGCCCCCGGGCATGATCGAGGGCGGCACCATCCGCCTGGGCGATACGCAACTCGGCCCCCTATCAGACAACGAGATCCGCAACGTTCGCCTGGCGGAGATCGCGCTGGTTCCGCAGGGCGCGATGAATTCGCTTAATCCCGTGATGCGGATTGGGGACCAGATCCTGGACGGCATGCGTACGCACGGGCATGCCGGATCGAAGCGCACCATCGCTGCTCGGCTACCGGAGCTCCTGGCGACAGTTGGCCTTCAACCGAACGTCCTGCGACTCTATCCCCACGAGCTCAGCGGTGGCATGAAGCAACGCGTGTGCATCGCGATCGCGATTTCGATGCAGCCCAGGGTGATCATTGCCGACGAGCCGACCAGTGCGCTCGACGTCGTCGTGCAGCGACAGATCATGCAGACACTCAGCAACGTGCAGAAGCGATTGGGCGCCTCCATTCTGTTGGTGGGACATGACATGGGGCTCATGGCGAAGTTTGTGGATCGGGTCGGCGTCATGTACGGCGGCAAGTTGGTCGAAGTTGGTCAGGTCCGCGACATTTTCACGTCGCCCATGCATCCCTACACGCAACTCCTGATATCCAGCCTGTCGTCACTTGACGTGAAGGGAGTCCTGCACGGGATTCCAGGCACTCCCCCATCGTTGCTCAATCCGCCGTCCGGGTGCGTGTTCCATCCGCGCTGTCCGCAAGTGATGCCGCGCTGCTCCGTCGATGTACCTGCACCACAAGAAGCGCGCCCCAAGCGCTCTGTGGCTTGCCATCTGTACGACTGATGACGGCGCTCCTCGAAGCCAGGGACGTCTCGCGGGTGTTCGGTAGCGGCCCCGAGGCCACCGTCGCGCTCGATCACTTCTCGTTGGCGGTGGGCGACGACGTCCCATCGTTCACCACCATCGCCGGCGAGAGCGGCAGTGGCAAGACGACGCTGGCGCGTCTCCTGCTGGGCTTCACTCAGCCGACGTCCGGCGAGGTGTTTTATCGCGGCAAGAATCTCTGGAAGATGGCCCGCCGCGACTGGATGGAGTTCCGCCATGAAGTCCAGGCGATCTTTCAGGATCCCTTCGAGGTCTTCAATCCCTTTTATAAGGTCGATCACCTGCTGACGGTGCCGGTGGCCAAGTTTCGGCTCGCTCGGTCGCAGGCGCAGGCCCGCAGCAAGATCGAGGAGGCCCTGGTCGCGGTGGGGTTGCGTCCAGAGGAAACGTTGGGGCGCTACCCGCATCAGTTGAGCGGTGGCCAACGTCAACGTCTGACGGTCGCCCGCGCGCTGCTGCTGCAGCCGCGGCTGATTATCGCCGACGAACCAGTCTCGATGGTTGACGCTTCGCTGCGCGCCACCATTCTCGAAAGTCTGAAAAAACTGCACGCCGACTTTGGCATTTCATTTCTGTATATCACCCACGACCTGACCACCGCGTACCAGATCTCTGACAACATCATCGTGCTGTATCGGGGTGGCGTTGCGGAGGTGGGTGATGTGGACCTGGTGATCAAAGCTCCCCGGCATCCGTACTCGCAACTCCTGATCTCGTCGATACCGCTCCCCGACGTCAATGACCGCTGGGACGACGACGATCAGTCGCTTGCTTCTCGAGCCGAGCCGGAACGAGCAACCATGCACGGCTGTCGGTTCGCCGACCGATGCCCGGCGGTCATGCCGATGTGCGCTGAGACAGTCCCGCCACTGTATCGCACCGATGACCGGCGCGCGGCGGCGTGCTTCCTCTACAGAGACGCGCCAACCCTCGGCGGCGCCAACATGGATCAGGTGCTGGCGCACACCGCTCGGGCCGCCACGCAGTCCGGCTGACGCTACGGGCCACTGGACAACACCGTTGCGGCAAAACGACCGATAACGCTGCGGGATGGGTCAGATTCGTGCGACGTGTTCGCCATTGACGTGCTCGAACCGGGCATGGTGCTGGCGGAGATAGTCTCGTCCGTAGTCGTTGCCATTCGGCGTGCGCACCACGGTGTGAATGTGCGCCCGGGTCGGCTCGGCGCTGTCGAACGCGATGCCCGGTTGATGGTCGAACTCGATCAGGATCACCGGGCTGTGGATCCGGTAGTAGAACACGTCCTCCGGACCCGTACCGCCCATCCACATGAAATGTGTCGCGTCCAGGTGCTGCCGGACCGCGTCCAACCAGAGCGCGGCGTGGTCGTGCCGCAATCGCCCGGTGTACAGCGCCGCCAGTCGCAGCAGTTGCTCGCGCTGGGGGTCCGTGAGCTCGTCCGACCGCAGGCCCTCGTACGGCAGCCGGAGGTTGTCGCGGAAGGCAGCAGTCTGGACTCGCCCGTCTGAACCGATCCCGCGCTCCGGCGGCAGCACGGTCGACAGGATGGAGTGGTACAGAATTGCCTTATCGCGCTGGTCGGCGCGCAGCGCCTGCATGAACTCCAACCCCGCGTTCTGCTCGGGTTGCAGCACCCGGGTCCCGGTGTAGATGCCCGTCTCGGCGACCACCGGCTCGGACCCCATGAACAGCGGCGTGATGACGATCTGATCGCCGATGACGAAGCAGTTGACGATGAGATGATGGCCGTCGATTTGCCAGCCCCACGGCGCGTGGTCCGATGGTTCGCCAAACACACTGATGAAGTACACCCACTCGCCGTACTCGGTCCAACTACCGGTGATCTCACCAACGGTGTGGTTCAGCCGCATGATGTCGCGGGCGGTGCGGAAGCCGCTCGCGCTGAGGGTTTGCTCGACGAGGCGCAGCGCAGCCGCACGCTGGTCTGCCTGGAGATCTTCCAGGAGCAGGCCGTGACGCATGAGGAACGGGTGGATGTTCCACCAGCGCCGCCACGCGTCTGAGGTGATCTCGAAGCCCACCTGCCGCCGCTGGTTGGGGTCGAGCACGTCCAGAAACTCGGCCGCCGCGCGGCGCAGCGGCTCAGTTGAGATGCCGGTCGCCTGCAGCGGGTAGAGGCGCGGGACGACGTTGCCGTCCGTCGTGATTCCCGTGAACGGCTCACTGAGGCGCTGTTCGGCGGCGTCGCGCATCCGAGCGAAGCGCTCCCCAACCTCAGGCGCCGGCGTTCTTGCGGAGACGGGTGGCCTGTTGCGTAGACCGAGGCCGTAGTACGGAGCGATCACTGTCACCCCGATCAGGCTACCAAAGGGCAGCGACCATAATCACGCGCCCGCGACGCGGGCGATCATCCCGCCTGGTTCGGCGGGCGCCACGTCGGCGGCCCAGGCCACGTACTGATCGGGCCGGACCAGAACGAGCCGCGACCCGTACTGCTCGCGGCCGTTGGCATAACTGTCTCGTATCACCTTCAGCGGCACATGGTGCTGCCGAGCGGCGTGCTCGAGTGCGTGCACGGCGGTGTCTTCCGCGTCGAAGGCCAACAGGCTGAAAGCGTCGCTCAGTTCCTCGAACACGTTGCGGCCGCTACTGAGTCCCTTTGGTGCCAGGTGGTGACCTGCCTCCGCCTTGAAGGACATTCGGCCGTGGATACTGCACTTGCCATCCGCGGGCCCCATGACTACGGACGAGCCTTCGTAGTGCGGCTCGTACGCCTGAGCGCGCGTCCCCCACGTCGCTCCGTACTCGGCCCAGGCCTGCTCGAACTCGGCCCGGTCGTGTTCCGGGTTGTACCGCTCCAGCCAGACCCGATCCCGCTCGATACCGCCGGCGATCATCACTTCGCCGGTCTCCTTGAAGATCGGCCGCCGCTCCTCGTCATAGGACTCCAACAGCCTCTGGCCGCCCCAGCCCTGCAGCCTGGCCGCCAGCTTCCAGCCCAGGTTGGCGGCGTCCTCCAGGCCGGTGTTCAGGCCGAACCCGCCATACGGTGGATGCTGGTGGCACGCGTCGCCGGCGATGAACACGCGACCGGTCGCGCCGCCACCGTAGTGGGTGGCCACCATGATGCGCAGGTCCCAGAAGCCAATGTGGTCGAATTCGGCATGGAAGTCGAAGCCGGCCGCCTGATGCAGCAGCCCCAGGAAGTCGAAGTTGTCGGGGATCGCGCCGGCAGGCAGCGGGGCGTGGAAGAAGAACCCCTCGCCGACGTCGATGCGGCCGAAAAATTGCCAGTAACCCCGGAGCTCCGGCTTCATGACGCGGTACGTCGTCGACGGCGGGAAGCGGTTCAGGAACACGTGGAGCTCCTTCGAGCGGAGGACCGCCAGCACCATCCGCTGGTCGAAGTCGCGCCCGCCACGGTCGATCCCCATGCTCTCGCGCACCAGCGATTTGCCGCCATCGCAACCCACCACGTACTGGGCTCGCACAACTCGGCTGTCGGCGAGTCCGGAGACGTCCTGGTTCAGCTGCTGCTCGGTGTCGGCCGACCAGCTGTAGAACGGGCTGGCGCCTTCGCGTGAGGGGAGGATCGTGACACTGGCGCCGCCGTCGGCCTGCTCGACGCGCACAGCGGTCCAGCCAAACAGCGTGCTGACCGTGGGCAGCTGTTTCACGCGGTCACGCAGCACCGCCTCAGTGCAGTATTGCGGCAGTCGCTCATTGCGCTGGAAGTAGTAGTCCTGCACGCCTGTGCCGCGGCCGGCCCACGGACTCCGGTTGCCACCCAGGGCATGCACGTAGGGGCTCATCAGATTGCCATAGGTGGTCACGCCGCCGATGGGGTAGCCGGGCGGCATCACGCGCGCGGCGCGCAGCTCGTCGACGCAGTGCCAGAAGTAGAAGTGCTCCAGCGTTCGATTCGTGAGGTTCTGTCCTTTGGGGATCGGCTGCGGCGTCAGATGGCGCTCGATCAGCACGCACGAGATGCCGCGCTGGCCCAGTTCCACCGCCAGCGCCACACCGACCGGCCCGCCGCCCACAATCGCTACGTCGTACGTATCTGGCATGCTCCTGCTCATTAGACAGGACAACGCGTGATTCGGGTCGGGGGAGCCTGCGGCCCGGCCTGCGGCCCCCCGCCGCCAGTCGCTGATCCGTGCAACCACAAGCTCGCTGCCCGTTGCTTTCCGCGGCGCCCCCGCTTAAGGACCGGCGAGCGGGTCCTCCGACGCTCCG
>Ga0209166_10004098_pt1 | contig 10302 bp, 8 predicted proteins | sample Coa_R1_3_FD_187151 | JGI IMG/M metagenome (GOLD analysis project Ga0209166, IMG submission 187151) | Surface soil microbial communities from Centralia Pennsylvania, which are recovering from an underground coalmine fire - Coalmine... | ecosystem: Environmental > Terrestrial > Soil > Unclassified... | reverse complement strand
GAGCCTGTTGCGCCGGAATCGAGCGGAGAAACCGGTTGTAAATCGCTAGCGCCTTGGTTTCGTCCTTCGGATCCACCAGCAAATCAAACAACATGCCGTAATACACGGCCGCGCGATCAGCTTGGTCAATGCGCGCGTACAAATCTCCTAGCGCCTGCGTCGCCTCCTGGTGCTGCGGCGCTTCCCCCAGCACCGCCAGGTACGCTTGAATAGCGTCCTCGACACGATTCTTCTCAAGGAAGCGCTTGGCGCGTTCCAGATGTTTGTTGATATCTCCGGCCATCCGTTTGAACTGCCCTTGCAGGCTTGTGTTTACTGAATTTGCCCCGGCCACGCAAAAAAGCGAGGCGCGCGTGGTTATTTCCCACTATACGCCGCGAAAGAAGGGCGGGCAAAACCTGCGTTCAAACGCCTTGTGGTAAACGCCAAGTGGCCGAGCAGCGTTATTAGCGGTTTATCGAACGCCGTTCTTCGGGTCCCACGAGCCTTGCTCTTTGCGAACGTAAATGATCTCGCCGATGTGATATGCGTTGTGCGTGCTGATGTGCGTAAAAACTTGCGCATTCTCCTTCAATTTCGCTTCGTCGGCAGTTTCCACCCATTTCTCCAGTTCGTTCATAACCTGGTCGAGCTGCTGGACGGTTTCATTCCAGGTCTTCGCGTCGAACTTGTCGAAGGTCTCGTCGTTGTTGCCGCTGAATTTGTCGAGCGGCTCGCCTCTCAGTCTCGCCAGGTTCCGCTTATTCCAGTAAACAATGTGATACGCCAACTGCCCGACCGAATGGTTGCCCTTGCCGTCGGTCCAGCTCGCTTGCTCCGCAGTCAAGCCTTTCACGGCAATATTCGCGGGCACGAACCATTCTTCTGCGCCGTGAGTAGATTTCAATTCCGCCAGCAACACATCTCGCAGCGTCGTCGGCTTCTTGTCCTGCGCAAAAACGGGAACCGCCACCAGCAAAAGTACAAAAACCGCCACTCGTTTTGTCATTCGAGGATCCTCCCAGCGCTTAGACGCACCACTAGGGTGTCCGGCTTTGGAGGAAAATGATACTCGCGCTAGAGAGCCGTTAGCGAGCAAGCACCAGAAGGCTATAGCCGCCGAGAATTCTGACCGTGAGTTCATTGTGAAGCGCAAAGCAGAGTTTTCGGGGAATTCTCAGAAACCGCTGGCCCAGAGTATCCCCCATTTGAATGGCGCGCGCGGTGTAGAACCAGTCGAGGACCTCGTAGCCTGCATCGTACAACGCTTGGAGGGCCGTTTCTTTGCTAAAAAAATGAAGATGGTCGTGGAGGAAGCGGCGCTTCAAAAGGGCGTTTTTGCGGAGTACCGTTTGCACCGAAACATCCAAGGGGATATGAAAGATCTTGTAGCGAGCTTTGGCTTTCAGTTGACGCAAGAAGCCGTAGTAGTCCTCAACGTGCTCAAAGACATCCAAAGCCAGCAGCAGGTCAAACCACGCTCCATCGACCCCGCAAAAATTTCCCACACAAAAATGGAGCCTTTCATTGGCCCTGCACATGGCTAGTTCGATGGCTTGCGGTGAGACGTCATATCCATAGAGCTTGCAATCGTTAGCTAGTGCTTTCTGAAGTTGCCGGAGCACTTCGCCGGCGCCGCACCCCACATCACATACCGTTGTAGGAGATATTTGATTCCTTTGGAGCATGCGCGCGATTTGAACGGCCTTCCACTCGGATTCCTCGAGGTGCCAGAGCGGATTTCTGACCAGATATTCCCCATTCAGGTAGATTGGCTGAACCCCCGCTTCTTTTGCCACAACGGGAGCCGTTTGAAGGCCTGCGGCCTTCAATCCCGGTGTAGACCCCATACGCCCTCCTGCCAATAAATGCGGACACGAAACCCGTAGGTGAGGGTATGTTTCGGTCCTCTTGCGCTCATACACCGCCCGATTTGGTTTGGGGACCCTAACTTGTCGTCCGGTACAGCGAACCCAGAATGTAGGAGAAATACCGACAGGCTGTCTATCCGTTTATCACCTTATTTGAAGGTCCGTGTAATTATTGCGTTGCAGCTGCCGGTCAATGAAATGAACATTCGCGCAGGACTGGGCCCTCACTGGCGATCCAGCACAAGGATGGTGTGCAGAAGCACGTTGGCCCCATTCGCGCAATCCCGCCACGTGGTCAGTTCTTTCGGCGAATGGCTGATGCCGCCCACGCTCGGGACAAAAATCATGCCCATGGGCGCCAGTCGCGCCATCCATTGCGCGTCGTGCCCGGCACCGCTCGGGAGACGCATGGTTTTCAATCCCAAACGGGCAGCTGCTTCTTCGATGGTCTGCTGAATCCCGGGATCGGCCATTGCCGGAGGATCGTGATCCACTTTCTTAATCTGGATCTCCGTTCCGGTCTCGCGTGCAATTTCCTGCGCGCGCCGCTGAATTTCTTCGCCCAGCTTCGCAATCTTCTCCGCGGAGAGGTCGCGCAACTCAATCGTATGCTTCACCAGGCCAGGAACCACGTTGTGGGCGTTGGGAAAAACCTGCAACTGCCCCACAGTTCCGACTTGGCGTCCCGGTTCTCGCGTCGCCACTTCTTGTACGGCTTCAATTAGCTTCGCCGCCGCGAGCAATGCGTTGCGGCGTTCTGGCATTGGCGTTGTTCCTGCGTGATTCGCAAAGCCGCGAATCTCCACCTCGTATTCATCAATGCTGACAATGCCTTCCACCACGCCGATGGGAGTTTTTGCTTTGTCGAGCGTCCCGCCCTGCTCGATGTGCAGCTCCAGGTAGCAGCAAAAAGAATGGGGAGGGATGCGCGCCTCCGCCAATCGCGCAGGATCGCCGCCAATTTTGCGTAATCCATCTTCCACGCGAATACCGTTGAAAACTCGCGCTAGCACGCTTTCATCCATCCCTCCAGCAGCAAGCGGGCTGCCTACCAGGTTTTCTTCGTTCGACCAGATCACCATCTCCAGCGGATGCTTCGTTGTCGCATGGTTCTCTTCCAGCATCTGCATTACTTCGATCGCGCACATTGAGCCCACATCGCCGTCAAAGTTGCCTCCATTCGGCACGGAATCAATATGCGACCCAAACAGAATGCGTGGCAAGGATGCGTCCGTTCCTGCGCGCGCTCCAAAAATGTTTCCCGCCGGATCAATGCGCGGCTTCAGACCCGCCTCGGCCATCGCTTGCATCGCATATTTCCGTCCGCCAACGTCGGCGTCCGAATAAGCAACGCGGCTCACGCCATCCGCGAACGTTCCGCCTTGAGGACGCCCGTAAACGCTGAGCTCTTCAAGACGGCGTCGCAGCCGCGCCGCATCAACCCGCAATATGACTTTCTTTTCCTGAGGCACAGGAAGCTCGGGCATTGCAAATCTGGCAGAGGCCGCAGCCACGCCATAGAGCAGCTCACGCCGGTTGACGCGCATTCTGCATTCCCTCTCTTGAATTTGAGCTGTAACTTAGCTGGTCGTTCATGGATTCGTTTTTGCTTCCGTGGGCACACGAACGCTTGCGGCTTTCCGTAGAAGTAGCACAAGGGCCGCGGCCACCATCATGGAAACGCCGGCGAAGGCAAGGCCACCATATAACTTGCCAGTCTTTTGAGTAATAAACCCGACTATGGACGGCCCGAAAAACCCGCCCAGGTTTCCCACCGAATTGATGAAAGCGATGCCGCTGGCAGCGGAAAATCCCGTCAGAAATTCGCTGGGCATGGCCCAAAAAGGGCCGAGAGAACTGCAATAACCTATCGCCAAAAGCGACAGCAGAACCATGGTTACGAAAGGAGAATGAACCCAACTGATTGACAGGAAACCAATTGCTCCCACCAGCAAACACGCCGCTGCATGATACCGCCGCTCCATCCTGCGGTCGGAACTTCGGCCAACGAGAATCATCCCAACAAGCGCCACTAGGAACGGAATCATCACGAGATTGCCGACCAGGCTGTTGGAATATTCGCTGGAGAGCGACTTGACCAGTTGCGGAGCATAGAAACTCAACGTGTAGCTCCCGATCATCATTCCGAAATAGATGAGCGCGAGATGCCATACACGCAGATTGGCAATTCCTTCCATTGCCGAGTGCCGCCCCGGAAGTTTCTGCGCATCCTCCAGCTCCAACTCTGCTTGAAGCCAATCCTTTTCCTCGCCCGTCAGAAATTTCGCTTCGCTCGGACGGTTCGGGAGCACCAGATACGTAAAGAATCCCAGCGCAATGGCCGGCAAACCTTCGAGAATGAAAAGCCACCGCCAGCTTGCCACATTCAGCCAATGCACGTGCTGCAAAATAAAGCCCGAGATGGGCGCTCCCACGACGCTATTCACCGCAAAACCGGTCAGGAACAAGGAGAGTACGCGCGCCTGTTCCTTTTGTCGGAACCAATAAGTCAGATACAAAACAATTCCGGGATAGTAGCCCGCTTCCGCAAACCCCAGCACGATGCGCGCGGCGTACAACTGGTGCACGCTCTGCACCAATCCGGTCAGCGACGCCACCAATCCCCAGCTCAGAAGAATTCGCGCTATCCAAACGCGCGCCCCGACTTTGTGCAGGATCAAATTGCTGGGAACTTCGAAGAGAAAGTATCCGATGAAGAAAATTCCCGCCGCGATTCCAAATTGCTGGCTGCTCAGCCCCAGGGCCTTGTTCATAGTCAACTGGGCAAAGCCAATGTTGACTCGGTCGATCATCGCCACCACATAAAGCAGAAACAGGTAAGGGATCAGGCGAATCTGGAGCTTCTGAATGGTTTTGGATTCGATGAGCTTCGCGGCGGCGCTGCCCGGCAGTTGGCCCTCAATCACCTCAATGTGCTCTCTGCTCGCCAATAGTCCTCATCTACAAACACCGCTGACTGGAAGCATTCTGTCGGGAAAGTGGAACTCAGTTTCGAAAAAACTCTATGCTTCTATCCCGGATGCGTCAAGCAATGCGCAACTTTGGGCGCTTGGCCTGTAGGCAAAGCCGAGGGCCTGTGGAAAGCGGCATCGACTTCCGAAAAACTTCATGGGAACTTTTGGCCGTTTCTTCCGTTTTAGACAGTGTCGCTCTGCGCCTACAGCGCGCAAGGAGGACTACGCGTATGTCCCTGCGAAACCTGCTTTCCGATTTTCGCTTCTCTTTACGTTTGCTCCGCCGCAACCCAGCTTTCTCCGCCGCGGCTATTGTCGTGCTTGCATTGGGCATCGGCGCCAATACGGCGATCTTCTCTGTAGTTAACGCCGTTCTCCTCCGTCCCCTGCCTTTTGACGACCCTTCCCGCATCATGCAGGTCTGGCACGTTCCTCCGGCAAAGAGCTTCCCCGGCATGACTATGTTTGCCGTTTCTCCCGCGAATTATCTCGACTGGCACAGTCAAAGCTCCTCGTTCGAGCAGATGGCCGCTTACGGCTTCCGGGCCTTCACCGTGGGGGGCACGGAACGGCCCGAAGCCATTCAAGCTGGGGCCGTCGCGTCCGACTTCTTTCCCCTGCTCCGCGTCCAACCGATGCTCGGCCGCACTTTCACGCCTGACGAAGACCAACCTGGCCAGGGTCGCGTGGTTGTGCTGGGCTACAACTTCTGGCGCGATCATTTTGCGTCCGATCGCAACATTGTCGGCCGCAACATCCTTCTGGACGGGGAAACCTATTCCGTCGTTGGCGTCATGCCCGAAAATTTTCGACTTCCGAACTGGGCGAAGCTCTGGGTCCCGCTCGCTTGGACCAACGACATTCGTGCGGTCCGCGGAAATCACAACTATGCGGTCATCGCCCGCCTGAAAAAGAATGTGGACATCCGTCAGGCGCAAGCGGAGCTTAGCGCCATCTCCACGCGCCTCGAGCAGCTTTACCCCGAAGACGACAAAGGGTGGGGAGCTACCATTCTGCCTTTGCGGGAACAGCTTGTGGGCGATGTGCGTGCCGCGCTCCTTGTTCTTCTTGGAGCTGTTGCTTTCGTTCTGCTCATCGCTTGCGGCAACGTAGCCAATCTCGTCCTCGCCAAGACTTTGGCGCGGCGCAAGGAAATCGCTATTCGCACGGCACTCGGTGCGTCGCGATTGGTTGTCCTGCGCCAGATTCTCGCAGAAACGGTGCTTCTCTCTGTTGCAGGTGGCACGCTGGGACTGATTCTCGCGCGTTTCGGCATCGTGCTCATCGTAAAAGTGCTGGGCGATCGCATTCCGGCATTCATGCAAATCACGCTTGATATCCCTGTACTGGCTTTTACGCTCTTGCTCTCTGTTGTCGCTGGCGTTCTGGCAGGTCTGATTCCTTCCGTGCGCTTTACAAAGGCGGATGTCAATGAAGCGCTCAAACAAGGCCAGAGCCGTGGAAGTTCTGACGCTCGCGGTGGAGGAACGCGCCGCCTTCTGGTCGTCTCCGAAGTCGCGCTTTCGTTGGTGCTGCTGATTGGCGCCGGCCTGATGATTCGCAGCCTGTGGGAACTTCGAAGAGTTCAGCCGGGTTTCGATTCCCATAATGTACTCACCATGACGGTTCCGCTCCCTCGAAATCGGTTCCCTTCTCCTGCAGGCGAGATTCATTTCTTTGAGGATGCCCTGAACCGCGTCCGCACCCTTCCTGGAATTGATTCCGCGGGCGTCATTGATGACTTGCCGTTGAACGGTGGTGGGTCGAATCAGCCATTTACCATTGAGGGCCGCCCCGTCCCGCCCATGTCCGAGCAGCCCGAAGTGGATGTTCGCGTAATAAGCCCGGGCTACATCCGCGCGATGCACATTCCCATCCTTCGAGGCCGCGACCTCACCGACGCCGACGTTGCGGGGAGACCGGGCGCGGTTCTCATCAGCGATTCTCTCGCTCGGCGTTTCTGGCCCAATGAGGACCCCATCGGCAGGCACATCACGCTGACTTTTTTTCCGGGCATCTCTCGGGAAATTGTCGGCATCGTCGGGGATATCAAAATGGATTCCCTCGACCAGACTCGCCCCGGCGCGGCCATTTACCACCCGCTGGCGCAGCTCACGACTCCCCCCAGTGAACCCTGGCGCTCCTTCCCCATGAGCTTTGCCGTACGCACCAATTCCGATCCGATGAATTCCGTAACCGCGGTTACGGGCGCCATTCATCAAGCCGCTCCGGATCTTCCCGTGGTCGACGTGATGAGCATGAACGAGATCATCGCGCAATCCGTTTCCCCGCAGCGCTTCAATATGCTTCTGCTTGCCTGTTTCGCGGGACTTGCCTTGGTTCTTGCTGCCGTCGGCATTTACAGCGTGCTTTCTTACACCGTGCGCCGCCGCGTCCGCGAAATCGGCATCCGCATGGCGCTTGGCGCTTCCAATCAGGATGTAATTCGCATGATCCTCGCCGACGGATTGAAGCCCATCCTCTTTGGTGTCGTGCTCGGTTTGGCTGCCGCGCTGGCACTGAGCCGCGTCGTTACTTCTCTCATTTACGGTGTCCGCGCCACCGACCCACTCACTTTTGCCGCGGTTGCTGTGATTCTCTTGCTTGTCGGCATCTTCGCCACCATCCTTCCGGCGTATCGCGCCACCCGCATCGAACCCATCCGCATCCTCCGCGAAGAGTGAGCGCCTCACTTCGCTGTGCGGCTGCATGAGCCGCAGATTTATGGCAAACTGAATGTTACTCGGCAAGGTTTTTTTCGCCTGCCCTGTGGCAGGCTGGCTCGCGTGGCGGATTTGTCCTCAAGAGAAGCGGCTCCTGCCGGTGACTGAAAAAGTTAAAAGCAATCCCAAAGCTGGGCGATAATCGGGTTACATGGATCCACAATTCATAAGGAATTTCTGCATCATCGCGCACATCGACCACGGCAAATCCACGCTGGCTGACCGCCTGCTCGAAATGACCGGCGCGCTTTCCGAGCGCGAAATGCACGAGCAGGTGCTCGACTCGATGGACCTGGAGCGCGAGCGCGGAATCACCATCAAAGCGAAATGCATTCGCCTGCACTACAAAGCGAAGGATGGAAACACTTATCGATTGAATCTGATCGATACGCCAGGGCACGTGGATTTTTCGTACGAAGTTTCGCGCGCCCTCTCCGCGTGCGAAGGCGCGCTGCTCGTGGTGGACGCTTCGCAGGGCGTCGAGGCGCAAACCGTCGCGAATACATTTCTTGCTGCGGGGCACAACCTCACCATCCTTCCGGTGATCAACAAAATCGACTTGCCGGCGGCGCAGCCCGATTTCGTCAAAGAACAAATCGAAACCGTGCTGGCAATTCCCGCCGATGACGCGCTGATGATTAGCGCGAAGAGCGGCATCGGCGTCGAAGACGTGCTCGAAGCGATTGTTGCGCGCGTGCCGCCGCCGAAAGGCAGCGCGGAAAATCCGTTGCAGGCGCTGATTTTCGATTCGTGGTTCGACATTTACCGTGGCGCGGTCGTTCTCGTGCGCGTCAAAGCGGGCCGCGTGACGAATCACTTGAAAGTGAAACTCGTCGCCGGCGACCAAACGTACGAAGTCGAACAGCTCGGCACGCTCACGCCAAAGCCCGTCGCGCTCGAAGAACTGGAAGCGGGCGACGTCGGTTTCATCGTGGCGAACATCAAACGCGTGGCCGACGCGCGCATGGGCGACACGGTGATTGAAGTCGATCGCCCGGCTCCCGCGCTGCCGGGATTTGAGGCCATCAAGCCGATGGTCTTTGCCGGACTCTTTCCCGTGCTTGCCGACGATTACGAGCCGTTGCGCGATGCGCTCGGAAAATTGCAGTTGAACGACGCAGCATTTTTCTACGAGCCGGAAAATTCCGTCGCGCTGGGTTTCGGCTTCCGCTGCGGCTTCCTCGGGCTGCTCCACATGGAAATCGTGCAGGAGCGCCTGGAGCGCGAGTTCGGCCTCAACCTAATCACCACTGCGCCGAGCGTGCGCTACCGCATCACGCGGGTGACCGGCGAAGTGATGGAAGTCGACAGCCCGGCGAAATTTCCCAATCCTAGCGACATCCAAAAAATCGAAGAGCCGATCATCAAGGCTATGATCATCACGAACGACGATTCCATCGGCGGAATCCTGCAGCTCTGCCAGGAAAAGCGCGGCACGCAAAAAAAGTTCGAGTACCTTTCGCCGACGCGCGTGATGCTTACTTACGAACTGCCGCTCAATGAAATCGTGCTCGACTTCTACGATCGGCTGAAATCCACTTCACGCGGCTACGCTTCGCTGGACTACCACCTCGCGGGCTACAGCGAATCGGATCTGGTCAAGCTCGACGTGCTGGTGGGCGGCGAGCCGGTGGACGCGCTGGCGCTGATTGTGCACCGCGACTTTGCGTACGACCGCGGGCGCGAATTGGTGACGCGCTTGCGGAAACTGATTCCGCGGCAACTGTTCGAGGTGCCGATTCAGGCCGCCATTGGCAGCCGCATCATCGCACGCGAAACCGTCGCGGCAATCCGCAAAAACGTGCTGGCCAAGTGTTACGGCGGCGACATCACGCGCAAACGCAAGCTGCTCGAAAAACAGAAAGAAGGCAAACGCCGCATGAAGCGCGTCGGCCAGGTGGACATCCCGCAGGAAGCATTCCTGGCGGTGTTGAAAGTCTCCTCCTCCGACGAAGAATAGCGCTCTTGAGCATGGGGACTTCCTTTGGATTGCTCTCCTTTGTGCTCCAGAGTAAACTGCGTTCAGTAGGCCTACCATGGGCAAAGAACGCCAATTCGTGGTGAATAAGCGCGGCGAAAAAGTCGCTGTGGTCCTTAGCATCGAGGAATACGAGAAAATCCTTGAAGAACTGGAAGACCGCGAGGCCATTCGGGAGTATGAGGAAGCCAAGGCTTCAGGGGAAACACCGGTGTCATTGGACGAGGCCATCGCCCGCATCGAACGAAATCGGAAGTGAACTACACTCTCCGCATCCTGCCGCGGGCTGAGAAGGAACTTGGAGCACTGGACTCCAAGCCATACCAGGCAATCAAATCGAACGTTTATCAATTGCGTGACAACCCTCGTCCCGCAGGTTGCCGCAAGTTGACAAACACGCGTGGTTGGCGACTGCGGGTGGGGGACTACCGCGTGGTCTATGAAATTGATGATAAAGCAAAGACCGTTACGGTATTGCGTGTCGGCCACAGGAAAGAGATTTATCAGTAGCATCATCCCATTTCCTTCTTTTTGACCTCGGTAGACAAGCGGCCGCGGTGGAGTTGGAGGCTGACCGAGTCGCCGATTTGGACTTGGGCCGCGTCGCGCAGGACGGCGCCGGAAGCGTCGGTGGCGATAGCATAGCCGCGTTCGAGGACTTTCAACGGGCTGCGTTCTTCGAGCTGCAAGGCCAGGCGGGCGAGGCGCTCGCGCTTGGCGCGGAGAAAGCGCTCCGCGCGAACGCCGAGATCGGCGGCGCGCTTTTCGAGGCGCAG
>Ga0209166_10004097_pt1 | contig 10302 bp, 4 predicted proteins | sample Coa_R1_3_FD_187151 | JGI IMG/M metagenome (GOLD analysis project Ga0209166, IMG submission 187151) | Surface soil microbial communities from Centralia Pennsylvania, which are recovering from an underground coalmine fire - Coalmine... | ecosystem: Environmental > Terrestrial > Soil > Unclassified... | reverse complement strand
GTGGGCGACTGGTCCGGCAGATGCTGATCGAAAGCACTTTGGTGGCGTTTCTTGGCGGCTGCATTGCGTTCATCATGGCAAGTTGGATTTCCCCCGCATTATTGGCGCTGAGGCCGCCCGGCTTCCCACTTAAGCTCGATGTTCCCCTGGACTGGCGGGTCCTTGCCTTTACGATGGCGGTGTCGCTCGCGACGGGAATAATTTTTGGACTCGCTCCTGCGTTGCGTAGCGCGCGGCTGGACGTCATTCCGATCTTAAAAGATGAAGGCGGCATTGGAGGCTACCGGGGATCGAAGCTTCGCAGCGTTCTAGTAGTGGCCCAAATTTCCGTTTGTCTGGTCTTGCTGATCAGCGCCGGGCTGTGCGTGCGGAGCCTGATGAACGCGCAGTCGATTGACCCGGGATTCGATACTGAGCATGTATTGGTTACCGAGTTGGATCCCGGAAGCATGGGCTATTCCGAAATAAGGGGCAGAAGTTATTTCCAGGAGCTGATCGGCAGGGTCCAGGCGTTGCCTGGAGTGACATCTGTCAGCACGGCTGGCTACTTACCCTTGTCCACCAACCAGGAAATGGTTATGGCCGGGCCTGCGCGTCAGGCCGACCCGGCCCGAGGTTTGCCCGCGATCAATACAACTGACGTTGGTCCGGGTTACTTCAGGACAATGGGAATTTCTCTCCTTCAGGGCCGGGAATTCACCGCTCAAGATGGCCCCGGTGCGCCGGGTGTGGCTATCATTAATGAGGCGATGGCAAAGCGCTATTGGCCGGGCGAGGATCCTGTCGGACAGCGCCTTATCATACAAAACGGTTCGGAACCAAAAAGCCGCGGAAGTCTGGAAGTTGTTGGGGTCGTGCGAACTGGAAAATACCGAACCCTAAGTGAAGACGCGCTGCCTTTTTTTTATCAGCCTATTCTTCAAGTTTATCATCCAAAGCTAACCCTCGTTGTGCGCGCGGCCGGTGATCCTCGCGGCCTCTTGTCTGCGGTGCGGCGCGAGATTCAGACTGTGGATCCGAACGTGGTCCCCTTCGACATGGAAACCATGAAGGAGTACATGGCTCTGCCATTGTTCCCGGCCCACACCACTGGCTTGCTGCTCGGCGCTTTTGGTTTCCTTGCACTGGTAATGGCCGTGGGCGGAATGTACGGTGTAATGGCTTACGCCGTCTCGCAACGCACCCGTGAAATTGGAGTCCGCATGGCCCTGGGCGCGGCGGGGGAGGATGTGCTGAAACTGGTCGTGAGCCAGGGGATGAGGCTGACATTGATTGGGGTCGGCATCGGATTGCTGGGCGCATTTGCTGCCACCCGGGTCCTCTCCAGTTTGCTTTACGGTATCAGCCCCACGGATCCGGTGACGTTTCTGGGCGTTTCGCTGGTGCTAATTGGCGTGGCGTTCGCAGCCAACTACATCCCGGCGCGGCGCGCGACGAAAGTGGACCCAATGGTGGCGCTAAGATATGAATGAAACCATTGAGTGATCGAGCGATCGGGTGATTGAGTGATTTGAAGAAAATCTTTGGCGTTCTATCACACAATCGCTAAATCCCCCAATCACTCGATTCTCTCGAGCGGAGGGAATGTCATATGGCTACATTACTTCAAGATTTGCGCTACGGACTCCGAATGTTCGCCAAGAATCCCGGCTTCACGGCCGTGGCCGTGCTCACGCTGGCGCTGGGCATTGGGGCGAATACAGCTATGTTCAGCGTGGCCGAAGCGGTTCTCTTTCCACCCTTCATGGGAACCAATCCTTCCCAGCTTGCCGCCATCTACACGAGCGGGCCAGACCATTCGGGTTACGCTTCTTCGTCCTACCCTGACTACCTCTATTACCGGGAGCACAGCCGCACATTCTCAGCCATCGCCGCTTACGTCCGCGTCGAGGCGGCTTGGACCCATGAAAATAGCACCGATCTTCCGTGGGCAGAGGTCGTATCCAGCAACTACTTCGACGTGCTCGGCATCATGCCCTTTCGGGGCCGGTTCTTCCTAGCCTCAGAAAGCCACGCCGCCGGCCCCAAGCCCGTGGTGATCGTGAGCTACCGTTTTTGGCAGAAGCACATGGCTTCAACCCCCAACCCGGCGGAGCACATTCTTAAGCTGAATGGGCGCCTGTTTACGGTGATCGGTGTAGCGCCCCAGGGTTTCGAGGGAGTTCAACTGAACTGGGGACAACCCCCCGACTTTTGGTTTCCCATGGACACGGAGATGACGTTCCTTGGTGGTGTCACCAACTTGCTCGATGCGCGCCAAGCGCGCTGGTGCCTCATGGTCGGAAGGCTTCGCTCCGCCCTGACGATTGCGCAGGGCGCGAATGAGCTCCGTGTGCTGGCAGGGCAGCTTGAGCGTGCCTACCCCGATGCGGACAAGGGTCGGACAGCGGTTGTGATTCCATTCGCCGAAGGTCGAATCTGGCCCACCTGGCGGCAGAAAATCGCAAGCATGCTTTCGCTGCTGGGCTTCTTCGCAGGACTGGTCTTGCTGGTGGCCTGCGCGGACGTTGCCAATTTGCTTCTCGCCCGTGGCACGTCACGGCAACGGGAGATGGGAATCCGCGTGGCGCTGGGAGCAAGTCGCGCGCGGGTTATGCGCCAGTTGCTCACGGAGAGCATGCTCATTTCGCTGGCCGGGGCGGGCCTTGGCTTGGTGCTGGCGAATTGGATGGCCGAGTGGATCACCACATTCAGGAAGCTCTTCACAGTTCAACTTGCCCTGCATCCGGCGAATCTGGATGCGCGCGTATTGATTTTCGCACTGGCTCTTTCACTTGTGACCGGCATTGTCTTCGGATTTGCTCCTGCCTTTCAGGTCTCGCGGGTAGACATTAACGTATCGCTCAAGCAGGCTGGCGTACAATCATCCCCCGACAGGCGGCGTCGTTGGCTTCGCCACTCCCTGGTGGTTGCGGAAATCTCGCTCGCCTTCATCGGAATAGCCGGAGCATCAATGCTCTTGCACACCCTTCGGACACTGCTTTCAACAAACCCCGGCCTCGACCCTCACCACGTTCTCTCCGTGAACACGGAGGTCCATACACGCCACTATGATTCTGACCAGGGGGTGCGATTCTACTCTGAACTTCTCGGCAGGGTGCGTGCATTTCCCAGTGTCCAGTCCGCCGCCCTAGCATTTGATTCGCCCCTCACGACGATGCACTTTTACAAGTCGGTGGAGAAACCCGGCCAGACACTGCAAAATGCGGAGGCATGGACGACTATCGAGGGCAACGTGATCTCGCCAGACTATTTCACCACGCTTCGGATTCCCCTGCTTCGCGGCCGCGACTTTCGCCCGCAGGATAATCAACAGGCTCCCCCGACCGTTATCGTTAACCGGACCCTGGCGCAGATGTTCTGGCCACATCAAAATCCAATTGGAAAACATCTTCAGATCAAAGGTGAAAGCACCCAAGCTGAGGTCATTGGAGTGGTGGGCGATGTGAAGCAGCATGATGTATGGCAAGCCCCGGAGCCGTTCCTTTACCAACCATTTGCGCAATCTTTCACTCCGAGCTACGTTCTCCTGATTCAGACGCGCGACGATGCACCGACTTTGCTGCCCATGCTCAAACAGCAGGTGGCGGCCCTCGACCCTCAAGTTCCCGTCTATGGAGCCGAAACCCTGGAGCAAGTGGCCGCCGATTCAATGGCGGAGCCTCGCATGGCTGCTTCACTGGTGAGTTCGTTTGGGGCGCTCATCCTGATTCTCGCCGTGGCTGGAATTTATAGTGTCACCTCATATTCGGTAACTCAACGCCTTCACGAAATGGGCATTCGTATGGCGCTTGGTGCCCAGAAAAGCGACGTGCTCCGGCTGGTCGTGGGCCAGGGCATGATTCTCGCTTCGATCGGCGTGGGCATCGGCTTGGTTGGCGCATTGAGCCTGACGCGCTTGTTGGCTAACTTGCTTTACGGTGTCGAGCCCAATGATCCGCTGACATTCATTGCAGTGTCGCTGCTGCTCACCGCCGTGGCGATGGTGGCATGCTACATTCCGGCGCGGCGTGCGACGAAAGTTGACCCGATGGTGGCGCTGAGGTACGAATAAACTGGGATCGAGGGGCATCCTGCCCGCATTCTGCGTGGAATTGATATGCGGGCGAGACGCCCCGCGCTCCGGCGATAGGATATAAAGGCGATTTATGGCGACGCTCCTCCAGGATTTGAAATACGGCCTCCGCATGCTTGCGAAAAATCCCGGCTTTACGGCCGTCGCCGTGCTCACGCTGGCGCTGGGCATTGGCGCGAACACAGCAATTTTCAGTGTCGTGAACAGCGTGCTGCTTTGCCCACTGGCTTATCGACAGTCCCAACAGCTCTATTTGATCCAAGTCATTTGGCCGCAGGTAGCTAAGTTTTATCCGCTGATGCCAGCCAACCTGCCCGGCTTTCGGATCTGGCAACGGCAATGTCATTCGTTTGAAGGAATCGCGATTGCGGAGGGTGCCAGCGCGGACCTGACGGGCGCGGGCGAATCCACGGAGATCCACGGCGTGCGGGCGTCGGCGAACCTCTTTGATGTGCTCGGGATTCGTCCGGTGCGCGGGCGCGATTTTCTCCCTCAAGAGGACGATCCCGGCCGCGGCAGGGTGGTAATCTTGACCGATCAATTTTGGCGCGCCTATTTTCACGCCGACCCGGGCGTGGTTGGTAGGACGATTACTCTTGACGGCGCACCCTACTTGGTAGCGGGCGTCCTGCCTGCCTCTTTTCATTTTCCGGCGCAACTGGGGCAGCTTACGACCTTCGGAGAGAAATTGGATTTCTTCGAGCCGCTCAACGGCCCGAAGGACTACGAGCGTGACCTCATCGGAGAATTCGATTTTGCCGCCATCGGACGGCTGAAGTCCGGTGTCAGTCCTCAGCAGGCCCTGGCCGAATTAAACGTCGTGCAACGGCAGATCGCCCTCGAGAAGCCAGCCAATGGGGATTTGAAGGCGGCGATTTTTCCTCTCGAATCCGAAGTGGTTGGCGCGGCCCGACGAGGGTTGATCCTGCTCCTCGTGGCCGTGGGCGTAGTGCTCTTGATCGTGTGCGTCAATCTCGCCAACCTTTTGCTTGCTCGCGTTCCTGGCAGGATGCGCGAAGCAGCCATTCGCGCGGCGCTCGGAGCGTCCCGCTGGCAGATCTTTCGCCGCATGTTGGCGGAAAGCCTGCTGCTCGGAATCATTGGCGGCGCGTTCGGCGTCTGGCTTGGAAATATTGGCGTTCAATGGCTTGTCCGGGCAGCACCACCGGGCATCCCTCGCCTGGATGAAGTTCATCTGGACGCGCGCGTTCTCGGGTTTTCCGTGTTGCTTTCGGTTTTGACCGGCGTGCTTTTTGGAGTCCTTCCCGCGTGGCGTTTGGCAAGCGGCGATCCGATGGAAGCGCTGAAATCAGGAGGCGCAGCGGCCGGAGAGTTCCGGAAAGCGAGGCGCTTGCGCGATACCCTAATAAGTTTCGAGGTCGCGCTGAGCACACTGCTCCTGATTACCGCCGGCCTGCTGACTTCAAGCCTCGCCCACCTGCTTCACGTCAACATGGGCTTTGCGACCGAAAAAGTCCTGACTGCAAACGTTGATTTGCCGCGGCAGGGCTACGCCAACCCCGCTGCCCGGCTGCATTTTTACAACAGTCTCCTCGACCGCCTTCGCCCACTGCGCGGAGTCCGGGCCGTGGGTTGGGTGAGCTCGCTCCCCCTCAAAGGGGAGAGAAGCGTTTCTGGAATTGATATCCCTCCGGGCATACCCGTTCCACCGCCCGCCAATTACCGCGCTGCAAGCCCGGACTATTTCGCGGCCATCGGCATCCCCTTCATCCGTGGCCGCCTTTTCAACGAGAGTGATCGCGGCCGGAAGGTTGTCGTGGTTTCCGAAAGCGTGGCGAAGCGTTTCTGGCCAGGCCAGGACCCGATTGGGCGCACATGCCTGACGTTTTGGGGACCAGGAGAGGCAGATGAGGTCATTGGAGTCGTCGGCGACATTCGCACGGTGAGGCTGGATACGCCGCCGGTCATGATGGTTTACGTCCCGGACTGGTATGGCACGAAGCACTTGGCCTCACCTCAGTCTGCTTGGATTGTTGTCCGCACGTCGCCCGAGGGTGGGGGCATGGCCTCGGTGGTTCGTGAGGCCATTCACGAGACCGATCCCGGAGTACCCATCGTCGCCTTGCGGCCGATGTCCGAGCTCGTGTCACGCTCGCTTGCGCCGCGCCGCTTCCAGATGCTTTTGGCGATGCTGTTCGCGTGCTCGGCGCTGTTCCTCGCCTCGCTCGGGATTTACGGCGTGATTGCATACTCGGTCGAGCAGCGAAGCCGCGAGTTGGGCATCCGCGCTGCGCTCGGCGCCCAATCTTCCGATTTGCGCCGCATGGTTTTGCGGCAGGGGATGACCCCTGTGCTGGTTGGGCTTGTGACGGGCATTGGCGCTTCCGTCCTCACTGGGCGATTTCTTGAGAGTATGCTGTTTGATGTGAGACCGTTCGATCCCGTAACGTTGGCGGGCGTGGCGCTTGTTGTGGGGACGGTTGCGGCGGCGGCGTGCTATCTCCCTGCGCTGCGGGCGACCAAGGTGGACCCGATGGTGGCGCTGAGGCATGAATGATTTCCGATTGGCGATTGAAGATTGATGATTGCGAATACAATTTGATGTCCAGCTTCCAATTTCTAGTTTCCAGTTTCATATTTTCTTCAACCATTCAATTCGAGATGAGAAACCCAAATCAAATTCGAGCAAGCTGTGAGGGATAATGATCAAGTTGGTTAACGTGGAAAAATCTTTTCCGGCTGGGGCATCAAGATACTACGTGTTGCGGCGAATCACTGCGGAAGTGAAAGAAGGTGAATTTGTCACCATCATGGGGCCGTCGGGCGCGGGCAAATCCACCCTGCTCAGCATTCTTGGTATGCTCGATGCGTCGTGGACAGGTGAATACTATTTTCTCGACCATGCCATTCACAAAATGAAGCCCAAACAGCGCGCCGAGATTAATAAGAAATATATCGGTTTTGTATTTCAACAGTACCATCTTCTCGACAGCCTCACCGTTGCCGAAAATCTCGATATTCCACTTTCGTATCGCGACGTTCGGAGTTCGGAGCGCCAGGGTATTGTGGCGGATACCTTGGACAGGTTTCATATCGTCGGTAAGAAAGACCTTTATCCGAGCCAGCTTTCGGGCGGCCAGCAGCAGTTGGTCGCCGTGGCGAGGGCGGTGATTGCCAACCCCAAATTAATTCTGGCCGATGAACCTACGGGCAACTTGCACTCCAGCCAGGGAAAAGAAATCATGGAGCTATTCAAGAAACTGAATGATGAAGGCACGACAATTATCCAAGTCACCCACTCGGAAGCAAACGCGGCGTACGGCGATCGAATCATCAGGCTGGCAGACGGGTGGATTTCTTGAACTGGCCTGTCTTTGGTTGATTGTCAGTCTTGATCCGGCAAGTGCCATGATAGGCGTTCTTATGAACTGAATGCTGATGACTGACGACTTGTAACCGGGAGGCGGAACATGGGGACAATCTTTCAGGATTTGAAATACGCTCTGCGAATGCTGGCGAAGAATCCCGGCTTCACGACCATCGCCGTGCTCACTCTGGCGCTTGGGATTGGCGCGACCTCGGCCATTTTCAGCGTGGTGTACGGCGTGCTGCTGCGCCCACTGCCATATCCGAAGCCTGAGCAGATCGTAAGCATTAGGGAAGTCGCCTCGGACGGCCATCTTATGAATTTCGCTGACCTGAACGTCCGCGATCTGCGCGCTATGAACCACACTCTTACAGGCATGGCGAAAGTGGACAACGACGAAGTCACGGTTTCTGGCGGCAACGGCCCGGCGCGAGTGGGCGTTGCTGTAGTTTCCGCCGATTTCTTCCGCGTGATGGGGGTCACGCCCTGGCTGGGCCGCGAGTTTTCTTCCGACGAACTGCGCAAAGGAGGAACGCCCGCGGCACTCGCCAGCTATGGTTACTGGAAGGATCATCTGAATAGTTCGAAGGATCTCTCACCCTTCAAGCTGAAGGCGGAGGATCACGTCTTCTCGGTGGTGGGTGTAATGCCCGCGGGCTTCAGCTTTCCTGCGCACACGGAGTTGTGGCTGCCCGCCGAATTTTTCGGCGACCAAAGCCCCAGCCGCACGTCGCACAACTGGAGTTTGGTCATAGGGCGGCTGCGCGACGGCGCAACTCTCGGCCGGGCGCGCGCAGACCTCTCCGCGCTCGCCCATCAACTTTACCAGCAGTACAAACCCAACATCGACATGACCGACGTCAGCGTCTCGCCTTTGCGCGAAGCTCTTACCGCCAATGCGCGCTCGGCCCTATTGATTCTCCTGGGCGCGGTTGGGTTCCTGCTTCTGGTGGGATGCACCAATGTAGCCAATCTGCTGCTTGCGAAAGCCGCCGCTCGTCAGCGGGAGTTGGCCGTGCGCGCCGCTTTGGGCGCTGGCCGTGGCCGCCTGGTGCGGCAGTTTTTGACCGAATCGTTATCGCTGTCACTTATCGGCGGGGCGCTGGGAGTGCTGCTGGCGCAGTGGGGGGTGGATGCCTTGCTGGCGCTGGCCCCGCCCAACTTGCCCCGAATCGACGACATCTCATTGAACTTACCCGTGCTGGCGTTCGCCCTGGGGATTTCTGTGCTGATAGCAGTCGGCCTGGGCATCGTAACAGCGCTGCGGGCCACGGCGGCGGACCCACAGGCAGCGCTCGCCGAGGGCAGCCGTGGTGCAGTCGGTTCTTTGGCTTCGCAGCGTCTGGCTCGGGCGCTGATTGGAAGCCAGGTGGCCGTCACGCTCGTCCTGCTGGTAGGCGCAGGGCTGCTCGCCCGCAGTTTGCTGCGCGTGCTTTCCGTCGACCCTGGCTTTCGCACCACCCATATCGTAACCATGGAGCTCGAAGTGCCAAACTCGTCCGGCACGTCCTCTTTTTCGCTGGCCAGTTCTGTTACAGACACGCGCCCGGCCATCTTCATGAACACGGTCTTCGACCGGCTGCGTGCACTCCCCGGTGTAGAGGAAGTCGGCGGGGTCTCTAATTTGCCTTTGGGACAAGCCGGCGATTGCCCCGAGGGCAAATTTCTGTTTCTCAATCAGCCCCCTCAACTCGACCTGAATAAGCCGGAAGATATGGCGCGCCTCGATCGCTTGTGGAACACCGCTCCCGGCGGCGAGGCAGATTACTGTGTGGCCAGCGCAGCCTATTTCAGGGCGCTCGGCATTCCCCTGATTCGTGGGCGGCTGTTTGATGAGCACGACACCGCCGATGCGCCTCATGCGGCGGTCGTCAGTGAATCGATGGCCCGCACCGCTTGGCCGAATAAGGATCCGCTCGGCCGCACGATTGAATTCGGAAACATGGATGGCGATATGCGCCTGCTCACGGTAGTGGGCGTGGTGGCCGACGTGCATCAGCGAAGCCTTGAGAAACCAGCGGAGCCCACGGTATACGTGAACTACCAACAGCGGCTGCGCGGCGGGCGGGATTTCACTGTCGTCATGCGCGCCGCAACACCGCCCACGGTCTTGTTGGATGATGCGCGCCGCATTGTGCGCGAACTCGCTCCCGACGTCGCGCCCCGATTTCAGACTTTCCAGGACGTCTTTTCAGCTTCGCTTGGCACCCGGCGATTCAATCTGGTGCTGGTCGGCGTTTTCGCCGTCTCGGCATTGGTGCTGGCGGCGGTCGGCATTTTCGGAGTGATGGCCTACTGGGTGTTGCAGCGCACGCGTGAAATCGGCGTACGCATGGCCCTTGGAGCCGGGAGGGGTGACGTGCTGCGGCTGGTCCTGCACCAGAGCATGATCACTGTTCTCGCGGGCGTGGCCCTGGGCATTGCCGGCTCGTTCGTGCTGACCCGCACCATGCAGTCACTACTGTTTGGAGTGACCCCCACTGACCCCGTCACCTTTGCCGGTGTCGCTCTGTTGCTGACCTTGGTCGCGATACTCGCCAGTTATATTCCCGCGCGACGTGCAACCAAAGTGGACCCGATGGTGGCGCTGCGGTACGAATGATTTGCGATTAACGATTTATAAACCGTCGGCAATCAACTCCCAGCAGTCATTAAGATCCGTGTTCGGGCTCGATCAAATCTCCTCACTGAAGACTGGCCTTGGCATTGTAGAATTAAGAGAAACCTGGTTCGAGATGAAAAGAGCCGAATCAATTTCGTCACGAATACTCATCGCCGACGATCAGCCGGACGTGCTGGAGGCACTGCGCCTGCTTTTGAAGGGCGAAGGTTACAAGACTGAGGCAGCCAATTCACCCGCCGCGGTGCTGGCCGCCCTTGAGGTCTTTGATTTTGACCT
>Ga0209166_10004094_pt1 | contig 10308 bp, 5 predicted proteins | sample Coa_R1_3_FD_187151 | JGI IMG/M metagenome (GOLD analysis project Ga0209166, IMG submission 187151) | Surface soil microbial communities from Centralia Pennsylvania, which are recovering from an underground coalmine fire - Coalmine... | ecosystem: Environmental > Terrestrial > Soil > Unclassified... | reverse complement strand
GGAATCGGCGGCGCGCAGGTCATCTTCGGCGCGGAGAAGCTTGGAGCGGGTCTCGGCCAGCTGGGCGGCGGCGTCTCTGACGTTCAATTGGAGGAGAAGCTGGCCCTTTTTTACGGCTTGGCCTTCGACGGCGCTGATTTTTTCGATGAAAGTATCCAGTTGGGCGCGCACAACAAAGGGAGCGATGGGCTCAACTTTGCCGTTGCTGGAGATGGAAGAGATAACATTTTCGCGAATCGGCAAAACGGCGGAGATTTTGGCGACGGGCTGACGCCCGCTGAGGCGGACCAGGGCGAAAGCCACCAGGCCAGCCAGGACGAGAAAAATCAGTATGCGATTTCGCAGCCTGCGGTCCATTGCTCCCTATTTCGGTCGGCGTGCCGCCCTGCCCGCGAAAGAAGCCGCGGGCACACTGGCACGAAGTGACTGCCGTCAAAAATGTGCGGCTTGCTATCCCCCGTCCGGGGTAAACCAGAGTGCTTGATTGTAACAATAGGAGCGGAGCTTCCCCTAGCAATGATGTCAAAACGCCATGTTTCTCTGAGATGGATGCGCTTAGATGGGGCGGGGATGCCGGAGGCCGCGCGCGTTCGTTAAGGAGAACAGCTGAGCCGGCGGGCGGACGAAATAGAGGAGGATGGGGCACGGAGCACGCAGAGCTTCAGGGAGGGAAAGAGCGTCCATAGCGATTGGATGTTTGCAGACCGGCTGGGTCACAGGGAGCGTGGGCAGGGCCGCGCAAAGCGAAATATTGGGGCGACCGGGGCGTAGTAGACTCAGCACGGGTGTGGGAACGGCCGGAAGGACCGGCGCGAGGGTCTTGAATGATTGAAGCGCGTAGCCTGTCGAAGCGATTCCATGACAAGAAGCGTGGGGCGATCCGCGCGGTCGAGAACGTAAGTTTTCGATGCGCGCCGGGGCAGATTTATGGGCTACTGGGGGCGAACGGCGCGGGGAAGACGACGACGCTGCGGATCCTGGCGACGATTCTGGAGCCGAGCGATGGGACGGCATTGGTATGCGGACATGACGTGGTCGAGGAGCCGGAGAAAGTGCGGGGCAAGGTGGGATTTTTGTCGACCGCGACTGCGCTTTATCCACGGCTGACCGCGCAGGAGATGGTGGAATATTTCGGACGGCTGAACGGGCTGGACGAGCCGACATTGAAGAAACGGGTGGACGATATATTCGAGCGCCTGGACATGAACGAATTTCGGGAGCGGCGCTGCGACAAGCTGTCCACGGGCATGAAGCAGAAGACATCGATCGCGCGGACGCTGGTGCATGATCCGCCGGTGATGATCTTCGACGAGCCGACGCTGGGGCTGGATATCATGACCGCACGGACGATTACGACATTCATTCGCGAGTGCCGTAACAACGGGAAGACGGTGATTTTCTCGACGCACATCATGAGTGAAGTGGAGAAACTGTGTGACACCATCGGGATCATTCATGACGGCAAGCTTTTGGCGGAAGGGACGCTCGGGCAATTGCGGGAGCGCCATGGAGAACAGGACCTGGAAGAGATCTTCGTGAAAGTAGTGAACGCGCTGCAAAGCAAGGCGGAGGCGTAGAAGGCCATGAACTTGAAGGCCGTGGGGATTGTGTATCGCAAGGAGTTCACGGAATGGGTGCGCGACCGGCGCACGCTGATTTCCACGGTGCTGGTGCCGCTGTTCCTGTTTCCGGTCATTATGCTGGGGTTCACCGCGCTGGCGGTGGAACTGGTGGGCAAAGCGAAACAGGAGATTCCCAAAATCATGGTGCTGGGCGGGGAAGATTCCCCGGATGTGCTGGCCAGCCTGCGCAAACTGGACAATTTCCAGATCGTTCCGTATGACCAGAACTATAGGGAGCAGATATCGGACAAGCAGATTCGCGCAGCAGTGCAAATACCGGCGGGCTTTCAAAGCGCGCTGCAAAACGGAAGCACGAAGACGGTTGAAATTTATTACTACGAGGGGGAGTTGAAGTCTTCCTTCGGCGCGGACCGCATCGAGAAATTTCTGAAGGATTACCGCGAACAGGTAGTGAAAGACCGGCTGGCGGCGAAGAATGTGCCGGCTTCAGTGCTTACGCCATTCGAAATCAAACAAGAAAACGTGGCGCCGCCGGAAAAGGTGAGCGGCTCGTCCGTGGGGGGATTTATCGGGTACCTGGTGGTGCTGCTGTGCATGACCGGAGCGATGTACCCGGCGATTGACCTAACGGCCGGGGAAAAAGAACGCGGCACCATGGAGACCATTCTTTCCAGTCCAATTTCAAGGATGGATCTGGTGCTGGGCAAGTTTTTCCTGGTGCTGAACGCTTCGCTGGCGACAGCCGCGCTGTCGGTGCTGTCCATGGGTATTTCGTTTTCGGCGCTGCGGCGTTTCAACTCATCTGCAAGCAGCGGACGCGGCGAGGCAGCGGCTTTGCTGCTGCACCTGGGGCTCAAAACGGTGATTTCCATTTTTGTAATGGCCCTGCCCCTGGCGGTATTTTTCTCGGCCGTGCTCATGACCATTGCGCTGTTTGCGAAGAGCTATAAAGAGGCGCAGAGCTATCTGACTCCCATGACGTTTCTGGTGATCATTCCGGCGATTGCTTCCATGCTGCCCGGCGTGGAATTGACCCCGAAACTGGCTTTTGTACCGATCCTGAGCACCAGCCTGGTGTGCAAGGAAATCATGTCGGGAACTTATCATTGGAACTCGATGGCCATTATTTTTGGGTCGACCTGCGTGTACGCGGGTGTGGCGCTATTTCTGGCATTCAAGACATTCCAACGGGAATCCGTACTGTTCCGCTCGTGAGCGGTTGGGAACCTAACGGGGGAATTTTCGCGTACCTTGTAGGGAACGCGGCGCCCGATACGCATCTTGCTAATTATTCCGCTGTTCCCGCCGACTCTGGCAGCGGGTGATGGAATTTCTCGGACGTACGCAGCAAATTAGGCCGCGACGCACCGTCAGTGGGCGGAGCTACTGCGCCGGATGCTGGCGGGTTTCGCATTCCTGGCTGAGGCGGCGCACCGTCTCGCGGAGACGAACGGCAAGAGCGGCGATGGTTTCCAAACGTTGCTGGCCGCCCTGCGGCAAGCGGCCGTCATTCTTGCGGCGGACTTCCGCGAGCAAGAGTTCGGCGTTGCCCAGAATTCCGGTAAGGGGATTATTCATCTCGTGGCGGATGATTTCACCGAAGGCTTCTCCATTGTTGTCCGCACCGGCAAACCGCTGGGCATCGGAGGAGATCTCCTGGGCCTGGCGTAACCTGCGGTCGACCATCTCCAGCGCAAGCGGAAGGCAATCTCCGGCACGCTCCACGAAATCGGCGGCCCCGGCGGCCACCAATTTGGCCAGCTCGGATTGCTGATCGTGCGCGCCAATCACCACCACCGGCGCATGCACGGCAAGGGCGGAAACCACGGACGTCAGCCGCGGGACTTCCCCTGCCGGGCTCTCGCTTTCCGGTCCTGCGGCGGTTTCCTCCAGGAGGATGACCGTGGGCGCAGCATCCTGAAGGATTCGGCGGGCGGCGTCCACGGTGCGTACCGCGGCAACGCGCAAGCCTCCTTCTCGAGCTTCCAAATCGAGGCGCGCGGCGGCGCAGAGTTCGGCGTTGTCGCTGACCAGCAAGATGCTACGTTCTACAGTAGGTGCCATTTTTTTATTTCCTCGCTGCATTTTTCTTCGCCGTTGGGGCCTGAGAAGGCTCGCGCGGCGAACTGGATTCGAGAACGATGCGTATTTTTTCGGTGAGTTCCTCGACGCGAAACGGTTTGGCCACATGCGGCAGATGATTGCGTTCCAGGAAGTCGCGAGTATGAGCGGCGAGAACGTCGCCGGTAACAAACAGGAAACGGGCGTGGAGAGGATTGCCGGCGTGGGCCAGTGCCTGGTAGAAGTGTTCCCCATTGACCTCCGGCATCTTCATGTCGCACACGACCAGTGCGTACTCGACTTGGGCAGCGCGGTCGAGAGCTTCGCGGGCATCGAGCAGAACGTCCACGCGCAACCCTTCGTCCTCCAGCACATCGGCAATGAGCCTCGCAACGGTAGGTTCGTCTTCCAGCACGAGAACGCGAGCGCCCGCCCAGGGACCCAAGAGAGCACGCATTTGCGTGGCTTTAATCGGTTGCGGAGCAGGCCAGGATTCGAGCCGGTGCCGGCCAGGGCGGGAGCCGCCGGTGCCGGGCAGCGGCACTTCGAGAACGGCGGCGGCCGGCAACTCGATGGAAAAGACGGTGCCTCGCCCGATCGTGCTGGTCAAATGCACAGTACCCCCGTGCTCGCGTACGATGGCGAGCACGATGGGCAGTCCCAATCCGGTTCCTACACCGGCCGGCTTGGTGGTAAAGAAGGGATCGAATATTCGGGCCTGAATGGATTGCGGAATCCCCGGACCGTCGTCGCTGACTTCCAGAAGCACCCGCTTTTCGGCAATACGCAGGGTCTTCACCCGTATCGTGCCGGCCCGGCCTTGCTCCTCGATAGCCTGCCGCGCATTGGACATCAGGTTCACCAGCACCTGCTGGAGTTGCCCGGCATCGCCCAGGATGGAGGGGAGCACCGGATCAAGGTCGAGTTGGACGCTTACATTCCCAGCGGCGAGGGTGAGGCGCTGCAATTCGAGCGTGCGCGAAACAATCTGGTTAAGCGCGACACGGCGGCGCTCGGGACCGGATTCTCGCGCGGACAACAGCAGCTGGCGCAGGATCGCGCTGGCCCGCTCCGCTTCTTGAAAAATCTGACGCGCCTCCGCAGATTCGCCGGCGCGGTCGCGTCGCAGGAGCAGTCGCTGTGCGTATCCCAGGATGCTGGTCAGCGGATTACTGAGTTCGTGCGCGATGTTGGTGACCATCTGGCCGAGTTCGGCGAGCTTCTCGGTCTGCAGCAACTTGGATTGCAAGACGCGCTGGGCCGTGAGGTCACGGTAGATTTCGACGCGGCCCAGCAGCGCGCCTTTTGGATCGAGGATGGGCCGCGTGAAACGCTCTAGCAGACGGGGGACCGGGCGCACCAGGTGGAGCTCTTCGCGCGTGGCGCTTTCGACGCGGGGATGCCAGTCCGTCCCATTTACGGCGAATTTACCGCCATCAGTGCGGGCAACGAGCGCGGCGGCGAGATCGTCGAGCGTCTTCATGCTCTCCAGTTCTTTGGGCGACAAACCGAGCATTTGGCCGAAACGGACGTTCCATGCGCGAATTTCCCGATTGGCGCCGAAAAGCACCACGCCCTCTTCCAGCCATTCGATCAGGTTCAGGATTTCGGCGGCTCCATGTTCGGCCTGCGCCTTTTGGTTTTCTTCTGGCAAGGGCTCCAGCACGATACCGGCATCGCCCTTCTTTGTGGCATACACGGCCTGCAGCCGAACACGGGTTCCGTTGTGCAGGTGCGCTTCCGGGAGAATTTGCTGGGCGGCAAGAAAGCCCTGGCCAGCAGAGGCCTGCGCCGTCCGCAGCCAGGCTTGGACCCGGGGGACATCAAGCGTGGAGAACAGATGGGAAAAATCTTGTGATGAGTTGGGCTCCGCCGGGTGAGCGCCCAGGATCGCACGTGCGCCATCGCTGAATTGCTCGATGCTTCCATCGGAGCGAACCTCCAGGAAGGCGGCGCCCACGGCCGCGAGCACAGCGCTTTGCCGCAGCTCCTGCTCAGCGCCTTCCTCATTGCGCTTTAGCTGCCGCAGCGTGCATGCGGCGAGCGCGGCGCTAAGCTCAAACCGTTCCAGCACCGCCAGCGATGCACTGCCTGGACAAAGGCCCGCGACCAGCACGCCGAGGCTTTCACCGCCGGCTTGCAGCGGCCAGGCTACCACCCGCGTGACCCCGCCAGAGGAGCAAGCGTTGGCAGATTGCGTTCCGGCGACTTGTCGGGAGTCAAGAGCGCGGCGCCAAACGCCGCTTATCGCTTCCGTCTCAAGGCTGCGGCGCCAGGCCGGAGCGCCAGACTGCCAGAGGAAGCTAACGGTTCTTGCCGCCAGCGGAGTTGGGCCTTTGTCCGCGTCGGGCGGCGCATACATCAGACGTCCGATGGCGGCGAAAACCGCGGAGGCGCGGTCCTGCGGGCCGCCCGGTTGGGTACATGCGTTCACGATACCGTCGAGAATGGCGCCGGGCGATTGAGAGCTGCCCAGAGCGTCGAGGACTTGGCGGGAATCCTGGAGACGCTCGCGTCCCAGACGCCGCTCCTCTTCGAGCTCCAGAGTTAAAGCCAGTTCGGCCGCAACCGACTCCAATAGCGCCTGCGGGAAGCGCGCTTGCTTTTCCCGCTGGCCGGCGAATACGATGCCGCGAAGTTGCCCCTGCGTTTTTACCGGAACCCACATGGCACGCCGCATTTCAATGAGCGCGCCGATCATCGGCTGGCCGGTGGAATTCTCCAGTTCCTGCTCCACCGTCCGCAAACCGACCAACAATTCCGCGGGTAACGGGGATTCTGGCGCTAACCTGGACCATTCCGGAGGAGTCGAATCTCCTTGCTTTTCGGAAACGACGCCCCGGAAGCTGACGTTGACCTCGCCGACGGCAAGGGAGCTAGCCGGATCTTCCAGCCAAACACCAAAGCGATCAGCTTGGCGGCTGGCGAGGAGCGTTCCTACGGCCGCGCCCAGCAAATCCTCGCGCGGTTTGCCTTCCACGGCGGCGCGTGCCACGGTGGTCGCGTCCGTAGCCATCCCTTGCGCTTTCCCCCAGACCCACATGAACCGGCCTCAATCCGCTTGTTTTTGCGCGCGACCGCAGAAGCGGGAACAAATAGCTTCAGAGAAACGCTTTGCACTGAGAGGCCCACCACGATTCCAGCTATCTTGTTTATAATTAAGGCTTTACGCCGCAGAAGCGGGTAGCCAATCCTCCCATGTCGAGACTCCGCAATGGATTCGGTTCCGAAGTGAAAAAGCAGCCAGCAGACTCCGGGGAATTGTTCTTCGCCTGATGTACTGGTAGGAAACCCCCAGGGTCGCTGAACTGCACATAATTCACGTTGGGGGGCTTGCCGGAGGTGTGGGCCGGTCCCTAGCTGTTGCCGGCTTCCTCTTCCATATGGTACTGCTTCAGCTTGCGATACAGGGTGGTCTTGCCAATCCCAAGAATGCGCGCGGCGGCCAGTTTGTCGCCCGCCGTTTCGCGCAAGGTGCGTAGGATGGCCCGACGTTCCAGTTCCTCCAGCGGCAGAAGCTCGTTTTTCTCCGGCAGGCGCTCGGTGGTCGGGTACTGCAAGTTGCTGGGCAAGTCCGCCACGTGAAGAATGGGACCGGAGCCCAGCGCTACCGAGCGCTCAATGGCGTTTTCCAGCTCACGGACATTGCCCGGCCAGTCGTAGGCGATTAACTGGCGCATGGCTTCTTCGGAAATCTCCCGCGAGGTCTGCTGCGAAAGGGAAAACTTCTCCAGGAAAGAAAAGACCAACAACGGAATGTCGCTCTTGCGCTCCCGCAGCGGCGGCAATTTGACTTGCACCACGTTCAGCCGAAAATATAGATCCTGGCGGAAAGTTCCGGTCTTGATGGCCGCATCGAGGTCCCGATTGGTGGCAGCGATGATGCGCACATCGATGCGGCGACGCTCCGTAGAACCCACCGGCTTCACTTCGCGCTCTTGCAGCACACGCAGCAATTTGGCTTGCAGGTCTACGGGCATATCGCCAATTTCGTCGAGAAACAGGGTTCCGCCATTGGCCGCCTCCAGCAAGCCCTGCTTGCCGTGCAGCGCCCCGGTAAAAGCGCCCTTTACGTATCCGAACAGTTCCGATTCGATGAGGGTGGCTACCAGCGAGGAGCAATCGACCGGGACAAAAGGCCGGTCCTTTCGGGGCCCGGAAAAATGCACGCTTTTGGCGACCAGCTCCTTCCCGGTACCGCTCTCCCCCAGGATAAGCACCGGATATTCGTGCAGACTTACCTTCTGGATGATCTTGTAAACGCGCTGCATGCGTTCGGAAACGCCGATGAGGCCGCCGAAGCCCGGACGGGTGCGCAACTGCTCGCGCAAAACATGATTTTCCTGCTGCAGTTCTACGGCGTGCGCGGCGCGTTCGAGGCGCGAGCGCAGTTCGTCGATTCGAAAGGGCTTGGTGACGTAATCGACGGCGCCGAGGCGCGTAGCGGCCACGGCGGAGTCAATCGTCCCATATTGAGTCAGCACGATCACCGGGAGCATGGGGCTAGTGTCGTGAACGCGCTTAAGTAAATCCAATCCGCTGGTTTGCTGCAGCATCAGATCGGTCAAAACGATATCTACCGCGGAGTTTTCCAGCACGTCCAAAGCTTCTTCCGCGCTAGCTACGGAGATGGTCTTCATGCCTGCTTGCCGCGCCACCTCGGCGCAGGTATCTCGAATGGACGGTTCGTCGTCGACGATCAGGATGCTCATCGGCGCAGTTTCGCGGAAGACGGCCGGTTGCTCGCTCAGGCGTGAACCAACGGATTCCATGGCTTAGTAGGTAAGCATTCTTGGTTCCAATTCAGGAAACAGCGATTTACCAGCACCCGGCAGTATATTCTAAAATATATAAGTCAATGAAGTATCATTTCGGGATATTCGGGATGGGTGAGCCACTCCCGGGTCCCAAATTGGAACGGGGGTTTTTCGCGATTAAGCCGTCAGTGCGGCTAACAAAAGAAAATGGGCCCGTTGAGGCTTGCTCAAGGAGCCCATCACGCCATTTTGCTACCGCAAGCCGCAGTGCCGCGCGGCCCGCGTCTTGCTCAGTTAGTTAGAACGTCGCGCCTTCAGGAACGAAGACGGCCTCAATGCGCCGGTTTTCCTTCTCGGATCCCTTCTCGGCGGAGGCTTGACCGGTGCGGGTGGTGATACGAGAGGCGTCGATGCCCTTTTCGCCAAGGAACTGTTTGGCGAGTTCCGCGCGTCTGGCGGCCAACACGGAGGCCTTAGGCTCCTTCGGATCTGCGTAACCTACGATCACGAGTTTAGCGTCGGGCTCATTCTTCAAGCGCAGGGAAACATCATCCAGAATGCGTTTGCACGCATTGTCAACGCGGGACACGCCGGCGGTGGTGTAGCCACAATCGCCGACCTTGGTGGCTTGCGGAGGCGGCGGGGGCTGCTGGACATCGACGCTGGCGGAGGCCTCGGCTTTGTCGCCGCGAGAATCGGTTACTTCGCATTTCACGGCGATGGCCCCCGGCTGGACGCCGGTGGAATCAAGCTGGGCCTGCGGCCCGTTACCGCTAATTTGGCCGCTGGAGGTGGAGTAGCTGTAGGTCAGGGGCAGATTATCCGGGCTCGTTCCGGTGCAGGAAATGGTGGAACGGTCACCGGCCATGATGGTGGTTGGGTTGGCGGTGCAGGAAACGGTGGGGGGATGATGCGGCTTCTCTTCGACGCGGATGTCTGCCGCACACGCCGCGGTGCCGCCCTTGCCGTCGTCGATTTTTGCGTTAACCGTATACGAACCGGCGCTGACGCCGGAGGAATTCCAGCGCGCGTCGGGACCGTTGCCGTCCACGGCGCCACCGGAGGCGGTGTAGCTATACGTCAGCGGGAGATTATCGGGACTGTTGGCGGTGACATGGATGGTTGCCGTGTCATTGGAACCGGCGAACACGGAAGCTGGCGTCGCCAAGCAAGACGCGGTAGGCGGGCCCTTCGGGGCCGGTGGGGGCGGCGGACTGGGCAGCCCAAAGCGCAGGACAATACCGGTGCCCAGGCGCAGGTTATCCTGACGAGCATTCCCTCCGACACTGGATCCGGAGAAATTGGTCATGAGGTAGTCGATCTGCGCAAATCGCCAGGCGACATGCTTGGAAAGTACCACGTCGACGCCACCGCCGGCCGCCACAGCGAACGCGCTTTGCGAGTTGGCGCCGGTGATTTGCGTACTTCCATGAGAACCTCCGACCAGAAATTCCGCGAAGGGTACGAAGTAATCAAACTTTCGGAGGTTCAGGCGCGGGCCGAAGAGCCAAGTGTTCCAGCTCCCCCGCACATCGGCACCGGCGGTATTGCGGTCAAAGTTGTAACCGGCGAACTCGGCCACCAGGCCCAAATAGCGCGAAGCGTTGTAGGCGAAAGAGCCGGTGCCGCCGTGGTTGTTAAAGGATGCAAAGGGGCTACCGGGATTGAAGTTCACGTAGCTATAGCCTCCGGATACTTCGTAGCGGGGGACCAGGCGGCCAGGCGGTTCACTGGCGCTACCGGTAGAGGCGGGAAACGGAGTGGAGCGAGGACGTGGAGCGTCCGGTAACCCCCGGGCGCCATTACGCGGGCGCGGGGTAGCCCAAAGGCTGGTTGCCTCGACGTTACTTTTAACCACCGCGTCGGAGTTTGTCGCGCTATCGCTCACGTTGTTGTTCTTCTCCTGA
>Ga0209166_10004093_pt1 | contig 10309 bp, 7 predicted proteins | sample Coa_R1_3_FD_187151 | JGI IMG/M metagenome (GOLD analysis project Ga0209166, IMG submission 187151) | Surface soil microbial communities from Centralia Pennsylvania, which are recovering from an underground coalmine fire - Coalmine... | ecosystem: Environmental > Terrestrial > Soil > Unclassified... | reverse complement strand
GCGCCACGGCGGCGTGATGACCCCGCAGGATCTGGCGGAGTTTTCCAGCGAGTGGGTCGAGCCGATCTCAACTACCTATCGCGACTGGACCGTCTACGAGTTGCCGCCAAACGGCCAGGGACTCGCCGCGCTCGAAATGCTCAACATCATGGAGACGTTTCCCCTGGGCCAGCAAAAGGACTACGCCTCCGGCTCTACAAACGCCCTGCACGCCATGATTGAAGCGAAAAAACTGGCCTACGCCGATCTGAAAAGATACATCGGCGAACCACGCGGCCAGAAATTGCCGATAGCGGCGCTGCTTTCGAAAGAGCACGCCGCCGCGCGCGCGAAACTCATCGACCCGGACCACGCCAATTGCGACCCGAGCGCCGACGCCCGCGTGGGCAATGACACCACCTTCCTCACGGTGGTGGACCGAGACGGAAACATGGTCTCCCTAATTCAAAGTAACTTCGACGCCTTCGGCTCCGGCATCGTCGCGCCGGAAACCGGATTCGTCCTGCACAACCGCGGCGCGCTTTTCACTCTGGAGCCCGATTCGCCCAATCTGCTCGCTGGCCGCAAGCGGCCGTTGCACACGATCATCCCGGCCTTCGCGCAGAAGGGTGACACCCGCGTGGCCTTCGGGATCATGGGCGGTTGGAATCAATCGCAGGCCCACGCCCAGTTCATCGCCAACCTGGTGGATTTCAAGATGAATATCCAGTCTGCGCTGGAAGCACCGCGGTTCACAAAACGCACCTTCGGCGGCTGCGACATCCAGATGGAGAACCGGTTTTCGTCCAAGGTGAGGGAAGAACTGGCGGCCAAAGGGCACAAAATTGAGCTGATGGGAGCCTTCTCCGCCTCGATGGGCGGAGGGCAAGTGGTCCTGCGCGACTCCTCGAAAGGCGTCAACTACGGCGCATCCGACCCACGGAAGGACGGGGCCGCCATCCCAGAGTTACCAGTAGACTAGAATACTGTTCGATACATAGGGCGAGTACCCTTCACAACCAGTACGTTTGGGGCAGTACGGCAAAACAATTCCGCTGCTCTGTGCGGAATGTGAACAATCGTTCCTAATTTCGAGTTGGGCGGAGCTGTCGGTAGCACTTAAGTCTTGCAATATCAATATAGTACCGGATAGTACCCCTGGCGGGTAACTTGCACATCTAATTGCTTCCATTGAGCAAGCGAGCTGGAACACGCAGAGCGAGTGGGAGGGGCCCGGGGTATGCAAGTTTCAAGGCGGTTTACAAGTAAGCTTCTGATCGTCGCTGGCACCGGAGTGCTGGTCCTAGCGTGTGCGCCCAAAGGCAGGGCGCAGAGCGACGACGTCGCCGGCCAGTATGTCTGCTCCGAAGCCCGCGTGGCCGGGAAGTCCGTCCCCTGTACAGCGCCGCCCCTCTCCCTGAAGAGTGATGGGAAGTTCGAACTGCAAGGCCGTGAAGGCGAATACCTGGTTAGCGGCAATTGGGTCGAACTAAACGGGACGGTCCTGAAGTCGCGCGCAAAAAGGGAAGCGGGGCACAAAATCGTGTTCCGGTTCACCAACAGCAAAGGCGCCTGCGAAATGATCTACGAACGCCGCGTCGCCGAAATGGGCAAAACCAAACTCGGTTGATCCCCGTCGCCACCGCCTTCAGGCCTGCCCTGACGAAGGAATGGGTGGCCCAGTTATTGAGTGCGGAGGCGCGGCCTCCGCTTTTACGCCTTAAAATTCACCACGCACTGATTCTTGCGCCGCGCTTATCTGTGACCCCTGTAACAGCCTGACCTTCCTACTTGTTCTCCATTAATTTTTCAAAGAGTCTGAGTGTATCGGGCGCGTACCCTCCGTAATGATTGTTGGCAAACGCAAACACACGGATCTTTCGCTTCATAAAATTCCGGCAAGCGTCCACCCAATCCTCCAAATCCTTCGTGCGGTCCACAATCGTTTTATCCCACGTTTTGGTAAGCTCTTCGATCCCCTTGCGGTCGCCCAGCCAGCGGATATAGGTGAAATCCGTGGTCATGGCGTCGCCCTTCGCGAACCATTCCTGCGGGCGCGGCATCCATGGGTGATCGATCAGCGTCAGCGCGGAATTGTGCTTGCGCAGCAGGTCATAGAGCGGCGGCCCCAGCCAGTATTTGTTGCGCACTTCCACGGCGAAACGCCGGTCCGTCGGCAGCTTTTCCAGAAACGATTTGAGCCTCGCCAGGAATTCGGCCGGCGCCGCAAACGCTTTCTTGTTGAAGTAAGGAAACTGTAAGAGGATGACGCCGAGCTTTTCGGCGAGCGGCTCGGTGACGCGCAGGAATTCGTTCATCGTCGAATCGGTGTCCACCAGGACGCGCTCGTGGGTGATCTCCTGCGGCGTCTTCAGCGCGAACAGGAATTCGGCGGGAGTTTTTTCGTACCAGCCCTTGACCGTGGATGCCGCAGGAATGCGATAAAACGTGGCGTCGACTTCCAGGGCATTGAACTGCGTCGCGTAATACGAAAGATAGTCGCGGGACTGCGTGCCCTTTGGATAAAAACTCTTTTCCCAGCCCTCGGCGGTGAATGAGGAGGTGCCGAGACGCAAAAGAGGATTCAATGCGTCGCTCATGCGGGGAATCATACTGCAGAGAGGAACAAACCTGCGAGCGGACAAGCCGGTCGGAGGCGCTCACGTCGCAACTCAGGGCAACGGCGCATCGTACGCGGCCGCTGCGATTTCACCGAGCGCCTGCCCGGCGATTTTCTGCGCGCTCTCGGGATCCGCGGGCATCGAAGTGTGATTCACGTAAGCCGCAAAAGCTAGCGTCTTGCCGGATTTCGTCAGCACGTAGCCCGCAAGGCCCTTCCCATTCAGCATCAGCCGCGAATTCAACTTGTCTTCCGCGGCAAACGTTCCGGTTTTTGCGAACACGTGACCCGCGCCCGGATTGTCTTTTTGAATTTTCGCCAGGGTCCCGTCTTTTCCAAGAATCGGCAGCCCATTGAACAAAATGGAGAAGTCCGGCCGGGTTTTCCAGTACGCCAGGTAGTGGCACATGAAATCGGGGCTGAAGAGATCGGCCCAGTCGCCGCCCTCGCCATCGCCTTGCGACGCGCCGGAAAGGTCAAGCTTCGCGTCCACCAGAAACGCGTGTTCGATCTTGAAGCCGGTGGAAAGAGGGTCCTTGTCGTTTTTTCCGACGAAAAGGCCGAGATAATACGGTCCCATCCCCGCGTGAAGATTCTGGCTGACCTTCAGCGTGATCTTGATCTCCTCGCTCAGCGGCGGAGAGACGTGCTCTGTCACCTGATTCTCCGAAGTGTAGAAACGCTGGAACGACGAGAAATTCTTGATAAGCGTTTTGGATTTCTTCGGCTTGATCTCGATTCCCTTGGCTTGCAATGCTTCCCGGAGCACGACAGTTGCAAATTGGGTCGGCGACGGTATCTGGTAGGCGAGCGTTTGAAGCCCGCTTCCTTGGGGAACATTTCCTGAGAGGGTAATTTCCCACGATCCGTCCGGGCGGGCGGCGGCGCTGAAATCAGACACCAGTTTGGAGTTGGCCGGACTCGTCGTCATCGCGTTGACGAAATGGAAATAGGAAGTTTGCGGCGAGACGCCGAGCGCCACCGGGTCGCCGATCTTTTCACCTGGCGTGAGGCTGAGATCGAGAATGTTGTCGTTGACCATGATCGAGGACATCGTGACGCCGGTGCCCCCTTCGTGCTCGCCGTCGGGCATCAGGCTCGCGTCCACGTAAACGCCGCCTTCGATTTTGCGAATCCCTTTGGCGGCAACCTGTGCGGCAAAATCCTTGATGACCGCAAGCGGATCGCCGGGCAGGGCCGGGCCGTTGTAAGAGTGGTCTTCGTCCATGAAGGCGAGCGTGCCGTCGGCCTGAATGCGATTCGAAAGGTTGGGATCGCCGCTGGCCACCAGGATGAGGTTGCCTTTCAGCGTGCCGTGCTTGTCGATGGGGCCGGTGCGATACAGGCTTGTGTGGAAGCGATAGTCGGGCCCGAGTTTCGCCAAAACGGTGCCTTCGGTGAGGAGTTTGGTGGTGGAAGCGGGAACGAAAAGCTTCTCGGCGTTGAGAGCATAGATGACTTTGCCTGTTTCAAGATCGTAAAACTCAATGCCGAAATTCGAATGTGCAAACTCCGGCCGCGCCACTACTTTCTGAATGCGCGCGTCGAGCGAATCGGGCGTTTGCGCTTGTGCGGTGGCCGCCACGCCAGCAAGGAGCATGGAAGCGGCTGCGATTTGAGTTCCGGCGATTCGCAAATTAATTTCTCCTCCAAGCTTAAGGCTCACGGCCAATGGCTTACGGCTGCAGGCCGGAAGCTATCTTCTCAAACGGCACATTCAAAATGCCGTACTGCTTCCAATCCTTGTAATCGAAATGCCACCACTCGTCTTCGTTCACGGTAAAACCTTCCGATTCCATGGCCCGTCGCAGTAAATCGCGATGCCAGCGCTGCAGCGAAGTGCCCCCTGGAAAATTGGGAAACGAGCGCGGTGACATCTCATCGTAAAGACCAGGCATTTCTACGGGCTGGCCGGTCGCAAGATCGTAAAGCGTCAGGTCTACGGCGCAGCCCCGATTGTGCTTCGAGCCCTTCTGCGGGTCGGCGACGAAAATCTTCCCCTCAGGCGGCGTGGCATCCCAGAATATCTTCGTCACATACCACGGCCGATAAGCGTCGTGAATCAGCAACCCGTAGCCCAGCGGCTGCAGCTTGTGCAGCACGCGAAGCAGCGCCTCCGCCGCGGGCCGCTGCATGAACGCCCGAGCCTGCGTATAAACAGGGGATGACAAAAAGTTGTCGTATCGTGCGTATCGGATTTCCAGATGGAAGCCAGCATCCAAGTTGACGAGCTCGGCGAGATCCGGCTCGCGGAAAGGGCCGGGTTCCGTGGGTGGTGAGAGTTTAAGAGCTTTCTTTCGAAGCTGTGCCACGGGCGCCGGGGGCGTAACGTGATAGAAGTTCGCGGGATTGTCGCCCGCGTCGGTGCGCGGCCATCTTTTGTCGTTAATTCCGAGGAAAGGGACATTGCTGAGCGAATAGATGAATGGAAGATTGATTTTCGTGACCGGGGGATCGTTTGGATCCGTCGTGAACATCCCCGAGTTAATTGGGATAAGTTGTTTTTCAACGCCCGTCGAATCCCGATAGAAGAGTTTCTGATCTCGTTCCAGCAAAAGCACGGAGTGATCTTTCCCATAGACGCCGATGATTCGTTTCCAATCGAACGGTACGTCTGCGGGTTTAGGGCCGGGGAGGAGTGAATCAGCAGTAGAGACTGCGGTTTGCGCGCGCGCGATAGGGGTAACCGCGAAGAGTGGGCTAAAGATTAGGAAGGGAATCGCGAAAGATGGGCGGCAAAGTGGAGTCACGTGCGAAATCATAACTGAAATGCAGGATTTTGCGAACGGCTCCTCAATTGGGGAATGTGTTGTTGGCAACAAAAAAGAGGGCGCAGCGAGCTGCGCCCCTACAATTAATATCGAGAACGGTTACTTCTTGGCGGTGGCGGCGGATTCGTTCAGGCCTGGGGCCACGACCGGGTTGAGGAATGGCATCATCGCGCGAAGTTTCAGGCCGATCTGCTCGATCTGTTGCTGCTGCTCCGCTTTGCGGCGCGCCAGGAAATTCGGGCAGCCCTTTTCGTTTTCTTCGATCCACGCTTTGGCGAAGCTCCCGTCGCGGATGCCGGCGAGCAGTTTCTTCATTTCCTCGCGCGTCTGCTGGGTGACGATGCGCTTGCTGGCGTGATAGTCGCCCTGCTCGGCCGTGTCGCTGACGGAATAGCGCATGTAGCTGAGACCGCCGCGATAGATGAGGTCCACGATCAGCTTCAGTTCGTGTAGGCATTCAAAGTACGCGACTTCGGGCTGATAGCCTGCTTCGACCAGCGTTTCAAACCCAGCCTTGATCAGTTCGCTGACGCCGCCGCACAAAACGGCCTGCTCACCAAACAGGTCTGTCTCCGTTTCCTCGGTAAATGTGGTTTCGAGCACACCAGCGCGCGTCGTTCCAAGCCCCTTTGCATAAGCCAGTGCCTGCGCCTTCGCGTGGCCGGTGGCGTCCTGCTCCACGGCGATCAGCGCCGGCGTGCCGCCGCCCTCCACGAACACTTCGCGGACGCGATGCCCCGGCGCTTTCGGCGCGATCATCGTTACGTCCACCGTCTTCGGCGGCTTGATGGCCCCGAATCGAATGTTGAACCCGTGCGCGAACATCAGCGTCTTGCCGGGCGTCAGGTGCGGCTCGATCGCTTCCTTGTAAAGCTTCGGCTGGCGCGTGTCCGGCGCAAGTATCATGATCACGTCCGCCCACTCCGCCGCGTCCGCTGGACTCTTTACCGTCAATCCATCCTTCTCCGCTTTCGCGCGAGAGGCGCTGCTCTCGGGCAGTCCAACCATCACGGAAACGCCGGAGTCGCGAAGATTGAGCGCATGCGCGTGCCCCTGCGATCCGTAGCCGATAATCGCGACCTTCTTGTTTTGGATCAACGCGAGGTCCGCGTCTTTGTCGTAATACAGGTTTGCCATTTCGTTCCTTTCGTTCTAAGCCGCCATGCGGCGAGAATTTCCAAGGTAGCGCAGGCATCCTGCCGCCAAGCACAGTAGGCCGGTGGGCGCATGCGGGCTGGCAGGATGCCGGCGCCACCGAATGCTCCTATTTTTCCGTGGACGTTTTGCTCTCCGCAGTCGCTTGTCCGGCCTCCGCCGGCGGCCGCAGCAAATCGTTGCCCCGCGTCATGGCGATTCGCCCCGTCCGCGCCATTTCGAGCACGCCGAACGGGCGAAGCACTTCGAGCAACCCATCAATTTTGTCCACGGTTCCGGAAACCTCCACGATCAACGACTCCGGCGCCACGTCTACCACTCGTCCGCGAAACACCTTGATCAGTTCCATCAGGTGCGGCCGGTTCTGCTGGTCGGCCGCAACCTTAATCAGCGCCAGATCGCGCTCCAGCATCGGGCGATCCGAAATATTTTCCGCCAGCAGCACGTCTACCAGCTTTTCGAGGCTGGCTTCGAGGCGCGTTGCGCCGCGTTCGTCGGTGTGCGCACAGATAGTCATGCGCGCAATCTCCACATTTTCCGTCGGGCCGACGGTGAGCGAATCGATGTTGATCGCCAGCCGCCGCGTCAGCGACGCCACACGGTTCAGCACGCCGGGCTTGTTCTGCACATAAGCAACGATGGTTTGCATGTCTTCCTCAATTTCTCCGCGCCGCGATCTATGGCTCCGTTGCCGTTTCCACCAGCGGATTATTCGGCCGGCGAATCATGTCATTCAGCGCCGCGCCCGCCGCCACCATCGGATAGACCGAATCTTCCTGCTCCACGCGGAAATCGATTAGCACGGTCTGTTCCGACTTGCGCGCCGATTCAATCGTCGGTATCACGTCTTTGCGCGCTGTCACGCATTCGCCGCGAATCCCAAACGAGTTTGCCAGCGCCGCAAAATTTGGCGCAACCAGCGGCGTGGCGACGTACCTCTTGTCGTAGAAAAACTCCTGCCACTGCCGCACCATCCCGAGATATCCGTTGTTGATGATCGCAATCTTGATGTTGATCTTTTCCTGGACGATTGTGGCCAGTTCGCACATCGTCATCTGGAAGCCGCCGTCGCCGACAACCACCCACACTTCCGCGTCCGGCCGCGCCATCTTCGCCCCAATCGCCGCGGGAAGCGCGAAGCCCATGGTGCCCAACCCGCCGGAAGTAATCAACGTCCGTGGCGCATTGTGGTGGTAATACTGCGCTTCCCACATCTGGTGCTGGCCGACGTCGGTGACAACGATGGCGTTGCCCTGCGTGACTTTCCAAAGATCGTTGATGACATGCGCGGCGTAGAGATGCCCGCTGTCGGGCAACGATTGAATGTCCCGCACGGCGGAATCTCCTTTCAGGCCCGTGATGTGGGTCAACCAGGCGCTGTGGTCGCGCTCGTGAACCTGCGGCAGAAGCGCGGCAAGAGTTTCTCCCGCGTCGCCGATAATCGCCGCATCCACTTTCACGTTCTTGTTGATTTCCGCGCGATCCACTTCGATGTGAATCTTCTTCGCGTTACGCGCATAGACTCGCAGGTCCCCGGTCACGCGATCGTCAAATCGCATCCCCACCGCAATCAACAAGTCCGCTTCCTGAATGGCGTTGTTGACCCACGCTTCGCCGTGCATTCCCATCATGCCGAGATTCAGCGGATCGCTGGCAGGGAAGCACCCGATGCCGAGCAGCGTCATCGCCACCGGAATATTGCTGGTGTGCGCGAATTGTTCAAACGCGCGTATCGCCCCGGAAAGAATAATGCCGCGGCCGGCAAGAATCACCGGGCGCTTTGCCGAATTCAAAAGCTCGACCGCGCGATCGAACTCTTCCTGATCGTGATTGTTGCGCTGCCGCTTCACCGGCAGCTTCGGCGCGCTCGCTTCCCAATCGAATTCGGCGGTTGCCTGCTGAGCGTCCTTGGTGATGTCCACCAGCACCGGTCCGGGCCGGCCCGAGTTGGCGATAACGAAAGCCTCGCGCACGGTGCGCGCAATATCTTCCACCTTGGATACCACCACATTGTGCTTGGTGATCGGCATGGTGATGCCGGTAATGTCCACTTCCTGAAACGCGTCGCTGCCCAGCAGCTTGCTGCTGACCTGGCCCGTGATGCAGACAACCGGCGAGGAATCGAGCATTGCCGTCGCAATCCCCGTGACCATGTTGGTCGCGCCGGGGCCGGATGTTGCCATCGCCACGCCAACGCCGCCGGTTGCTCGCGCATACCCGTCGGCCATGTGCGTTGCGCCCTGTTCATGGCGAACCAGAATATGGTGCAGCTTGGATTTGCCAAGCGCGTCGTAAACGGGAAGGATCGCGCCGCCCGGATACCCAAAAATATGTTTCACGCCCAGGCGCGTGAGCGTTTCGCAGAGTATTTCCGCACCTGTCAGCTTCATAACGTTCTCCCCGAAGTAATCGGAGCGTTCTCCGATGCAAAACCTGCCGGCACCGTGGTGATGGCGCCGAGCGAAGAAGAAGAAACCAGCGCCGCGTATTTCGCGAAAACGCCATGCGTGTAGCGCGGCTTCGGCGCCTTCCAGTTGGCCATGCGCTTCTGCATCTCGGCGTCGGTAAGGTCCACACTCAAAGTACGCTTGGGCAGATCAAAAGTAATTTTATCGCCATCGCGAACCGCGGCGATGGGGCCTCCGCTTGCCGCCTCGGGGGCAACGTGTCCCGCCATCAGTCCGTGCGTTGCGCCGGAGAAGCGCCCGTCCGTCAGCAAAGCAACCTCGTCGCCAAGTCCTGCACCAACAATCGCGGCAGTCACGGCCAGCATTTCGCGCATCCCCGGTCCGCCGCGCGGGCCTTCATACCGAATTACGACTATGTCGCCCGCCTTGATCTTTCCTTGATCCACCGCGGCAAACGCGGCTTCTTCGCTGTCAAACACCCGCGCAGGGCCGCTAAAATTAAGCGTCTTGTGCCCGGCAACTTTGACCACGCATCCCTCAGGCGCAAGATTCCCCTTCAGAATCACTAGGCCGCCCGTTTCCTTGAGTGGGTTGTTTTTGCCGCGGACGACTTGCTGTCCCGGCGTTTCTTTAGCGCTTGCGGCTTCTTCGCCAAGCGTTCTTCCGGTAACGGTGAGGCAGTTTCCCTGGAGCAGGCCGGCTTCAAGCATGCGCTTTGCGATGAGCGGAGTGCCGCCTGCTGCATAAAGGTCGGTTGCGACAAAGCGTCCTCCTGGTTTGAGATCGGCCAGAATCGGCGTCCGCGAACTGATGCGGTCAAAATCGTCGATCGAAAGGGGCAGCCCGGCTTCCCGCGCGATGGCCAGCAGATGTAAGACCGCGTTTGTGGAGCCTCCGGTAGCCGCGACGCCCGCGATCGCATTTTCAATCGCCATCTTGGTAATGATCTGCGAAGGCGTGGTGTTTTTGCGCAGCAAGTCGATTACGAGCCTTCCGGCGAGTTCTCCGGCGTGCGCCTTGCCTGCGTCGGTGGCGGGCACACTGGAGATGCCCATTGGCGCGAGGCCCAGAAATTCGCAAACCAGCGCCATGGTGTTGGCGGTGAACTGCCCGCCACAAGCGCCTGCGCCGGGGCAAGCCGCGCATTCCAGTTCCTTAAGCTGCGCGTCGCTCATTTTTCCGCGGGCGTGCGCGCCGACAGCTTCAAACACGTCTTGGATCGTGACGGAATGGCCTTCATATTGGCCGGGTGCGATGGAACCGCCATACAAAATCAAGCCCGGTATATTCAGGCGGGCCAGCGCCATGGCGCCGCCCGGTATGGTTTTGTCGCAGCCTACCAGGACAATCAGTCCATCCAGAAGATTTCCACGCGT
>Ga0209166_10004092_pt1 | contig 10311 bp, 11 predicted proteins | sample Coa_R1_3_FD_187151 | JGI IMG/M metagenome (GOLD analysis project Ga0209166, IMG submission 187151) | Surface soil microbial communities from Centralia Pennsylvania, which are recovering from an underground coalmine fire - Coalmine... | ecosystem: Environmental > Terrestrial > Soil >... | reverse complement strand
GATCAAGATCGATTCGGCCGAAAGCCGCGGCACGCGCGTCATCATTTACATCCCCCTCACCGACCAGGCCCGCGAGAAAATCAGAGCCTAGAAGGTTAACGCTGTTTGAATAGCCTGAGCCGGTGCAAAGCACCGGCTCAGGCTATTCAAACGGCGCAATTAATTCCTCTATCTTGCCGCGCGGCGACGGAGCGTTTACAATGAACACCGAGTTCAGCACCCGCAGTGAGGTGCGCCATGGCTTTCGATATTACCGAACAATACGTTTGCGAACGCTGTTTTTCCACCGACGCGGCGCCGGGCCCCTGCCCGCGCTGCGGGCTGCTGCGCCGCCACTGTGAGCTGGGCGGCCCCGATGACGACTGTCGACGCCCGCCGATGGATGCCGACGGCCGCCTATTGTCGCGCGCGCCGCTGTGGTGGGTGGTACACGACGCGCCCTATTTACGCGAGCAGCCGGCCGCCGGCCGGACCGCTCGCCGCTGAGGTATGAGAGGCAGTATGCAGCCGGAGACATTGATCATTATTGGTTCAGGGCCGGCCGGGCTGATGGCCGCCACGTATGCCGCCCGCGCCAACCTCAATCCGTTGCTGATTGCCGGCAACCAGATGGGCGGGCAAATCGCGATTACCAACGAAGTGGAAAATTTCCCCGGCTTCGACAGCATCCTGGGGCCGGAGCTGACCGAGAAGATGCGGGTGCAGGCCGAGCACTTTGGCACCCGGTTCGAGTTCGACGAGGTGCTAGAAGTCGACTTCACCAAGGGTCCGCCCTTCTATCTGAAGACCTATGGCCAGGAATACCAGGCCGCCTCGGTGATCGTGGCCACGGGCGCCTCGGCCCGCCGCCTGGGCATCCCGGGCGAGGATGAGTTTATCGGCCGCGGTGTGAGCTATTGCGCCACCTGCGACGGGTTCTTTTTCAAGAACAAGGACGTGCTGGTGGTGGGCGGCGGGGACTCGGCGCTGCAGGAAGGCATTTTCCTGACCAAGTATGCCGACCGGGTACGCGTGGTGCACCGCCGCGACACCCTGCGCGCCGGCGAATTGCTCAAGGCGCGCGCCGAGGCCAACCCCAAGATCCAGTTCGTGTGGGACACCGCCCTTGAAACCATCGAGGGCGAAAAGAAGGTGCAGGGCGTCACCGCTCGCAACCTGCGCAGCGGCACGCTGGAAAAGTGGGACACCGACGGCGTGTTTGTGTTTGTCGGCCACTTCCCCAACACGCAGATCTTACGGGGCCAACTGGCCATGGACGATCAGAACTTCCTGGTGGTGGACAAGTTTATGCAGACCTCGGTGCCCGGCATCTACGCTGCCGGCGAAGTGATGGACCCGATCTACAAGCAGGCCGTCTCGTCGGCCGGGCAGGGGTGCCAGGCGGCCATCTCCGTTGAGCGTTATTTAGAGGCGCTGCATGATGCCGCGCCGGCTGCTCACCCCTAGTCGTATTCAAATGAAACCCAAAAGAGAGAGCGGCGGTGTTTCGCACCCGCCGCCCTCTCTTTTGGGAAACCATCCTACTTAAGTACCTCAATCAAATACGGCGTCGCCGCTTGCACCGCCCGCGCGCGGTGGCTGATGGTGTTCTTCACCTCTGGCGGCACGGCGGCCATGGTGGCGCCATACTCGGGAACGAAAAACACTGGGTCATAACCGAAGCCCCCGTGCCCGCTCTCGGCCAGCGCAATCTCCCCCCGGACCTCGCCTGCAAACAGCCGCACAGCGCCCACCGGCAGCGCCACGGCAATGGCGCACACGAAGCGCGCCAGGCGCGGCGCTGGCACCTGGCTCAGCTCGTGCAGCAATTTGTGCCGCCGGTCGGCGTCGCTGGCGCCCGGGCCGGCAAAACGCGCCGAATATAGCCCCGGCGCGCCGCCCAGCGCCGCCACCTCGATGCCCGAGTCGTCGCTTAAGGCGATGACGCCGGAGGCTTGCGCCTGGGCCACTGCCTTCAGGCTGGCATTTTCGGCATACGAAGTGCCGGTCTCGGCCACGTCGATGGCCGGCCCGCGCTCGCCCGCCACCAGCAGTTGGGCGCCAGTTTGCGCCGCCACCGCCGCCAGCAGCTCGCGAAACTCTCGCTGCTTGCCCGGATTTTGGGTCGCGATCATCAAATACGCCATGAGATTTTGTCGACTAACTATCCGCAAACCTCCCTCGGGCCGCATTTAGCCGGCGCCGCGGTGCCGCCGCCATATGCACGGCTTTATTGGCGCACTAACCATATCCTTATGTTATTATGTTTTTACCAAATTGTTGACTAATTATGAAAGAGCGTGTTACAATGCCAACGTCATCCAAAAATCCCAATAAATGTGAGTATTACTCTGTCCAAATTAGACAGCCGTGTTTTGCGGCTAAACGTGGGCTTCCTCCTCAAAGAAGGCGTCGGCTACAGTCGCGAATTTGCGTTCGATGAGCCGTTGGTTCAAGTGGCGGACGACTTGACCGTACACAACCTGGGTGGCTCGGTGACCCTGACGCGCACGCCACAGGGCCTGTACACCCAGGGCCGGCTGACGGCCACAGTCGATAACACCTGCGTGCGCTGCCTCGAGCCGTTTGACCAGCTCGTCAGCGCGCGCATCGGCGAACTGTATCACTATCCGCCCGAAAGCGCCCCACCCGATTCACCCACCATCTCCGACGACGTTCATCTCGATCTCACGCCCGTCGTCCGCGAAGACTTCTTGCTGTCCATTCCCATGCACGCCTTGTGCCGTCCCGACTGCAAGGGCCTGTGCCCGCAGTGCGGCGCCGATTGGAACGAAGGGCCCTGCGACTGCCGCGACGACACGCTCGACCCGCGGCTGGCCACCCTGGCCGATTTCTTGAAACGCGACCACAACCAGGAGGCGCCTGACAACTAGCCGCCGTCGTCTGCACCACCGATCGCGAACTGTCTGTGAACGAACGAGCTTGGCGTGAGACCGATGCACGTTTCGGAGAGAGAGGGTGCGAGGGATGAAGTACACAGACGATTCTGGTAAAGATGCCGAAACACTGGCAGTGCTCATGGATAAGGCTTACGCGCAGGGCTATCTGCTGACCGACGATATTATCGAAGCCTTTCCGCAGGCCGAAGACGCCAACGAGCAGTTAGAAGAGCTGTTTTCATTTTTGCACGGCGCGGGCATTGAAGTGTATGACGAGCAGGCCCAGGTGCCCACCAAGGCCCGACCCAAGCCGCGCCGGCCCGAAGAAGAAGAGTTCGACCTGAGTACGATTTCCACCGACGACACGGTGGGCCTGTACCTCAAAGAGATGGCCCGCGTGCCGCTGTTGACCACCGAGCAAGAGGTGGACCTGGCCAAGCGCCTGGAGCGCGGCCTGCTGGCCCAAAAGAAGCTCGACAAGCTGAATGGCGGCAGCGGCTATAAGAAGCGCGCCGAGCTGGAGGGCCACGTGGAAGACGGCCGCGGCGCCCGCGAGCACCTGATCAAGGCCAACACGCGCCTGGTCGTCTCCATCGCCAAGAAATACATTGGCCGCGGCGTGCCGTTCCTGGACCTGATCCAGGAAGGCAACCTGGGCCTGATGAAGGCCGTGGAGAAGTTTGACTTCCGGCGCGGCTTCCGCTTCTCCACCTATGCCACCTGGTGGATCCGCCAGACCATCACCCGCGCCATCGCCGACCAGGGCCGCACCATCCGCGTGCCGGTGCACATGAGCGACCGCATCCGCCGCCTGTATAAGGCCGCCCGGCAGTTGGAGCAGGCTTACGGCCGCAAGCCCACCCCGGAAGAGATCGCCCATGAGCTAAACCTGGAGCCGCGCAAGGTGCAGTGGATGCTCAAGGTGAGCTGGCGCCCGCTGTCGCTGGAGCGCCCGGTGGGCGAGGAAGAAGACACCGAGTTTGGCGCCTTCATCGAGGACGACACCACCCCCACCCCCACCCAAAGCGCCTATCAAAACCTGCTCAAGGAAAAGGTGGAAGAAGTGCTCGCCACCCTCACCCCGCGCGAGGCGCGCATCCTGCGGCTGCGTTTTGGCCTGCAGAACGGCCGCTCGTACACCCTGGAAGAAGTGGGCCAGAAGTTTGGCCTCACCCGCGAGCGCATCCGCCAGATCGAGGGCAAAGCCCTGCGGCGCCTGCGGCACCCACGCCGCTCACGGCAACTGCGCGACTACCTGACCTAGATTCATTCGCTTCGCACTATTTTCTGAACCCGCGAAACAGGACCGGGCGGCGCTGAGCGCCGCCCGGTCCTGTTTCGCGGGTTTCGCTTTCGCTTGCGGCCGGGTAGGGGCGTTCAACACCTGCCCAGACCGCAGGTGCTGGGTTGAACGCCCCTACGAAGGTTTGCGGCGCGGGTTCTTTAGCCCGGTGCGCAGCTTGTTATCCACCTCGCGCCGCACGCGCGCGGCCAGCGCCGGGCCATGAGTCTTCATAAACGCCCGCACGGCCGCCGGGTCGCGCCGGGCCAGCTCGCGCAGCGCCCACGACAGGGCCTTGACAACCATATCGTCGCGGTCGGCCACCAGCAGCGCGCACACGGCCAGGGTGCGCGGCGCGTCGCCCTGCTCAGCCCTCGCGCCGCGGGCGCGGTTGTTGAGCGGCACGGTGCTCACCAGCGCCGCCCGCCGCCACCAGTGGTCGCGCGAGCGCGCCCAGCCCGCAATAAGCGCGTCGGGCACCTGGCCCTCGCGCCAGGCCGGGCCGGAGAGATAGCAGCCAAAGGTGTCCACCGCTCCCCAACTATCCATGCCGCGCCCAAAGCGCAACAGGTCGCGCTGGGTGAGGCTGGCCAGGGCGGCGGGATGAAAGAGCACCAGCTCATAAGCCACAAAACGCTCGTCCAGGCCGGCGCCGTCCAGCAGCGCCAGCGCCGTCCCCACCACCGCCCGGGCCGGGGCGGCCTTCAGCCGGCGCGAATACTCGCGCCGCAAGGCGCGCATGGCTGGCACGCGGCGCGTGGGCAGGGCCGCCAGACGGGCGCGGATTTCAGATGCCAGAGGGTTGGGGCCAGTGGTGGCCGGCATGGCAGACCCAGCGGCGGCGCCTAATCGGCCGCGAAACCGCCATTATGAGTGGCGGCTTGCCGCAACTGTTCCATGTCCCGCATGGGGGGCAGGCCGAAGAGACTTTTGTATTCCCGGTTGAAGTGTGAGGCGTCGTGGTAGCCCACGCGGTAGGCGGCGCCGGCCGCGTCGAGACCCTCACCAAGCATCAGGCGGCGGGCCTCCTGGAGGCGCAGCCGCTTCTGGAACTGCAAGGGGCTCAGCGCGGTGACGGCTTTGAAGTGGTGGTGGAAGCCCGAGACGCTCATGCCCAACTCGCGCGCGATGCGGTCGATGCGCAGCGGTTGGTCAAAGTCTGTATGGAGCAGCTCAATGGCCTTAACGATGGGGGCGGTGTAGCCGCTTAGCGCCGCAATGTGATGGAGCCGGTCGCCCTGCTCGCCCATCAGGAGCCGGTAGACGATTTCGCGCGTGATCAGCGGCGCAAGGTACACAGCTTCGGCCGGCCTGTCCAGCAGCCTGACGAGCCTTACCGCCGCATCCAGCAGGCCGGCGTCCAACGTGCTGACGTTAATGGCCCGCGCATCGGCCTGGTTTTGTGGGGAGGGCTGACCGGCCTCGAGCAGGACCGAGCCAACGAGGGTGGCGTCTAGTTTGAGGCGCAGGCTGAGGTACGGCCGCTGCCGTGACGCCTCCAAGACGTGACCCACCAGGGGCAGCTCGGCGGCGATGAGCAGGTAATGCGCGGGGTCGTATGGGTAGCGCTCGTGACCGAGAAAGATCTCCTTACTGCCCTGGGCGATCACGCAGAAAGAAGGGTCAACCACGGAATGGAGTGACTCCTTGGACGAGGAGGAGCGGCGCAGGAACAAGCCTTTCAGGGGCTCAACCGCCCCATCTTCGCGGATGGCTCGGGCGATCCGCTCGACCAGCTCGTCTCGGTCCGCCTGCGCCCGGTGGGCTTCACGCGCTGCGGGCAGAGGGTTCAGCGGATCCAATGTGACTTCTGCTCTCATTTCCACCGGTCCCGGCTTGAGGTTTGCAGAATCCGACAACGATCTTCGAGAATCATTATACCAATCCGCGTTCCGGGCTGCGAAAATACCGTTCAGGCCCGGGGGCCAATCTCAGGGGCGATTATGGGCGCAGCTCGGACAGGAGTTCGGAAAATGCAAAAGCGTAAACTTGGCAATAGCGGCCCGGAAGTTTCAGCTCTCGGGCTGGGCTGCATGGGCATGAGCTCGGCCTACGGCCCGGCGGCGGACAAGCAAGAGATGATCGCCCTGATCCGCGCGGCGGTCGAGCGCGGTGTCACGCTTTTTGATACGGCCGAAGCTTATGGCCCATTTGTCAACGAAGAGTTGGTGGGCGAAGCGCTCGCGCCCGTCCGCAGCGCGGTCGTCATCGCTACCAAGTTTGGATTTGATATCAATCCCAACACGGGTGCGCGTTCGAGTGGGCTGAACAGCCGTCCAGAGCACATTAAGCAGGTGGCTGAGGCAGCGTTGAAGCGACTCGGGACGGATGTTATTGATTTGTTCTATCAACACCGGGTTGACCCGGACGTGCCCATCGAAGACGTGGCCGGGGCCGTCAGTGGCCTGATTCAGGCCGGCAAAGTCAAGCACTTCGGCCTTTCGGAAGCCGCCGCGCAGACCATCCGCCGCGCCCATGCCGTGCAGCCGGTCACGGCCGTCCAGAGCGAATACTCGTTGTGGACCCGAGACCCGGAAGCCGAGGTGTTGCCGACGTGCCAGGAGCTCGGGATTGGTTTCGTTCCGTTCAGTCCGCTGGGTGTGGGATTCCTCACCGGAAAGATCGACTCAAACACGACTTTTAGCAGCACTGACTTTCGTAACATATCGCCGCGCTTTACGCCGGAGGCACGGCAGGCGAACCAGGCTCTGGTGGATCTGCTCGGCCAGATCGCCGTGCAGATGGGAGCGACGCCGGCTCAGATCGCGCTGGCCTGGCTGCTGGCCCAAAAGCCGTGGATCGTCCCGATCCCGGGCACCCGGCGGCTGGAGCGCCTGGAGGAGAACATCGCATCCGCTGCCGTCCAGCTCACCGCCGACGATTTGCATATAATCGAGAGCGCGGCCTCCAAGATCAAGGTGCAGGGGGCGCGGCTCCCAGAAGCAGTGTTGAGGATGACCGGTCGCTGAGTCAGGCGTGCCTCCGGATGGCCAATAACCTAAAGGAAGGCGTTCAGAACATGCAAAAGCGAAAACTTGGAAAAAGCGGATTGGAAGTTTCGGCTCTCGGGCTCGGCTGCATGGGAATGAGCGCGACGTACGGCCCGGCCGCAGACCAGCAGGAGATGATCGCTCTGATCCGGGCGGCCGTGGAGCGCGGTATCACCTTTTTCGACACGGCCGAGGCCTATGGCGCGTTCGTCAACGAAGAGTTGGTGGGCGAAGCACTCGCGCCTGTCCGCGACCAGGTGGTGATCGCCACCAAATTCGGGTGGGAGATTGATCCCAATACCGGGTCGCTTTTGGGTGGGCTGAACAGCCGTCCCGAGCACATCCAGCAGGTGGCGGAGGCCTCGCTCAAGCGCCTCAGGACGGAGGTGATCGATTTGTTTTATCAACATCGGGTGGATCCAAACGTGCCCATCGAAGATGTGGCGGGCGCGGTGAAGGATTTGATACAGGCCGGCAAGGTGAAGCACTTCGGTCTATCTGAGGCCAGCGCACAAACCATTCGTCGGGCACATGTGGTCCAGCCAGTCAGCGCTGTGCAAAGCGAATATTCTTTATGGACGAGAGATCCGCAAGCGGACGTGCTGCCGGCTTGCGGGGAGCTCGAGATCGGTTTCGTTCCGTGGGGACCACTGGGCAGGGGATTTCTGACCGGAAAGATTGACGAGAACGCCGTGTTTGCCAGCACTGACGTCCGGAACACCATGCCCCGTTTCACGCCGGAAGCTCGGAAGGCGAACAAGGCCCTGATCGATCTGCTCGGCCGCATCGCTCAGCGCAAGAACGCAACACCGGCCCAGATCGCGCTCGCGTGGCTGCTGGCCCAGCGGCCGTGGATCGTTCCGATCCCAGGCACCCGAAGGCTGGAGCGCCTGGATGAGAACATCGGGGCGGTTGCGGTCGAACTAACGGCCGACGATCTCTTCGACATCGAGCGCTCGGCCTCCGACATCACGGTGCAGGGGGCCCGGTACCCAGAAGACATGGAGCGCTTGACCGGTCGCTGAGCGGCGGGCGTGGTGACATGAATGAAATCCTGGTCCGGCCAGCGCGCCAGGAGAATTTGCTCCCACTGGCCTGCTCGGTTCGAGTCGTTGGTAGAATGAGATGACTCGATGAGAAGCCGATCAAGCGGAGGAATTCAGAACATGGATATCCAAAGAAGTGGCTCAAAACCGTCCGGCAAAGGACCGGCTGAGTATTTCACCGGCGCCGTCCGCCTAGACCCGCTGTTCCAGGCCCCCGACCCGGCCCGCGCGGTCGGCGCCAGCGTGACCTTCGAGCCAGGCGCGCGCACCGCCTGGCACACCCATCCGCTAGGCCAGAGCCTGATTGTGACAGCGGGCTGCGGCCGGGCACAGCGTTGGGGTGGCCCGATCGAAGACATTCGGCCAGGCGACGTGATCTGGTTCCCGCCGGGCGAGAAACACTGGCACGGCGCGGCGGCGACCACGGCCATGACCCATATCGCTATTCAGGAACAGCTCAACGGCAAGACCGTTGATTGGATGGAAAAGGTCAGCGACGACCAATACCAGGCCGGATTGGAAGCCAAATAAACGGAGACGCGCCGATGACGGCCTGGACGAGCGACGACCTCGGCCAGATCGGGTCAGCCGAAGAGCTGCAGATCGCGTCCCTGCGGCGCGACGGCACGCTGCGCGACCCGGTGACGATTTGGGTCGTCCGCCACAACGACGAGCTCTACATCCGCGCCGTCAACGGGCGCGGCGGCGCCTGGTTTCGCGGCACTCAGGCGCGCCACGCGGGCCACGTCCGGGCTGGCGGCGTCGAGAAAGACGTCACCTTTGTGGAGGCTGACCCGGCCCTCAACGACGAGATTGACGCGGCCTACCGCAGCAAATACCGCCGCTACTCCGCGCGCATCATCGGCAGCATCCTGAGCCCAGAGGCACGCGGCGCGACCCTTAAACTCGTGCCGCGCTGATCGTGCGCATCGTTCAACCGCCGCCGGCCGGCCCAGCGCGCGGGCGGCCCCAACAGCGCACCGCAGATTTCAGCCGCCAGGTCCGTAGGCTCGGTTGCCTTCGTGTTATTCGTGGCCAGGGTTTGCGTCCAACCGCGCTGAAGACCCGCGCCCTCAATGCGGTTACAATCAGCTCCCGAGCACGCCAACCAACGCCTTCCCGCGTGACCGGAGCCAACCATGAAAATCGCCGCCGTCCGTCTCTTTGTTCTCGAAGCGCCCGAGGAGACAACGGGCGTCAGCCTGATCCTTCAGCAGGTGCCAAACCTGCGCCGCATCCAGTATCGCCAAACCCGCGTGCCGAATGGCCAGCCGCTGCGACAGAATTTTATCGAAGTGGAAACTGACGACGGCCTGATCGGGCGCTGCACGACCTTTATGCTGCCGCACCAGGCCGAGATCCTGCGCGCCCAGGTGCTGGGCGAAGAGGTGAGCGGCCGCGAGCGCCTGTATCAAAAGCTGCATAAAGGCACGCGCTGGCTGTACCAGCCCCCGGGCTGGGCGGGCGATTTTGACAACTGCCTGTGGGACTTGCTGGGTCAGGCGGCCGGGCTGCCGGTGTATGCGCTGGTGGGCCGGGTGCGCGACCGCTTCCCGGTGTATCTGACCCACCACGACGGCACCCTGGCGCAATACCTGGACCAGATCGAGCAGGGCCGCGCTATCGGCATCAACGCCTACAAATTTCACACTTTCAAGGGCGGTCAAGCCGACATTCCTATTTTCCAGACTGTGCGCCGCGAGGTGGGGCCGGACTATGCCTTGATCAACGACCCGGTGTGCTCCTATAACCTGCGCGAGGCCATCGAGGTGGGGCACGTGATGGAAGAGCTGGGCTTCATCTGGCTGGAAGAGCCCTTCCATGAGCAAAAGCTAAACGAATATCAGATCCTGTGCCGCGAGCTGGACATGCCGGTGCTGGCCACCGAGATGATCATGCACGACATCGGGCTCTCCACCCAATGGCTCATCCAGGGCGGCACCGACCGCGTGCGCGCCAATGCCCGCCACGGCGCTACCCAGGTGCTCAAGATGGCCCACTTTGCCGAGATGTACGGGGCCAATATCGAGATGAACGCCCAGGGCGGCCTGGCTGGGCTGGTGCACGCCCACCTGGGCTGCTGCATCGACAACACCGACTACTACGAGCACTTT
>Ga0209166_10004089_pt1 | contig 10316 bp, 4 predicted proteins | sample Coa_R1_3_FD_187151 | JGI IMG/M metagenome (GOLD analysis project Ga0209166, IMG submission 187151) | Surface soil microbial communities from Centralia Pennsylvania, which are recovering from an underground coalmine fire - Coalmine... | ecosystem: Environmental > Terrestrial > Soil > Unclassified... | reverse complement strand
TTGAATGCCGAGGATGGAGCGAACTTGGCGAGGACGATTTGGCGATTCATGTAGTGGTAGCGCAGCTTTTGGCTTTTTTCCGCTGCCTGGAGGAGGGTCTTCTTCCCGATTCTCCGTCGGAAGAGGGGATTATCAATCGCGTGGTGGAGAAGTTTCCCTTGCACGCCCCTTCATGAAACCGCTCTCGAAACACGGCGGTTGGCGCGCCCGCGAATGAATTCACGAATACGAGCGAATAAAACAAGCACTGAGGGATAGATGATCCTGCATCCGCGCCAGCGAAATTCTCTTTCCGGGGTCAAAGTAGCGCGCTGGACATCCGCTTTCGTCTCCTTTCTCGTTTTCTCGCTACCGATTTTGGGACAGGTGCACGTATGGGAAGGAGTCCTTAAGCTTCCGACCTACGAGGAGGGATCACCCGATCCCAATCCTCCCTTTGATCAATTTTCGACAGGCCGCTTCAATTATCCTTACACGCTGCGGAACGAAATCACCAACACGCGCGCGGAACACCTATGGCGCGCCGTCTATCTCGAAAATGAATACTTGAAATGTTCGGTCCTGCCGGACATCGGCGGCCACCTTTACACTTGTGTCGACAAAATCAGCGGGCAGCCGATGTTCTACGCGAATCCATCGATCAAGAAAGCTCGAATCGGTTATCGAGGGGCTTGGGCGGCCTTCGGCGTCGAGTTCAATTTTCCTGTTTCGCACAATTGGGTCTCGATGTCGCCGGTGAATTACGCGTTCGCGGGACATCCGGGCGGCAGCGCCTCGGTGACCGTCGGCAACATCGACAGAGTCTATGGGATGGAATGGACGGTGGAATTGACTCTGCACCCCGGCTCCACGGTTTTGGAGCAGCGCGTCACGCTCAGCAACCGCAGCGACGTTCGCCATCGTTTTTATTGGTGGAACAATGCGGGCGTGCAAGTTTGGGACGACTCTCGAATCCAATACCCTCAGCGCTTCGCCGCCGCGCACGGATTTGCGGAAGTGCAGCGCTGGCCGGTGGATGCACAAAGGAAAGATTTGAGCGTCATTCGAAACCAAACCGATGGCCCCGTGTCCTTGTTCACTCACGGGAGCAGGGAAGATTTCATGGGCGTGTGGAATCCCCACACCCACACGGGCACGGCGCATTTTGCCGAGTATCTTCAAGTGCCCGCCAAGAAAATCTGGTCGTGGGGCGTGGACGCGGATGGCCTGGATTGGCGCAAAGCCCTTTCGGATAACGACAGCGCGTACGTCGAGCTGCAAGCAGGTCTCTTCCGCAACCAGGAGACGTACGCGTTCCTGGAGCCGCGGCAATCGATCTCCTTCACGGAGTATTGGATGCCGGTGCGGGACACCGACGGCATTTCGCGGGCAAACTTGGCGGGCGTCGTTCATTTGCAGCGAAACAATGGCGTCTTGAGCGTCGCGTTGAATGCCAACCGGAAGATAACCGCGGCTACGATTTCGATTCTAAACAGAACTAGTCTAAATGAGACTAGCGCTAGTCTAAATAAGACTAGTGAAGTGGAGACAAGAATAATCGATACTAATTCAATCAAGACCACGCCCTTGCTTGCGGAAAAAACGGATTTGGCCCCCGAGCGCGTTTGGAAAAAAGAAGTTGCGATTCCAAATGGCGCAGCTAACCTCACATTTGAACTTAGAGACAGCAGCGGCGCCGTGTTGCTCAGGCAGGCCGAAGGTCAATATGACTGGGTGCCGGAATCCCAGATCAAGCTCGGCCCTCAGGTCTCGTACAAGATCCCCGAAGAGAGCCGGCGAACTGCGGACGACTGGCTTCAATTGGGGAAAGACGAAGAGTTGAACGGGAATCTGTTGGCGGCGGTTCAAATTTATGAGAGGGCTCTGGAGAAATTTCCAAGCAGCTTTGAATTACTGAAAGCCGCCGGACGTTTGGATGCCAGCCTGTGTCGTTTTGAGGAAGCGCTCCCACGCCTTGTTGCAGTTCGCGACAGAAACACCAGCGATACAGAGATTTCCTACTACCTCGGGATTACTTACGAGGGACTCGAACGAGAGGAAGAGGCGGCCGACGCTTACCGCGAAGCTCTGCGGTTGCCGGACTTCCGCGCCGGGGCCGCGATGCGCCTCGCGGAAGTGGAGGCTCGCGCCGGCACACCAGAACAAGCCAAAAAATTGCTGACACTGAGTCTGCAGTCTGTTCCTGACGATTTACGCGCCGCGGAAGAGCTGGTTGCCGTCCGAAAAGCGCTTGGAGAAACCAAAGAAGCGGAAACTACTGCCAAAGAAGAACTCGCGCGCTTTCCCTTGAGCAATTTTCTCCGCGGAGAAGTTGGAAAGCCTGATTTAGCGCACCTGGCAGGCGACCCTTATCGCGTTTTGAACATCGCTTACGAATACGGGCGCTTGGGACTCTACCGGAAAGCGATTGAAGTTCTGAGCCGCGAGTATCCCGCCGTAAAGGCCGACCAGGCTGAACCCGGTTCTGTCGCGCCAGAGAATCATCCGCTGGTTGCGTACTTTCGCGGATATTGCCGCGAGAAACTCGGTGAATCTCCGGAACAGGACTATGCGCAAGCCTCACGACTTTCGGCGTTGTACATTTTTCCGAGCCGCATCGAAGAGCAGCGGGCGCTGCGCGCCGCCATTCGAAAGAATGAAAAGGATGCAACGGCGCATTATCTTCTGGGGACGTGGCATTTTGCTCGTGGGCAAACGGATGCGGCTCTCTCCGAATGGAATCGCGCCCGCGAGCTCAATCCTAAAATCCCGGTCTTGCAAGCAAGCACCGGGCTGGCATTGCTCCACATAAAACGTGAGTTTGCGCCCGCCCTGGAGGCTTTCGAAGAAGGAATCGCGAACGACCCCCTGAATACTGTGAATTATTCCGGAGCGGTTGTTGCGATGACGCTGCTTGGAAAATCCGCGGCTGAGCGAGTAAAAATGCTGGAGCGCTATCCCGGCTTGAGCCGCATGCCCACTTCTCTGGTGTACGAGCTTGCTTTGAATCGGGCGGAAGAAGGGAACTACGACGCTGCGATGGATTTGTTCAAGAACCGCTTCTTTGGACGCGAAGAAGGCGGCACGAATGTTCGCCAGGTGTGGATTGAGGTCAACTTGCAGCGAGCGCTGGCTCTCGCGCGAACTAACCATTGCAAAGAGGCGCTTGCCGTTTCGAAGGCCATCGGTTCTCCGGTAAATGGGCTGGTGTTCACGCAAGACGGGCTCGCGCCATTTCTGGATTCGGCGCGGAGTAACTTTTTCCTTGGTGAGGTGTCGGTAGCATGCGGGCAAAAGAAGGACGCGGACGAATCGTACCGCCGCGCGGCTCAGGCGAACGGAGCCTCGGATTTGGTCTGGGCATGGGCTTCTGCTCGAAAGCTCGATAGCTACGATGCAGCGAAATGGCATGAGCGTCTCAATTCAGCCTTGTCGCAGGCTGAGTCCAATGTGCGAACGAATGCTTCACCAGGTTGGTGGTTCTATACCGCAGGAGTTTTGCAAATAGCGCTCGGAGAAACACAAAAAGGAAACGCATCGTTGCGAGAAGCACTGCTCGCGCCGGAAACCCGAATGTCTTATCACCTCAGCCGCTTGGCGCTCGCGGGAGCCACGCCTCAAGCTAAACCGCAGTGACCTCGATGCCCCTCTTTCGAAGCCCCTCTGTGAATTCCTGAGGAGCGCGGCTGTCTGTAATCAAACGCCGGATTCGGTCGTACGGCCCGATTCTGGAAACGCTGCGCCGGCCCAGTTTGCTGAAGTCCGTAACGACATTCACTTCGCGTGCCGAACGGATCATCACATTGTTGAGCTGAGCTTCGAGCACGTCGGGTGTGGAAGGGCCGTTCTCCAAATCGAAGCCGTCAACCGCCAGGAAAAGACGGTTTGCGTGAAACTCGTTCATCATCGCTTCCGCTTGCGGTCCCACGAACGAAAAGGAAACCGGGCGCAGCAATCCGCCAATCATGATGAGGGAAACGCCGGGCGAATCGGCCAACTCCATGCCAATGTTTAATGCGTTGGTGATGACCGTCAGGGGCTGCGTCTTCATCTTTTTCAAGTGCCGCGCAACTTCCGCAGTGGTGGTGCCTGAATCGAGAATGATGGTCTCCCCGGGTTGCACTAATTCGGCAGCCGCCTTACCTATTCTGACCTTCTCTTCGTGATGCAGAGTTTCCTTGGTGCGCAACGGATAGTCTTGCGTGGCTTCCAGCCGCCGGACGGCGCCGCCGTGAGATCGAACCACGGCTCCCAGGGACGCAAGAGCGTCCAGGTCGCTGCGCACCGTGACGGCTGAAATCGCAAAGCGCTTCACCAAATCGGCCACCGTAACTTGGCCCTGTTGATCCACAAGATCCAGCAGGTTTCGGCGACGTTGTTCGGTCAAAAGGCGGGCTTTAGGAGTCATGCACCTTTTCCATTAGAGGGGAGTATACGGCCTTTTTAGCCTGACAGTCAAAGCAAACGAAAGTATAGATGCCGCGATTACTTTCGTCTTCTTTCTTTGCCCATTTTATTTTTTGTTTGTTGTTGTGTTTGCTTTCCTATTGTGCTACATCCTTGCGACAGTTCATTGGAGGTGTCCATTGAAGCGCACAGTCGCATGGGTTTGCGTCCTTTTGGCAATTCTCCTTTCGGCAACCAAGACTATCCACGGACAAGGCAATCTTGGCGCGATTACGGGGACGATACAGGATTCCAGCGGCGCTGCAGTTCCCGATCTTCCGTTGACGATTACAAACATTGAAACGGGAGTGAAGTGGACTGCCACGACCAGCAGCGCCGGCTATTACAGGATTTCAGTCCCTCCAGGGACATACCGGCTAGAAGCGCAAAAACAGGGTTTCAAGACAGAAGTAGTCGACAAGATTCTCGTGCCGGTCGCGCAGGTGGTTACGGTTGACGTGACACTGCAGGTGGGCAGCCAGTCGGAAAAGATGGAGGTTACGTCGCAGGCGCCATTGCTCACCCCTTCTACCGCCGAAGTCAGCTCCGCAGTGAGTCCCGATGAGTTTGAGACGCTGCCAATTGAAGTTGGTGATGGAGGGCGGCAACTTCAGACTTTTATCTTCACCAGTCTGCCTGGCACTGTCGGTGACACATTCTCAGGTTCGATTAACGGTGGTCAGCTTTTCAGCCATGAGATTCTCATTGATGGCGTCACGATCGGCCGTTACGACCTCAGTGGAGGGAGCCTTGATGAATTCAGCCCGGGGACTGACTCGATCGCTGAGTTTAAGGTGCAAACGTCCAATTATTCGGCCGAGTTCGGCGAGACTGGCGGCGGAATCGCCAATTTCAGTTACAAGTCTGGAACCAATAATTTTCACGGGTCGCTTTTTGAGTACAACAAAAACCCTATCTTCAATGCCGCCGGTGTTGTGGTAGACACGTTTGGCGGTCAAAAGAACAATGCGAAAGAGAACAACTTCGGTGGCACGTTGGGTGGGCCGATCAGAAAGGAACATACCTTTTTCTTCTTTAACTTCGAGGGCGATCGCTTCCGGAGCTTTGCTTTCGCGGGCAAGATGACGCTGCCGACGGTAGCGATGAAGAGTGGTGATTTTAGTTCCTGGTTAGGAACCCAGGTTGGTACTGACGCGCTGGGCCGACCCGTCTTCAAGAATGAGATCTACGATCCCACAACCACGCGCAAAGTGTTTGCGGGACAGGTCGATCCGGTCACTAATCTAACAGCGAACGCCGACGCAACCATCCGCGATCCCTTCAATTCAGGCCTTCCGTTGAACCCGGCCCTCCCGCCATCTAACGTCATCCCCGCCGGGGAGTTCAGTAACGCAACTTCTGTTCTCCTGCCCCTGATTCCCGATCCCACGTTGGCGGGGAACGCCAATAATGCTTTGAGACTAAGTGGATGTTGTCCGATTCTGAAAAGGAACGCATACACAGCCAAGATCGATCATGTCCTCACTGGTAAGCAAAAAATATGGGGATCCTTTACGTGGAATCAGAGAGACCGGTATAACAGGAATAACAGCCGGACATTCCTTCCATTCCCTGGACAGCCGATCAACCCCGTCAAGCGACAGATCGTGGGCGGTCCACAGGTGCGCATTGCTCACTCTTGGACAATCAGTAGCCGCAGTGTGAACGAATTTTCCGTGGGCTACAACCGCTTTCAAAACAAGAACAACATCACTGATAACGCGAAATTCACGCCACAGTTGGGAATTCCTGGCATTCCGAACGACTGTTTCCCGCCCATGAAGTTCAGCGGCCATAATCCTGTCACTCCGCTTTTTGGCGTTGGTTGCAAGAACGTGGACCCGTCCGAGAGTTACGTTTATCAGGATACGTTCAGCTATTTGCGCGGCAAGCACAGCCTGAAATTCGGCGGGGAATTCCGGCGCTATCGCTACAACACTTTTGAACCCGGTCCTCTCTCGGGTTCTTTCTCTTTCACCGATCGCGAGACGTCTCTTCCTAACTTCACCACCTCGACAGGCCATCCTTTTGCCAGCTTCATCCTGGGGGCCGTGCAGAGCGGCAGCCGCTCCGTCTACACGACTGAGCCAGGCTACCGCGCAGGCGTGTATGCTTTTTTTGCTCAGGACGATTTCAAGGCCACTCCCAAACTGACCCTCAATCTGGGGCTCCGCTGGGAGATTCCAGTGCCCCAGAGAGAAGCACTGAACCGCGAGTCTGGATTCGACGCGACTGTGCCCAATCCTGGAGCTGACAACATTCCCGGAGCTTTGGTGTTCCTTGGTAATTGTTCGACCTGCATTCACCGCAACTCTTTCGTGGACTGGTATTTCAAAGAGATAGGACCGCGGTTTGGCTTGGCTTACCAGATCAACAAGGATCTGGTCTTTCGTGGCGGTTACGGAATCTCCTATGGTCCCCCAATCGAAAACAATTTTGGCAGTCAGAATCTTTTTGGATTCAACAGTGCTGTGAATTTGAACAAGGGATCGTCTCCAACTGGATTTCCCCAAGATCCGGCGACCTACTTGTCGACCCTGAAGTCGGCTCCTTTGCCAGCGCTGGCACAAGTAGGTGTCCCCCCGTATACGGGACCAACACTGCCTAATCGTGATCCGGCATCGGCTAACGGACAATTTATCGACTTCATGCCCAGGAATGCCGCGGCACAGCCATATGTCCAAACTTGGAGTGCTGGATTTCAGTATTTGCTGCCCTACGAGATACTGCTTCAGACCGACTATGTGGGCTCAAAAGGCACACGCCTTCTGAACGGCTACTTCGGCTCATCCTTCAACCAAGCGCCCGCGAAGTTTATGGGCTTGGGCGACTACTTGACGGAGGATTTAGCCTGTGCACTAAGCAACTGCGACACCGTCGACTTCCCGAATTCAGCGGCCATGCTCGCTCAGCTTGGGGTCACGGGCCTGCCGTATCCTGATTTTGAGAACAACAACTACGACACGTCCGTGGCTGCGGCCATCCAGCCTTTTCCTCAGTTTCAAGGCTTGGTCAATAATTATCCGACCATAGGGAGTTCCACCTACCACTCTCTCCAGTTCATGGCCCGCAAGACAGTGTCGCACGGCTTGAGCTTCATCGCTGCCTACACGTGGTCTAAGACTCTCACGGACACGGACAGTGCCCTTTCCGCCTCCGGCGGTCAGGTGGTTCAGGACTTCTATAACCGCAAGGCGGAAAAAGCGATCGCCAGCTTCGATTTCCCACAGGACCTGAAACTTACTTGGATCTATGAACTGCCGTTCGGACATGCGAGGAAATGGATTAACACTGGCGGGCCGCTTGACCGCTTGGTTTCGGGATGGCAGCTTACGGCAATTCAGAACTACTTCTCCGGCGACCCACTGGTTATTACGGTGCAAAACTCTTCGCCCGGCTTTTTTTCTTTTGCCGGGCTGCGCGCGGATGTCGTCCCGGGAGTTCCCCAGACGGTGCCCTCGAGTGGCCTGGACGTGACCAACGGGACGCAGTACCTGAACCCGAATGCATTTGCGATACCACCCCTTTCACCCGGCAACGGCTTTGCTCTTCGTTTTGGCAATTCGCCCGGTTTTCTGCCGCACACCCGCGGTCCAGGCCACAGTAGCGAGGATTTTGGTATTGTGAAGAATACGCATATTACGGAGCGAACCTCGCTCCAATTCCGCGCGGATATGTTCAACGTCTTCAATCGCACCGGGCGCGGCGATCCGGATACGTGTTTGGATTGCGGCACGTTCGGCATTATTTTCGATCCGGGACATGATCCGAGGGTCATCCTACTCGCTTTGCGGCTTAAATTCTGATCCGGCGTGCGCCTGCGGCTCAGGATTACGTTCTAGGCCGCGGAAACGCAAACAATTAGAATGAGCAGGAAGGGGCGGACGCGGGTTCGCCCCTTTTTCTCAACATTTGGGCTGAGCTGCGCGCAGCTCTCGAACGGAGAATCGAAGTGAAGCTGTCCCCGGGCAAGCGCAAGAGACTCGAATCCGTCTCGGATTCGCGCGGAGTGATTGCGGCGCTTGCCATCGACCAGCGCGACGCGCTGCGAAAACTGTTCTCCGCCGAGCTGAAGATCGAGAAACAAGCCGTTCCGCGCGAACAACTGGAACAATTCAAGTCCATCGTCGTGCGCGCGCTTTCTCCGCACGCTAGCGCCGTCCTTCTTGAGCCGGAATACGGTCTGCCCGCCGCCTCGCAGCGCGTCCCGTCGTCAGGGCTTCTGATGGCCTACGAAGTCAGCGGTTACGATCCCAACGTTCCCGGCCGGATTCCCCGTTTGCTGGAAGGCTGGTCCGTGCGCCGATTGCTTGATGCAGGCGCACACTGCATCAAGGTCTTGCTGTACTATGCCCTCTCGGATGCGCCGGAGATCACGAATCGCAAGCGTGCGTGGGTGGAGCGTGTTGGTTGGGAATGCACCGGCGCGGACGCGCCGTTTTTTCTTGAAATCGTTCCGTATCAGACCGGCGTGGAGGAGCAAAGCGCAGAATTTGCGCGCTGCAAGCCGGATATCCTGACAAGCGCTATGAAAGAATTTTCGCAGCCCCGCTATTGCGTGGATGTTTTGAAAGTGGGAGTTCCCGTAAGCATGGCTTATGTTCAAGGTTCTTCGGCTTCTGACGGAGCCTTCGTGTACACACGCAAGGACGCTCTCGATTTATTTCGCCGCGCCGCCGAAGCGACCACAAAGCCATTCTTGTTTCTCTCCGCGGGCGTCAGTAATCGTGTGTTCAACGAAGCCCTTGAGCTTGCCTCCGAAGCGGGCGTGCAATTTTGCGGTGTCCTTTGTGGACGCGCCACGTGGAAGGATGGAGTAGGCGTCTTTGTGCGCGGTGGAGCGGAGGCGCTTCAAAAATGGCTGGAAACCGAAGGAGTGGCGAACATCCAGGCCGTCAACGCGAGCCTGCGGCACGCCACACCGTGGCTGGAAAAGTATCCCGATAATGAATAAGCCAGAAACAGTTCCGCTGGGCCACGACACCGCCTTTTTCTGCGTGAGCTTGAACCCTGCCATCGATACGCGGCTTGTGTTGGACGGATTCCAGATTGGACGAGTCAATCGCGTCTCTGAGGTCCATCGCGCGCCTGGAGGCAAGGCTGCGCATGTCGCTATGGCGCTGCAGGCTCTGGGTGCAAATCCCACTTGGATCGGTTTTTCCGGCGGCGCTACGGGAAACGAATTGCTGGAAGGGCTTCGCCGCTTGAAAATCGAGGCAGTTCCTGTGCCCACGATCCACGGCACTCGCGTCAACCTCGAAATCATTGACACTCGCGGAGGAGTGACCGAAATTCTCGAACCCGGAGGAGCCATTTCGCAATCCGAATGGTCCGAGTTTCAGGAGATTTGCGCGAAAAGGTTCCAGCGCGTGGCGAGCAAGAAAATTGTGCTAGTCTCCGGGAGCCAGCCTCCGGGTGTTCCTGCGGAAGCCTCTGCTGTGGTATTGAAACTGGCTCAATCCTCCGGCTGTCTCGCATTCCTCGACACCAGCGGCTCGCCTTTAGCGGAAGCGCTGGCCGCCGGCCCGGACTTCGTCAAAATCAATCGCGAAGAAGCGCAAAGCGTCACCGGGATTGTTGCAAATGATCCCGTCTCTGCCGAACAGGCAGTCCGCAGACTGCTGGAGCGCGGCGCGAAATCTGCTGCCATCAGCTTGGGCGACCGCGGAATCGTCGCAATTCGGCAACTTGATGAACCGGCGATTCATGCCTGGACGGATCCGTTGCGCGCCAAGTCTACGGTCGGCTGCGGCGACTCTGCTCTAGCAGGCTTAGCGTTTGCCACCGCATCGGGGCTTTCTTTCGAGCGCAGCTTGGCACTTGCGGTCGCTTGCGGCGCGGCCAATTGCCTTGCGCCCCTTCCAGCTCGCATTAGGCAGGAAGACGTTTCG
>Ga0209166_10004087_pt1 | contig 10322 bp, 8 predicted proteins | sample Coa_R1_3_FD_187151 | JGI IMG/M metagenome (GOLD analysis project Ga0209166, IMG submission 187151) | Surface soil microbial communities from Centralia Pennsylvania, which are recovering from an underground coalmine fire - Coalmine... | ecosystem: Environmental > Terrestrial > Soil > Unclassified... | reverse complement strand
CCTCCGCCGTCGCTTTCTCAAGCGCGGCAAAAGCCGCTTCGAGGCGACGATAAAATTCCTCACGGGAGACTTCGCTCAATTGAGTCTCAGGGTTATGGACATAGTAGAGATCTATAGTTTCTACACCCAGGTTTTTTCGGCTGGCCTCTATTTGGTTTTCCAGGTACTTCGGAGACATCACGTGGCATCCGGCGGCAACTTCCTCCGGCCGGATCAATCCCGTGCGAATCAATTTCTCCTGAAAATAATTCGATGGGTCGGCGGGTTCGTCGGCGTCAAAAGTAAGGAATCCGCCTTTAGTAGCGAGAAAAATTTCGTCACGTTTCAACCGGCCATCGCGAATCATTTGGGCAAGAGCGCCACCGATGGCGCGCTCGCTCCTCTGATGGCGATAATTGATGGCTGAGTCCACAACATTGGTTCCCAACTCAACCGCGCGAACAAATGCCTCGCGATATTGCGAATCGCAGGCCGCCGTGGGCTCGCCGAGGTAAGTGCCGAGGCCGATGGAAGAAAGCCGCAAGTCCTGCGCGTTGCGGAAATGCCCGGGCAAGCCAGCGGCAAAACGGTTTTCAAAGCGCGTTGTGCCTTCTAGTGTGGCGCAGCCTTTGATCAGCATGAGATGTGGTCCCTGAATGTCGATTCCTTTCTTTTGTATCCTGATTAAAGCGCCAGCGCAAGATAGTATTGGCCCGGCCACATAGATGCTGCATGAAAATGGCCCACACGCTCTACCCTGTGTTCCATCATTCAAAAAAGATTGACGGCGAATATTTCATCTGGCTCTGAGCAATAGAACCGGCACGCTGACATTGTGCTGGACGCGTGGCGCCGTTGTTCCGAGAAATAAGTCGCCCATAAATCGGTGTCCGTGGGTGCTCATGGCAACTAAATCGCAGCCTTTCTCCTGAACAAATTTAATGATTTCGCTGGGCGGATCCCCGAACGCCAGAGCCGACTCGGCGGGAATTCCCGCGGCTTGGAACTCGGACTGAATTTTTTCCAAGTAAGCTTTGTCCTCGGTTACTTCGGCGCTTACTGCGTCCGCCCCATACATTCGCGCTGCCCAACCGTCGGCAACGTGCAAAAGAACAATGGTGCTGTGCATGATCCTGGCCATGGCTTTGATGTGGTCGATGATTGCCCGGTCGGTGGGTGTAGCGTCCAGGGTCACAAGAATTTTTTTATACATAACGGCCTCTCTTGTCAGGTTACTCCACTGTTCGCCCATCAATGGCCCACGATGACCATCCAAGCCTGCTTGAGCGCGGCTGGCAAGCTGTAAATGTCCATCACAGTTATCAGCAGGGCGCTGCCCCAGCCTGCCACCATGAGAAACCAGCCATTCCGCCATTTCCCCATGCGCTTGCGCGAACTGGTGAATTGCAGAAGAGGGAACATGGCGAAGGGGAGCTGCAGGGCCAGAACGACCTGGCTGAGGATCAGCAGGTCGGTCACGCTGCTGTTGCCGCGAATCCCGATGATGATGACGGCGGGAGTGATGGCCAGCGAACGGGTGATGAGCCGCCGCAACCACGGCTTGATTCGCCAATGCATGAAGCCTTCCATCACCACCTGTCCGGCCAGCGTGCCGGTGATGGTGCTGCTCTGTCCGCTGGCCAGGAGCGCCACGGCGAACAGCGTGCTAGCAAGGGTCGTCCCCAACAGCGGCGCGAGCGTCATGTAGGCGACCCGAATCCAATCGCTGTCGGCGCTGAACTTAATTAATTGTCCGCCTGACACGAGCACGCTTTCCTTGCCAAAGAAAACCAGAGCTGCCAGCACCAGAATGGCCGAGTTTACGAAAAAGGCGACGACCAGGGCCGCCGTTGCGTCTATGGTGTTGAATAGAACAGCGCGCCGGATGGAGGGCTCATCCACCTGGAGCCTGCGGCTCTGGACGAGAGCCGAATGCAGATATAGATTATGGGGCATGACGGTGGCGCCGATGATGCCGACCGCCACCACCACCATGCCACTTTGGGCGAGGCCGGGGCGAACCAGAGAGAGGCCCATTTCCACAAAGTCTGGACGGGTCTGCGGAAGAATAAAAACCTCGATGAAATAACACACGGCGATGGTGGCCACCAGCATTAGAACAACGGCTTCGATGGTGCGTATCCCGTGGCTTTGCAGGGCCAGCAGAAGCAGCACATCCAGGCCGGTAATGAGGACCGCCCACAGCATAGGAATGTGGAACAAAAGATTCAGAGCGACGGCGCTGCCCAGCACCTCCGCCAGGTCGCAGGCGCCGATGGCGAGTTCACAGAATAACCAGTTGGGCTTGCGAGTCCAGCTCGGGTACCAATCGCGGCAACATTGCGCGAGGTCCATTCCGGTGACCACGCCCAGGCGCGCGGCGATGATCTGCATAAAAATGGCCATCAAACTCGCGAGGGCGACAACCCATAAAAGCTTGTACTTAAACAGAGCGCCGCCCGCGAGATCGGTGCCCCAGTTGCCCGGGTCCATGTAGCCGACACTCACGAGAATGGCTGGCCCCACGAATGCCCGCCATTGTTGCCAGAAACCGGTAAGATGATGCGGCACTGCCACGCTGCCATGCATGCCCTCCAGCGAAAGTCCGGCGCTAGAGGATTCACGGGCAACTTCCACTACCGGCGTCGCGTCAAGTCCGGCGGGCTTTTCGTTAATTTGAGGTTGGTCTGGTTTCAGTGCCAAAGGTCAGCGTACGACACCGAGGCGGTCGGGGTCAAGGCGGGTCGTGCCTCGGTAGTGGGTCAATTCCCGATAAATCGACTTTTCAGGCCGAATACATGGAAACCTCGGAACTTCCTAGACGACGGTAACTTAAGGGGAGAAGAGCGAATAGTTTTTCCGCTACCGATTGAAACTATTTTCCGGGTAGCCGGCCACTCGCTCAGAATACCGGATGATTTAGAGGTGAGTTCGATTAGACTTCAAAGCGCAGGGTTGATGCTATAGATGAAGGCGACGAACACTGACTCAGGGACTACCGACCAATTCGAGTTTCGTAGCACCTGGGGAAAGAAGCGCACGAATGTCCCGCATCGGAGGCTTGCCGAAAAAGCGGCTGTATTCGCGACTGAATTGTGTGGGGCTCTCGTAGCCAACCTCAAAAGCTGCGCTGGCGGCATCAAGACCGTTGTTCAGCATCAGGCTTCGCGCTGACTGAAGCCGGAGCTGTTTCTGATACTGAAGGGGACTCATCGAAGTCAGCATCCGGAAATGATGGTGCAGCGTGGATACGCCCAAGCTGGCAAGCTGTGCGAGTTCTTCCACGCGCAAAGGCTTGGCATAGTTCGCCGTGACCCACGCAATCGCTTTTGCCGTCCGGTGGCTTTGATCTCCGAGTGTTGCTACTGCGCGCAAGCGCGCTCCCGCCGGTCCCCACAGAATTCGGTAAATGATTTCGCGCTGAATCAGTCCGCTTAGGAATGGGATGTCCTGCGGATTGTCGAGAAGACAGATCAGGCGGCAGCATGCATTCAGGAATTCCGGAGTGGTCTCGCCGATTGACATAGCGGGACTGTCAGATGGCGCCCCCGCGACATGAATTTCCTCACGAGCGAGCAGCTCCCGGACCATGGACATATCCAATCTGAGCGACAGTACGAGACAGGGAACCTCCTTGGTTGCCTTGGCCACCCAGCTCACGATCGGCAAATCGACAGCAGTCAGGAGAAAGCGCGACTCGTCATAGATAAAACTGGTCCGGCCGAGGTTCGCCTGCTTGCGGCCCTGGGCGACCACGATGACGCCCGCATGGTAGGTTGTCCGGCACGGAGGCGTGGGGGACGTCCGCCGGTGCAGGCTCACACCGGGAATCTCGGTTATCCGATTCTCTTCGCTGCCCATGAACGAGGCAATCTTGCGCGCCAGTTCCAAGCGCGGTTCGTGGGCCGGGCCTGGCTTCAGAGCGGGATTTTCCTTGGACTTTTTCATGTTGTGGCCCGTACTTTCTGCTTCCTAAAGATAGCACCTCGACTGCCGCTTCACCACTGATTTTTCGCCTGGCAAGAGGAATAGGCAATAAGTAGGCAGAATCGGGCTACCGCGTCCTGGTCACTTGCCCCTAATGTTGAGATGGGTAAAACAACCAGGCAAGGAGAACCACATGAAGAAGCGCACGCTGGGAAAAAGTGGACTGGAAGTCTCGGCTCTAGGATTCGGTTGCATGGGACTCAGCTATGGCTACGGTCCGGCGATTGAAAAGCAGCAAGCCATCGCTGTGATCCGAACGGCAGTCGAACGCGGTGTGACATTCTTCGATACTGCGGAAGCTTACGGCCCATTCGCGAATGAAGAGCTCGTAGGCGAGGCACTTGCCCCGCAACGAGAGCGGGTGGTGATCGCTACGAAGTTCGGTTTCGACATCGCTCCTGACGGGCAGCGGACAGGTAGGCTCAACAGCCGGCCAGAGCACATCAAGCAGGTTGCTGAAGCGTCACTCAAACGCCTCAACACCGATGTCATCGATCTACTCTACCAGCACCGGGTCGATCCGGATGTGCCGATCGAGGATGTCGCGGGCACTGTGAAGGATCTAATCCAGGCCGGCAAGGCCAAGCACTTCGGCCTTTCTGAGGCTGGAGCAAACACCATTCGACGCGCACACGCGGTCCAGCCGGTCACCGCAGTCCAGAGCGAGTATTCGATTTGGACCAAAGACCCGGAACCAGAGGTGCTTCCGACCTGCGAGGAATTGGGGATCGGTTTTGTTCCCTGGAGCCCGCTTGGACAAGGATTCCTGACGGGGAAGATTGATGCCTCAACGAAGTTCGAAAGCACAGACTTCCGAGCGGTATTTCCCCGTTTCACAGAGGAAGCTCGCAGCGCCAACCTTGCGGTGGTGGATCTCCTGAAGCAGATCGCTCAAAGAAAGAACGCCACCCCTGCACAAATCGCGCTGGCCTGGCTGCTCACCCAAAAGCCCTGGATCGTTCCGATTCCAGGAACGACGAAGATACATCGGCTGGAGGAGAACATCGGCTCCGCGTCGCTTGAGCTAACATCGGAGGATATCGACGAGATCAATACGGCAGCTTCCAAGATCCCAATTCAGGGCGCGCGCCTGCCTGAATCCATCCTGCGAATGTCTTACCGCTAAGGTGCAATTCCAACGGCGGCCGAGCAGAAGGAAATTCTCGAGAAGCAATGGGTCAGGAAGGGCATTTCGCAGGAGGAATCATGCAAAAGCAGGAACCTGGAAAGAGCAACCTGAAACTCTCGACCTTCAGAGTCATCGGAGCAAATTCTATGATCAAGAAGCATCGGAAGTCTTTCGTCGCGCTCGCCGTGATAGCAGCCAGTTCTTTGTTTTTAGCGATTGCGCAGGAGACTAACAAGAGCAAGCTGGATCAGGCACCCGCGACGCAAACGGTTCGTACCGCCTCCGGAATCTTACGCGGCGTGAACGAAGGAGACGTCTCGAGCTTCAAGGGAATTCCCTTTGCTGCTGCGCCCGTCGGCGGCAACCGGTGGCGCCCGCCCCAACCCTTGCCTCCGTGGAAAGGAGTGCGCGATGCGAGCAAGTTCGGCGCGGATTGTGCGCAGATGGGATTCACCCCGGGCTCCAGGTCGATGTCGATGTCACCAAGGTCGTCGGAAGATTGCCTGTATCTCAATGTGTGGCGACCCGTGGCAGCCTCTTCGGGAGCAAAGCTACCCGTGATGGTCTGGATCTACGGGGGCGGGTTCACGGGTGGCTCTAGCTCCTCATCCTTCACCTCGGGGACCCAGTTCGCTAAGCAGGGTGTCATCCTGGTCGCTGCCAATTACCGCGTGGGGCGGTTCGGATTCTTCGCCTTTCCGGCGCTTAGCCAGGAACATCCTGAAGAGCCCAAGGGCAACTACGCCTACATGGACCAGATTGCAGCCCTCAGATGGGTGCAGAAGAACATCGCCGCCTTCGGAGGCGATCCGAACAACGTCACTATTTTTGGATTCTCCGCGGGCGGTGTTTCGGTGCACAGCCTCCTAACTATGCCCATGGCGCGCGGCCTGTTCCAAAAGGCGATCGTCGAATCTGGCGGTTCGCGTGACAGCGTGCTCACCGCACGGCCGATGAGCAAAGACGGCGTCGATCCGAACTATCCGGTATCGGCCGAGACGATCGGGATCAATTTCGCGCATTCGATGGGGATCGAGGGAACGGATCAGGCAGCGCTGGCCAAACTTCGCGCCCTCAGTGCCGAAGAGGTCCTTCGCGGCGCGCCGGCTCAACCGGGGGGAAGCGTTCAGTCCTACGAGACAACGCCGATCCTTGACGGCAAGCTGATCACGGAGACGGCGGAGACCGCTTACAAGGCCCACCGCGAGCCGCGGGTTCCGCTCATGCTCGGAAGTAACAGCGCCGATACTGCGGGTAACCGGATAAGAGCGACTACCAAGGAGCAGCTTTTCGCTCATTTTGGCAAGTGGAGCGCCCAGGCGAAAGCGGCCTATGATCCCGACGGATCGACGGATTTGGCCACGCTGGTAGCGAGGGCAAACGACGACTTCGGGCAGGCAGAGCCGGCCCGCTTCGCAGCGAGGGCCTTCGCGGCCAACGGTTCGCCCGTCTACCTCTACCGGTTCTCATACGTTCAACCCGCGATGCGCCAAATGTTTCGCGCCGGGACACCGCACGGCGGCGAAATCGCATTCGTGTTCGGCACCTTGGGTACTGGAGGCTTCGGGCCGCCACCACCACCGCCGACAGCCCATGATCAGGCGGTCTCCCGAATGGTGCAAAGTTACTGGGTCAACTTCGCCAAGACCGGCGATCCGAATGGTCCTGGCCTGCCGTCTTGGCCGCGTTACGATCCGGGCAAGAACTTGATCTTCGATTTCCATTCGGATGGCTCCGCCGGCGCGGTTCCAGATCCTCGGAAAGCGCGGTTGGACGTGATGCAGTTGGCCACCGAATCAGGGAAGCGCGCCGATTTCTGAGATCGGATAGTACGGCCGGCCCCCAAATCGTCGCTTTCCACGATGTCCTCAAAGCTGCCGGATACAAACCGGAATTTCACATCTATAACTTCGGCGGTCACGGCTTGAGCCTGCGGAAACGAAGCATCGCGCGGGAGAAATCATACGGAGGCCGGAACCTGGAATGAGCAACCTGAAATCCTCAGACCACAGCGTCCCTGGGGAAATCGCATGAGCAAGAAGCAGCGGAAGTGTTTCATTTCGCCAAATTGTGCCCGAGAAACGCCCAAATCGGAAGGTAACCGACTATTCGCACGTCCAAACTCTACTGCCCCTGAGCGTCGGCTTGAATTTTTGTTTCCATCTGCCTGACCCAAACTTTGTCCTTAATAGATGTCAGGTTAGCGCGGACGTTTTCGATCGCTCCCCGGCGAGAGGCTTCGGCCATGGCCAAAGCCACTGCGAGGTCTGACGCCGCTTGCGGGACGGAGATGGGCCGAAGGGAATCGACGAGGCGCGAGACTTCAGCCGCCAGTTGCGCCGTTTCGAGAGGCACCTCGGCGGCCTTCTTGCTTGCGGTTTCAATCGCATCAGTGCGGCGAACTTGTTCGGCTTCTGTCGCCTTGGGAAGTTTCATTGCTGCGAGTACGGCTTCGTAGCTAGCGGCGTCGCGGTCAACTGCTTCCAACAAACGCTTGCGCAGTTCGGCGAGGCCGCCTTGGATTTTCTGAGCGGCGGGATGATGCTCGGCAAGCGTTTTTTTCCGGAGAGTTATTCCGCAAACCATTTCACCCAGCGCCGCAGCCAATGCTCCGGCTAGAGCGGAAACGCTTCCGCCACCGGGCGTGGGCGTGTCCGCGGCGACAGCTTCCACAAACTTCTCGGCAAGCGAATGTAGCGGCGGCTTTATGCTGCCAGAGTTTTCTTCGTGGTGCGAATCCGCCGCTGCTTCCAGCACTCGCGCCAGACGATTTTCAACAATCAAATCGGGATGATAATTTTCAATCTTCAAATAATGTACGGCCGCGTCTTCCAGCGCCCGCAGGGGCACCAAGCCGACGATCTCGCTACCTGCAATGGTGATGCCTTGGGCAGCCGCCTCGCGCGCCACAGCGTCAAACACAGCGCCGATGGATGTGGTTTCAAAATCGGTGAGGTTCATTGAGACCTGGGCGATTTTTCTTTCCTTCAGTTCGACTCCCATGGCTTTGACACACGGAAGCCCGCCGCTCGAGGCGCGGATTTTTTTCGAAATCGCTTTGGCCACGGCGACGTCAGGCGTATTCAGGTTGATGTTGTAGGCAATCAGAAATCTTCGCGCACCCACTACCGTGGCGCCGGCTGTGGGGTGGAGTTGCGCCCGGGCAAAGGGCGGTCCGAAATCAGGCAGGCGCTCGGGATTTGTCCGAACTTCGTCACGCACTCCTTCGAATTGCCCGCGGCGAATGTTTTCCAGGTTCTTTCGCTCCGGAGTGCGCGCCGCTTCTTCATACAAGTAAGTGGGGATTTTGAAACGCCGCCAGGTTTCTTCCGCCACAAATTCCGCAATGCGCACGCAGTCTCCGAGCGTCACGCCGGAGATGGGAATAAACGGCACCACGTCCGTCGAGCCCAGGCGCGGGTGCGCGCCTTGATGTTTGTTCAGGTCGATTAACTCCAGCGCCTTGCCGATCCCGCGCAAGGCAGCTTCGCCGATTTGGTCGCGCGAGCCCACCAGAGTGATCACGCACCGGTTGTGGTCCGCGTCCATTTCCTTGTCGAGGAGATAGACTTCCGGGCCGTCGGTCAGCGCCTGAATAATGGCGTCGACTTTTTTAGCGTCGCGGCCTTCACTGAAATTGGGAACGCATTCAACAATAGTCTGCATGGATTGAATCTATCATGACTGTGGGGCTGCATGGTCTTCGTAGCTGTAAACGATCCTTCCGCCCTTCACCGTCATGGCGCAATGATTCCAGGCGAAGTAATAAGGAATCAGTCGATAGTCCTCAACGTCCATCACCGCGATGTCCGCCAGCTTGCCGGGTTCGAGCGAGCCACACCGATGGGCGCGCCGAAGCGCGTAAGCGGCGTTGATGGTTGATGCGGCAATCGCCTCAGCGGGCATCATGCGCATGGCGGTGCAAGCCAGGGAAAGAATGAATTGCATATTAAGGGTCGGGCTGGTTCCGGGATTGAAGTCCGTGGCCAGCGCCACCGCTGCTCCCGCTTCGATCAGCCGGCGGGCTGGCGCCATGTTCCTTGTCGTCATGTGGAAATTTGATCCTGGCAGCAAGACTGCGGCAACGTTAGACCGGCCGAGAGCGCGCATTTCCGCGCCCGTAATGTTGTCCAGATGATCTGCGGATGCTGCGCCCAATTCAATTGCCAGGCGCACCGCCCCGGTGTGGGTCATCTGCTCGGCGTGGATTCGGGGAATCAGACCGTGGCGAACTCCCGTCTGAAAAAGTTCGCGGCACTCCATTACTGCGAACGCGCCGCGGTCGCAGAAACAATCCACAAATTCCGCCAGCTTTTCCTGCGCCACGCGCGGAATTAATTTTTGCTGCATGAGCTTGGCATAAGCCCCGCGTTTATTCTCAAATTCCGGGGGAAGGGCATGGGCGGCGAGCAGCGTGGGTACGAGCTCGAGCGTCGATATTTTTCGGAGTTTGCGCACGACTTTAAGTATTTTTAACTCGTTGGACACATCGAGGCCGTAACCTGTTTTCACTTCAATCGTCGTGGTGCCGTGGGCGGCAAATTGTTGGAGGAAAGCACTGGCCTGCGCCACCAACTCGCCCTCTGTGGCCTGGCGCAGCAGTTTTGCCGAGAGTTTAATACCTCCTCCTTGGGCGGCAATTTCTGCTGAATTGCGGCTGCGCAAGCGCGACTCGTAATCGCCAACGCGATTGCCCGCAAACACAAGGTGAGTGTGGCAATCGACGAAGCCGGGCATCACGATGCGGCCCCGGCAATCGATTGCCTCCGCCTTGCAGCGGAGCGCGTCAGCTTCGAGCTCGGAGGTTCGCCCGATGCGCACGATTTCTGCACCCCGGGTTAGCACGGCGCCGTCTTCAATAATTCCCAGTTCTGCGAGATCGCGGCCGCGGCGTGGAATCGCCGGACCCGCAAGCGTGAGAAGCTGCCTCGCATTGCGAAAAAAAAGATTGGGGGCGGTTGAGGGTGATTGGGGCATTGGATAAGGCCCGGGCTTTTGTTAAAATTGTTTTCTCTGCATTTGGAGGTGCTTGGGCATGCCTACCTACGATTTTTTCTGTAATGCGTGCAAGAAAACATTTACCCGGCTGATGTCACTTGCGGAGATCGAAAAAAACAATGTGACCTGCCCGCATTGCAAAAGCAATAAAACCGAACAAAAGCCCACTGCATTCTTTGCCCGCAGCGCCAAGAAGAGTTAGCCGATTATCCATAGGCGCCTGGCAAAA
>Ga0209166_10004086_pt1 | contig 10324 bp, 9 predicted proteins | sample Coa_R1_3_FD_187151 | JGI IMG/M metagenome (GOLD analysis project Ga0209166, IMG submission 187151) | Surface soil microbial communities from Centralia Pennsylvania, which are recovering from an underground coalmine fire - Coalmine... | ecosystem: Environmental > Terrestrial > Soil > Unclassified... | reverse complement strand
GAGAACGCCTACGCGCTGATCATGCCGAAGGCGCGTGCGGACGCGCTCGGCATTCATTCGATCACGGATCTCGCCTCGCATGCCGCGACGCTGTCGATCGCAGGCGACTATGAGTTCTTCTCACGCTCGGAATGGGCGGCGCTGAAGCAGGCTTATGGCCTGTCGTTCCGCACCCAGCGCACCATGCAGCCGGACTTCATGTATGCGGCGGTCGCTTCCGGCGAGGTCGACGTGATCGCGGGCTATACCAGCGACGGGCTGATCGCCAAATATAACCTCGCGGTGCTGGACGACCCCAAGCACGCGATTCCACCCTATGACGCGATCGTGCTGCTGTCGCCGAAGCGTGCGGGCGATCAGGCGCTGCAGGCGGCGCTGAAACCGCTGCTCGGCAGAGTTGACATCGCCGACATGCGTGAGGCCAATTTGCGCGCCAGCAGCAATGGCGCGGCCTCCTCCCCGGACGCGGTCGCGCGCTGGCTCTGGGACAGGATCAAAAAGCGTTGAGGAGTTGAGGTTTTGATTGATCGCAAATGGCTCGCTCTGGCGCTTGCGGCGCTCTGTCTGCTCGCAAGCCCGGCGCTGGCCAAATATCCGGACAAGCCGGTGCGCATCGTGGTCCCCTTCGGCCCCGGCGGCGTCGCCGACATCACCGCGCGCATCGTCGCCGAAAAGCTCAGCAACAGGCTTGGCCAGCGCTTCTATGTCGAGAACCAGCCCGGCGCCGGCGGCATCGTCGCCGCGCGCTCGGTGATCGCCTCAAGCCCTGACGGCGCAACGCTCGCGCTGCTCTCGAACGGCACCGCGGTCAGCGTCTCCCTGTTCAGGAAGCTGCCTTTCGATCCGTTGAAGGATTTTGTGCCGATCTCGAGTCTTGGCACTTTCGACTTCATCTTCGCGACGTCAGCCGCGACGCCGTTCAAGACGCTGTCGGACTTCGTCGCCGCGGCCAAGGCCAACCCCGGCACGCTCAATGTCGGCACCATCAATGTCGGCAGCACGCAAAACCTCTCGGCCGAGCTGTTCAAGACCGCGGCCGGCATCGATTTCACCATCATCCCCCATCGCAGCACGCCGGACATCCAGGTCGCGCTCCTGCAGGGCGATGTCGGCCTGATGATCGACAGCTATTCGTCGATGAAAGGCAACATCACGGCCGGCAAGCTGCGAGCGCTCGCCTCCTCCGGCGCGCATCGCTCGCAGGTCACGCCCGGGCTTGCGACCGTTGCCGAGAGCGGCATTGCCGGTTACGACGTCGTGTCCTGGAACGCGCTGTTCGCGCCAAAGGGAACGCCGCCGGAGGTCATCACGACGCTGAACAACGCCTTGCGCGACATCCTTGCCGACGGCGATGTAAAAAAACGGATGCTCGCGCTCGGCATCGAGGCCAAGGCGAGCACGCCTGCCGAAATATCCGACCGGCTCAAGACCGACATCGCGAAATGGGGCAAGGTGATCGAGAAGGCGGGGATCGCGAAGCAATGAGGCGCAAGCCGTCGGGTGGGTCAGCCCAACGGGTCCGCGCAAAAGCGCGGCCCGATGACGGGCTCCGGCGTAACCCACCACCTTTCGTCAACGCGTACAGAGAAGTGGTGGGTTACGCTCCGCTAGACTAACCCACCCTACGACTACATCCTCTCCCAAAAACACCTGAGCCGGTGCGGGGGCACACCGGCTCAGGGTCGCGAGGGCTCGGCAGGCGTGGAGGATTGTCCGCTGTCAGGCCCTTACCTCCTGGCGCTGGAAGATCACATAGCCGATCACGAACAGCACGATGGTGCCCGCAATCAGGCTGACCGTCTGCGGCCAGGCGATCATCAGACTTTCACCAAAGGGAAGCGGTGCGCCCATCAGAGCGCCGCGCAACTGCTCGAGGAACACCGCGCCGAGCGTCCGCGTCTGCGGCGACAGGATCGCCTGCATCGCTTCCGCGAACAGGTCGTTGGGCGAGATGCGCATGAGGAATTGCGCCCACAGGCCGGTGTCCGGCGTCTCCAGCCCGAGCGCAGTGTAGCGCGGATCGGGCGGCGCGATCACTTGCGCCATCGCCGGCGCCAGCATCGGCCACAGCACGGTGAGGAACAGCCAGATGCCGAGCGCAACCAGCGCCGCGGTGGCCGGCGAGCGGAACACGATCGAGAGCAGCATCGCGAGCGCAAGCCATACGCCGGCATAGAAGATCGCGATTACCAGGAACGCGAGCGAACGCGCGATCTCCTCACCTCCCGGCGGCACACCGAGGAAGATCAGGCCAAGCCCGATCACGAGCAGCCACAGCGCGGTGAGACTGACGCCGAGCGTCACGAGGCCGGCGAGGAATTTCCCCATCAAGAGCGCGTCGCGATAGATCGGCTGCGCCAGGATGCGCGACAGCGTACGCCGGTTATGCTCGCTGTTGATGGCATCGAAGCCGAGCCCGATCGCCATCAGCGGCACGAGAAAGCCGAGCATGGCGACGAACGACGGCAAGGGATCACGCGCCAGCGTGAACAGCCGGAGCAGCAGGAATGGATCTTCCGCCGTGGTCTGGCGCAGATTGTCGATCGCGCCATAGAGCGCCGCGAGCGCCGTGAGCACAACCAGGAGCTCCAGCACCAGCATGCGGACGCTCGAGATGTTGTCGGACAGCTCCTTGACGAACACCGTGCCGAGACCCTGGAACGCAGAACCCTCACGCCGCATCACGCACCCCCGCTTCCGTGGTCTGGAACGTGCGAGCGTAGATCTCCTCCAGGCTCGGCTCGTCGACCGACAGCCGCCGCAGCGATCCGCCCACGGCAACGACGGCGCTCGCCGCATCGGGCCGCACGTCGCGCTCGGCGGTCATGCGGTAGCGATCGGCAGACAGTGTCTCGACCTTGGTCACTCCGGGAATGGTCGAGAGCTTTCGCGCAATGCCGCTACCCCCGGCCTCGACCTCGACGACGAAGCCCGCGCCGAGTACCTGCACCGCAAGCTCGGCGACCGAACCCATCATCGCGATGCGGCCGGACTTGAACAGCGCGACGCGGTCGCAGACGCGCTGTACTTGGTCGAGCAGATGCGAGGACAGGAGCACCGTGGTGCCGCCGCGCTTGAGCTCCGCGATCAGCTCGAGGAACTCGATCGTCGCCTGCGGATCGAGCCCGGAGGTCGGCTCGTCCAGGATCGCGATCTCGGCGCGCTTGACGATGATCTCGGCAAGTCCCAGCCGCTGGCGCATGCCGCGCGAGAAGGTTGCAACGCGCTTGTGCGCCACGTCCGTGAGCCGCACGCGCATCAACGCTTCGGCGATGCGTTCGGTCCGCTCCTTCAGCGACAAGCCCATCAGCTTGGCGGTGTAGGCGAGATTTTCCACCGCGGTGAGGTTGTCGTAGAAGCCGACGGAATCCGGCAGGTAGCCGACGCGCCGCTTCACCTGCAGCGGCGCGCGGGCCGGATTGTAGCCGAGCACGCTGACCTGGCCCGATGATATCTCGGTCAGGCCGAGCATCATCAGGATGGTCGTGGTCTTGCCCGCGCCGTTGGGGCCAAGCAGGCCGAACACCTCGCCCTTCTTGATGGCGAAGGAGATGGCATCGACGGCGCTGGCCTCGCCGTAGCGCTTGGTCAGCCCCTGTGCCGCGATGACGGCATCGGGCGGCGGGGTGGAATTGTCGTTGCGCTTTTCGCTCATCGCCGTCCGAACCTCGCCACTGCACCGAGCATCAGGAGGAGCGCGACGCCGATCACGCCGGCGCCGGCCATGCCCCACACCGTGGAGGTCGCGACCGTGATGCGGAACTGGCTGGAGGCGCTTTCGCCACGCGAATTGGCGTTGACGGAGACCATGTAGTCGCCGGCGAGCGACTTGTCGCTCGGCGTGATCAGGGCCTGCACCTCGGTGTCCTTGCCGGGCACCAGGCGATCGATCGTGGCGGGCTCGAAAGAGATCTTCCATCCCGTGGGGGACGAGGCATGAAGGCTGATGTTGTCGGCCGGCGCGGTGCCGCTGTTGGTGACGACGATCGGAACCGAGGTCTGCTTGGCGGCAAGGGCCCGCGCGCTCAACAGGCCGTCACGGCCGGCGACCTGAAGCTGCGGTTGGCCGACCACATCGAGCGCGAGCTCGGTGTGGGCGGACGCATCCTCCGCATTCACGGTCACCTTGACCGGGAAGTGCCCGGCGTCGATCGTGCTCGGCGGACGCACCTTCAGCTTGATATCCTTGGACTGGCCGGCCGGAATCGGGATCGAGGACAGCTCCTGCGTGCCATAGGCCTCGGTGAAGGAGGTCTCGAAATTATTGGGCGCCTCGGCCGTGAAGCTCGTGGTCAGGTCGCGGCCGGAATCGTTCTTGATCGTGAGCGTGTATTCGAAATTCGATTTCGGACTGCCGCGCAGCTCGGGCAGCTTCGTGGTCAATGCCAGCTTGGCCGGCAGCTCCTTCGCCAGCGACACCGAAAGCGGCAGGCTCGCCTGGTTATTGCCCTGCCCTTCCGCCTTCACCATCAGCGTCTGCGCTTTGAGATCGGCGGTCTTGGGCACGTCGAGGCGAAGCTGCAGCGACACGCTGGAATCGGGTCCGGGCATCGCCGCGGCGACAGGCTGTCCGCCGCCCAGAATGGTGGCGGTCCAGCCGCTCGGCACGCCGGTGACCGAAAGCTTGTAGTCCTCCGGCGCGAGCCCGTAGTTCTGCAACCGCAGCGGAATATTCGTGGTGCCGCCGGGTTTTACGGTGACCGCAGGATAGTCGGTCATCAGGTAGAGGCCCTTGATGTCGCGCGGAGGATCGGCAGCCTGGGCCTGCGTGATTTGGGCCGCGGAAAGGATCAATGAAAGGGCAAATGAAAGACGCGCGACGTCGAGCGCTCGCATGGGCTGACACTCCTGCAGGGTGACACAGATCAGGATGCTGCGCGGCCTTGTCATCAACCGTGGCAGCGGTGCGCCGAATGATGGAAGCAATCGTGACGAAGTGCGGGCGAGCCGATTACAAATGTGTAATCTCGGGTCAGACTTTAGGCGTCAGACTTTAGATGCGGCGCAATATGAAAATTTCGCGAGGTGGTTTGTAGGGTGGGTCAGCCAACGGGTCGCGCGAACGCGCGCCCGATGACAGGCTCTACGTAACCCACCTCTTTTGTCGCACCGAAAACAGCGGGTTACGCTTCCGCCGTCGTTCTTCCAGCTTCGGCGGACAAGTCGCTAGCCCACCCCTACGCTCCTTGCCCTCACATCCCCGGCTCGATCGGACGATCGATGGCACCGCCACTCTCGGCCCAATCCTTGAACGCGCCGACATTGTAGACGTGCTGATAGCCCATGTCCTTCAGCACCTTGGCGGCAAGTGCAGACCTTCCACCGGAAGCGCAATACAGAATGACTTCCTTGTCTTTCGAAAAGTTCTTGTCGTGGTACGGCGATTCAGGATCGGCGCGGAATTCCAGCATGCCGCGAGACACATGCACGGCGCCGGCGATCTTGCCGCTCTTCTCGACCTCCGGCGCATCGCGCACGTCCACGACCAGCGCGTTGCCCTTGCCGATCAACTCGCGCGCCTGTGCCGGCGTGATCTTCGGCACGGCCGCATTGGCTGCTTCGAGCATCTGCTTGACGCTTACTGCCATCTGATCCTCCGTGGTTTTGTCCAACCGTCACAAGGCCAGCTGAACCTCGATGGCGGACTTATCTATGACCGACCATACCTGCACAATCTTTTCTTCTCGAAATTCATAGAAGACGTTCTCGGTGAAGGAGACGCGCCTGCCCTTCACTTCGAGGCCGAGAAAACGCCCCCTTGGCGAGCAGTCAAAGGCGAGTCTGCTCGCCACATGGGTCCCGTCGCAAATCAAGAGCTCGACATTGAAACGAAGATCCGGAATGTCGTCGAAGTCCTGCTCCAGCATCTTGCGATAACCTGACAAGCCGAGTGGCCGGCCGTTGTGGAGCACATCGTCATCGACGAAGCGTGCAAGCTGCGGCCAATCCTGCCGATTGAGGCAGGAGATGTAGCTTCGGTAGATTTCGGCCAGGTCGGTTCTGGTCACGGCCGTTCTCTGCTTCGTAGGACGGGCAAAAGCGCATCTGCGCCATGCCCACCAGCAAATGCTGAGACAGAAACGGCGGATGCGCTAACGCCTTGCCAACCCTGCGTTCGCGCCAAAAATCTCACGCGAACGCGGTCGCCAGGAAAGCGGCGACGATGCCACCGATCAACAGATACTTCACGAGATAATACACACGCTTGTTCCACGCCTTCATGCGCTTGCCGAGGAGGCGGACGTGATAGACGTAGCCGAAGATGCGGCTGATCCAGCCGACGCGCTCGCCCTCCTCGTTCTGGGTCGCGCTCTCGTTGATGATGTTCCTGGAGACCCAGCGGTTGACCGCGGTCATCGCACCGGTCTTCAGCGGCCGCTCGACGTCGCAGAACAGGATGATGCGGTCGTCGCCGGTGGTGTTCTCGGCATAGTGCAGATAGGTCTCGTCGAACAACAGATCCTCGCCGTCGCGCCAGGAGTAGGCGTTGCCGTCGATGAAGATGCGGCATTCGCCCGGCGATGTCGGCGTCACCAGGCCGAGGTGGTAGCGCAGCGATCCGGCATAGGGATCGCGGTGCTGCACCAGCCTGCCGCCCGGCGGCAGGTTCGCAAACATCGCGCCCTTGACGTTCGGAATCGAATTCAGGAGCTCGACGGTCTTCGGGCAATTGGCGAGTGCCGACGGCAGCGGCGCGCCGTACCATTTCAGGTAGAAACGCTTCCAGCCGGTGCGGAAAAAGGAATTGAAGCCCCAGTCGTTGTACTTGTCGGCGGCCTTGATCGCCCCTTGCGCGAAAAGATGCTGCGCCTCCTCGCGGATCACTTGCCAATTGTCGCGCAGCACCGCCAATTCGGGAACCATGCCAACCTGCAGGATCGGACGGTTCGGTACCGCCGAGAACATGTACATCAGCACGTTGTAGGGCGCCATGATGGTGGAGTGGTCGGAGACCTGCCGCCAGAAGCCAAGCCGCACCTTGCCGCGGAAATGCACCGCGAGCGCGGAAGCGATGAAAGCCCACAGGACCAGAAACTGCGGCGCAAACAGACGCATCACCATGGCGAGAAACCCGGAAAAGAAAATGGTAGGCGGCGTTTTAGCAGGTTTGCACAACCCCGCTCAAGGCACGGTTTTGCCGTCCGGAACCGGTTCATCGGCCGCTTCTTGGCCGGCCGCAGCAGAGCTTGCGCAGCAAGCGCCTCGAAGGATGCAGGCCGATTGGGGCCTCATGGTTCTCCCGGCGATGCGAAGCATCGTCCGGAGACGGCGCCGTTAGAGCCCGTGAATGACGCCGGCGGCGAGCAAAAGCCGGTTGAACCGGCGCGCTTCCGCTCCGCTGTGGCAGGCGTAGAAGACGCCGCCACAGCGGAGCATGATCCTTTTCTGCTCGGCAAAGGACGGGTCAAGCGGGATGCCGGCCGCTTCCTGGATCACCAGCGGCAAGTACGCGGCGTCGATCGTGTCCATCACGGCCGGCGACTTGACCGGCTCGAAATTGATCGCATCGATGGCATAGTACGTTGCGAAATAGCGCGGGTCGTAGCTCTCGAGCTTCTTGCCGATGCCGGCCTCGTCCAGCGCCGGATCGAGCAGATGCGGCGAGAACTCCGGCTGGTGATCGCCGTAGCGCACGATCAGAAACGGCTCGCCGACGAATTTCTTCTTGAGGCCTGCGATAAAGCCGGTGTAGTCGGAGGCGCTCATCGCCTGCCGCCGCAGATATTCATCGACCACCGCGCCGTTGCCGGGCGCGCGCCAGGTCGGCGTCAGCTCGGGATGAAATGTCGTCGTCCAGGGGAAGTGATTGGCCGCGAGGTAGACGAAAGCGAACAATGGCTTTCCCGGCGCCTCTTCGCTCATCAAGCGCAGCGCAGAATCGTAGAAGAAGCTGTCGGGCTCGATGTCCTTGGCGCCGAGATCACGCGCGTCATAGAAGTGCTCGATGCCGGTCGTGGTCTGGAAGCCGCGCGCGCTCATGAATGCTCCGAAAGCGGGATAGAGCGAGAGCGTCTCGTAGCCGCAGCGGCGGAGCACGAGCGGCAGCCCGCGGTCGACATGGCCCGACGCCAGCCGCGTCACGAAATAGGAGAAGCGGCCGAACGAGCGCGAAGAGAGACCGACGAGCACGTTGTACTCGGTGTACCAGCTCGGACCGCCGTTGCTTTCGGCGATGAATTTCCGCTCCTTGCCGTCCCAGGACAGGAAATGGCTGCCATAGCCGGACGGAACCTTCACGCTACTGGCCGCGCGGATATCGAAGCTCGATTCATCATGGATCAGGATGATGTTGGGACGACGACCCGCCGGGTGGCAGGAATCGACCAGCGGAAAATTGAGCCGCGTATTCGCCGTCGCGTCGGCTTCGAGGAAGCCGTACTGCAGAAGATCGTACACGGCGGTGACGCCGGAGCGCGCGAATTTGGAGAGATAGCCGTCGTCATAATAGCTGCGCCAGTCCTCATCCGGATACGCCAGCGCGTAGCCCGTGAGGGCGGCCAGACAGAACAGCGCGCAGGCGAGCGCCGGCAGGCGGCGGACGCGGAAGGGATCAAGCCACCACAGCGCGTACATCAGCGGTACAGTGACCAGGAGACCTCCGATCAACGGCCAGCGCAGCTCGGGGAAGATCGTGAACAGGAAGCTCACGGTGTCGCGGTCGATCACCATGAGGTCGACGAAGTTCGCGGTCATCTGCGCCACGTCGTGCTTGAAGCGCGACAGCAGCACCAGCACCACGACCATGGTCAGCGTCAGCGCGCCCGAGAGCGCGGGCCGCCGCAGCAGCGCAAGCCAGACGAAATTCAGGATGCCCCAGGACAGTACGAAGCAGAGTCGCGAGCCGAAGTCGGTCTCGGTCTGGATCATCAGGGCGAGTGCGGCGAGCTGGGGCGCGGCGACTGCGAGCGCGCCGAAAATCCGCCGAGCCGCGAGACGGCAACTGCGGTGGGAGGACCGGGATTTGGCGTGGACGTCATCCTTAAGGACGCCTGAACACTGGCCGGCCCTGCCCTACCCCCTCGCCTGGCGGCTGCCAGGAGGCCTATGCCGCCGCCGGTGTCAGCGACACGTCACAAAACTGTAGTGAAAACGTCATGGACGGGCAACGCAACCGCGGATGCGACCTTCGCTTAAGGTTGCTTTTTCACCTTACTGCGCTGCGGACGAGGGATCGCTGGGTGGGTTACGCTCCGTTAACCCACCCTGCGGTGTGTCACCGAGCGCGGAAAATGGCCGTCGATCGTCACGCGCGACACCGCGAACGGTCGCGGCAAGCTAGACTAAAATCCTCGGTGCGTCTTATGTAGTTGAGCGCGTGGCAACTTCCATCCGATCGCACATCGAGGAGCAACGTGAAGATATTTGCCTTGGTGCTGGCTGCCGTCTATCTCGCTTCGGGACAAATCTCGGCCGCAGATGAATTTCAAAAGGTAAAGTGCGGCTCCGACATTCCCAAAGCCATGATCGGCCAGCGTTCTTCAAACGAGCGGATCGTCGTCACCGAGAAGAAATATAGTGCGCTAGGCCTGAAGCATCTCGGCGCTGACGAGATTTCCGACAACCTGTCTTCGATCAACTGGCGCGTATGCGGTGTGGAATTCATCGCGCTGGTCGACCGGAGGGGGCGCGTCGGCGACGTGCTGCCGTTTCCGCCGCATTCGAAGCGATCGCCCGCGTTCTCGGGCACCTGCCGGGTCAAGGACAAGGATTCGCCCGATATCATCTTCGCCATACTGGACGGTACGAAGGCCACCGACCCCTTGCCGGCTCTTATGGCTGGAAGATCGATCAGAGCCACGCGAAGTTCATCAAGATCTCGAACGAGGATCGCCTCTGCCCGCGAAGCGGCATCTACACCGTGGACGGGGCCTTTGAGCGAGACCCTACTCGTCGACCAGATGAAACTTCCGCCCCAACTGGCGATGCACGGTGATGACGGCGCGGTCGACGTCGCTGATCAGGCTGTCGCCGAGCACCACCTGCGGGATTTCCCAGTTGCGGCCGCCTTGCACATGCGGCAGCGGCGCGAGCGCGACCACGCGCGCGGTTTCGCAGCCGGGCTGATCGCGCAGCGCCGCGTTGGCGATCTCGGTCAGCTCTGACCGGCTCTTGCCGACGGTCGACATCGAAGCCCTCATGATGCGGCAATGCGGCGGCGGCGTGGCCGGCGCCGCGCGGGCTGGAGACGTTACTGCTGGCCCAGCTTTTCCAATTCGCGGGCGCGGGCTTCCGTCATGCTGCGCATGCATTCGCCGGCGTCGACGCGGGCGATCGTCCCCTCGCCCATGCTGTAGTAGAGGCAATTGGCGTCGCGATACTGGAT
>Ga0209166_10004084_pt1 | contig 10328 bp, 7 predicted proteins | sample Coa_R1_3_FD_187151 | JGI IMG/M metagenome (GOLD analysis project Ga0209166, IMG submission 187151) | Surface soil microbial communities from Centralia Pennsylvania, which are recovering from an underground coalmine fire - Coalmine... | ecosystem: Environmental > Terrestrial > Soil > Unclassified... | reverse complement strand
CGTAGAAAAAAGTATCCAGTAAGTGTCACTGCCTTCTGCCTTCTGCCTTCTGCCTTCTGCCTTCTGCCTTCTACCTCAAAATATCCCGCGAGGCGCGCGTTTTCCCGCCAGCCTCAGCATGGCACGGAGCAGCTCTTTGTAAAGTGGAACTGTACCAGGAAATTCACGGCGCAATGCGACGAGGTGCCGGCGAACAACTGCCCAATCGCCGCGCATCACGGGGCCGGTCATGGCTCGACGGCCTCCAAGGTCCACAAAATTTTTAACCGTCTCGGTGACAAACCGCCCTAGCATGGGGCGTGCGATTTTATCCGGAACGCCCGAACACTTAAGAAACCGCGCCGACCGGTCCATCAGCGTGACTAGCGTTGGGCTAACCATGAACGCGGCCGCATGATACAGAATCTTTTTCCCCGATCGAATCGGGAAAGCCACCCCACCCAGAGCGTTCACATAACGCGCGGCCACTTTGCGCGCAGCCGCATCGCCCTCGATGCCCCAATACCCTCCTGGAAGATTGCGAACCCCCGTCGCGGGATTGGGAATGGTTTGAAACGGATGCAAGCAGCCGATGGCCGCTCCGCGTCGCTTGAATGGCGAGAGCACCGATACCGGCACGGAGCCACTGGTGTGGATGACAACGCGTCTTGACCAATCTTTGCACTGCGCCGCCAATTGGCGCGACACAGGCGAAAGAGCGGCGTCCGAAGTTGTAATTAAAATTACCGAGGCTTGGGTTAATTCCGGTGAATCTAGCGCCACGGCCTCGCCAGAACCGATGAATTGCGCTGCTCGGCGCGCTGAAGGCAATCGACGCGCCGCGAGCCAACCAACAGAGAACCCGTGCTCGACCAAAAGTTTTCCCAGCGCTTGGCCAAGCCGCCCGGGGCCGACAATCGCGATGGACTGGGTGTGTGGGTTCATGATTTGTAGCGGCGGTCGAGTTTCTTTCTACCCGCCATGCGCGGGACCGCCGATTCTTCTGGCCACGAAAACCGCCGGTCAGAGACCGGCGCTACAGGTCAGCGCTTCAGTTGGCTTTTAACTTTCAACTATGGATTTCTCTTTTAACACTTTGATGCGATCGCGCAACTGCGCCGCCTGCTCGAACTCGAACCGTTTGGCGGCCTCGCGCATTTGTAACTCAAGCTTCCCTATCAATTGTTCGAGCTGGTCCGGCGAAGTCAATCCATCGCCATCGTCCTCGATGGGCACCGTCACATAGTCGGCCTCAACAATGGCCGCAAGCGCCATATCCACAGACTTGATAATACTCTCCGGCGTAATGCCGTTCTCCTGATTATACTGAACTTGCTTGGCGCGGCGACGATTGGTTTCTCCGATGGCCTGGCGCATGGAATCCGTCATATTATCGGCGTAGAGAATCGCGCGGCCCCGAACGTGCCGTGCGGCGCGACCCATGGATTGAATCAGCGATCCGGCGGAGCGGAGAAAGCCCTCCTTGTCCGCATCCAGAATAGCCACCAGCGACACCTCGGGCAAATCGAGGCCCTCACGGAGCAGGTTGATGCCGACTAAAACGTCAAACTCGCCGCGCCGCAGGTCACGCAGAATGGTCACACGCTCCAGCGTCTCAATTTCCGAGTGAAGATAGCGGCAACGGACGCCCACCTCCGTGTAATACTCGGTTAAATCCTCGGCCATGCGTTTGGTGAGCGTGGTCACCAGCACGCGTTCATTCCTGGCGGCCCGGTCGCGAATCTCGGCCAAAAGATCATCAATCTGATTGCGCGTGGGCCGCACTTCAGTTTCCGGATCGATCAGGCCGGTCGGCCGGATAATCTGCTCCACCACTTCGCCGCCGGAGCGCGTCAACTCATAAGGCCCGGGAGTGGCCGAGACATAAACCACCTGGCCGACGCGGTGCTCAAATTCCTCAAAGGTCAGCGGACGATTATCCAGCGCCGAGGGCAAACGGAAACCGTAATCCACCAGCGTTTGTTTTCTTGAGCGGTCGCCCTTGAACATGCCGCGGAGTTGCGGAACCGTCTGGTGGCTCTCATCAATAAACATCAGCGCGTCCTGGGGCAGGTAGTCGAGCAGGGTGGGCGGGGGCTCGCCCGGCAGACGCCCGGAAAGATGCCGTGAATAATTTTCAATTCCGTGGCAGTAGCCCATTTCCTTCATCATCTCAAGGTCGAACATCGTCCTTTGGTGGATGCGCTGGGCTTCAACCAGCTTCCCTTGTTTTTCGAGATCGCCGCGCCACCACTCGAGCTCGCTCTTGATGCGTTCGATGGCCGTATCCCGCCGGTCCGCGGGCATCACGTAATGGGTGCGGGGATAAATGGGAAGGCGCGCGTAAGTTTGCTTCACCTGGCCTACCAGCGGATCGATTTGGGAAAGCGATTCCACCTGGTCGCCCCACATTTCAATGCGGAAGGCGTTGTCATCATAAGTGGGAAAAACTTCAATCACGTCGCCGCGCACTCTGAACGTCCCGCGTTTGAAATCGTAATCGTTCCGCTCGTACTGAATCTCCACCAGGCGGCGCAAGATATCCTGCCGGGCAATTTTCTGCCCTTTCTCGATCAGGACCAACATGCCGTAATAAGCTTCGGGCGAACCGAGGCCATATATGCAACTCACGCTGGCCACGATCACGCAATCGCGGCGCTCGAAGAGCGAACGCGTGGCGGAGAGCCGCAATTTGTCCAGCTCTTCATTAGTGGTGGCTTCTTTCTCAATATAAACATCGGCGGCGGGAACGTAGGCTTCCGGCTGGTAGTAATCGTAGTAGCTGACGAAATATTCCACGGCGTTCTGGGGAAAGAAATGGCGGAACTCGTGGTAGAGCTGCGCCGCCAGCGTCTTGTTGTGGGCCAGCACCAGGGTCGGACGGTTCACTGCCTCAATCACCTTGGCCATGGTGAACGTTTTTCCCGAGCCCGTAACGCCCAGCAACACCTGGTGCTTCTCGCCGTCATGGACGCCGCGAAGCAGTTGATCGATGGCGGTCGCCTGATCGCCGCGCGGTTGATAGTCGGAAAAAAGTTTGAAGTCCATGGCCGGGCATGCGTCCGTTTGCTTAAAGTGGAAAAGAAATATTATAACCTTGCAGTTCCCAAAACCGTGAATCTCTTCAGAAACTTTGGCACTACAGCACAAACGGAATCAGCGCTTGGGTTTCCTGCTTATAGCGAATGTAATCCTCTCCAAATTGTTCGGTCATAAACTGCTCTTCCAGGCGCAGCTTCATCCAGAAGCCCGTAAAAACGAAACCCAGGCCGGCGAGGCCGCGAACTTCCCGAAAAGCAATGGCCGTGCCGAGGATGGCCAAAAGTATTCCGGAATAAATGGGATGGCGCACCACTTTATAAGGCCCCGTGCGCACCAGTTGATGGCTCTGCTTGACGGTAACGGTGGCGCTCCAGTTTTTTCCAATGATCAACCGCGCCCAGGCAGCAAGAGCGATGCCGGCGCAAGTGAGCGCCAGCCCCGTCCACGCAACCCCGGACGAATCCGGCACGAAAGTCCACGCCAACGGGCCCACCCGCGTCACCTTACCCCAGATTAAAAGAAAACCGGTCGACGTTATCCCGAACTGAACCAGCCGCGAACTCCACGGTTGCCGGCGCGCCGCGCGCTTTGCCATAAAGGCGCTGACTATCCACAAAACGCACAGGGCAATCCACAAGGCCGAGATACATTCACGAATCACTTGATGCATTTTCAACCCGCTTATCTCATATTAGCACTTGAGCCTCGAGCAGCTCGAAGGAAACAAATGGACGGTTATAGAATGGGAGCCAACAAAAGATTAAGAATGGTTCTCGAAGAGAACATCCACATTCGAGGCGGCGCGAATTGGGGGGTCGAGTTTACGCCGTGAGGCAGAGAGTCGAAATTGTAGAGGGTAGATACAGCGAGCCTGGTTACGAGGACAATTTCGAAAATGCGAAATCAAAAAAACGAAAGGGAGCGAGTCGCGAGCACCCAAAAGGATCAAGGTGCAACACGGCCCGCCCACTTCCGTAGACCCCGGGCCCGACGCTTACTTTCCCGGAATCGAACGAGAGCCATGCTTGGGCATTACGGACCCCTCGGCGAGAAGTCGCGCCGATTTTGGAACGGGGAAGTTATAGACCACGCCCACCTCCGGCAGATCCAGAGAACGCACCACTGGCATGTCTCCACTGTGAACCAAGTTCAAGGCGCCAGAACCAGGAACGGTCTCCTTCCGGTGGCCTATACTCATGAACGAAGCTACAATCCGCTTGCCATCGCTAATCGTGATGATGGCGAACGGAGTCGAGGAATTTACCGGGTCAACCGAAAGCGAATACTTACCGGCTGGCAGGACCGTTGTCTCCCAGCGTACCTCGGAGGACAAAGTAAACTCACCCTCCGCCATCGGTGAACCATCCTGCGCCGCCGCCCGGCCGGGGACCAGAGTAAGTCCGAGTACCAGGAAGAAAATCGTGCTCCGTAAAGAGAGTTTCCCATTTGATGTCATGACGAGCCTCCATTTAATTTGAGTTTGGACAGTCCCATCGAAAAAATTGTTTTCTGAACTCGGCGGGTTTTAATTCCCGCCTCAAAAGAGCTGGGAGCCCAAAATCTTTTTTCCCAACACGACTGCCTTAAATCAATCGCCTTGAATACTTTCTGTTCTCGGCTGGGAGAGGGCTTGCGTCATCAAAGACTTTCATCGGTGGGTTTCAGCGAGGAAACACCCTGTCTACACCATGCAATTTAAATGACCCTGAGATCGAAGTCCAATTCAAAATATTTATTTGTTTGATAAGCGGTAGTGAATAAAATCGCGGATTATATGACCGTTCAACCTGGATTTTTCGCGACCGCCGGTCAAGGCTGGCTTGGCCGACCGGAGTTTTTGTTTGTTATGTTCAATTGACTGGCGCAGCAGAAAGTTTTACTTTAACTGCGGACACTTCAATATGCGAAACATAAAACGATCACTTTTTTTTGCTATTGTACTAGCCATGCCACTCTATGCACAGCAGCCGCATGACTTCCTGGACCGATCCTCGCAGGCGCGGTCCATGACAATTACCAGGCGCGGAATCGTCGCCACCAGCCAGACACTGGCGTCGCAGGCCGGGGCGCAGATACTGGCGCGGGGCGGCTCAACCGTGGATGCTGCGATTGCAGCCAACGCCGTCCTGGGCGTGGTTGAGCCCATGATGAACGGAATGGGCGGCGACCTTTTCGCAATTTATTGGGACGCGAAGACAGGCAAGCTCACCGGACTCAATTCCAGCGGCTGGGCGCCTGAAAAACTCACGCCCGAATTATTGAAGCAGAAAGGCGACACAGAAATGCCCCGCGCGGGAATCTTTTCCGTCACGGTGCCCGGCTGCGTGCGAGGGTGGGAAGCTCTCCATGAAAAATTTGGGCGGCTGCCCTGGGTTGAATTGTTTCAGCCGGCTATTTATTACGCCAAAAACGGATTCCCCGTCACCGAATGGATTGCCGGGCAGTGGAAGGCCGAGCAGACGAAGCTGGCGGCGGACGAGAACGGCCGTCGAGTGTGGCTCGTGAAAGGCGAGACTCCAAAAATGGGCGAAGTTTTTCGCAATCCGGAATACGCCCGCGCGCTTGAATTGGTTGCTCACGACGGCCCGGACGCTTTTTATCGCGGCGATATTGCCCGCGCCATCCTGAAAACCTCCGCGCGCCTCGGCGGAGTGATGACGGCCGCTGACCTTGCAGATTTCAAGCCCGAGTGGGTGGAACCCATTTCCACCACCTACCGCGATTGGACGGTTTACGAGCTGCCGCCGAACGGACAGGGACTCGCGGCGCTCGAAATGCTGAATATCTTTGAGAAATTTCCGCTCTCGAAGTGGGGATTGCTAGACGCGCGGGCCTTTCACGTAAAGATGGAAGCGCAGAAGCTGGCTTACGCGGATTTGAGGCGATACGACGCTGACCCCAGGTTCGCTCCGGTGCCGACCGCCGGCATAATTTCAAAATCCTATGGCGCTGACCGGGCCGCGACGATCGACATGGATCACGCTCACTGCGATGTCGCGCCGGGCGATCCGGCCCGCTTCATGAGCGACACTATTTACATGTCCGCCGTGGATAAAGACGGTAATATCGTCTCGTTGATTCAAAGCCTCTTTTCCGGATTCGGTTCCGGCATCGTGGTGGATGATTACGGAATCACGCTGCAAAACCGGGGCGCGCTCTTCGTGCTAGATCCGGATCACCCGGACGTGTTGGCGCCGCACAAGCGTCCCTTCCACACCATCATTCCGGCCTTTATGCAACGAGGAAGCGCTCACGTCGGCTTTGGTATTATGGGTGGACTGAACCAGGCGCAGGCCCACGCCCAGTTTGTTTCTAACTTAGCTGATTACGGAATGAATATCCAGGCCGCGATGGAGGCTCCGCGTTTTACAAATCCAAGTTTCGGCGGCTGCACGTTCCTGATTGAGGATCGCGTTCCCGAGGCCATCCGGCAAACTCTAATCGAGAAAGGCCATAAGCTCGAAGTGCAAGGCGATTTTACCGATCGCATGGGAGGCGGCCAGGCCGTCCTGCATGACTCATCGACAGGCGTTAATTACGGCGCGTCAGATCCCCGAAAGGACGGCGCGGCCGTTCCGGAGCCCGACCCTTACTTCCCGCCGAATACGCAAGCCAAGAATCGTTAATCAGTCTCAGCGTGCACGGTAGACTTCGCGCCATCCGCCCGCCGGCAGGACCGCGCCGATGACGCCACCCACAATCGCACCTACCGGCGTAAAAATCTCCTTGCCGAGGTTGGGGAACATGTTGCCACACAGAAATGTTCCAGTGAGGCCGCACTTTGCTCTTGTGTCAAAGACACGGTCGCCCGCTGCGCCGATCGCCAGCCCTGCGCCCGCTCCAACCAGTATGCCAATCAGTGCATGACGCCCGCGATGGCCTTGAACCTTGGTCGAAACACGGAAAACCTTCTCGCGCGCGAAAGTCCGGTCACCCGCCGTCAGATGAACCTCAATGGCGTCATCGGTGAGTGTTTTGAACTGGCCCTGGAAAGATTGGGCGCCATTTAAGGCCACCAGCACCGTGTCACCCGGCGCGAGCTCGTGAAGAACGGCCCAATTTGCCTTCTCAATCGGAGGCTGTGCCGCGTGCAAAGAGAGTCTCACTCCCATCACCGCCAGGCAAAATAGCAATCCGACAACCCATGTCTGTTTGAATCGATTCATGCGAATCCTCCACCTTTTGAGTTTGGTTCCAGCCCGTGTTTTAGAGCTGTCCGCCGCTCGAGGCAAAAGGATATTGGGAAGATGGCAAGCTGTCTGTACGGGGAGTGACAGTTTCCAGACTGTCACAATCGGAACAAAGCTGTAGGTTAGGTCGCGGGATGGAAGGAGCGAAGTCGATGTGAGCGTTTTCTATTTAGGGTCACCGAATGCAGTGCCGTATCCGCGCTTTAGCGGCGCTCAGCGCCTGTTCTGCTTTCCCGGCTAAGAAGCAGGCAAGTTTGGAATATCACCGTGAACTCAGTTGCTTAAAGACTTCAACACAGAGGGCACAGAGCGCCTCAGCGAATTCCGTGTTAAGTCTTTGAATTTCTCTTTGCGATTCGGCACGTTATTGACTGCCAGGCAAAAACAGTGGGGCATCTCCTGCGCGCAACCTCCCGACAGTCGCTGTTAGTCGTGCGGCCTGGGCTGCGTCGAAGTGTAATTTTCCTTCGCTCGCCCGCTCTAAATCCTGCTGTGTCCAGTTCGCACGCATGATACCATCGCGCGCGTGCCCCGGACCGAGCAGCAGGTGGCCTAGTTCATGTGCGGCGGCCTCACCCAACACCATTCCCGGATCGAGCATCCAGGAGGACGCAATATTTGCGACCCTCCCATTAAAAACTGAAGCCACCCAGGCGTGCTCGGGCTCGGGCACAGGGATCGCCGCGCCCAACGCCTCGGCATGAGAATCAAAACGACTCGACATGGCCGGAGGTAGAATTCTGAGAATGACGTCGCGATTCGCGCACTGGGGGCACATGGCTACTTCTTCAGGCGAGGTTGCGCAATCGAGCCATGTGATTCGAACCCCTGCCACCGCGAATAGACGCGTGGCATGATCCTCGGCTTCGCGCAGTTCCAAACCACCGATGTGGGCGTAGTTGTAAACGCCGACTTTGAGAATCGGTTCGCCTTCGACCTTGGGCGACCGAGCCCAAGCTTCTTTCCCTGGGACGACGCCTCCCAGTGCAATAAGAATGATCACCACAAGAACCTTCGATCGCCCGCCCGACTTCTCCTCTGAACTCTTCATGTCGCCCTCCAGCCACGTAGCGCGTGACGGGGGCGACTTTGGACTCTGTATCGAGGCTACTCAATGCAACGAGTCTGAAACCGGGCGGGTATCGGCCTGAAACTCTATCGGATTGAGGACACGCGACTTACAGGGTCATCTGATTAGGGTTATGCTGTCCCAACGGGGCCGTTGGTAGTTGATTACCTTGGAAGCGAATGGTAGACTCTGCCCACTATTGGGCTGGCTTTCATGGACCTCCAAAAAAAGATGGCGGGCATCATTCGCTTTGGCGCGTTTGAGTTGGATTCGAAGTCGGGAGAGCTGCGCAAGTCCGGGCTGAAGATTCATCTGCGAGAGCAGCCCTTCCGCATTCTCGCCATGCTGCTCGAACGGCCGGGCGAGATTATTACCCGCGAGGAAATCCAGAAAATCCTCTGGCCCAATGACACCGTCGTCGAATTCGAGCACAGCATCAACGCGGCCATCAAGGCGCTGCGCGTGGCTCTCGGCGATGACGCGGATAATCCGCGTTTTGTCGAGACATTGCCACGCCGCGGCTATCGTTTTATCGCGCCCGTCGACGGAATTGTAGCGCCGGACGGGGCCCCAGGTTCTGCGCCGGCGGCCCCACCGGCGGTTGTAGCGGCGGGTTTATCCCGCCAATTCGAAAATGGCGGCGTAAAGCCGCCGCTACAACAGGAATCCGGCGCGCGCTACCGCCTGCTGGAAAAACTGGGCGCGGGCGGCATGGGCGAGGTCTGGCGCGCGAGAGACACCAAACTCAATCGCGCGGTCGCGCTCAAATTCCTGCCCGAAGATTTTTCGAGCGACGCGAAAGCGCTCGAACGCTTCAAGCGCGAGGCGCAATTGGCCTCGTCGCTGAATCATCCGCACATCTGCGCGATTTACGACACCGGCGAGCTCGACGGCCGGCAGTTTATTTCCATGGAATTGGTGGAGGGCGAAACGCTGGCGGCGCGGCTGGCTAACCCGAAACTCGAAAATCGAAACGCGAAACTCGAGCCTAAGGCGGATTTCGATTTTCCAGTTTCGAATTTCGTCCCCATTGACAGCGTCCTCGAATACGGCATCGAAACCGCCGGGGCGCTGGCGGCAGCCCATCGGCTGGGGATTATTCATCGCGACCTGAAACCGCAAAACATCATGCTGACGAAATCGGGCATTAAGCTGCTCGATTTCGGCCTCGCAAAAGTTGTAGGGGCGATTCATGAACCGCCCCTACCGGATCTGGCCACGGCCGATTCGCTCACCGCCCAGGGCGCGATCATGGGCACGCTGCACTACATGGCGCCCGAGCAACTGGAAGGCAAATCCGCCGACGCGCGCACAGACATTTTTGCTTTCGGCTGCGTGTTGTATGAAATGGCCACCGGCAAGCGGGCATTCGAAGGCGAGAGTTCCGCGCAGGTGATGGCCGCGATTATGCAGAATGACCCGGCGCCCATCACAGACGTCGGGGCGATTCATGAATCGCCCCTACAGCGTGTGGTGATGAAATGCCTGGCGAAAGATCCTGACGACCGCTGGCAATCCGCTGCCGATCTGCGCGACGAGTTGAAGTGGATCAAAGAAGGTGTAGGGGCGGGGACGGGGACCCCAGGTTATGCGATGGGGGCCCTGCCCTCACCCGAAGTGGGCACGGCAAGCCGTGCCCCTACAAAGACACTGCCGTGGGCGCTCGCTGTGACCGCGATTGCCGCCATTGTCCTCGCCATTGTTGTGCTGCGGAATTCGTTCCAGCCGAGGACAGAACAAGGCGTCATTCGCTTTTCCGTCTCACCACCCGAGAACACGAGCTTTCGGTACTACACTGGTGGGTTCAGCCTTTCACCGGACGGTCGCCGCTTGGCTTTCTTGACCGGGACCTTGAACCCTTGGATTGGGACCCAAATCTGGGTGCGTTCGCTCGATGACCTCACGGCAAGCCCGCTTCCGGGGACGGAGGGCGCCTCGTACCCGTTTTGGTCGCCGGATGGCCATTACCTCGGCTTTTTCGCGGACAGCAAACTCAAGAAGGTCCAACTGGCTGGCGGGCCGCCTCAAACGCTGTGCGATGCAGTGGG
>Ga0209166_10004083_pt1 | contig 10329 bp, 10 predicted proteins | sample Coa_R1_3_FD_187151 | JGI IMG/M metagenome (GOLD analysis project Ga0209166, IMG submission 187151) | Surface soil microbial communities from Centralia Pennsylvania, which are recovering from an underground coalmine fire - Coalmine... | ecosystem: Environmental > Terrestrial > Soil >... | reverse complement strand
ACACACCAGAAGACTGCAACGAACAGCCTGAGCGTATTCGACGTAGCAACTCTCCTTAGGCCGCCGATTATACGCGAGGCTTTTGACGGGGGACCGTCAGAGTTGCGAAGCTTCCGGATGGGTTGTCAGCAAACAGGAAGTAATCCTCGCTGCTGATTTTTTCCGTGCTCAGGTTGTCAATGCCCCTTATATTCCGCCGAATAACGAGAAACTGATTTACCACTTTTTAGACAAATCCTAAGAGGCTTATCGCGGGCATAAAACATACGCCCAACGTGAAATTGGGCCTATACGGGCAAGCCTTTGATCCAAAGGAGATCACTCGCCAGTCTTCAATTCGCGAATCCAGATATTGCGGTAGCGCACCGGATTGCCGTGATCCTGCAGCGCGAGCGGGAGCTTTTCTGGCCCCGCTTTGTAGGGAGGCTGCTGTCCGCGCGCCGTGGGGCCTGGCAGGCTCAGGTTTCCTCGGTTTCGACAACAACCCGCACGAATACCCCGGGCCCGTTCGGTCCTAACCTGCGAGCCGCCAATCCGTGCTACATTGTTCCTATGGAAGTCAAGGTCAAGATTTCTGAGGAAATTGCCGCGCGGGCGAAAGCACGCGGGCTGCGCGTCGAGGCGTATATCGAGGAGATTCTGGCGCAACAACTGGGAGCGCAGCCCGTGAGCAACGGACGGCCACAAACACCTGCTGGGATACGGGCGTGGCTGGACTCGCTCGCGCAGTTTTCTGACAAAATCCCTCCTCTGCCGCAAACCATCTCCCGCGAATGGATTTATCAGGAACACGATTAAATGGCGATTGCTTCGTGTCTCGTGGATACGAACATTCTGTTGCGCATCGCCCGCCGTTCCGACCCTCAGCACAAGACGGTTGACAAAGCCCTCGAGCGTCTGACGGAGCAAAGGACAACTCTCCACTACACTTTTCAGAACGTCGCGGAACTCTGGAACGTGATGACGCGGCCCCTTGCCAGTAATGGCTTCGGCTTGTCCCCTGCGGAAACCGACAAGATGGTAGATGCAATTGGGACTGGCATGAGCCTGCTTGCGGACGGCGATGCGGTTTACCGCGAATGGCGAAGGGTCGTAGTTAAATATAATGTCTCCGGAGTGCGAGTACACGATGCTCGCTTGGCGGCGGCAATGTACGTTCATGGTGTCAGCCACATTCTCACGCTTAACGTGGCCGATTTCAGCCGTTTCACGGGTCTAACCGCATTGCACCCAGATAGGCTCTGAGTGTGAATTAGTAGTCGAAAACAGAGGGCAGGTCCTCTCTGTAGAGAACATTACTCTGCTGATTTCAGTTCCCGAATCCAGATATTTCTATAGCGCACCGGATTGCCGTGATCCTGAAGCGCAAGCGGCAGCTTCTCGGGAGTCGGTTTGTATGGCGGGCTATGGCCATGCGCCGTCGGGCCGGCAATCAAACACCAATTCCCAATGGCCCGTTACGATCACAGCGAGCCTCACAAACAACCCTCCAGATGGTAAGATGAGTCAGCCAAATGTGAGGCAAGCAACGTGAGCGGCGCAACTGGCAATCTCAAAAACTACGGAGAACGCATCGTCCGGGACAAGGGAGTCTGCGGCGGGGAGCCTGTGTTCAAGGGGACCCGCGTCACCTTGCGCACCGTACTCGCCAGCTTGGCTGACGGCGATTCCCCCGAAGAAATCCTTGCCGATTTTCCCAGCCTTAAAGCTGAGGATGTTCAAGCCGCCATTGCGTTTGCCGCCGCTTCTGCCGAAGAGGACTTGCCAGTCCCAGAAGTTCCACACATTCGATGAAAATCAAGTTGGACGAGAATCTCCCTCTCCGGCTCGCGAGCCTCTTGGAAGAGATTGGTCACGACGTTCATACGGTCCGTGACGAGCGGCTGACGGGCCATGCGGACGCTGAGATTTGGGAGGCGGCGCGGAAGGAATCGAGGTTCCTGATTACGCAGGATTTGGATTTCTCGGACTTGCGAAAGTTCGCTCCGGGTTCACACTCGGGCATTTTGCTCGCACGTCTTCACTCGCCGACCAGAAGAAACTTGATCGAGCGCATCACCGAATTATTTCAGAAGGAAGACGTCGAGCAGTGGGCCGGACGCTTTGTTGTCGCCACGGAACGCAAGATTCGCGTCCGCCAGCCGCAGACTAAGCAAAAGTTTTAGGAGCCGCATCACTCGCCGGCCTTCAGCTCGCGAATCCAGACATTTCGAAAGCGCACGGGGTTGCCGTGATCTTGCAGCGCTAGGGGAAGCTTCTCCGGAGTCGGTTTATAAGGTGGCCGGCGACCGTTTGCGGTTGGGCCGGTGAGCTCGACGTTGTCCTGCACAAGGACACCGTTGTGAAGCACGGTAAAGCGGGCCGGGCGGAGAAGCTTTCCACTGCTGTCGAAGCGCGGGCCGTGGAAGACGATGTCATACCATTGCCATTGCCCCGGCGGGCGCGAAACGTTGACGAGCGGAGGATATTGCCCGTAGATCGCCGAAGCTTGGCCATCGGCGTAAGTTTTGTTCTCGTAGGAATCGAGAACTTGGACTTCATAGAGGCCCATCAAGAAAACGCCGCTGTTTCCTCGCTCCTGACTCTCGCCGTGCGGAGGCGTAGGCTCGCGAAACTCGACGTGCAATTGGCAATCGCCGAACGCTTCCTTTGTCCGCATTTCTCCCGTCTTCGCAACAACCTCGACATATCCGTTCTCGACCTTCCATTTGGCGGGGCTGCCGTCGTCCTGCTGCCACTTCGATAGATCTTTTCCGTCAAAAAGTATCGTGGCGTCCGATGGCGGGCGCCCCGGCTCGGCTTGTGTGCTCGACGTGCCAGGATCGACGACCGTTGGCACCGGGCGGTTCATATCGTGCTGTTTCCATCGCGTATCGACTTGTCCCAGCAAAATGCCCGGACACGCCGCCAGCACGACAGCCCCTAATAACGAGAGATGACTTGTTTTCATGGTTTTGTCCTCGACTTTGATACGCGAGGATTCTAGCGCTGATTTGTCTCTGGATACAGAGTTGTTGTGGGAAGACGCTTCTGTACCTAGAAACGGCTATTTGAGCGATGCCAGAGCCGAAGGAGTGATCCGAAGAGCGCACCGAGACCGAGTGATACGACGAAAAAATAGGCCGACTGTGGCATGCCGACGAGCGCAATCAGAATAAAGCCAAAGACAATAAACAAGCCGATGGAATGCCCCGTCCGCTGACCAGCGCCAACTGGACCGAACGGCACTACGTTTGGGTATGAGCGCGAGGAGCCCGGCGTTCGCTCATCCCGCAAGGAACCGAGACTTGGATAAGAAAATCTGTCCATTCCGGACAGTATACGCCTCGGGTCAGTTCAGGTTAATAGTCCGACTCTCGCACAGCGACAAGCTGTCCTGTGTGATTTGACTCGCTCAAGCGGCGGAGCCGCGGATGCGCATGCCGTAGAACGAGCGGTAGACGAAGAAGAAGGAGACGACGAAGAAAGCCGCTGCAAGGATGTGGGTCAAGCCGTTGCCCTGGCTGGCGCTGAGTTGCACGGCGAGCTCAACGGCGAGAAGGCCGAAAAGCGTCGTGAATTTGATGACCGGGTTGAGAGCGACGGAGGAGGTGTCCTTGAAGGGATCGCCGACCGTGTCGCCAATGACAGTAGCGTCGTGGAGCAGCGTTCCTTTTTGCTTCAGTTCGACCTCAACGATCTTCTTGGCGTTGTCCCACGCGCCGCCGGCGTTGGCCATGAAGATGGCTTGATACAAGCCGAAGATGGCGATGGAGAAAAGATAGCCGATAAAAAAGAAGGGCTCGACGAAAGCGAAGGCCAGCGTGGCGAAGAAGACGGCGATGAAAATATTGAGCATGCCCTTCTGCGCATATTGCGTGCAGATTTCAACGACTTTCTTGCTGTCGGCGACGCTGGCCGCCGCTGCTCCTTCGAGATGAATGTTAGCTTTGATGAATTCGACGGCGCGGTAAGCGCCGGTTGTTACCGCTTGCGTGCTGGCGCCGGTGAACCAATAAATCATCGCGCCGCCGGTGACGAGCCCGAGAACGAATGGCGCGTGCAGGAGCGAAAGATTGTTGACATTTTCCGTGAGGCCGTGTGTGAGCGCCATGATGATGGAGAAGATCATCGTGGTGGCGCCGACAACTGCCGTGCCGATGAGCACGGGTTTGGCCGTGGCTTTGAACGTATTGCCCGCACCGTCGTTGGCTTCGAGCATCTCCTTGGCGCGCTCGAAATTTACATCGATGTTGTAGTCCTTCTTGAGCTCTTGCTTGATGCCGGGAATTTGTTCGATAAGCGAGAGTTCGTAGACGGATTGCGCGTTGTCCGTGACCGGACCGTAAGAATCGACGGCGATCGTCACCGGGCCCATGCCGAGGAAACCAAAAGCTACCAGTCCGAAGGCAAAGACGGCCGGCGCGAGCATCAGAATCCCAAGATTGAGAGTGCTGATGAGGTAGCCGATGGACATGAGGAGAACCATTGCCAAACCGATGTAGTAGGCGGAGAAATTTCCGGCGACGAACCCGGAAAGGATGCCAAGCGATGCGCCGCCTTCTTCCGCCGAAGACACGACTTCCCGTACATGGCGGGACTCCGTGGACGTAAATACTTTCACCAGCTCCGGAATGATGGCTCCGGCCAACGTGCCGCAGGAGATGATCGATGCCAGCTTCCACCACTGGGAGGCGTCCCCACCAAGAGTAGGAATGATCTTATAAGAAATCACATACGTCAGCGAGATGGACACGAGGGAAGTGATCCAGACAAGAGAAGTGAGAGGCGCTTCATAATTCATCTTGTCCACGTTTCCATATTTTGTTTTGGCGATGAAGCCGTTGATGAAATAAGCCCCGGCGCTAGCGACGAGCATCATAATGCGCATCACGAAAATCCAGACGAGCAATTGCACTTGCACGGTGCTGGCTGCCGCCGCAGCTTTCGCCAGTACGTCCGCGGTGGCGGTCTGCATCGTTACGCCAACTGGAAGAAAGTGTGATGGGGAGATCGCCAGCAAGATAAACGTGATGAGCGCAACGCCAGTCACACCATAGGTTTCAAAGCCGTCCGCGCTGGGCCCAACCGAATCGCCTGCATTATCCCCGGTGCAATCGGCGATAACGCCGGGGTTGCGCGCGTCGTCCTCCTTGATCTTGAAGACGATTTTCATCAGGTCGGAACCGATATCGGCGATTTTCGTGAAGATGCCGCCGGCGATGCGCAACACAGCGGCGCCAAGCGATTCGCCGATGGCGAAACCGATGAAGCACGGCCCCGCGTAGTCGCCGGGTATAAACAAAAGAATAAATAACATCATCAGTAATTCGACGCTGATGAGCATCATGCCAATGCTCATGCCGGCTTCGAGCGGCGTGTGATAGATGGGATAAGGCTTGCCACGGAGGGCGGCAAAAGCGGTGCGCGAGTTGGCGAAAGTGTTCACGCGAATACCGAACCAAGCCACGCCGTAGCTGCCGGCCATGCCGATGACGCTGAAGACGAGAATGATCGGCAAAGTCACCGCGGTCGGGTGCACGGGAGCGAGGACGCCGAAGTAGAGAACAATGACTACGGCAATGAAGAGCCACAGGAAGATGAGGAATTTGCCCTGGGTGAAAAGGTAAGTCTTGCAGGTCTCGTAGATAAGTTCGGAAATGTCGCGCATGGACTTGTGAACGGGCATGCCTTTGAGGCGGCTGTAAATGGCCAACCCGAAAATGAGGCCAAAGACGCAAAAGACGATGCCGAACAGAAGCAGCTTGTGTCCATCGATCCCGTGAAAGGGGACTTGCGAAAGATCGGGCACCTTCAGGCCAGCTTCACCGCCGGCTTCTTGAGCCGGTGTCGCGGCGGCCGTCAGAAGGGTGAACAGAGCGGCGGCAGCACTCCATTTGGAAAATCTAAATCCCAAAGACCAGGCACTGGATAGCCAGGTTCGCATCAAAAATCCTCCATAGAGAAATATCGGATTCAGGGTCAACCGCCGCCCCGCACACTCGTTTCCGGCACACCATTTCGACCGAACGCTTCGTTTTTAGCGCCGCGGGAGTACTTTGCCGGATTTCAAAAGGCTCCCACCTCAAAGACAGGACAGGACTTCACTTTTGTGCTACCCAGGCCGGACCCGGGTCGCCAGCACGCGCACCCAACCTATCCGCCACCGGAACAGCGCGGGGCAGCCCCTGTTGGGCCCGAGTACGGGCAAACACAAAACGTTGATTTATAACATTTAGCGGAGTGGCGGGTCAAACTGCCTGGAGCTCTCGTGGCCGGGACCAAATGGACGTCCGAGAAATGCCCGGAGCGGGCAAGGTCCGGAGGTTAACAGGACGGTACGCCGCCGAAGATGGGGGCGTCAAACATTTGCAAAGCGATGGTAACATGCCTGGATTGCAAGAGAAGGAATCATCCCGGTTTAGACGGGGGGCCATGAGCGTAGATTTTTCCCAGGCAGCGGCATCTCGAATGGCTGCCAAAGCTGCGGCGCGCTACAATGGAGAGCGCGTTGAAGACGATTCGGTCCACCCCATGCCGCCCGCGCTACTGATCGTACGAGCGCAGAGCCGCCACGATCAGGTTGCGGGTCACGCGTGAGAAATCATTTTTTCATTACCGGCACGGATGCGGGCGTCGGAAAGACGACGCTCTCGGCGTTGCTGTGTGCGGCGCTGGACGCGGTCTACTGGAAGCCGATTCAGACGGGGACGCTGGAAGGCTCGGACCGCGTGACCGTGATGCGGCTTGCTGGCATCGGGACGGACCGCACGCTGGACGAAGTCTACAAGTTTGTACCGCCAGTTTCGCCGGACCTGGCCGCGCGGTGGGCGGGGGTGGAAATTGATCTGGGGCGGATCAATCCGCCAACGAGTTTGCTGAATGACTGGCTGATCATCGAGGGATTGGGCGGGGTGCTCGTCCCCATCAATCAGAAGCAGTTCATGCTGGACATGATGGTCAAGTTTAAGCTGCCGGTGATACTTGCGTCTCGCAGCGGCGCCGGAACCATCAATCACACGCTGCTGACGCTGGCGGCTCTGCACGCCGCGGAATTGCCGGTGCACGGCGTGGTTTTGATCGGCGACCAGAACCGCGAGAATCGCGAAACCATCGAGCGGTTTGGACACGTAAGAGTGATCGGTGAGATACCGCGTCTTCCGAATCTTCACCGGACCGCGTTGATGCAGGTGTTCATGAACCACTTTGACCGGGCAGCGTTTTCGCAATAACCGCGCGCGATGGCCGCGCCTTTGCGCTACTGAACCTGGCCAAATTCGAGGCTCGCGCGAGAGAGTGAAAAAGAGCGGCAGCAGAGCTGCCGCACTCCAAACCCGGGTGGGGATTGTCCTTAAACGTGAATGGCTGGAAGCAGAAAATTGTCAGCTTTGCGGGCGGGCTCGGCGCCCCTGGGCTTTTCCTGATTTCCTTCCTGGATTCCTCGGTGCTCTCGTTTCCCATCATCAATGATTTGTTGTTGATTGAACTTTCCATACAGCATCCCGCGAGGATGCCGCTCTACGCTTTGATGGCCGCGTCAGGTTCCGTGCTGGGCTGCATCTCGCTTTACTTCCTGGCGCGCATGGGCGGGGAAGCTTATTTTCACCGGAAAGCCGGGGCGCGCGCTCTTGCGATTCGCCATTGGGTGGAACGCAATGGATTCGGCGGGATTTTGGTTGCCGCACTTTTGCCGCCGCCGACGCCATTCAAGGTATTCGTATTTGCCGCCGGCGTATTTGAAGCGCCGCTGTTAGGATTCGCGTCGGCGATCACGCTGGCGCGGCTATTTCGCTATTTTGGAGTGGGCTACCTCGCGGTTCGCTATGGCGCCAATGCGATGCCTTATCTTGCCGCGCACAAGTTGCAGGTGACAGTTCTCGTGATCGGGCTTGTCGCTGTGAGCTACGGGCTTTCGCGCTGGATCCTGCGGCATAGACCGCATCATGACGCGGAAAAATGAAGCGAGAGAAAGGTCACTTGCGCAGATCCTTAGCCCAAACTAATTCCTGAGAAGAAACCTTGCCGTTCGAATCGAGCTCGATGTATGCGGCAATTTCATGGTTAGTCTCGCCCGCCGCGGCATAGCGCAAATCACGCAAAATGACGATGTAGCCAGCCTGGGTTTTTTCCACGCTGGCCTTGGGGATCCGTGCAGTTGCGAGAAATCGCCGGGCGGCGAATGTGTTCCGGGCGGCTTCGAGCGCGGGAGAGGATTCGGGTTTGAAGAGACGCAGGCTGGAGTCGGGATCGAAATCGCCGGCGGAATCGGCATGGACGTCGAGTTCGTTCAGCGCGGTTTCGGTTTCTGCCACGCCATGCCAGGTGAATAGCGAGAGAGATTCGGGAAAAGCCCAGGCGCGGCGCGGAGTCTCGCCATGGAATGTCCGCGATGCCATCATGGCCAGCACATTCGAGTGCAGGGTTGCGCGTGCGCCGACATAAACGAGGACCAGAGCGAGGCCGATGATGGCGCCGGTCCGGCCGCGCGGCTTTTTTGTTTTGGCGCCGATTTCAGAACCGACGAGATGAAGCAGTTCGGGAAGAGCGGTCGCGGCGATGAGGATGGTGAGAATCCATGGATCGATGCCGGGGAGCCAGCCGGCTGCAAATCGTTTAGGGCTAAACGGCGAGAAAAGCGCCACCCCATCGGATTGGCAGGCGTCCATAGCGATGTGTAGCAAAGCCGCAAGAAAGGCCACGAGGAACAATGGCGCGAGGAGGTTTCGCAATGCTCGATTGCGCACTGGCCGTGGATCATCAGGAATCGCTTCATCCTTCCGCAGCTTCACGTCGATGCCAAGCCCTCCCCAGAGGACGCCTGCCAGGAGAATTGCAGGAAAGACTCCGGAAATGATGACGGCCAAAAGGAGCGAGTGGGTAAAGGCGCCGTGCCAGGATAGAAAGGCGGATGGTCCAAAATAATTGCTGAACCAATCGATGTCCTCAATCGTTCCGGCGACAACAGCGCCAACCATCGCAAGCTTGCCTGCGCGAGGGAAAAATCCCCGCGCGAGGGCGAGAGAGGCGAGTCCATGAGTGACGATATCCACGGTTAGGTCTTCGCGGCTGGTTTGGATGCCAAAGGGACGGCGCTGCGCGGCACGAGCAGCTTGAGAGCGCGCGGTATAATTTTGAACTCCACAGGGAGACGCGCGAGCGGTTCGCCATCCACGTGCGCGTAAATCGGCTGTTCACCGAGAGGTTCGCATACGATGCTGTCCGCTTTCCAAAAGTGGACGCCTTTTGTGCCACGGAGTCTCCCCAGCCACAGTGAGGGCAGGTAACTCAGGTAACGGAAGGCGCTGCGCGTGGTCAGGGTCATCAACTCAAACTGATCTTCGTAGAGATCCGCACCGGTGGTGATCTTGAATGGCCCGCCGTAGTGTTTGGTGCGGCCCACGACAACGATCGAGGAATCGATTTGCTGGCCCGCGGCAGTGACGCGAAAGTGATGGAATTTGTAGCGCAGGGCCTCGCGCGCGCCCTGCCACCAGTACGCCAGAATTCCCACACGGGCCTTGAACTCGAGATCGATGGAATACACGATCATTCCATCGGGGCCCGCGCCGGCGACACTGAGGAAATATTTTTTCTTGGCCGGTTCGTTGAGGGGAGTCGCAAGACCCAGAGGAATCTCCCGCACCTCTCCGCGAACGAGCTTTTCCGCGGCGCTGGGAATGTCCCAGGGCAAGTTTAATTCCTTGGCGAGCACATTGGCCGTTCCGCCGGGAAGAAGAGCCAGTGGGACGCGATGACCATTTGTTTGGCCTGCGAGGCCGTTGACGACTTCGTTTAGAGTGCCGTCGCCTCCGCAGGCGATGACGAGATGGCGGCGTTCGTCATTGGCGCGCTGCGCGATTTCCGTGGCCTCGCCGGCTTTGGTGGTTTCGGCGAGGTCCGTATGGATGCCGCCGGCGGCAAAAATACGGCGAGCTTCGTCGAGCATGGCGCGGCGGCCCGGGCCGCCGTTGCCGGCGTTGGGGTTGTGAATCAGGAGCGCGTTGTTGATTCCGGTGGTCATCCTCGGTGCGGGCCAGAGTTAGTGAGCGCCTCCAGATAGAGAGACGGGCGAGGCGCTCAGAAAAGCGGCAGCAGAGCTGCCGCACTCCACAGGCCATGCTCCTTGTTCGCTTCTTGCCGTTCGTTTCTTGCCTTACTCATTCTATATAATGTCAGGCGAAAGTGAGCTATCCCTTCCGCTGAGGGTCTCATGGCCAAAGGCGCGCCTGCATCCATCCAGAAAGAGATCGAAGGGCTTCGCGAGAAGCTTCGGCACCACGAGTATCGCTATTACGTGCTCGACGATCCGGAAATATCGGACGCGGCTTACGACCAGCTGATGCAGCGGCT
>Ga0209166_10004082_pt1 | contig 10329 bp, 6 predicted proteins | sample Coa_R1_3_FD_187151 | JGI IMG/M metagenome (GOLD analysis project Ga0209166, IMG submission 187151) | Surface soil microbial communities from Centralia Pennsylvania, which are recovering from an underground coalmine fire - Coalmine... | ecosystem: Environmental > Terrestrial > Soil > Unclassified... | reverse complement strand
GGACAGCTCGCTCGCGAAAAGGATAACAATTTGTTTGCCTGCCCGTGACATTCCTGGGACAACTCACGCTTCCGGCTCTTCTATGCTCTGTGGGCGGAGGGCGGCCGTGACTCTAGCGCTTTCTCACAATGTTAGAGCTCACGGGCGTCTCCGGCTCTTGCAAGCCAGGCACGCACGAACACGGAGGATCGCGATGCGAAGAATATCGGCATTTTTCTTGGGTTGTTTAAGCGCAATTTTGCTTACAGGTTGTGGTGGTTCAATGAGCGCGCCAGTGATGGGCCCTGGCCCGAGTCCCCAATCCGCACTGGTAAGTGTTTCCCTTACGGATGCTCCTCCCGCCGGCGTTACCGTCCTCACGTTTGAAGTCACGGTGACAGGTGCAACTCTGAATCCCGGCAATGCAGACCTCCTTGCTGGAAAAGGCCCCGTTCGAATTGAGGTCAAGAGGCTGGAGACCGAGAATGCGTTTCTTAGCACAGCAAACATCCCATCTGGAAACTACACAAGCCTCAACCTCACTTTTTCTAATCCAGAGCTGACGTTTCGAAACGACACCGGTACCACGCTGGCCGGATGTGCTGCCGGGAGCGTTTGCGAGATTAAACCATCAGGAGCACTTACAGCCACAGTGAATGGTCAATTCAATTCCATGAGTGGGACGCAAACGGGCGTGCTGGTTGATTTAAATCTCGCCAATCTCATCACACCAGCGCTTGGCGTGGACTTCAGCACCGCCACCGCGGTTACGGCGACTCAACAAACAAAAGATGGCGAAGGGGAGCTAGAGGAGCTCGATGATCTAAACGGTTTCGTGGCTAATCCCTCGTCCAGTCAATTCACATTGCAAACTACCGACATGGGGAACATTACGGTCGCCATCGATTCAAATACGCAGTTCGATGGATTCGATGCCTGCGCCGCGGCGAACGCAACCTGCATTCAGGGTGGTCAGTCCGTCGAGGTCAATCTCACGCTGCTTGCTAGTGGAACCTTTCTGGCCAGGAAGATCGAACTAGAAGACGACGCACAACAAGCGGCCGATGACGAACTCGAGGGCATTATCTCGAAAATCGACAGCCCTTCCCAGTTTGAAATGGTCGTCAACGACGAACTTCGAACCGTCGCGAACGTTTCCGTCGGCGATCCTGTCACAGTGATACTCACCACGACGGGCGGCGGCGCCTCGTTTCGGGTGGACACGAACGGCCTCACGGTCCCGTCTACCCTGCAGCAAGGATTCGAAGCAGCCACCGACACCTCGCAATTGCTGCCAGGTCAAACCGTGCAGGTACGAAAGGTTGCTATGACGGGTGGACCAGCGCCCGCGGCGATTATCATCACCACCGATCGCGTCCGGCTCCGCGACACGCGTTTCACCGCAACTGTGTCTGGTGCACCGTCCGGGAGCAATTTCAATGTTGGAGGCTTGCCTGGCTTGTTCACTGCAGCGGGTATCAGCCAGATCCAGGTCCAGACCTCCTCACAGACGAACTTTGAAAACGTCAGCGGAGTTAGCGGTCTCGCCGGCGGCTCGACTGTCTCACTTCGTGGGTTGCTTTTCATTAGCACCCCGAACCCAGTGCTGATCGCGGACAAAGTTCGCAAGCGCTGAGGAATCTGGATTGGGGGGTGCGGGCCCCGAGGCCTCTCCACTGTGGGGCGGCCTCGAGACCCGCTCATCATTATGGCTGACGTTCTAATCTCCGGCGGCGGCGTTGCGGGTTCCACGCTTGCGATTCTGCTCGGACGGCGCGGCCTGCGTGTGGAACTCTTCGAGCGCTGCCACTTTCCCAAAGAAAAACCGTGCGGGGAAGGATTGATGCCTGCGGGTGTGGCCGTCCTGAATCGCCTCGGAGTGGGGGAGGCGGCGGGCGGAGCCCCGTTTTATGGCGTGCGTTACCACTTCGGAAAGCATGTCACCGAAGGAAAATTTCCGAAGACAAATGGTCTTCCCGTCTCTGGCCGTGGCCAACGACGCAAGCATCTAGATGAGCTGCTGTTCCGCACAGCGGCTGACGCGCCCGGAGTCAGCGCTCACACGGGAACGCATGTGGATGGACCGCTGCGTGAAAATGGCCGAGTAGTAGGAATGTTTGTGGACGGGCAGCCACGGCGCGCCGCGCTGGTTGTGGCTGCCGATGGAGTGCATTCGCTGCTTCGTCATAAGATGGGCCTAAACGTTCCGGTTTACCGGAAGCGATTCGGGATTTGCGCGCATTTCCGGCTGGCGAAGGGACATGCCCAGGCGCCTTTTGTCGATGTGTTCCTCGGACCTGGTCACGAGCTATATGTAACCCCGTTGCCCGGGGGTGAGGTGCTCGTCGCCGTGCTGGCAGATGCGCAGCAACTCGCTGAATCCGTCGAGCGCTCCTTCCGCCGTTGGCTACTTGCGGAACCAGAACTTGCCAAACGTCTGGAAGGGGCCGAACAGACGACTCCACTGCTCGCAACTTCGCCGCTGGCTGCCCAGGCCCGCAGTGGCGTGACCCCTGGGTTTGTGCTGCTTGGCGACGCCGCGGGGTTCCTCGATCCCATTACCGGCGGCGGCATGACTCAAGCACTGATGACTGCTGAATTGCTGGACCGCTACATTCCCGACTCCGTAAGTCAGGATGATTCCTGGCTCTGGAAGTTTGAGCGCGCACGCCGGGCGCTTCTCTTTGACTATCGCATCCTGACGCGGATGGTCTTGTGGCTGGCCGACCACCCTCGTTTGGGTCAACGACTCTTCTGGATGATGGATGCCCTGCCGTCCTGTTTCTCTCACCTGATAGGCGTATCGGGAGGTGTCCGCCGCCTCGTGGCATTTCCCCGGAGCCGCCCTTTGGATTTCAATGCAGTGGCGGGAATCAAACCGGTCCTTGCCCCCCGCTCTCCAGAGAGCGACCCCCTTTCCACAAACTGAATTTCTCGCTGGTCTTGCTCTGCACTTTACCGGAGTTGGCAAGCCCGTTTTGAAAACCATATATGGCCATGTTAGCCCCTCTTTCGCAGATGGGGGCGGCTGGGCCAGCGGCGATTTTTTGGCGGGACTTTTGTGGCGACGTAAAGTTTTTTGTCGCGGCCGGCGTTGGAGGTACTTTGTACGTAGGAAGTGGTGAGTGACGAGTGACGAGTGGCGAGATGGACAGAGCGAAATTCGAAAATGGAAAAGCGAAACTAGAGGACGAGGGGTGTACACCCCCATGTGTGACGGAAAGTGTGCGCAATTGCATGACAGGATTGGAGTTGCGGGCGATGCTGTGTGTCGGATGCGTGCTCGGTGTGGAAAAGTGACTGGGATGGAGTTGGGAGATCCCGCCCCTTTGATTTTTGCAAAGAATTGATTCGATGAAGGTTAACTGGTTGGGGGCGGCGAAAGATGTGATTCTAAAGAACATAGTGGTTAGGGGCGAGTGACGGGTGGCTAGGGACGAGAGAAAAGCAGATCTCTCCTTTGGCTTCGGATGACGATGGAGTGGAAGAGAGGCCCGCGCAGAGACGCTGAGCGCACAGCGGGAAGAAGAATCGGGCGGAGGGGAGGGTGATGGAGTGGTCGTCGAGCGAAACCCATCGGATTTACTCAGGGCAAGCATGGGGTATGGTAGCAGGGATAGTTACCAGTTGTCAATAGTTTTGTCGTTTACTGAGTAGGTCATTCGAACGGGGCGGCGCGGATTCGAATGGGAGTGGCGGAAGTCGAGGGGATTGAGGGAGTTGGCGGGATTGAGACGGTTTGGTGAGACTGTGGAAATGTGTGGAAAAGTGTGAAAAGAAAGTGGGTAGTGAGTAGTGGGTAGTGAGTAGGGGTTTCATGGCGAGACTCGCGGCACTCGCCGCGCGTCGGCGGAAGCGAAAGGATAGAAAAAGAGAAAACGAAAGACCCACCCTCGCAAAAACCAAACCCGCAAGGATGGGGCACCCTACGGAGAAAGACAAAGTCAAAATCTTTCTGGCGACGATATGGATGTCCTAACCGCCAAGAGTTAAGGCGCTGCCACCCGCCATGAATATGTAAATACTTAAAGTAGAAATGCTCTAGCAGGCTGCTGAAAAAGTCGATTCCGAGGAAGTTATGGCGAACAATTTGTGGAACCAGTGCTGAATCTATTGCCTTTATCTTCCATGCACAGCCAGGATTGGCTGTGCCACAAGGCTTTTTCAGCAGCCTGCTAGAGGTTCTGGAAACGCCGTCGCCGCCTTCTGCCGCCTCGCGATTATCCTGACAGCTTGCTTATCAATGGATTGATCTAATTGGGACGTGGGGAGCGAACCCACAACCCGCACTTCGGTTGAAACAACCCTGTCACGACAATACAACTTCTACAGATTTCGCGTGTTTCCTCCAAAAGGGATTACTTCCGCAGGCAGGGCGAAGCGGAAGGCCCATTCGTCCACCCGCTAGCGCGAAGCCAGAAAAAGAGGAGCCTGAGGCTGCTGTTTTTTTACCCGCCAACCGCTCCTCCTTCATGCGCAGTGATGTCGAAGAGACAAATGCAAAGGTTCGCATCCCACCGCATCGTAAGAGTCCCGCCGACACCTTGGTATTTTCCAGTGCCGCTCGTAATGGCGCCTGCCGAGAACCCGATGATGGGAGCGAATCCGTTCTCGTCCTTGAATGGCGCTTGCCCTTGATAGGCAGTGGCCGTACCGACGGTAATGGTTCCTCCATCAAGCGCATACAGGTAGCCCTCGTGCCAGGTTCCATTACAGAGGGGATTCGAAGCACAGGTTCCATCGTCGGCGATGGGGCCTTGGTACGTCACCGTGATTTGGCCGACGGGCTTTCCGGTCCCGTCCTTTTCCTGGCAGATAAGATTGTTGACGTTATTGGGGTCGCTGGTACAGGTGCTGAAGTCAAGGATCAGCGTGAAGTATTGATGCGCCGTTCTCTGGGCAGTCGCCGTCGTCGCGATCCCGAGCAACACAAGACACACCGCAAAAAGCAATTTCGTTTTCATCAGAATCGTCCTCCTTGGAACGTGAGCGTTTTCCGCGATCCGAAGTTGCTGGCCGCGAACGCGAGTCAGGCTAAAGGAGGAACGATCTGGCAGTCAACTGGCGCGTTGCTGACGCATTAAACTCTGTATTTCCAGTCATATAGAGGCCGTTCTGGCAAACTCTGACGGACGGTGCTAGACTCGGGGCAGTCCCCTTCGTTTATGCCCGCGCAAGAGACCAGCCCGAAAGTCTTGCAGTTCGGGGTCTTCGAACTCGATCTGTATCGCGGAGAGCTGCGCAAGGAAGGGGTCAAGGTCAAACTGCAGGAGCAGCCGCTCAAGGTCCTCCAACTCCTGCTGGAAAATCCCGGCCGGATCACCACCCGTGAGCAACTGCGCGCATATGTTTGGCCCGCCAACACTTTTGTCGAATTCGATCAGGGTTTATATAGCGCGATGGCCCGTTTGCGAGAGGCACTCGGCGACGCGGCGGATAGTCCGCGGTTCATCCAGACGGTTGCACGACGCGGCTATCGGTTCATTGCTCCAGTCATTTCGCCCTCTGACGAGATCTCAATTGAAGTCGAACCGAAATTAGAAACACACAAGCGGCTTGCCCTCCAGCGATGGATGTTTAGCCTGCTGGCGGGTCTTTTGGGCGGCGCACTCTTGCTGGCCATCGTGTTGGCGTTCGAGAGGGCGGGCGCACGCGAATGGCTGCGCAGCCGAACTACGCCAATCCACTCGATCGCCGTGCTCCCGTTACAAAATCTCTCGAACGATCCGCAACAGGATTACTTCGCAGATGGCATGACGGATGAATTGATCACAGAGCTCGCCCAGGTCGGCCACCTGCGTGTGATATCGCGAACTTCCGCAATGCATTACAAAAATACGAAGAAAACACTTCCTCAGATTGCGCACGAGCTGAACGTGGACGCGGTGTTAGAAGGCTCTGTGCTTCGGGTTGGAGACCGCGTCCGAATCACTGCCCAACTTATTCAGGCGGACAGCGACCGGCATATTTGGGCACAAAGCTATGAGGGCGATCTACGTAACGTTCTGGCGTTACAGGGTGACGTCGCTCGTGGCATTGTCGGGCAGGTGCGCATGAATTTGCGCGCCGGCCCCTCCGCTCCTCAGGTCAATCCCGAATCCTACGAAGCTTACCTGCGCGGACGTCACGACTTCAATAATGCGACCTCCGAAGCCGATCTTCAGAGCAGCATTTCAAACCTCGAGCTGGCCATAGCGAAGGACCCGCAGTCTGCTCTCGGATACTCGGGTCTGGCCGTAGCTTACTCGGCGCTAGCCGACTTTTATCGCCCTCCGCATGAGGTTATGCCCCAGGCAAAACAGGCGGCAACGCATGCTCTGCAACTCGATGAGACCCTTTCCGAAGCCCACGATGCACTAGGCTGGGTGGAATTTGCTTATGAGTGGAATTGGACCGAGGCAGAGCGGCACCTAAAGCGCGCGCTGGAACTGAATCCTGCGAACGCGCTCGCGCATGATCACTATGCCTACTATCTGGCTTCGCTGAAGGGTCGCGATGAAGCTTACTCGGAGAACCAAATCGCGCGAGAGCTTGACCCATTCTCGCTTACGATCCTCGCGGACAGCAGCTTCTATTTCTATATGGGTCACCAGTACGACCGCGCGATCGAACAAGGTCTGCGGGCTTTGGAGCTTGATCCCACCTGCTCAACCTGTCGAACCTATGTCGCACTTGCTGAGGTGCAGAAAGGACAGTTTAAGGAGGCCCTGGGGGAGATCAAGCCGGTAAAGTTCCCGGAGGCGGCACCGATTGATGTCGCCACGACCGTCAGCATATTGGCGCTATCAGGAGAGCCGGGGCGGGCAAAAGCATTACTCAATAGTTTGCTTGTCCAGATGAAGCAACGTTATGTATGCCCCTATGAGATCGCAACTGGTTACACTTCGCTGGGGCAAAAAGATGAGGCGTTTAAGTGGCTGCAAAGGTCTTATGAGGCGCACTCCATCTGTGTGATTTGGTTGAATTCGGAACCGCGTTTCGATCCGCTGCGCTCCGATCCGCGGTTTGCTGCGGTGGTCCGGCAAGTGGGGTTGCCGGAGAGAAATTGATCGAGTTGAGAGGGAACCCGACCGGCATGACAATTCCCTGGTGAGTGGTCGGCAATCCGCAAGCTATCGCTCCCCGCTACTTTGCCGGGTACACGCAGAAGTGGTTCTCGTTCGATACCAGTCAGAAATGTTTACCGCGCTTGTTCCTCGGAATCGACTTCCGCTTCAGCAGAGCCAAAGGCGCCACCCATGAGGCTCTTTTGTTTCTTGTTGCCGCCTTTTGCCGCCGCGGCCAATCGCTAAGTTGTTTGTAGGAAGCAAAATGACTGGAGCGGGCGATGGGAATCGAACCCACGTCCGAAGCTTGGGAAGCTTCCATGCTGCCATTGCACGACGCCCGCTTGTTACACTGAATTGTAATCAAGAATTAGATTTCCGTACGGCAGTTAGAGTGTTACCGCGGCGCGATCTCACCTGACTTCCGCAGCCCTCCCGGCGCTGCGAACAGCGACGAAAAAGAATAGAACTTTCCAATGCAGCAAGCCAAGTTCAGGCCGTGCACCGCAATTTGTAACCGAAGCCTGCAACCGTCTCGATTAGCTCTGACTTTTTCCCTAGTTTTTTCCGCAAGTTCTTGACCACTACATCCACCACGTTGCTTCCCGCGCCCAGCAATCTATACTGACGAAGCGGTTCTTTCATGATGCGGGCATGAGAAATTTGTGATTATAGATCGTCGCCTATCAAGTTCTGTTAAGTGCCGCCAGTTCAGCCCGTTAGGGCCTGCCAGAAGGAGCTTGGGATGCCTCGGTGCTGCACGCGACCGGCAATTCGAAGATGCCCACTCGGGATGGTCAGCTATCAAATCTCGAAGGTGCCACAAGAAACGGAAATGCCCAACGGCGGCGAAGCGGAAGCTATAAATTTATCCTTCATGGGCGATATCATTGGGCCATAGAACTCCGGACTTCTCCGCTCAGGGAGGTCACCTTGGTCAAACCTGCAAAAAAAATGAAGAAGCGGCTGTGCAAAGGGGTTTCGCAACAAGAAGTGACTTGCGAAGCCCCTGCACAGCGGCGATGCACGCAGTGCGGGCTTTGGTTTTGCAGGATTCATTTCACGGACCCCGACTGGCATCCATGCGCTCCAGATCAAGGCGCTGGCTGAGTCTTTTCTCCGCGCCTACGGAGCGGGGAGTTGGCGATTGCACAGCAGGCGGCGCGCGATTTCTTGACGGCGCAGCGAGCCTCCGTTAGCGTCGATAGATGCGGAGTGGCTTGCTACTCCGTGGCGCGCGCTGCGCGCAGAACTTCCAGGGCGGGAGAACCAAGTGGCCAACGCCATCATCACACTGACGACGGATTACGGTACCGACGACCATCTGGTCGGGACGATAAAGGGAGTCATTCTCAAAATCAATCCCGAAGTGACCCTCGTGGACATCACGCATCATGTGATGCCCTTTGATTTGCTCGATGGCGCGCTGGCCATTGGCGCGGCGTATGCCTACTTTCCTCCGAAGACCATTCACGTGGTGATCGTCGATCCAGGCGTGGGAACGGAACGCCGGCCGCTGCTTGTCAGCGGGCAGAATCAATATTTCATCGCGCCGGACAACGGCGTGCTCTCGGTCATTTACGAACGCGAACAAAGCAACGTGGTGGTGCGGCACGCGAATGCGGAGCACTACTTCTTGCAGCCGCTCAGCAAGACCTTCCATGGACGGGACGTGTTTGCACCGGTGGCGGCGTGGCTCTCGAAGGGCTGGCAAACCCCGAGCATGGGAGACGAGATTCAGGATTACAAACGCTTCGCAATTCCCCGCCCCAAACCGGGAGAGGGTGGCCTGAAGGGAGTCGTGCTGCGCATCGATTCCTTTGGAAATCTGGTAACGAATTTCCGCATCGAGGATTTGCCGAGCGAGGCGCAAAACGGCGGCGGCTTGAAATTGCAGGTGGGAACCCACACCGTTGGCCAACTGGTGGACACATTTGCAAGAGGCAAGGCGGGCGAGCCGATTGCGTATATTGGATCGAGCGGCTACCTTGAAATTGCCATCAACAAGGCAAATGCTTCACGGACTTTAAGCGTAGGACGTGGAGCGCCCGTCGTTCTATCCGAAAAGTAGTTCCCTTCCCGGTTTCACACTTGCCAATGGAAATCGTTCGCCAAGAAAACCCGCGAGCAAACCGATGGCAAGACCTTTCAGACCGCACCAAGGACAACGGGAATCGCAACAAAAAGCGAATCGCGCGCGACGACCGGACAGTCGATTTGCGTTACGAGCGAAGGCGGCCCTAGGCCTCGGCTGGGGCCGGTTGCTTCCGCTGATGCCAGTAACCCAAAGCCGCGAACAGAAGGACGGCAGGCACGCCGGTCAGTCCGCAAGCGATGAAGAAAATGCCGTAGGCGTGAATGAGGCCGTGCGTGGCGCTCAGCCTTTCGACCGCAGCGCCGGAAAATCCCTTTAAGATCTTTCCCAGCCAGGCATAGGTTGAACTCAAGAGTGCATACTGCGTAGCCGTGTATCCCAGATTGGTGAGGCTCGACATGTACGCTACAAGCGCAACAGCGGCGAAGCTAAGACTGAAATTGTCACCGGCCATGACGAAGGCGAAGAGACGAATGCTCAAGCCCGCGAACGCGAGAGTCGCAAATGCGGCAGTCGCAGCTGCCTGCAAAATACCCCCGATGATGAGGGCGCGCATGTAGCCAAGCTTAAGCGAGCAGAATCCGCCGGCGGCGATGCCTGCAAACGTAGCGATTAGCCCGATGGAGCCGCGCACCGCGCCGACCGTTTGCTTCGTAAGGCCGAGGTCGTGATAGTAGGGATTCGCCATCGGGCCCATTATGAAGTCCGGTAACCGGTAGAGGCTGATTGCCGCTAACATTACAAGGGCGAGCCAGCCGTGCGTGCGGAAGAAAGCGGTGAAGGGTCCCACAACGGCGTCAAAGAAACGGCGCCAAAGCGGCGCTTCGCGCTTTTGATCCAGCACTACACTCGCGCGCGCCGGTTCCTTCGCAAGCCAGGTCGCGATCATTCCAATGGCCATACACGCACCGTAGATACCGTAGGACATGCGCCAGCCCACGGCCGCGGCCACGATGAGGATAAGCGAATCCGTAGTCAGGAGCGCCAGGCGGTAGCTGAACTGATAGGCAGACGCGAGAAGCCCTTGTTCATCTCCGTCGTCTGCTGATTCAATTCGCCAAGCATCGACGACAATGTCTTGGGTCGATGAGGCAAACGCGACGATGAGCGCACAAGCGCCAAGCCAGCCGAGTCCCACTTTCGTGCCAGTTGCGCCCATGGCGCAAAGCGCAAGACCGACGACGATCTGGGAAAACATCATCCATCCGC
>Ga0209166_10004081_pt1 | contig 10332 bp, 10 predicted proteins | sample Coa_R1_3_FD_187151 | JGI IMG/M metagenome (GOLD analysis project Ga0209166, IMG submission 187151) | Surface soil microbial communities from Centralia Pennsylvania, which are recovering from an underground coalmine fire - Coalmine... | ecosystem: Environmental > Terrestrial > Soil >... | reverse complement strand
GGTCCTCTCTGGTACGACTCGATCATCAGCGCTCGGCCCGCGGCGTGCGCCGCCCGTCTATGTCGTGGATGTTGTGTTCGCTGAGGTCCGGAGCGTGCCGAGCGACGGTACGGTAGTCGGCATCGTCATGGAGGATGGTCAGGCCGTGATGAGTCGCCGTGGCGGCGATCATGAGATCAACGGCCGAAGCGCTACGGTGTTCCCCGGCTTGAGCCATGTGATGCTGGACCGAAGCGATCCAGCGCCCAGCGTTCTTGGGCACTGACACGTCGGGGTACAGGTCCCCGAACATCTCGGTGATCTCGTCGTACTCGGACCTGTCCCTGGCTGTGTATAGGAACTCGGTTCGTTGCGGGTAGCACGAGCCGATGGCCTCAGCGTCCACGGCGTCATACCATGCCTCCTGCAAGCCGGGATCGCTGAGCAGGCGGACTAGCCCCGAAGTGTCAAGCAGGTAGATCACCGGATTTCTTTCTCGGCACGGTGCAGGCGTTCGGCGTCCTCGAGTGCGCCCCAGTGCCGTGCACGCTCGAAATGCCGGGCGATGCGTGCCGCGCGTTCCTGCTTCTCCGCATAAAACTGCAGAGCCAGGTTAACCGCTTCCTTTTTGGTCTTCGCCCCTGAGAGCGCCATGGCGCGCTCGAGTGCGTCATCGTCGATGTCGATCTGCGTCACGCTCATGAGCCGCTCTCTAGCGTATGTTGGTAATGTACAACCAAACATATGTTACCAACATGGAGCCCACTTTCCAGCCTGCGGTGTCCCGGTCTGGCCCGGACCTGTCCACGCGGCCTGGTCCGGCGGCCGCGGCCCGGCTCATCCCGTGCCGAACGTGAACAGTGGCTCGTCGGGCGGTGCGGTAGCCGGGGCGCGGCGAAGCCGGTTCACGCCCACGCCGGTCATGGTCTCGGTGCCGAGGGCGTCGAAGGCGATCTCCTCGAAGCCGCTGGCGGCGAACCAGCCCCTTACCCGCGGTGTCAGGTCGGGCGGCCGACGGTGCCGGGTCCAGATCACCGTCGCGCCCGGGCGGCACAGGGCCGGCGCCGCCTCGACGGTGCGCTGGATGTCGCGGTGGCTGACGTTGCCGAAGATGCCGCACAGCAGCAGTACGCCCGCGGGAAGCGCGTCCGCGAAGTTAGTCACCAGGCTGGCATCGGCCTGGCGGACGTCCACCCGCGCCAGCCCGGCGTCGGCGGCCGAACGGCGGGCCAGGGCGGCGTTGGTCGCGTCGGCCTCGATCAGGACGGCATGCACGTCGTCGCGGCGGGGATGGCCGGGCAGCACCCCGATGACGTCGCGACCCTGCCCGGCGCAGAGGCTCACCACGGAAACAGGTCCCGCTGGAGCTCGGTCGATGGCCCGCGACAGGTGGTAACGGACCCGGCGCAGCCGGGCGCTCAGTGACGACGACGGGTCGTCGTAGTCGCGGTGCCAGACCACCCAGTCCTTCACGGACTCCATCTTGCCCGGTCCGTCACCCCGCGCCGACGAGGCGGCGCCGACGAGGCGGCGCCGGCCGTGCCGCGCTCAGAGCGAGGTCCAGCCGGTGACCACCGGGGCGTAACCGGTACCCGCGCTGAGACGGCAGCGCAGGCTGATCGAACCCAGCGGAACGACGTCGGCGGTGAACCTGCCGAGCGTGTCGGCCTCCACGGAGGTGACCCCCTCGGAATGGCGGATGTCCACCAGCGCCGACTGTCGCGGGATTAGCTGGCCGGCCAGCCGGCGCGCGTGCTCGGTACTGGTTATCTCCAGCTCTATCGACAAGCCGCTGGCCCGGAACGAAAGCCGCCGGCACTCCGGAGAGCCGCCTGCGGCTGGCGCATCGGCGTGCGGAATACGCTCGGCCGGCCTGGCGTCGCGAGGATTCACGAGATAGTCCTTCCCGGGTCATTCCGTCCCGACTGTAGCGGCCCGACTTGCCGTTCATACTCTATACTGCACGACTACTACCGACCATCCAGGAGTAGAGGACCTGACGTGGGGGAGGGCCGCGAGAGGGGCCGAAGCGGCGGCTTCAGCCGGCCGCGGTGAGGTCCGCGAGGGTGGGCGGGTCGTTCCCGCGCCGCTGGACGTTGATGGACGCGACCAGGATCGCGTCGTCCAGCGCGCCGGCCAGCTGGTCCGCCGGGCACTGGGCGAGCCTGGCGGGTGAGTAAAGGTCCCGGCTGATGAACGACGCGATCAGCCCGGCGGTGAAGGAGTCTCCCGCCCCGACGGTATCGACCACGATGACGTCGCGGGCGGGCCGGTGCAGAGCCAGGCCGCCGGACGTGTAGGCGTCGGCACCGCTGTCCGACCGGGTGATGACCACGACGGTCGCGCCCAGCCCGAGCCACCGCTTGGCGACTTCGTCGAGCAAGAGGCCGGGGTACAGCCAGGCGACGTCGTCCGCGCTGGCCTTGGCCAGGTGAGACAGCCGCACGGCGCGCTCGATCGCGACCAGGCCCTGCTCGCGATCGGCGAGGAGCCCGGGCCGGACGTTGGGGTCATAGCTGACGAGCACGTCGCCGCGCTCGCGCAGGACCCGGGCGAGATCGAGGATCCTGGCGTCACCCGGAGGGGTCCACGACGCGATCGATCCGAAGTGCAAGACGGCGCTCGAAGCAGGCGCCCGGGCGGCCTCCCGGGCCGTCCACTGCCAGTCGGCGGTGCCCTCTACGTAGAAGTCGTAGCTGGCCTGGGCCCGGGCGTCCAGCCCGACCACGGCCAGCGTGGTCGGTTCCGCGGCGCGCGGCGCGGCGGCGAGGTCGATGCCCTCGGACTGTGCGTGATCACGCAGCAGCCGACCGAACGCGGTATCGGACAGGCGCGCCATCAAGGACACGCGCTGCCCGAGCCGCGCCAGGCCGACCGCGACGTTGTACGGGCTCCCGCCCGGGACGGCGAAGTAGCTATGCGGCTGCTCGCCGGGGACGAGGTCGATCACGGCCTCGCCGATGACGGTGACCGTGGCGGTGACCGGGAGGTCCGGCCGGCCTCCCAAGCCTCCCATGCCTGCCGAGCCGCCCGGGTGCATTAGTCCCAGATCGCCTTTTCCGTCTCCATGTCGAAGAACTGCATGCCCTCGGTATTGACGGCGAACGTGATCCGCTCGCCCACCTTGACCTTGGTCGTCGGGTCGACCCGGGCCACGCCCTCGCCCGCCTTCGCGGTAGCGTCCTCGTCTGCGGTGGTCGCGCCCTCGGGCTGGACCCGGGGAGCGTCGATGGTGAAGTGAATCACGAGCTCCGAGCCGAGGGCCTCGATGAGGTCCACGTTACCGACCAGAGTCGGCCCGGTGGCGCCGTCGTGCGCGGCGGGCAGGTGCTCGGGCCGCACGCCCAGGACCACCCTCTTGCCGCCGTAGCGAGCCAGCCCGGGGCGCGCCGAGTGAACGTCGCCCGGCACCGGTAGCACCTGGGACCCGAGCTTGACCGACCTGGCGTCGTCGCCCATCGTGGCCTCGTACAGGTTCATGGCCGGCGAGCCGATGAACGCCGCGACGAACACGTTGTCCGGGTGGTCGTACAGGTACTGCGGGTGGTCGACCTGCTGCAGCGTCCCGGTCCGCATCACCGCGACCCGGTCGCCCATCGTCATCGCCTCGATCTGGTCGTGCGTCACGTACATGGTGGCGACCCCGATGCGCCGCTGAATCCGCTGCACCTCGGCCCGCATCTGCACACGCAGCTTGGCGTCCAGGTTGCTCAACGGCTCGTCCATCAGGAACACCGAGGGCTCGCGCACGATCGCCCGGCCCATGGCCACCCGCTGGCGCTGGCCGCCGGACAGCTGGGCGGGCTTGCGGTTCAGCCATTCGGTCAGGCCCAGGATCTCGGCCGCGTTGTTCACCTTGGCCTGGATCTCATCCTTCCCGAGCTTGCGCAGCTTGAGCGCGAAGCCGATGTTCTCGGCGACGGTCATGTGCGGGTACAGCGCGTAGTTCTGGAAGACCATCGCGATGTCGCGTTCCTTCGGACTCTCGTCGTTGGCGACCTTCCCGCCGATGCGCAAGGTACCGCTGGTGATATCTTCCAGCCCGGCGACCATGCGCAGCGCGGTGGTCTTGCCGCAGCCGGAGGGGCCCACCAGCACCATGAACTCGCCTTCGCGCACGTCGAGGCTCAGGTCCTTGACCGCGTGAAAGCCGTTCTCGTAGACCTTGTTCACTTGCTCCAGGTCGACCGTGGCCATCCTGCCTCCTTACCGAGGTTTCTCATTGGGGATTCCGCAACGACGAAGCGTGCGGTCGTAGCTGTGACGGGCGGGCCGGGCTACGCAGGTGCGCGGAGTCGGAGATCCGTGTGGTCCGGCGAGCCAGGAACAACGCCGCCGCGGTGGCGATGGCCAACGCGGCGGCCAGGATTTCGATCACGGTCGCGGGGGACAAGCTGGCGGCGATGCCCGCTCCGATGCCGCTCGTCCGGCCCTGCATGTTGATCAGCCTCGGGGCGATGACCAGGCCCGCCAGGATGCCGCTGGTGACCCCGATCGCGGTGAGGATCGTCGTGTTGACCACGAGCGTCGCCGTCACCTGGCGCGGCGTGAGGCCCAGCGCCTTGAGCACGCCGACCTCATGCAGGTGGTCCCGCAGCCCCACCGCGGCCGCGGTCAGCAGGTTCGCCAGGGCCATGACCGCCAGCACGACGACCGCGACGGCGATCACCACCTTCACCACCCCGAGCCCGTCGGCCGGATTGGCCACCACCTGGACGTCGAGTTCGTCATGTGACGCATGGAGCAGCGTAGCCCGCGCGGCGGCGGGGGACACGCCCGGCTTCAGCACCAGGGCGTACATCAGCTGCGGACCGGCGCCGCCCGCGCCGCGCAGCGCGTCGAGCCCGAAGTCCAGGACGTCCCCGTTGTTGTCGGGCTCTATGGTCCGGCCCACGATATGCAGGATCACCGGGACCCCGTCGATCGTCGGCGAGATCCACGCGCCGACCCCGATGTGCATCTGGGTCAGGAAGCCCTGGCCTGCGACCGCCTCGTTCGCCGCGTTGAACATCTGCCCCTGGACCGCCTGGAAGGGGTAGGGGCGCGAGGAGAACCCCATGGCCCGGGCGATGAAGGTGCCGTTGTCGCCGGGCAGCAGGGTGTCGAACTCGGCGCCCGGGTAGTACGCGAGCACCTGGTCGTCGTGACTGATCAGGTTCAGGGTCTTCGCGGTGTCCAGGCCCCCGCCGGGGCTGACCGTGATGGCCGCCGCGAGCCCGATCCGACCCGGGTGCCTGGTGAACCCGTCGATGGTCGCCCAGCAGGTTAGCGCGATGGTGATCATCGCCAGGGGGATGGCCAGGCCTACGACGGTCACCGCGGCGGGCAGGCGCCGGGTGAGCGAGTCCCTGGCCCCGAGCACGAGCGCGGCAGGCAGGTGGACGAGCAGGCCGAGCCGGGCGATCAGGGACAGGTGGCCGCGGGGCGGGCTCGGCTGGACGGCGGCGACCGGGGAGACGAGGCCCGCCCGCCAGGCCGGGATGATCGTGGCGATCGCGACGGTGAGGACGGTGCCGACGCCGATCAGCGCCGCCCACGAGCCGGACAGCGGAGCCAGGCCCACCGGCGTGCCGTCGGGCGGCCGCACGAACACCGACGAGGTCATGAACCGGGCCGCCACCAGGCCGAGTCCGGCCCCGGCCGCGCCCAGCACGGTCTGCTCGGCGAGCAGCATCCCCACCACCTGGCCGGGCGTGAAGCCGAGCGCCTTCAGCATCGCGATGTCCTGGCGTTGCATGAGCACGCGGCCCGCCGTGACGTTAGCGATGGCGCACGGGGCGGCCACCAGGGCGATGACCCCGAACAGCGCGAGCAGCAGGCCAAGCAGCCGGTCGTTGCTGGCCATCGAGTCCTGCACCTGCTGCCAGGTGGAGTAGCGCAGGACCGCCGAATTCTCGGCGGGGCCGTTGTAGAAGTTCCAGATGGCCTGGACGACCTGGCCGGTGGCGACGGCCGAGGCGTCGTACAGCCGGAGGCCTACGATCTCCTGGGTCTCGCTCTGGTGCGGCTCGACCCGGGCCAGCAGCCCGTGCTGCACCCAGATCAGGCCCGGTGTCCATTGCGGGTAGAAGCCCTGGTCGGCCGTGTCAGCGATACCGATGACCTGCATCGTGACCGAGGTGCCGTCGATGCCGTCGACGCGGATCCTGGCCCCCACGCCCACGTGGACGGCCGCGGCGAACGAGGCCTCGACGACGGCGCCGTCTTGCTCCGAGGACCGCAGCCAGGTGCCCGCGACGATCAGCGGCGTGGACATTGTGGGCGGCGCGGGCGTCATCCCGCGCAGTTCGACGGGCGACTGTACCGGGCCCTGCTCAAGCGTCGCCGACGCCGCCTGATAGGGCTGGCCGGCCTGCCGAACCCCTGGCACGTTGCTCAGCGAGTTCGTGTCGGTCCCGTTCTGGAAGTAGATCAGCGCGTCCGCCCCGTGGGTCCTCGCGAACAGCTGCTGCCAGGGATTGGTGGCCCCCTGCAGCAGCATGGTGGCCAGGACGAGCGCGGCCACCACCCCGGCCACCACGCCGATCGTGAGCAGGGCCTGGCTGCGGCAGGCGCGCAGATCCGCGCGCGCCCACCTCAGCGTCCCTCGCATCGGGCCTCAGCCTCTCAGCTCCAGGACGTCGCGGACCCCGTTCATGCCGCGTGGGATGGGGACGATGGCCGCGTCGTCGGCGATCATCCCGTCGAACAGGTTGATCACCCGGTCAGCCAGGCTCGCCACGCGAGCGTCGTGCGTGACCATCAGGATCGCCTGGCCGCCTGCGTGCACGCGGCGGAGCAGCCTGAGCACGTCCCTGGTATTGGAGCTGTCCAGGTTGCCGGTCGGCTCGTCGGCCAGCAGCAGGCTCGGCTCGTTGGCGAGCGCCCGCGCCAGCGCGACGCGCTGCTGCTCCCCGCCGGACAAGCGGGCCGGGGCGGCACCCGCCTTGTCCGCGATGCCCAGCTCGGCCAGCAGCTCTTCCCTGCGCGTCCTGGCCTGCCGTGGGCTCGCACCCGCGAGCAACGCGGGCAGCTCGACGTTGTCCGCGACGGTCATGTTGGACAGCAGGTTGAAGAACTGGAAGACGAACCCGATGTGCCGGCGGCGCAGGAGCGCCCAGCCGGCCGTCGACAAGCCGTCGACGCGCTGCCCCCGGAGCCAGATCTCGCCGGTCGTGGCCGGCGACAGCCCGCCCAGGACGTGCAGCAGCGTGGACTTCCCCGAGCCGGACGGGCCCATGATCGCCACGAATTCGCCGATGGCGAGTTCGAGATCGACCCCCCGCACAGCCTCCACCTCGACCCCGTCGGCGCGGTACACCTTGACCAGCTTGCGGGCTCCCAGTAGGCACGGGTCAGGGGGGTATGGGGGGGCGGAGAGCCCCCCCATGAGCGGGGGGTTCCGGGGGGTCGTCCCCCCGGGCCGGTGCTGCCTCACACGAGTTCCTCCTGGCATCTTTCCAGCCAGTCGAGGTCCGCCTGCAGGTGCAGCACGGCACCCTCGATCAGCAGCCGGGCCGGGGCGTCCGCGCGGTCAGCATCGGCCTGGAGATCGGTGAGCTTGCGCATGAGGCCCAGGTAGTGCCTGCGCTGGGCGTTCATGAGCGCAATCCGGTCCGCCAGCCCCGCCATGGGGGCGAGGATCAGCTTGATGAAGAACTCGTCGCGGATGCGAGGCCCGTCACTTGGCTCTTCGACCCACGCGCGCAAGGCCTCGCGGCCGGCGGGCGTGAGCTCGTACACGCGCTTGTTGGGCCGGGTGGTCTGCTCCACGTCCTGGCTGCAGACCAGGCCATCCTGCTCGAGGCGTTTCAGCGTGACGTAGATCTGCCCGATGTTCGGAGACGGGTACGCCTGGCCGAAGGTCTGTTCCAGAGCCAGCTTCAGCTCGTAGCCATGGGCCGGCTCTTTGGCGAGAAGCGCCAGCAAGGGCTGCCGCACGATCCCGTCACCTCCATCGGGCCAGGAACCGGCCCGCGCTCAGATTACGCTGTGCATAACAACTATGTAAGGCCCGGCGGACGGGACACGTCCCGCCGGGCTCCGGCCGAGGACTCCTCCCGCCGGGCGCCGGCAAACATGCCCGACTCGTTACGTGATCCGGTTGACATATACATAACACACGTGCATAACATGCATCTACTAATGTATCGGACGTTGGTGGATGGTGACCAGCATGCGACGTGCGATGGTTCGTGTGGTAGCCATCGCCGCTGGCCTCCCACTCCTCCTGACCGCGGGGACCGCGGGGTGCACAGCAGGTGCAGGCTCGCCGGCCGCGTCGGCCCCCTCCACGAACGGCATCGGCCCCATCACCTTCGCCATCGGGCAGGATGGCTCGGGCTGGCTGACGCCCGTGATCGCCCGGTGGAACAAGAAATACCCCACCCAGCAGGTCACCCTGCTCCTGCTGCCCCAGGCCGCCAACGACCAGCTGGCCCAGTTGGTCGCCAACCTGCAGGCCAAGAGCGACGAATACGACGTCATCGACATGGACGTCATCTGGACCGCGGAGTTCGCCTCGAACGGCTGGATCATCCCGCTGCCGCCGGCCCAGTTCCCCGAGCTGAGGCATTTCCTTAAGCCGGCCGTCGACACCGCGATCTACCAGGGCCGCCTGTACGCCGTGCCCGACTACAGCAACGCGGATCTCCTGTACTACCGGAAGGACATCCTGGCCAAGGCGGGCAGGAAGCCCCCGACGACCTGGGCCCAGCTCGCCGAGCTGGCCAGGACCGTGGCGCCGAAGTACGGGCTGTACGGGTACGCCGGCACGTTCGCCCCGTACGAAGGGCTCACCGTCGACTTCGCCGCGGCCGTCCAGTCGGCCGGAGGGTCGATCCTCTCCGCCGACGGCTCCAAGGTCACCGTGAACTCACCGGCCGCGCTCAAAGGGCTCGAGTTCCTGGTGACCGGGGTCCAGCAGGGCTGGATCCCGAAGGCCGCCCTCTCCTACGAGGAGGAGTCGGCCCAGGCCGCGTTCGAGGCGGGCAAGTTCCTGTTCCTCGACAACTGGCCCGACGTCTACGCCGCCTTGTCCGTACCGGGCCCGGGCAACAACGTGTTCGGGAAGTTCGGCGTCGAGGAACTGCCGGGTCCGGCTGGCACGGGTTCCAGCGCGCTCGGCGGCGCCAACCTCGCGATCAGCGCCTACTCCCAGCACCAGCGGACGGCGCTGAACTTCATCAAGTACATGACCGACCTCGCCAACGAGAAGGAGATGTTCGAGCAGGGATCGTTCCCCCCGGTCTGGACCCAGCTGTACACGGACCAGAGCCTGGTCCGCACCTACGGCTACCTGCCCGTGCTGGAGCAAGCCATCAACTCGGCCCAGCCCCGCCCGGCGATCACCAACTACGACCAGGCCAGCCTGGCCATCTCCAGCGAGGTGTACCAGGCCCTGACCCAGCAGAAGCAACCACAAGAGGCCCTTGCGGACATGGCTGGGCAGCTGACCCAGATCATCGGCGGCGCCTGAACCGACCCGGGCTGGCCGTACGGGGGTCGGCCAGCCCTCCGGATGACCGGCTCGGCCGCTCATGATTACCGAGAGTACCTATTTCGTCACGTATCAGAACTCCCACAAGGTGCCCGAGACCAGGAAGGAGTCCCTCGATGGGATCCACTAAGAGAGTCAGCAAGGGCAGATCCGTGCGCTGGCGGGCCGGGGCCATCGCGGTGGCCGCGAGCCTGGCGGCGCTAACCGCCGCGTGCAGCAGCTCGAGCTCGAGCAGCAGCTCGGTTCCCGCCAACAGCAGTCAGACGATCACCTTCGCCGAGTCCGGGCTCGGCTCCGAGGGTATGCAGACCCAGAAGGCGATCACGGCCTTCGAGGCCGCCAACCCGAACATCAAGGTGAACATCCAGGTCCTGTCGTCGGACTCGACGACGTACCTGTCCCAGCTCGAGCACGACTTCATCGCGGGCTCGTCGACGCCGGACGTGTTCGAGTCCGACGTAACCTACCCGGCGAAGTTCGCCCAGGCCGGCTGGGTGCTAAGCCTGAGCTCGCTCAACCCGAACATGGCCCAGTTCTTCCCGCACGAGGTCGCGGCCGGCACCTACAACGGGACGCCCTACGCGGTCCCGTGGTTCGACAACCCCGAGGGCCTGTTCTACCGGACCGACCTGATCAAGACCCCGCCGACCAGCCCGGCGCAGGTGGTGAGCGACGCGCAGGCGGCGATGAAAGCCGACAAGTCGCTCAAGGAGGGGATCGCGTTCGAGGCGAACAAGTACGAGGGCGCCATCACCGCGTTCCTCACCGTCGACTCGGCGTTCGGCGGCACGCTTGACCCGCAGAACCTGAACACGCCGGGCAACGTCGCGGCGCTGAACTGGCTGCACTCGGCCATCTACCAGACCCACATCGCC
>Ga0209166_10004080_pt1 | contig 10332 bp, 8 predicted proteins | sample Coa_R1_3_FD_187151 | JGI IMG/M metagenome (GOLD analysis project Ga0209166, IMG submission 187151) | Surface soil microbial communities from Centralia Pennsylvania, which are recovering from an underground coalmine fire - Coalmine... | ecosystem: Environmental > Terrestrial > Soil > Unclassified... | reverse complement strand
TGCCGCCGGGCATAACGAACGGCAAGACGGTTGCGTCTGGATGGAGCCTGTTTATCGCGGCCGAGAGCGCGTCGACCATCGGGCCTTCGGTCGGCGACTCGAGGCCCTCGGCCTCAGCGACGACTTCAACGTGGGCCCCTTCGGGCGCGACGTCGCGGATCGCTGCGAGCGCAAGATCCCGACTGCCTGGAAGAAATCGACAGTCGACGAATAACTCGACTGACTCCGGAATCACGTTCAGCTTTTCACCCGCGGAAATAACGGTCGGGACGAATTGAGTGCGACGCCCCTGCCGGAGCGGCGACACGTCGCATTGAAGCGCTCCGAGGCGTGCAGATCCATCCTCATCCTGTCCGAGCAGCGATACGAGTCCGACTTCGAGCTGAGTCGTCGCGCTCAGCACTGATTCGTTCACGCCCAGCTCACCGATCGCCGAGATAAGCTGCGCCGCGTCAAAAAGCGGGTTCCCGCCCGTCGCAAATGCCGCATGACCACTCCGGCCTCGAACCACGATCCGGATCCAGAGCATCCCACGCTCAGCCGTCTGGAGAAAGAACACCTTGTGGCCGTCTGGAAGATTGATGTTGAACCCCCCGATTTCTCCCACCGCCTCTTCAGCACCTTCAAACAAGTCCGGCCGGTTCTCCACGATCCAGCGGCTACCGAGCGGACCGCCCATCTCCTCGTCGGCGAAATAGGCAACGATCAGGTCGCGTCTTGGCCGGTGATGGGCTTGACAGTCGAGCTGCAGTCTCAAGAGCATGGCAGCCGCGACCTTCATGTCGACAGCTCCGCGCCCCCAGAGTTCGCCGTCGATGATTTCCGCACCAAACGGATCGTGCATCCAGTCACTTGCATGAACCGGGACCGTGTCTAGGTGAGCGTGGAGCACTAACGGCGCGAGCGTTGGGTCGGATCCTTGCGTTCGGGAGACGATGGAGATCCGACCTGGCGCCGGTTCCAGGGACTCGGAGCCGATTCCTGCGCGATCGAGTGCGTCAGCCACATACAGCGCGGCCTGCTCTTCGGTCGATCCCGGGTTCGTCGTGTCCATTCGGATCAACGCGCGGCCAATCTCGATGAGCGATAGACTAATCATCAAGGATTCTGATCATTTACTATCACACCATGCACCTTCGCTGTGGGTATGGGTGGGCCCTTGTCTAACAAGACTGCCGTTGCCGGACTTGGCACCGCTCTGACGGAATGCAAGCTCTTCCATGTTCCTGCGAAAGGGAGATCGCACGACGGTAGCGCCCGCCTTATCGATGCCGATCTCATGCAGGCGCGAAACATAGTTCGGCGCTTCTTGACAGCGACGCCGCTCGAGCGTGCGGCCGATCTGTCGACCGAGTTCGGGCGGGACGTCTACCTCAAGCTTGAGAACTGCTCGCCAATTCGCTCTTTCAAGTGTCGTGGGGGCATCGTCGCGGCGGAAGCACTCACGCCGCAAGAGCGGCGAAACGGTGTCGTGGTTGCGTCAACGGGCAACCACGGCCAAGGCGTCGCGTTTGCAGGCCAGCTCTTCGACGTTGATGTTGTCGTCGTGGTTCCTGAACAGGCGGAGGAAACCAAGGTCACTGCTATGGCAGGGCTGGGCGCGAAAGTCGTCATGGCGGGCGCTGGCCTCCTCGAGGCGGAAGACGAAGCGAAGCGACTCGCTCGCGAGACGGGCGCGCTCTACATCGAAGATGGCGACCATGCGCAACTCATGGCCGGCGCTTCGAGTGTTCTGTGGGAGATGCTTGAGGAACAGCCGCACCTGGACACAGTGTTGGTCCCTGTTGGTGGCGGAAACCTTCTCGGCGCAACATTGCTTGCAGCAGCCATGCTTCGACCTAGCCTCCGGGTCATCGGAGTCCAATCGAGCTCGGCTCCCGCCGTTCTGCTGAGTTGGTTAGCAGGGGAGACGATCTCTGCGCCTTGCCACACTTTTGCGGCCGGACTCGCCACTGAACGTCCTGGGCGACTTGCACTTAACGTCGCATCCGCTCTTCTATCCGACATGGCTCTGGTCACAGATGACGACCTCCGCAGCGCGATGGTTCTCGGCTATGAAACTACTGGGTTGCCCATTGAGGCTGCGGCAGCCGCAGGCATCGCGGCACTTGTTCGATACGGGTCGGACATCCCGGGCGAACGGATTGGCATAATCGTCACTGGGGGTCGGGTGAGCTTCCCTGACCTCGCGCACGCGTTTGCCCAGCGTGACCGCCTCTCGAAACGAGCGTTCTAAAGGGCCGAGCACTATCGCGTAAGTACTCGGCCCGGGGTCGCGCCGGTTGTCCTTCCTTCGAACACGACCGGAGTGCCATTAACCAACACATCGCGAACGCCACTCGGATACCTCGCCGCACAGGTCGGCGTGGTTCGGTCGTGCACATTCTCGGGTTCGAAGACCACGACATCTGCCCACGCACCCTCCCGCAGCAACCCGCGATCGCTGAGACCCAATGCCTCTGCTGGAAGAGCAGAGAGACGGCGAATGCTCTCCTCGAGACTGATAACACCCTCCTCTCGGACGTAATACTCGAGTGTGCGGGGCGCATAGCCGTACGTCGAGGCATTCCAGGGATATGGGCAATCCCGATCTTCACCGGCAATGACGATGCCATCACTGCCGAGACTGCAGCAGGGCATCTTCAAGACGGCGCGCAGATCGTTCTCCGTTGCGTAAACATGTCGGATTCCAACCGACATAAACAGATCGCCGGCTTCGAGCAGGGCGTCGCACGCCCATTCCGCTACGGTCTTCTTGTTTTCAGCGGCAAGGTCAGGCAACGATCGTCCGACCGCTTCATAGCTGGTCGGAGTCGACGAGATGTAGACGTTCTCATATCCGTCACCACGGATTAGGAAGTTCTGTTTCGCGTCAAAATACGCTTGTATCTCGCGCCTCACATGGGAATCCCGAAGTCGCATCAGCACATCTCGGGCGACTCCCTGCGTCACAGCGGATGGAAACAGATCCGCAAGATTCCCGGGCCCCCAAGTCTCAGGAAACGTATCCACCCAAACGGGGCGCTTGTCGGCCACCGCTTCTTCGATCGCATCGAATGCGCTTCGCACTTCGCTCTCCGGTGCGTAGGGCCGGGGCGCCACATGCGACAACTGGACACGAGCTCCGGATCTCAGTCCCACTTCCAACGCCTCTCGAGTTGCGGCTCCAAATGACTCCGCTCGGTTCCGCATATGAGTTGCGTACAGACCGTCCCGCGCCGCAACGATTGCCGCGAGCTCGGCAATCTCACCAAGATCTGCGTAGCACCCTGGCTGATACTCGAGGCCAGTTGACATCCCGATCCCGCCTGCCTCGAGACTCTCGTCCAGCAGCGCCTTCATTGCCTTGAGCTCTGAGCCGTCAGGCGGCCTTGCCTCCAAGCCCATTACGGCATTTCGAATCGCGCCATGCGGCACCAGCGTGGCAACGTTGATCGCAACGTTCCTTATATGTGCGAGATACTCTCCAAACGAACGCCACGAAATCTCAAGGCCCCACCTAGGGTTGTAGGCGAACGCGACGCGGCGAACGTCATTCTTCGGCAGAGCTGGCGCTACCCCACCACCGCAGTTGCCGTTGACGATTGTCGTTACACCTTGTCGAACGGCACTTTCGGCCGAGGGAAACGCGAGCACGGTGAAATCAGCGTGGGAGTGAATGTCAATAAATCCTGGCGCGACGATACAACTCGTGGCATCAAGCACACTGGCGTCCTCAAGAGCAATCGATGGTGCAATGGCCTTGATTCGACCGCCTTCGACGAGCACGTCGCCTCCAAAGGCAGGACCGCCGGAGCCGTCTACGACGGTGCCGCCGCGAATGATCGTTCTCTCTGCGCTCATGGCGATGTGTTAGCTGAGTGCATTTGCGACGGATAGAGCGTCAACATTCACACAGCCATGCGAAGGAGGTCGGCCTGTCTTGATGTAGGACAAGATCGCTTGCACCGCTAGACGAGGAATGTCCATTACTACTTCGTCGGAGAACCCGGCCGCGTGAGGCGTGAGCAGAACGTTCTCCATCTGAAGGAGTGGGTTGCCCGGTGACGGCGGCTCGTCCTCAAGCACGTCAAGGCCAGCGCCGCGGATTTCGCCCGCCTGCAACGCGCCGACCAGCGCCTCTTGGTCAACGACGGCACCACGGGATGTGTTGATAAAATACGCGCTCGGCTTCATCGCCCGGAAACACGCCTCATCAATTGATCTCGCCGTGTGGGCGTTCAGCGGTATATGACACGAAATGACGTCGCTGTCACGACACAGTGTCTCTAGCTCGACAAGTTCCACATCCATCGAATGCGCGAGCTCGCGGTCGACGTACGGATCGTAGGCAATGACTCGCATTCCAAAAGCTTGGGCCCGAGTCGCAACTGCTCTAGCTATCCGACCAAAGCCCAGTAGTCCCAGCGTACTTCCTCTTAGCCGCGGCATCGGCTCGAGTAACTTCCGATCCCAAATACCTGTATGCACGCGGTTATTGAGACGGGCGGTCTTTCGAACGCAGGCGAGCAGTAAGGCGAACGCATGGTCGGCGACCTCATCAGTACAGAGGTCAGGCATGTGGCAGACGCAAATGCCGAGACTGGTGGCCGCTTGGACCTCAACCGTGTCTAGCCCGACGCTGCAGCTAACAAGGATGCGACAATTCGGCAGGCGCGAGAAGGCGGCGGCGTTCCAGACCCCGCTCGAAGCGATCACGCCGATTGCTTCTGACGCGTCGCGCTCGGCCAAGTCATCTTGGGATTCAACAAAGGCATAGGCACACCCTCTCGATTCGAGAGCTCTGCGCTCCCACGCAACCGTGTCAGATACACGGTGGGGGTAGGCGCCGACCCTTACGACAAGCGGTGCGCGATGCGACCGAGCCGAGGCCAGTCCATCGCCCCTATCTTTCATGCGTTCAATCCGCCGCGAAGAGCAGCCGCGGCGTCGTTCAACGCGTCCCGACCACGTTGTATCTCCGAGCACAGTCGCATAAAACCATGGATCTGGCCGTCATATCGTCTAATACTTGCCGACACTCCACACTTCCGAAGCTGCTCGGCGTACGCTTCTCCCTCATCACGAAGTGGATCGCACTCTGCTGTCAGTACGATCGCGGGCGCCAGACCGTCGAGATTCTCGGCTCGAAGCGGCGACGCGTCGGGTTGGAATCGATCCCCGTCGCCGATGTACTGGTCCCAAAACCATCTCATCGACTGGCGCGTCAAGTAATACCCTTCGCCGAACCCCCGGTAAGACTCGGTGTTCAGATCTGCGTCACATACAGGATAGATCAGCAATTGCATGGCGAGTTCAATACCTGCGTCACGAGCCCATCGCGCACAAACTGCCGCGATATTTCCGCCCGCGCTGTCTCCCGCAACCGCAATTCGGCTTCTCTTTGTCGGGCCTGCCTGTCCAACTGCCCACTGAATGATCTCCCACGCATCGGTGAGGGCAGCCGGAAACGGGTTCTCAGGCGCAAGTCGATAATCCACGGAGACGAGTCTGCACTGCGAGAGAGAGGCGAGCGCTGCGCACAGACCGTGATGCGTTCTCGTACTCCCGAACACCCAACCGCCTCCATGAAAGTAGATGATGGTTGGGCGCGGATCGCTCCCTGGATGATAGACACGCACAGGTATGTTCCCGCAGCCGCCGGGCAGCTCGGCGTCTGCGAACTCAACCAGCTCCGTAGGGCCGAAGAGTAATGGTGCGGCGTCTTCTCTAAGGCGCCGGCTCTCCTCGATCGGAACCTGATCGACTCGAGGCAACGAGTCGTGACGATCTAGGAAGGCCTCCGCATCGCAATCCAAAGACATGCCGTCACGTCCTTCTGTCGTCGACGCCCAGAATTGTCCCTCAGCCTCCCAGAAAGCGCGTGTGTGCTGCCACACCAACGTCTCTCAACGCGGCGACACCCCTTCCGCGCTCGCCAAAGTCTCAAGATTCAGCAGATGAGTGTCCATGGCCCGTCTGATTCGGTTGGGGTCACGGCTCTTGATTGCTGCAAGTGTATCTCGGTGGGTTTCGAGCACGTGTTCTGGGTCTTCTGTCTCTAGATAGTAATGTTCGAGTATGACCGCTAATTGTTCAAGAATCTGATGTTGATAATATGAAAGAAGGTTGCTCCGGGCCGCTTGGCCGATCGTGTAGTGGAACAAGTGATCGTAGTGTAGACGCAGTGTGTGATCTTCGTAGCAATAGCGCCCGTACTTGTCGATTGCGTCGCCGAGTGCCCGAAAGTCGTTGACGCTCGCACGTTCCCCGGCGAGGAGTGCGATCTCTGTTTCGATTGGCCGTCGAGCTTCGACTAGCTCCAAGAGCGATGTGGTGCGACCACGCTCGGACATCCGCATGACGTGGGGTGGGATATTTTCGGTGAGCACCACGAGTCCGCCTGCCGCTCCACGCCGTGCCTCGATTACACCGCTCCTGCTTAGGATCTTGATTGCTTCTCCGACCACGGGCTTGCTCACCCGGAATGTGCGAGCGAGGTTTTCTACCGTAGGCAGGCGGTCTCCGGGGCTGTAGAAGCCTGCTCGAATCGCAAAGGTGACTTGGTCGATGACTTCCGCATGGGCGCGCGATCCTGATATGGGGTGGAACGGCGCCTCTGAATGGGCAGATGGTTGATCTTCCATCAGGCCCATTGGTATGCATCTCCAGTGAAGTTGATGTAGTTGACTTTCAGCTGAGTGAATGTGTTGATTGCCTCGAGCCCTAGATCTTCGCCTAGACCGGAATGCTTGTGTCCCTCGTAAGGAATGTTCCATTGGAGATGATGCGGACAGTTGGTCCAGACAATGCCTGCTTCAAGCTGTTCAGCAAACAAGAACGCCCGGTTAAGCCCAGTGGTCCATACGGTGGCCGCAAGGCCGTAGGCTACATCATTAGCCAGCGAGATCGCTTGGTCCTCGGTCTTGAAGCGAAGTACGGCGAGGACAGGTCCAAAGATTTCTTCTTGAGCGATCTTCATGTGCGGCTCAACGTCGCCAAAGACCGTCGGCTCGATGAAGTAACCATGCTCGAGCCCTGGCGGCCTCAGACGAGAACCCCCCATCACGAGTGTGGCACCAGCCTCCACTCCCGACTCGATGTACCCCTGAACACGGTCGAGTTGGTCTTGACTGACCAAAGGCCCTAGCTGGGTATCTGCATCCAGAGGGTCTCCGATGCGAAGAGCGTGGGCGCGCCTTCTGAAGCGCTCGAGGAAGTCGTCCGCGACAGCCTCGTCGATGAGCAATCGGGAGCCTGACGTGCAGATCTGACCGGAGTTGAAGAAGGTCGTGAACAAAGATCCCGTCACAGCCTGGTCGAGATCCGCATCCCTGAGCACAATGTTTGGTGACTTGCCGCCGAGCTCAAGGTGGCAGCTCTTGATCCCGTCAGCCGAGGCTCCCAGAATCGCGCGTCCGACTTCAGTCGATCCCGTGAATGTGACCTTTCGCACACGCGGATGTCGCACGAGAGCTGCCCCGGTCGTCGACCCGTCACCGTGAACAACATTCACGACACCCCCTGGAATGCCAGCCTCGTGACACAGTCGAGCGTAAATGGAAGTTGATATGGGCGTTTGCTCTGCCATCTTCAAGACAACTGAGTTTCCGACTGCAAGCGCTGGAGCCGTCTTCCACGCGGCAAGCAAGAAAGGAAAGTTCCATGGCGCGATGGCCGCAACAACGCCGTACGGTTCGCGCCGTGAATAGGTGAAGTATCCCTTCTCATCCGTGTAGACCCTGCCGTGAATATTCTCTGGGAGGGTTGCGAAGTACTCAAGAAGTGAAACTGCGGCCATGACGTCCCCCCGGGCCGCGGTCAGCGGTTTCCCGACATCGAGCGCTTCGATCCGAGCGATGTCGTCCACCCTTTCCTCGATTAGCCGAGCGAGTCGTCGAAGCGTCCGTGCCTTCTCGCTTCCGCGGAGGTCCCGCCAGACGGCAGAGTCGAAGGCAGCCCACGCCGCGTCAACAGCCCCGTCGACGTCCTCCGGACCGCCGAACGCGACTTCAGCTAAGGTTTCCCCGTTCGCGGGGTTTTGCGAGAGGAACGTGCGCTCAGATGCTGATGGCCGCTCAGCGCCAGCGATGAAATGGAGAACTGCCTCATTGCTAATCGTCATCGACGGCGGCCTCGGCTCACATAGTGTACTTTACACCTTATGATCAAGTTCGTTGAGCTTTTCAACTTCCTTCCTGGTGACAGAGAGGACTATCAATCATGGGCCCGGGGGATCAACGAAGGCCTGTTGACTCAACCGGAGCTTCGACGCATCACTGTGTACGAGAACGCGCTGTTCGCGACGCCCCAGCGAGTCGTCGAGTTGGAGTTTGATGATCTGGCAAGTATGGAGCGATACCTGGAGCGGCCAGAAGTCAAGCAGATCTACCTTGAGTGGGGTGGCAAGTGTACAAGCCAGCAGAGCATGGTTCTGCGCTTTGTGTCCTCCCAAAGCGGGGTCACGGATGCGGCGAGAGATATTGCCGAATGAACGTCCCGTAAAGTTCCACTGCGCGGCTGAGATCGGCGGCGGGCAACCATTCATTGGGACGATGCGCGATGCCGAGAGAGCCTGGGCCGAAGGCCGGCAGGGCCGGAATCCCAAGCTCGCTCAAGTACGCCGCATCCGTTCCAGCGCGCAGCACGCCAAGTCGAGGTTCATTGTCAACGACTGTGCGCCAAGACCGGCGAGCTGAATCGAGCAGATGTGAGTCGTTAGCGGTATCCCCGGGCGGGATCCAGGCAACGTGCTCAAGAGAAAGACGTTCGTGACCATCGACGCTAGACAAGGCGCGCCTGAGCTCCTTCAAGACATATTGCTCGCTCATCCCTTCGATGGTTCTCACTTCGACCGTCGCGTAAAGCGCGCGTGGATGCGCGAACGGAGTTGCGCCTCCCCACACCTCCGTGGCGACGTTTACGACCGGTCGACTGCCGTCGACGGGATGCGACCATTCAGCGAACAGCGCGGCTTCGCCCAATGCTGTAAGCGCGCGGCCAAAGGTCGCTGATGCGCGCCTCGCCGCCGGCACCATCTCACCTGAATGGCCAGGTTCGCCACGGGCTTCGAGCCGGCAGACACAGGAGCCAAGTTGAGCGACATACAGCCTTTGCCATGACTCTTCGCCAGAACCAGATGGTTCGAGAACAGCTGCGGCGTCTGCGGCCAGCAAGCCTTGCGACGCAAGCCAACGCATGCCGTGCGATGATCCAGCCTCCTCATCGGCTGTAAAGAGGAGGGCGAGACAGCCAGCGATCTCGCCTTCTTCCGCGACTCGGGCAGCTGCCACAAGGACCGCCGCGATGGCTGCTTTCATGTCCGCAGCGCCGAGTCCGATTAACCGCTGGCCTTCATGTAGGAGACTGAACGGATCTGTGTGCCAAGCTTCGGACTCGCCCACAGGCATCGTGTCCATATGACAAACGAGCATTAGCCGCGGGCTTCCCCCGCCGATTTCGAATAGCAAGTTCGGCCGTGACGATTCACTAGCAAGCGTCGCCGGCCGCGGTAGGCCTAGCTGAGTGGCGGTCGATCTGATGACCTCGGCAACAGCGCGTTCGTCGCCGGGCGGGTTTGGTGACGGTGCCGCGACAAGCCTTCTCAAGACCTCGAGCGCGGTCTCGTCTCCTCGGTTAGCCATCCCGCGAGTCAAGCGTAAATGAGGGGGCGGCAGTCGCGAGGGCCGCGGCCGCCCCCTCATCTTCACGTCAGCTCAGCCACACTTTGTCCATGAGCGGATAGAACTCCGGGTGGAAGTGGTAGTTCTGCACGTTCTTCGCGGTTGCCTGCGCGCCTGGAACGACGTACGGCGTGTACCAGGCGCTTTGGTTTTCAGCCTGCTGCCACAGCTTGCTTAGATCCGCAGCGCGCTTCGTTGGATTCAACTCCGCTCGCTGCGCTTCTGTCAGAGCGTCCAGGCCGGCGCCGCCATTATAGCCACCCCAGTTCAGTGCTCCTTTCGAATTCAACTGAGCATACGTGCGTTGATCTGCTTCAATCCCATAAATGAATCCGCAGATTGACATCTCGAAATCGCGAGTGGTAATGGATCGCTGCACCCATGTTCCGAGATCAATATCTTGGATTGTGACGTTGAAACCGACCTTTTGGGCGGACGCTGCGACGTACTGAGCGAAGCGGCCCCAGGCCGGGAAGTCCGCGGATGAGGTGAGCAGGCGGAGTTGCTTGCTGCCCAAATTGAGCTTCTTTACTATCGCTTGAGCCTGGGCCGGATCGTAGGGAAGCACCTTGACAGTTGGCCTCACGGGCGACCAACTCGATACCAACGTCGAAGCGGCTGATCCGGTGCCAACCGTGGCGATCTTCGCAAGCGCCTCTCGGTCCACTGC
>Ga0209166_10004079_pt1 | contig 10333 bp, 8 predicted proteins | sample Coa_R1_3_FD_187151 | JGI IMG/M metagenome (GOLD analysis project Ga0209166, IMG submission 187151) | Surface soil microbial communities from Centralia Pennsylvania, which are recovering from an underground coalmine fire - Coalmine... | ecosystem: Environmental > Terrestrial > Soil > Unclassified... | reverse complement strand
CGTAACGACGCCGGTGACCGATTCCGTCGAGACGTCCAGTGGCTCGCCCGCACCGACCGCGGCAGCAGTGAACGCGCCGATGTCTGCGGAGGCGGTCGCGGCGACCACTTCCGCAACGCCGGCGCCGAAGTCGGTCGCCTCGAAGCTCGCGGGCTTGACGCACACGTTGACCGTTAACAGGATTGAGAGCCAACTTAAATATTTCTTGCTGCATGAGGCATCAATTGGATGCGACCTTAGGCACAACAAGAGGCTTAATTTCATCCAAATCGGGCTCAGGACTGGGCGGCGCGGGTTGTCGCATCGTAGGAAGTCCTTCGCCGGCCTTCCAACGTGTAATCCAATAACAATCCACCCTTCCGTCGCTCTGCTCACCTCGCGGACACGCAATTTCCAATCCGGCGTATGAATAGGAGGTGTCCATACTCCACACCACCACAAGGTTCAAAGTGATCTGCTGTTGTGAATCGGGGCCTTGCCCGTTTGCAAATCCAAATTGCATCTGATTGCTGCTGTAAAAGCGGCTTCGAGCCTCGCTCGTCGCCTTTGGAACTCCATCGGAGGTAGTCTTCAGGATTCGGATCTCGTAGTTGGGCCCCCGAAGACACAATCCGCAGTTAGGAACCCGGTCGAGTTCGAAACCCAGGGAGTCTTCGTTTTCTGCGGAAATGTCTCTGGAAGCTAAGAAAAGTCTTGTTAGGTACCTGGTGTTTCCAGCATGAACGCCGAGATCCATGGGCCCGTTCAGGAGCCGAAAGAAATCGGTGGCGCGAGGGACAGAATCCCGGATGGCTTGGTCCATGAGATCGAACAGCGGGCCATACTCGGTCAGAACTCGCTCTCTGTGTACTCGTATTGAGGCTTCGTCATTGGGGTCGGGTGGAGGAATTGGATTGACTGTAAACATGGTGGTCATAATATGACCAGCAAAACGACAATCTGTCAATCCCTTTTTTCGACGCTATCGCGCCTACCCAAGGACAATCGTGAAGTGTTAACACAAAAATGACTTGACTTCTGGTTGGCTCGTGGTAAGAGAACGTCCACATCATCTAACTATTGTGCTCCCTTGAAGAAGGAATTGACACGACACGCTTCACTTGCGGCCCCTTCCGACTTTCACTGAGCGTGGTCGGTCGAGAAGAGGTGCACGGGCTCATCAGTAGGAGGATTCGTCGGGTATCTATACTTACGACGGAAAGCAGGAGGTTGCTATGCCACGAGGGCGGATGCTTTGCTTTGTATGCGTGATGTTCGTTTCAGTGACCCTGTTGCTAGGACAATCGGCTTCCGAGACGAAAGTCCAATCCGAGGCGGCGCGAGAAATCAAAAACTCGTTAGGAATGCAGTTCGTGTTGATTCCCCCGGGTGCGTTTGACATGGGAGCTCAGAAGGGCGAGCCAGCCCGTGACGACGAAGATCTTCATTCAGTGCGGCTCACGAAAGCATTTTACCTGAGCAAGTACGAAGTCACGGTTGGGCAATTCCGAGATTTCGTTAATGGCAATTCCAAGACGGTCAACGGCAAGAAGGTTCCATTCATGACAAGTGCTGAGCGCGGAGGGCAGAGTTTCGAGGGCGGTAAGCCGGGCGGATTTCGTTTGACTAACTCTGACATCGATGTCTGGGATTCTGCGGCCAGTTGGCGGCATGCGGGCTGGCAACAACAAGACAACTTCCCAGCCGCTTTCATCAGCTGGGAAGACGCCAATGCCTTCGTTCTTTGGCTGAGCAAAAAAGAGGGAAAGCGATATCGGTTACCGACGGAAGCCGAATGGGAATACGCCTGTCGTGCGGGATCGTCCTCGGCCTATTGGTGGGGTGATGCGCCAGATACAACTGGAAAGGTAGCGAACGTCGCAGACCGTTCTTTTAAGACTCAGTTCCCGTCGATGATCGACATCATGGACATGGACGATGGCCATGCGTTTATGGCTCCTGTTGGTAGCTATAAGCCTAACGCATTTGGAACATATGACATGATCGGAAACGCCTGGGAGTGGGTTGCTGACTACTACGACCCACATTTGAAAGAATCTACTGACCCGAAGGGGCCCGAAACCGGGTTCGAGCGAGTGGCTCGCGGCGGCGGCTATGGAACGCCCCCCGATCGCTGTCGTTGCGCAGCCAGGTTCCATGATCCGCCCCTTACTCGGTACTCTGGCACGGGATTTAGGGTTGCATTGGAAATTGATTAGTTCTCAAGGAGACAAGATATGGTCACTCGTCGTGTGAGTCTTTGGGCTTATGTATTAGTCGTGTTGTTGCCGTTTTCCGGTCGCGCACAAGAAGTGAAATCTCCTCATAGCGTGACTCCATCCGTCCGGCCGGGGGCCGTTTACGTGGAGCCTGTCACGCTAACAGAAGTTTACGACCGGATGGGGCCAAGTCTTAATGTTGGCGCGGTCGTGGATGACACAAAGTTCGCTGCTGGATTGCAGAAAGCAGCGGACGTGTGGGGACTCAACCTCGATCTCTTCGTGTCGAACGATGCCGGTGACCGAGCGGCGCTGGTCCGTCATTTAGTAGAGAACGGCGAGTCGGCAATTGTCGTCCAGAGTTCGAGATCCCTTGATCGATTTTTCAGTGAAATTAAGGGATCTGATGGACAGCCTATCACGACCAGGATTGTGCGAGAGTTGGGCGATTCTCCATTTGACAAGGGATTTAAGACGCTAAAAGGAATTCGCGCTGAGTTGTTGCCCAAGATCCCAAAATACGACGAAATTCTGCCCATCGCGTTTCCAATATCGCCTATGCCTGACAATTTCTTTCAACCCTCCAAGTTTCCTTATCCGCGACCTCTAGTACGTGTTCCGCGGACTGCGGAATCGACAAGCGCGACGGCGCACGCTCATACATCGTGCAACATGGTTGCACAGACAGGAAACATGTTGCATAGAACGTCCGCCGTCGACCCGACTGTGTTCCTAATGGGGATGGAAGGCGGGAACCTGTCTTTGAAGGCGTTGCCAGGCGCTGTGGACCCACAAAAAATATCGGCGGTGATGACATCATGGGTTATGGCGGTCCGAGGAGCTGACAGCGGGAAACGAGACATTCTCGTTGAAAATGACGGTGTCCAGACTTCGTTCTTTAAACCAGCAATCCACGCGCCTGAGGAACTCGACATTGCCCTTCAGGATTGGGTCAAGCAAGGCAAAATCCACGGATTTAGCCGAGTAGACGACGACGTGGTGGTGTTGCAGGCGTGGGATGGGAAGGACCGGAAGATGCGAGCCGGAATGTTTCTAGTGGCGTCGGACCGTACGGTGGACAATCCGCTGGCTGAATCCGGCTTCGATTCGACTGGACGATACACCTTTGACTTTCAGAGTACACAAGGTTTCTTTCAACAATTTGAAGAGATTGGAGACTCAGGAACTCCTATGGCGGAAAACACCCCAAGCGCGCCGCGAGGAGGATTATTAACCGCTGCGGGGGCTAGCGTGGGTCATACAGTCGGTGCAACATTAAGATCTCTCTTGCGAGAAATGCCCAAGCGAACTGAAGAGCCGCAACCGTATGTCCTTAGCCTGGAGGGTGGCTTCTTGGTTGTGACTCCGGAGGTGAGAGTCTCACCTGCAGATTGGCAATCTAAGATTACGCGTGTGGACCTGGACTTGCGTGGACCATTGACTTCGGATCAAACAATTGGATTTTCTCTTGATTCTGGCGCTCGTCTTGTTTTCAGACGTACAATTCTTGATTTCGATCAGCTGGATGAGGCTTTGAGCGCTTTGCGGAACGAGGGACTCGCCCAGGACTGGAAGTTCGAAGGTGCCCGTGGGCGTGGTCTAAATGCAAACGTAGTCTTGCAGGAATTTATGGGCAAGCACCGAAAGTTTATGTCGTCATTGTCGACGTGGCCCACAAGAGAAAGACCAACAAATGCAATCGTCCGATTCTATGTGGATGGCATGCAGAGACTGAATTTTACTTTCATCACACGCGAAGGATGGAGGCAAGAATTTGTGGAGGTGCCTCTCCAGGTGCCGCCCGTTCCTCGCGATGTTGAACTATATTCCGGTGTCAGCACAATCTCTGAATGAACCGTGTATCACAAACTGTCATCGGTCTAGTCGCCGCGCTCGCACTTGTTGTTGTCGCAGTCGCGGACGAGAGAGCGATTCGTGGACACGTCGCGCAGGAAGATGTGGAGCGCGGCGTCTGGTCATTCAGTCAATTGAGACTGGCTGGAAAGCTGCTTTTTCAAGCTCGATTCACAGTCGAGGATGGTGCATCCCGGCCGGGTGCAACCGGCAACCCAAGTCCAACTCGTCGACCACTTGGCAACGCTCCTATGTTCATACGAACTGCCGGTCCTGATGCAAATTCTTGCGAAGGTTGCCACAATCAGCCAGAAACAGGAGGGGCGGGAGATTTCGTAGCAAATGTGTTTCTGTCGACGGCATCAAGGGAGCCGGTCATAACATCCATCTCGCCAGATCTGACGGCAGAACGCGGCACTCCATCGATGCACGGAGGTGGTGCCATTGAGATACTCGCAAGAGAGATGACATCAGAATTGCATCGTTCCAGGGCTTCTGCGATCTCTTTGGCAAAGACCAATAACGACAAAGTCAGAATCGCGCTGTCTTCGAAAGGAGTGAGCTTTGGCAATCTCACGGCGGAACCGGACGGGTCCGTTATTCTCAACGAGATTGAGGGCATCGACAAAGACCTAGTCGTTCGTCCTTGGAGCCAGAAGGGGACTGTGACTTCCCTTCGGACCTTCACTATCAACGCTCTAAACGAACATCATGGGATGGAAGCAACTGAACGGTTTGGCCTGGAGCAAACTGGGACACGTGATTTCGATCGGGACGGGGTTCCGGACGAGATTACTCCGGGTGATGTGACGGCACTCGTGGTTTTTCAGGCGAGTTTGCCCGTACCTGGACGGCTGCTTCCCGGCGATGAATTACATCAGCAATCTGTGAAGCGAGGGGAGGTTTTGTTTGAGAACGTGCTTTGCACCTCCTGCCATATACCAACCATGACCATCAACTATCCAACCTTTGTTGAGCCGGGCCCATACAACTTAGAGGGAACGATGCGGCAATCCGAGGCAAAGAATTTATTTCGGTTCAGTCTGACAGACGACATCAAGCCAGGTCTAGAAAAAATTGAAGGCGGCAAAGCGGTCATTCATGCTTATACGGATCTCAAACGACATCGCATTTGCGACCGGAACAAGCCATTTTTTTGCAACGAAAGTCTGGTTCAGGGATTTGTTCCCATTGACCAATTCATCACTAAACGACTCTGGGACGTTGGAAATACAGCACCATACGGACATCGGGGAGATCTTACTACCCTTCGTGAAGCAATTCTGAACCACGGCGGGGATGCATCAAGCTCTAGACTGAAATTTGAAGGGCTCACCCGCGCTGAGCAAGACTTGATCATTGATTTTCTCAGGACCCTGCAGATACTTCCTGAGGGATCTGCCCGAGTCGTCGTGCAAAGCAACGATATCTTGCTTCCATACCGTGATTTGAATCAGTGAATTCTCTGAAGGGTTCGCTTTTCTTGAGGAACATATGTCTTGGAGAGCCAATCAGATTTGTACAGCGATACTGCTAGTACTTGTCTCAACGACTTCGACCCAATGTGAAGATTGCGGAGAAGCAAAACTGCGCACCGATCATGCGGTTCAGAGGGTTGAGCGGGCGCTCGCACGATCGAACATTGCGGCACTCCGAACAAGGAAAGAATTAGAGTTGGCGGGTGTCCTCGATCCCAAGTCCCGGCTCGCATCCCTTGTGGTCGATGAGCCTGCTCGTCTTTCTTTGACAGATACGCTGGAAGCGCAGCATATACGCGTCCTTAAACTTCGAGAGCATGTTCGTGATACGGCGACGATAGCAATGGATGCGGTTAAGCAGTTCTATCCCGAAAGATACGTCAATAAGATTTCGATTCCGAGGTACTACGACAAGGATGAGACTAAGAGTGGACCGCCAGATTGCAAAGAGCTAGCCTCTGAAACTGAATCATGGGCTTTTGCTGCCGAACAGTGGTCGCAATTGGCGGATATCGCAGCAGAACAGGCTATCGAGCTTTCGGCTAGGATGAGGTCCGGTAATAAAGGGAAGAAGTGGTGAAGGGACTGAATGTTGCGGTCCTCTTTCTACTAGGTGTGGTTATTTCAATAGGAGCCTACGGCACAGAGAAGTCAGGTGGTAAATGTCGTTGGCATGAACTTGGTCCACGCGATGTTCCCGATGGGGAAGGATTTGGCGGCGCATCCGTTTCTGTTTCTGGACGTGTTACCGCTGTGGCAGTCGCAGAGAAATCAGGCAAGATTTTTGTTGGATCGGCTCTTGGTGGCGTCTGGGTTTCAGTTGATCGTGGGCAGTCCTGGCGCCCCTTGACGGACGATGCCCCTTCGCTCGCAGTGGGCGCAATTGGGATAGATCCCCTCAATGAAAAGAATATCTATGTTGGAACAGGCGAAGGCAATATTGCGCTTCGAAGCCTCTTCGTTCGGCATGATCGCCCGATCTCTGGTCAGAGAGGTGCCGGGATTTTGAAGAGTATTAATGGTGGTCTGACCTGGTCAAACATAGGTCAGGCGGAGTTCGGAGATTCTGCCTTTTTCTTTCTGAAGTTCGAGCCGAGCGATCGAAATACTCTGTATGCGGGCACCAATGTTGGACTTTTTAGAACGAATGACAAGGGAAAAACCTGGACCAAAATAACTCTACCCACTCATTTGCAGGGAGCTGTGGCTGTAACTTCTTTAGCGATTGATCCCTCTTCGAAGCGTGCATATGTGGGAGTGTTTGGTGTGGGCGTGCTTCAATGTCAAGACCTTAATGCGGTTGAAGCAAATTGCCAGGTGACGGGAAACGGTCTGCCGCGATCAAATATTTCCCGCGTAGAGGTTGCAATAGGAGAAAAGCCCCCCTTCACTGTTGTTAGCTACATCTCTGATGCGGCCGGAAGTCTTAGAGGCTTCTATTTCTCTGATGACAAAGGCGGGCACTGGAGTCGGGCGAGTGATGCTCCGGACCTGTTCCAAGGGCAAGGCTTTTATAATGCTGTGCTTTCGGTGGATCCCATGGATTCCGGGGTCGTCTTTCTCGGGGGAGCCGGGAATCGCGATATCCACAAGAGCAGCTTGTTCAAAGCACGAAGAATCGAAGCGGGCTGGGTCTTCGCTCCCGTTGGAAGCGATATTCACATTGATCTTCACACGCTAGTTTTCGACGCTTCCTTTCCAGGGACCTTATACGTGGGGAGCGATGGTGGAATATGGGTGAGTCAAGATGAAGGCTTGAGTTGGAGGTCGCTCAACCGAGGGTTAGGCACGTTTCAAGTAATCCGGTTCGACCAACATCCAAGGCGAGAGGATACATTAATTGTCGGTACGCAAGATAATGGCACCCTACGATTTTCGGCAGACTCGGGATGGACGCACGTAGACAACGGCGACGGTGGATATGTAGCGATCAGTCTCTCCCGGCCGGAGGTTGTATATGACGAGTACATGCAGTTTAGGATTGCACGGTCGGATCACGAAGGAGCCCGTGGAACATTTGTCCCCTCTTACCCAACCCTGCGATTCCCGCGGAGCGTTTTTCTAGCACCGTTTATCGTTGATCCAACGAGCGAAGGCAAAATATTCTTGGGGCTGGAGAAGCTCTACTTGACTGTTGACGGAGGCAAGAGTTGGAATGCTATTACTTTGGATCTTTCAAAGGGTTGGACCAATTGGTTGGAGACCAACGCAATATCAAGCATTTCTCTGGTATCCGAGGATCGACTGGCCGTTGGCACATCCGATGGTCGGCTGTGGCTGATTAGTCGACAGGAGAGCGTTTGGCACACCGATGAATTCAAGATGGCGACTCCGGAAGGCACACCGGGGTACATTTCGTCTATTTTGTTCAGCGAACTTCATCCACAGGCACTGATTGTGGGTAGCGACGAGACGGGTACCTCTAGCCTGTGGACTTGCAATATCTTGTCTTTTATCTGCGACGCACATGGGCTATCTGGTTTGCCGACAGGGCCAATTTTTTCGTTGGAGTCACTCGGTCCAAACGTGATCGTCGCGGGGACAGAAATTGGGGTATTTCGTTCGCTGGACTACGGAGAATCATGGAAACGGTGGAGTGATGGCCTTCCCCGAATCCCCGTATTCCAGTTGCAGCGTCACCAGCAGGGTAACTTGGTCAGAGCTGGCACCTTTGGAAGGGGGATATGGGAACGGAGTCTAGTCCCCGGCTGTGAATAAATAAGACCAATTACTGACTAAATCAAGACTGGATGGGCTCAATTCTGTGTGGAGCATATGCGCCCACGGACGAGTAGGACGGTCGGCGGGGGTCGCCGGTTCGGTCCCGGCCACATCCACTGAAGTAGGTACAAGTTAGGTACAACTAAGAGGGGGGAAATAACGCTTCTTGTCCCGTAAGCGACGCCAGATAAAGCGTTTATGGGATTCAGATGCCTGGTTCGGGACCAGGAGGTCGAAGGTTCAAATCCTTTCGCCCCGACCACTTCAATCCCGTTAAATCAACAACTTAGTTACGCACTAGTCTGCGAAGCGCTGCCAATTTGAGTCCGTTTGGGTCCAAATAGAAGAGCTTCGACGCTCGCTACCGCCCGGCGCTGATCTTCCGGAATAGCGTGCAGGTACACTTCTCGAGTGAGTTCCGATGTTGAGTGACCAAGAAGAGACTGGACGGTTCCCAGAGGAGCTCCCGCTGCATCCAGCAGGGTCGCGTGGGAGTGACGGAGCGAGTGCCAGGTTATCCCTAGAAGTCCCAGTTTCTCGCATGTTGGTCGCAACTGTCGCCTCAACAGGTTATGCCGGTCCAATGGTTGGCCAGTATCCATACTGAAGACAAGGTCGTCAGGTCGAGTACTGGATGATCGTAATTTCTCCAAAGTGTTGCACGCCTCCTCGGCAAGTGGAACGATTCGGGCACTCCGTTGCGACTTAGGTGTATCGAAGTGACCGTCATACACGGTTTCCGCAACTCGCAGTGTATGACGGCATAGATCGACATACTTCCAGCGCAGAGCGAGAATCTCTCCAATTCTGAGGCCCGTGAGAACCAACACCGTCGCAATCGAGCGGGCAGGCTCTCTTAATCGATCCCGCACTTGCAGAAATTGGTCGGGCGTTAGGATCGCTTTGGAACACTGCTTTATTGGACGCCGCGGAAGTTTGGTTTTTTGAGCAGGATTGTGGGTGATGTAACCCCATTCTTCAGCAGATGACAATGTCCGTCCCAAAACACCGCGAATGTGTTTGACAGTCTTCCATGCTAGGCCTGCACTGAACTTCGTCGCAAGGAAAGTTTGAATCCATTCGCGCTTGATGTCGGAAAGGCCAGTCTTGCCGAATACGGGTACGAGGTGTACATCGAGAATATATCGATAGTGTTTCTGCGTCGCGTACTTCAGAGTGGGCAGCACCACCGGTATCCAATCCTGTGCGATGAAATCAGCGTAGCATCGCTTGGACTGAGGCCGATAAGAGCCGCTGTTAATTGGGTTCAGTCGTTTAGAGAGAGCGTCCATCGCGCGGGAGCGAGAGCCCAGTTCGGCTACAGTTCCCAAAACCTCTGCGCACCTCTTCCGTCCGATGGAGCCATCTGGATTGATAACTTCCTCCCACCAGCGAGCAACCCAGACTTTATGTCTGCTGCCGCGCTGGAATAGTGAGCCGTGCTGAAAGCGTCTACGAGCCATTCTAGTTCCTCCAAGAATGGCCCGCTCAGCTTGTTCTGCGTCAGGTCTCAGTGTAGCCCGCATGTCAAGAGGCATGGCGACTCCTGCCATGAGATACAAGCCACGCCAGCACCTCGTCTTCGCAGAAGCGCCAGTATTTCCCGAGTCGATAGCCTGGCAGGCGCTCTAATGATCTTGTGCGCGTTCGTCCGTACACCCACGAAACAGGGACGTGCAGCAGGACAGCCACTTCTTCCACTGTGAGCAGTCGGTGTATTCCTGTTTCTTTTTCCCCTGTTTCTTCGTTCTGAATGCCGTTAGGCGGTACCTCTGATCTTTCTGGGTCGTAGGGTGTTGGTGGCGGTCCTAGTTCTGCCCCATTCGCGCTTTGTGACTTTCTGATTGATTCGACTGGCAGCGAGCGGACTGCAAGGCGCAAGCCATGCACTCTGGACGAGTCTGGGTTCTTGCGCTCTCCGAATTGGACATTGCGGGCTTTCATGCTTTCTTGGCGATCTCTGTGAGAGAGGCTCCTTCGATTTGGTTAAGGTTGTCGTTGTTGGTGTGTTGGCCTAGCCAGGACTTGAATTCCTCATCTTTCTTGAAGAGGAGTTTCAATGCTTCGGTGACAACGTAAGCC
>Ga0209166_10004078_pt1 | contig 10333 bp, 11 predicted proteins | sample Coa_R1_3_FD_187151 | JGI IMG/M metagenome (GOLD analysis project Ga0209166, IMG submission 187151) | Surface soil microbial communities from Centralia Pennsylvania, which are recovering from an underground coalmine fire - Coalmine... | ecosystem: Environmental > Terrestrial > Soil >... | reverse complement strand
CGAAACCTCGCCACGACTTCCTGCACACATATGGTCCGTTCGAGCTGGCAGCGGCTATGCTGACGACTCTGGTCATCCCGTGTAGCGCTGATGCGCTGCGTCAGCGGGAGCTGCAGGCGTCATGGCCCTCCGTACGCGCCGCCGTACCCCGCCCACCGAGGACTGGCAGCAACTGACCTTGCTGCTGGACACCGCTGGGCAGCGCTCCTACGAGGTCATCCGCCCCGTCGTCGTCTTCGGGGAGCCCGTGTCCGCGCGGGCGACCGCCACGCAAACCCCGGCGCGGACCGTCTATCGCTACGTCGCCCGTTTCGAGCAGGCCGGCCTCGCTGGGCTGGAGCCACCACCCCGGCTGGAACGCCACCAGCGCGTCCCGGCGGAGATGCGCCAGGCCCTCCTCGACCTCAAGCGTGAATACCCACCGCTGCACTTCCGCGAGCTGGCCACCATCTGCTGGGTCCGCTTCGGCCAGCGGCTCAGCCACAACACCGTGCGGCGCCTCCTGGCCGAGCAGCCACCGCCGCCACGGGTCACTCGCCGCTTCCCGCCCTACCACGCCATCCCGGACGCCTTCACGCGCCGGCGTACCGTGCTGCAGCTCCACATGGAGGGCTGGAACAAGCAGAGCATCGCCGGCTATTTGGAGACGACCCGTCACACCGTCGACGACGTGCTTAGACGCTGGGCGGAGGAGCAGTTCGCCGGCCTGCACGACAAATCCCGCCGGCCCAAGCAGCCGGCGACCAAGCAGACGCTCCAGGCCATGACCGCCGTGCGCCAGCTCCAGGAGAATCCCCTGCGCGGCGAGTACCGCATCTCCACCGCGCTCAAGCGGCTGGGCATCGAGCTGAGTCCGCGCACCTGCGGCCGCATCCTCGCGCTGAACCGGAAACTCTACGGCCTAGCGCCGCCGCCGAAAGCGCCGCACGAACCGAAACCGATGCCCTTCGCCGCGCAGTACCGCCACCAGATTTGGTCGACCGACCTCCGCTACATCGACCATCACCTGGGCGGCGGCAAGGTCTACTGCGTGAGCATCCTCGACAACTACAGCCGCGCCATCCTGGCGAGCGAGCTGTCGCGCTCGCAGAACCTGAGCGTCTACCTGCGCGTGCTGCGCCAGGCGCTGGAACGCTACGGGGCACCGGCGGTCATCGTCAGCGACCGCGGTGGCATCTTCCTGGCGAAGCGGGCCGAAGCCATCTACGACCTGCTCGGCATCCAGAAGGCCGAAATCGACAAGCGGCAGCCCTGGCAGAACTACATCGAGAGCAACTTCAACGTGCAGCGGCGGCTCTCGGACTGGGACTTCGGTAAGGCCACGACCTGGGAGGAGCTGCTGCTGGCGCACGAGCAGTGGCTGGAGGCGTTCAACCACGAGGAGCACTTCGCGCACCGGCAGCGCGAAGATGGCCGGCACAGCCCTCGCGCCGTGCTGGATTGGGTGCGGGGACGCGAGGTCAACGCAGTGACGCTGGCACAGGCCTTCGCGCCGGTGCAGTTTGCCCGGCGGGCCGACCGCAGCGGCTACATCCGCTTCCGCCACTGGCGGCTGTATGCCGAGCGGGGTCTGGAACGGCAGCCGATTGGGGTGTGGTTGACCGGCGAGCGGCTGACGGTGGTCTACAGCGACGAGCCGCTGGCGCAGTACGGCGTGAGCTACGAGCGCGACCAGCACCAGCTCAGGGCGGTGCGCGAAGAACGGCTGTACCCGACGCCGTTCCAGTCACCCCAGCCCCTGCTGTGGCCACCGCGCGAGGGTGAGTGGCTCACCGTGCTCCGGTTGACGCCCAACGCGCCACGCCGGCGCCGGGTGCAAGCGGTCGGCGAACAACGAGCCCTGTTCGACTGACAGCGGTCGTGAGCCACCTACGTAAAGGAAGTCGTGACGAGGTCTCTTATGGGGTGGCCTCTAGCAGGCAGAAGGGTGAGTCCGAGGGCACAATGCGTTGCAGCGCGAAGTCGGCCGCCACAAGCAACGTGGCATACTCCGCCGCCGTGCGCTCGCGGCCGCCGACCATGAGCATCACCAGGTCGCTGAGCACGGCGAGGGACAGCTCGTTGGGACCAGGCAGCACCCGCTCCAGCACGACCAGCCGAGCGTGAGCACCCATCGCACGCCGGCAGCTTTGCAGGATGCGAATGGCCGGCGCATCCTCCCAGTCGTGCAGCACCGCGCTGAGCAGATAGACGTCGCCCCCCGCCGGCACCGCCGCGAAGAAATCCCCACCGACGACCGCGCAGCGCTCAGCGACCCCGGCGGCTTCCAGCACCGGCTGCGCCCCGGCCACCACCTGCGGCAGGTCAAATAGCACCCCACGCAGCGTGGGCTGCGCCTGGAGAATGCTGGCCAAGAGCCGCCCCTGATTCCCGCCGACATCGACGATGGTCTGCCCGGCGGCGAACGCGTAGGACGCGACCGCGCGCTGGCGTTGCCGCATGGCATCGCTCATCGCGGCATTGAACTCGACGGCCACATCAGGGTGGGCACGGAGGTACTCGAACACCGGTAAGCCCAGCGCCTGCTCCCAGGCAGGGCGGCCGCTCCGCGCGGTGGGCAGGAGCTGACTCGACTGCCACATCGCCGGGCCGGCGAAGAAGCTGACGTAGGCGCGTTGCGAATCGGGCGCGTCGCTGCGCAGACAGGCGCCCATCGGCGTCAACGCGAAGGTCTGCGGCGCGACTTCCTCGAAGAGCCCGACCCCAGCCAGCGCCCGGAGCAGGCGATAGAGGGTGGGGGCGTGGGCGCCCACGTCCTGCGCAAGGTCCGCGCTGGTCCGCGGCCCGTCGGCCAGCCGGTCGGCGACGCCCAGTGTGGCGGCGGCTGCCAGGGCTTGCATCAGCAGGGGCAACTGCGTCAACTGGGCGACCGCGTCAGCCGGTGAGCTCGCTTTGACGGACTCCAGCATGGCCCCCTGTCCTTATGGAGCAACGCCCTGCGTGCCAGCGAGGGTACACGGCAGGCTGCCTGATGGAAAGGGGCTGCGCGAGAGCCGACAGCCTGGCGTAGCCGAGCACGGTCTGGCGGCGTCGCTCGTCAGGAGGAGTTTGCGACGCCCACCCACTGCTCCGCCGATTGCCACCGCCCGCGGACCATATGTGTGCAGGAAGTCGTGACGAGGTGTCCACACAGCGCTATCTCTCGCGCTCGCCGAACGCCGCTGATGTTTCCGGTGACCTCATCACGGAACTCATTCCCCGTGATACGGAGCTCCCGTTCCAGGCGGCTCGCGAAGTCCTGACCGGCCATCTCCTGGCTCAGCTGCCCCTGGGTCTCTACTACGACACCGCCGAGAGCCTGTATGCAGCCCTGTTGGTCGCCCGGGCCGACGCCACCCACCTGCTCGACGCGGCGATTCGCTCGGGACTGCTCCGCGTTCAGGTTGTGGTCATTCCCACGGCACCCTGCCACGCGCGGAACGCACGCCGGTTTACCGCTATCCGCAACCGCATCCCCAAACGCATCTCGAGTTCCCATATCTCGTAGGACGGTACTGAATGAACGAGTACGACGCGAAAACCACAAACACCGGCGAAGGCTCTGATTTGCTCGGCACTCGCTCGCTGTCTCGTATGCACCGTATCGCCATCATGGCAGAGCAGGAGTTGATGAACGCCCCAACTTATCGGTCCACCGAAGTCTCTGACACCGAACAGGATGATTCGGAAGAAGGCGCCGAATATGCTCGATGGCAAGACGACGGTGGCCAAGACTAACGGTAACCACTACAGTCGACGCGCATACCGCGTATTTCGCCGTTTTTAGCACGCAAGCGTGACCAGTACACAAGGACAGCCTTCGATGAGTAGTGACAGTTTGGCGTTTCTGCTCACCTTCGTCTCCGCCGTGCTCATGGCCTTTGGGGGCGTCGTGGTCTTCTTCCGTCGCAAGCACGAGCGCGACGTCGCCCGCCGTGAGGCCGATGCGGAGGCCACGCCGATACCACCACGGCATCTTCCTGAGGGTCTGACCTCCGGCGGGAGTCGTACCGCGTTTGCCTATGAGCCTGAGCGGGATACTGGTCGGCTCACCCTGGTGGGGGTCGGCACGCACGGGGTGAAGCTCGCCGCCCGGACGCTGCTGGCGTTCCGCAATGCTGGACGCCTCAGCGCGATTGGTGTTGCCGCGGTGGCAGACCTTTCCCAGCGCGAACGCAACCGCTTTGCCCGTTTCGTGCCGGCGGTGCCCGAAATCGCCGCCCGCCTCGAACTCAGCCCGACGACCCTGTTCCCAGACGGGCTTCTTGGCCGGAGCGTCGCCCAAGCCGACCAGCCGGCCGTGCGCATGCTCTGGGGCGCCGAGTTCGACCGCTGGCTCGCCGATACCATGCGCCTCATTCGCGGCACGGAACGGCCGTGCTTCGACACGAGCGACCCGCTGCTGGCCCCCTACGACTCGTCACACGTCGAACTCCTCGCCTCGTCCGGGGGACACTGGCGCCCGAGCGTGTACACAGCAGAAGTGCTGCATACAGAACTTCCGCTCGCCATGCTCACCGTGACCAACATCATCCCGGCGAATCCCCAGCTCCGCGCCCAATTCCTGGATGGGCTGCGGGCCCTCTGCGAGCTCGCGTGTGTCCATCTCATCCGGCTGGTGGACGAACGGAACGGCCAGGCGCTCTGTGACCGTGCCAATGCCACCTGGTTGGCGGGGCTCTACAACGCGGACGCCGACCCCGTGAACACCTTGCGTTGGCTCGGTACGGACGACCCCAACACCATCGTTGTGCCCACCGTCTGGACGCGCGAGCTGCCCTTCCGGCCCAGCTGCGATGGCGCCTACCCGGCGCTCACCTTCCGCGAAACGGTCGTGCGGGCCATTCGCGATGGCATGGAAGCGGTATTCGCCGGCAAGACCAAGCTCGTGGACCTGCCGACCCGCAAGGCGAACACGCAACGCGTCATCCTGCTGCACCTGCCACTCACCAGCGAGTTTCTACTGAGCATCAAGGAGCAGGTGGCGCCGATGCTCGCGGCGAGCCGCTGGTATGACGCGGACACCACCATTCTCTGGTCCAACACGAGCGTCCCGCACGACGACGGCGTGCTGGGTGGCCCCATGACCATCGTGGTTCTGGAAGCCGCACGAAACGGTATCGACGACGTGGCCGCGCTGCTCGCCCGCAGCTAATCCAGGGGAATGACCATGAATGGCGACGACTTTCTCCGCTATCGCACCCCGCGTTCGCCCGCTGCCACTGCACCCGCTGAGGAGCAGCCACCAACGGCACGTGCGACGCCCGCTGGCTTGCGACCTCACACCGTGGCACTCGCGGCAACCTGCGGACTCCTCGCCATGGCGCTCGTCGTCTTCGTCGCCAGCAGGCCCGCTCCCGCCCACTCGGCGAAGCCCGTTGGGCTGGCGGTGATCCTTACCCCCGTTCCGACACCTGTCGCAACGCCTCAGCCTTCACCCACCATTGCGCCCACCATTCCGCCAGCAGGCCCGCCGCCGCCCGCAACTTGCTCAGCCTGGCTGTGGGGCCAGCTCAATGGGTTGAACTTCCAGGTCTGTGCCGACCAGCCGATTCCGGCCGCACTCGCACCCTACCTCCTCGGCGCCGGCACGCCGACCCCGCGGGCAACCCCCTAGGGAGACTCAGCATGCAACGACACTACGACGATGACTTCCTCGACACCGTTGGCTCCGGCGTTCTGCTCCTGCTCCTGCTCGCGGTGCTGCTCTTCGCCGCCCTCTGTTTTGTGACGCTCACCAACGCCATCCGCATCATCGCCAAGGTTTCCAAGACAAGCGACGCGCCCCTGCTGCTACTCGGTCTCGCCTTCCTCGGCGCGGGTATCGGCGGCACCGTCGTCCTCGCCTCGGCGCTTCCGCTTGCCGTCGCCGCCTTTGCGACCACCGTGCTCTTGTTGGTGCTCGACTGGCGCACCGAGGACCCGGCGGTCGGCCCGCATGCCGCCATTCTCGCTCCGTGGTTTGGCAAAGGCTGACCCTATTCGTCCGGCGATTCGTTCACACCCCGCCCTCTTCCGGAGGTTCTTTCGATGCATTCGTCATCCGTGCTGACCCGTTGCAGTGTGGCGCTGTTTGTCGCCCTGCTCGTGCAGTTCACTGCCTGTACGTCCTCGGCTGAGGCGGATACCGCTCCGCCTCCCCCGACCAAGCACGCGACCGCTTTGGCCGTGTCGGAGACCATCCTCGCCCCGGCAAGCGACCAGAGCCTCTTCTGCCTGCCTGACAATCCGGGGTGTGCCAAGATCACGCAGCCCTGGTGGGCGCTGCGCAATGAGAACCAACCGCGTGACCTGGTTGGCTTCGCCTTCGCCCCTGGCCTCATCAGCGAGCGGCGTTTTGCCGAAGCCGTCGTCTTGCTCTATCAAGTTCCCGAAGGCCGTGATCTCATCACCCAAGCCGCCGCACAGCACATCCATGTCATCGGGGTCGCGGCCAGCGACCTCGCCGACGGCGTTGCCGACCCGGTCGCGGCCTACTTCCCCGCCCAGCATCTCGTCGCCATCGCCGAGCCGAATGCGTCGTTGAGCATCGTCATCCTGGCCGATTTCCTCAGCCACGAGTTCCGCCACGTCGCCGACTTTGCGGCCGGGGTTGACACCGACGACAGCTACCCGGCCTGCATCGACCGCGAAGTGCGGGCCCGGCAGACCGAACAGCGCTATCTGGCGGACCTGGTCGTCCGCTTCGGCAAGTGGCCGAGTCCTGGCCGGGTCGGCGACCAGCTCGGTCAGACCGACCAGTCCTTCTTCGCCTCCCTGCGCTATCTGGCTGCCGACAGCCCGGCGCAGCTCTACCGGGACACTGTCGACGACTACGGACTCGGCTGCTCCCAGCACGGCGGCTGACTCACCCGTCGTCCGGTCTCTCAGGAACGAGTCCGCCGGCACGCCAGTGGACTCGTTCGCCGCCAGCCCCCTCAAGGAGCGTGCCTCATGACCGTCGCCCTCATCCTCGTCGTTGTCGTGGCCATCGCCGGCATCGGCGTGGTGCTCGTGCGTTGGCGTCCCCGACATCACCCCGACCGGCTCGTGCTCGGGTTGGTCCGTCGTACGCCCTACACCGTGCCTGCGAGGACCCTCCTACGCCATCTCTTCGTGCCAGGCCCGACGGGGTCGGGAAAATCAGTTTTGCTCACCAGCCTCTGCCACGAAGTGGCTGCCTTGCCCAGTCAGTGGTCCCTGGTGGTCATCGACGTCAAGGACGGGGCACTCTGCTCCGACATTATCGAAACGCTTCCGCCACACCGTCTCGCCGATTGCCTGCTCATCACCGCGGCCGACCCGGCGTTTCCGCCCTCGCTGAACTTTCTCGCGGGCATTCGCCCCGAGCGGCGCAGCCTTGCGGCCTCCGAGTTCCTCTCTTGCTATCGCCGACTCTTCGATACGAGCAGTGCCCCGCGCCTCGAATACATCCTGCTGATGGCCACGCTCCTCATCTGCCAGCTTCCCGGCGCGACCATGCTGGACATTCTGCGGCTGCTGCGTGACCGGCCGTACCGTGCCTGGGCCGCAGCCCAGGTCCACAGCAACGTCATGGTCCGTCAGTTTTGGGAAGCCGGTGGAGAGTACGACGACATTGTCGGCAAGCACGCGAGTACGGCGAACGTGCAATCCATCATCAACAAGATTGGCGGGTTGCTTGCGCTACCCGAAGTGCGCAACCTGCTGGGCCAGCCAGAACACAAGCTCGATATCCGCCAGTGCATCGATACGGGCAAAATTCTGCTCTTTGACTTCTCCAAGGGCGTGATTGGCGAGCTTGCCAGCGCCTTCCTTGCCGCCATCACGGCAACGCAGGTGCAGCTTGCGGCCCAGAGCCGCGCAGATACGCCGGCGGTCTCGCGCCATCCCACGGTGCTCGTGGTCGACGAGTTCCAGAACTTCGCGGTGAGCAGCTTCGAAACCGCGCTCAGTGAAGGGCGCTCAGAGGGGTTGGGGATTGTGGCTGCCTGTCAGTTCGAACGGCAGCTCTCGACCCCGCTGCGCCTGACGATTGAAGCGAACTGTGCGTATAAGCTGCAGTGCCAACGCCGCGAGGACCAGCGCACGGGCAAGGCGACCCACCATGTGCTGATTACCCCACTGCAGGAGCCCGACGCCCAGCTCCGCACCGTCGACGCGTTAGCGCTCCCGCCCCTGCCACGGCGCAATCCCGCCAATCTCCAGCTCGTCCGGGACCAGTCACGGCGCCTGCTTGCTCGCCCGAGAGCCGAGGTCGAAGCGGATATCGCCCGTCGGATGAACCAGATTCCCCAGCCCAAGGAGCACTGCCTTGACCACAATCCTTGCCCTACGGCCGAGCCCCCGCTCTTCGAGGAGCCCTGAACCCGGCATCGTTATCACCCCCCTGGTCGAGCGGCTGCTGCTCGACCTCTGGGCGGTGCGCCAACTGACGCTCGCGCAGATTCGCCAGGCGCACTATGCCCATGTCAGCGAACGACCGGGGCTCTGGCAGAGCAGTTTGCCGAGCCGCGCGTGCCGGCACCTGGTGAACGCGGGCTTTCTTGCCTGCCGTCCCGTACCGATTGAGCGACGGGGAGGCGGACGACCCCCACTCGTCTATTTCCTTGCCACCGGCGCAGCCCCAGTGCTCAGCCGGTTGCTAGACCTGCCCATTGCCGACGTGCTCGCCCGCATCAAGCAAGACCGGCAGCTCTCCTGGCTCTTCTGGCGGCACCGCGCGGCAGCCGCAGATTGCTATCTCGCCCTCTCTCGGGCCTGCGAACACGCCGGCACCTTGCTGACCTGGACGGGAGACGAGCAGCTCGCCGGGATGAAGCTCACGGCCGAACTCGAGGGCAAACGCCGCTCGGTTCGCCCCGACGCCTTCTTCGTCCTGGACGGCAGCACCACCGTGCCCCGTTTTGTAGAAGTGCAACTCACAAGCGAGCCGCGGGCCTATCGGCTCAAGGCGCAGGGGTACCACCGCTTCTACGCCTCGGGTGACTACGAACGCCGCTTCGGCTTTCGCTCGCTGCGGGTGCTGGCCCTCACCGACACGCCGACCCGAGCACAGCACCTCCGGGAAGCGGTCGACCATCCCTCCATCGCCGAGCCGCGACTCTTCTGGGCGACCACTATCGCGCAGTTCACCGCCGACCCCTTCGGGGATATCTGGCTTGTCCCCCAAAGCGCTGAACCCCGCACGTTGCTCGGCTGAGCGGGATGGCACGGGAACGGCAGCGCAGCGTTGGTCAGGTCGCGTGGGCGGGCATCAGGGAATCGCGTGATGGTACTGGGGTGTTCAGACGGTCATGCGAGGAGGATGAACGGGAGTGAAGACGACGAGCAGGGCTGCTACGCAGCAGTTGGCATCAAAAAAGTACCAGGCGGAAGCGTCGATTCTGGGCGTTCCCGGTGCTCATATCCAGCACCTATTATTGACCGGTTGCAGCACCAGAAATTGCACCAGCAACGTTACTATGCCATCCGCACGCATGAGTCACTGACGTAAACCACGTCCTGGCGAGCTCCCCCGTCACACCGCGGCAGTGCCGCCGTGTGACGGCCGCTTGATAGTTCCGGGAGATCCCCTGACATCACGGCTGCCGCCACCATGTCCCCACCCATGAGCAGGGGTTCCACCCCTGCCGCTCGTGTCAAGGTTCGGCTGCACCTCTCCACCTTGACACGGCTACCCCATGTGCCTGGCCGCTGGGGCGTTTCTTCAAAACGCCCGCTTGTGATGGTGTGATATAATACCGATACGTATCTATGCCACTATTCACGAACCCCAAGAAGAAGTCGGTCGTCTTCATCGCGTCGAATCGCGAGGTGCGAGCCGTGCCATTCACCTGGCAGCATCCGGTCGATGCTACTGGGGAGCCGATTCCACTCCGGACACGAGATTACCGCTACACCGAGAACGAGATAGCCGAGCTGGTCGCCGAAGGTCACACCCGCGAGGAGCTAGACGCGGAATTCATGCCGGACTTCTCTGCCGTGCCTGCCGAGCAGATGGGTGTTGCGGTCTACGAGACAACCACCGAAGGCACCCCACTGACGCCGGTCTTCCCTAACACTCGCGAAGGGCTGTTTCAGCTCCTGCAGTACTGTGCCCAGCACTGCGCCACCTTTGCCGACATCCAGACTGGACTCGATGGGTGGGCACGCATCCTCGGCCTCCAGCTCCTCCCCTGTCGCTTTCGCCGTCAGATTTGGCGCTCAGAGCCTCGTTTGCCAGCGGAACGGCCCACCGGTGTCAAGCCGTCCGGCTGCTATGGTCAGGCTAGAGCCTGTTATGTACTTTCGATGAGGAGCGGACGGGCTTGCTGCAGCATCAAGCAGGCGAAGGCGACGAAGTGCAGGCCGGCCAGCGTGGCATCGAGGCGCTCGTAGTCGCGCACGAGCCGGC
>Ga0209166_10004077_pt1 | contig 10333 bp, 11 predicted proteins | sample Coa_R1_3_FD_187151 | JGI IMG/M metagenome (GOLD analysis project Ga0209166, IMG submission 187151) | Surface soil microbial communities from Centralia Pennsylvania, which are recovering from an underground coalmine fire - Coalmine... | ecosystem: Environmental > Terrestrial > Soil >... | reverse complement strand
ATCCGGATACGGTGAATTCCTACGGCGGGACGGTCACACCGGGCCTCTATACAGGCGACGCCTCGACCCAGACCACGCAAACCTACCTCGGCACGCGGACCGCCACCGCGTACGGCAAGGCGGATCTCTCGACCGCCACCCTGCACCTCAAGGTGGTGGCCGACCCCAGCACGACGGCCTCCGTGGTGGCGACCTTCGGCGATCTGGTGACGCTGCATGTTCCGGGCGCGGGACCTCTCAGCCAGACGCTGATCGGCGTTCGCGCCTACGGCCATGGGACCTTGGCGGGATTCAACGGGCAGTTCTTCGACCACCTCGATATCGGCGGACAGGACCTCCTGACCGGCGACCTGCAGTTCGGGGCGACTACCAACCCCTCGGACATGAATTACCTGCAGACCCAGTCAGGATGGGTTTCGCCCAGCTTCACCGGGGTCAGCTTCGGCAATTTCAGTTTCGCGGGCTATGTCGTGGCGCTCGGCGCCAACCCGATCCTGGACGTCACCGACTACGCGACCCTCGGCATGGTCGGCCCGGGCGCCGGCGACTACAGCAACACCAGCGGCCTGGCTTTCGTGCTGCCGCCGGGGGTGACCCTGACCTCGGCGTCCGGTGTGTTTCCATCGGGCGTGCCGGAGCCAGCCCCCTGGGCGTTCATGCTGATCGGCGCGGGCGCCGTGGGCGCGGCCCTGCGTCGCCGGCGCCCCCGTCACCAGCAGGTGTAGCCGCCGTCGGCCACGACGATCGCGCCCGTCATCAGGCTGGCGGCGTCGGAGGCGAGGAACGCGGCGATCGAGGCCACCTCCTCAGGCTCGCCCAGGCGCCCCTGCGGCGTGCCGTCGATCCAGCGGCGGTACATCTCGCTCTCCGGATCGGCGAAGGCGTTGATCGGCGTGCGGATGTAGGTCGGGGCGACGGCGTTGACCCGCACGCCGCGAGGCGCCCACTCGGCCGCCAGGGACCTGGTCAGCTGGTGCACCGCGGCCTTGGAGGCGTTGTAGTAGCTCTGGCCCTGCGGACGGTTGACGATCAAGCCGCTCATCGAACCGATGTTGACGATCGCGCCCTTGCCCTGCGCCAGCATGTGGCGGCCGAAGGCGCGGGCGCACCAGAACGTCCCGTTGAGGTTGACGTCGAGAACATTGCGCCACTGCTCGTCGGCGACGTCCTCGGCGTTGGTTTCGCTGCGCGCGATGCCGGCGTTGTTGACCAGGATGTCGATGCGCCCGGCGCGGGCGGCGAGGTCGTCCGCCACCTCGGCCACCCGGGCGGGATCGGTGACGTCCATGACCACGCCGTCGGCGCGGTGGCCGCGGGAGGCCATCAGGGCGATGGCTGCATCGATCGGCCCCTGGGCGAGGTCGGCGATGGTCACCCGCGCGCCGGCCTCGGCGAGCGCCTCGACGATGGCAAGCCCGATGCCGCCGGCGGCCCCGGTCACCAGGGCGATGCGATCGTCGAGCCTCAGACGGTCCAGGTACATGGTCTCTCCTCCACCCTACCCTCCAACCCTAGCCCGGTCGCGCGGCCGGGCGTATGCGTGGATCACTGAGTCTCGATCGCCCGCGAGGGCGAGGACACGGGGAGCCGGGTCATGCTGGTCGCCACGACCGAGAACGTCGCGGGTCGGAAGGTTCTGGAGGTCAAGGGCCAGGTGTTCGGCGTCGTCGTGCGCAGCCGGGGCCTGGGCGGCAATATCATGGCCGGCCTTCGCACGGTGTTCGGCGGTGAGATCGTCGAATACACCTCGATGGTCGAGGAATCGCGGCGCCACGCCATCGACCGCATGGTCGCCAACGCCACCGCCATGGGCGCGAACGCCATCGTCATGATGCGCTTCGACGGCTCGGAGATCGGCCAGATGATGAGCGAGGTGGTGGCCTATGGCACGGCCGTCGTCCTCGACACACCTTAGGCGCGCGCGATGCTGCGCGGGGTTCTGATCGCCATCGTCGCGTTGCTGTTCGTCGGCGCGCTTGTGGGCCTTGCCAGCGTCGGCGCGCCCGCGATCGGCCCGACCGTCGTCCTTGGCCTCGTGCTGGCCGGGCTGCTGTTCGAGAACCACCGCTATCGCCGGCTCAGCGGCGAGGCGCCCGGCGGCGACTTCAGGGCGACGGGGGAGAGGTTCATCGATCCGGAAAGCGGCAAGCTGGTCGAGGTCTACGGCGACCCCGCCACCGGCGCCCGCCGCTACGTGACGGTCAAGGACGCCCCCGATACGCCGTAGGGGGGCACGCCGTAGAACTCCGAACCCGTCTGGTCGATGATCTCGCGGACGGTCTGCAGGGCCGTGACCCCGGATACGGAATGGCCGGCGCTCCAGATGTCGCTCCAGCGCCGCGGGCCCTCCCCTCCGGCCCCGTATCGCTCGCGGGCGCGGGCCTCGCTCATGCTCTCATCGAGCCGGTCGGGATCGAGGCCGGCGGCGCGGATCGAGGGGGCCAGCATGTTGGCGGGAAGCCCGGTGAAGCTGGAGGTCTGGATGACGTCGTCCATGGAGGTTTCGACCAGCATCCGGCGGTAGCGGTCGGAGGCCATGCTCTCGGCGGCGGCGATGAAGCGGGTGCCCATGTAGGCGAGGTCGCAGCCGAGCACGCAGGCCGCCGCCAGGGCGCGCCCGTCGCTGACACCGCCGGCCAGCACCACCAGGCCGTCGAACATCCCCCGCACGGCGCGGACGAAGGCGAACGGGTTCAGCCAGCCGGTCTGGCCGCCGGCGCCGGCGGTGAGCAGGATCAGCCCGTCGGCGCCCGCCTCGATCGCCCGGGCGGCGTGGCGCAGGCTCGCCACGTCGGCGAGGACCAGGCAGCCGGCGTCGTGCAGGGCCGCCACCGCCGGGGCCGGCGAGCCGACGCTGGTGATCACCAGTTCGGCCCCGTGACGGGCGACGCAGGCGAGATCCTCGGCGAGCCGCGTATCGCGCATGATCAGGTTCGGGCAGAACGGCGCGCTGGGGCCGTCGCGGTCCGCCAGCCGCGCGCGGATGTCGCCGAGCCAGGCGTCCAGCTCCCCCGTCGTGCGCGCGTTCTTGGTCGGAAAGGCGCCGACGACCCCGCCAGCGCAGGCGGCCGTGACCAGGTCCGGGCCGGAGACGCGCAGCATCGGCGCGGCGATCAGCGGCAGGGCGAGGCGGGCGCGCAGCCCCGGCGGGAGCCGCCCGCCCCATTCAATCATGGCAGGGGCTTGTCATCGGCCGGACCACACCGGCTTGCGCTTCTCGGCGAAGGCGGCGAGGCCCTCCTTGCGGTCCTCGGACTGCAGGGCGCGGTTGGCGAACTTCATCTGCTCGCGCCACCCCGCCTCGTCCGTCCAGTCGGCCGAATGCCACATGATCTGCTTGGAGGCGGCAAGCGCGGTGGGGCCGTTGACCAGCAGGGCCTGGGCCCAGGCGACCGCTTCGGCCTTGGCCGCGCCTTCCTCCACCACCCGGTTCACCACCCCGTGGCGATGGAAGAACTCAGCGTCGCGGAACTCGCCGGTCAGGGCCAGCTCCATGGCCAGGTGGTAGGGCATGCGCCTGGGCAGCCGGAACAGCCCCCCGCCGATGGCGACCACGTTGTGGCGCACCTCCGGCAGGCCGAAGCGGGCGGTGCGGGCGGCGACGATCAGGTCGCAGGCCAAGCACAGCTCGAAGCCGCCGCCGACGGCGTAGCCCTCGACCGCGGCGATCACCGGCTTGGCCGGCGGCCTGGCGAAGAGGCCGAAGCCGCCGCGCTTCGTGGCCGCGCGCTCGCCCCGGGCCGCCGCCTTCAGGTCGGCCCCGGCGGAAAAGTTGCCGCCGGAGCCGGTGATCACGCCGACGAAGAGGTCGTCCTCGGCGTCGAGGGTGTCGACGGCGGCCTCCATGGCCTCGGCGCTCGCCGCGTCGAAGGCGTTGCGGGCCTGCGGCCGGTTCATGGTGATCACCAGCACATGGCCGAAGCGCTCGGTGAGGATCCGTGGTTCTTCGCTCATGCCGGCAACCTCCTGCGTCGCGATCCTCAGAGGGCGAGGGTGAAGCCGCCGTTCACGGGATAGACCTGCCCGGTGATCCAGGGGCTGGCGTCCGAGGCCAGGAACAGCACCATGTTGGCGACGTCGTTCGGCTGGCCCGGGCGGCGTATGATGTACTTTTCCATCTGCCGCTTCAGTCGCTCGGGGTCGCCCTTGAGGGTGCGCTCCACCGCCGGGGTCGCCGTCAGGGCAATGGCGACGGAGTTGGCGGTGATCTGGTGTCGACCGAGCGTCCTGGCGACCGAGCGCATGAAGCCCGCCGCGCCCGCCTTGGCGGCGGCGTAAGGCTCCATGCTGGCGTCGCCCCACCGGCCGGCGTCCGAGATGATCGTCACGATCCGGCCGGGCGCCTGGCGGGCGATCATGCCGGGGATGACGGCGGCCGTGCAGTTCATGACGCCGTACAGGTTGACGCCGATGAAGCTGTTCCAGACTTCGGGTCCGGTCTCCCAGAACGGCTTGCCCAGCTCCGCCGAGGGATTGGCCCCGGCGTTGCCGGCGTTGTTCACCAGCACCCCGATCGGCCCAAGCTCGTCGGTGGCCCGGGCCACCATGGCCTTGACGCCCGCATGGTCGGAAACGTCCGCCTGCAGGGCGAGAGCCTTGCCGCCCTCGGCGCGGATCTCTTGCGCCACCGCCTCGGCCCGCTCAAGCACGTAGTCGTTGCACACCACGCCGCCGGCGTTGTGGGCGGCCAGGTGCAGGGCGATCTGCCGCCCCACCCCCTGGCCCGAGCCGGTCACCAGGCAGACGCGCCCGGCCAGATCGAGGATGTCGGTCATACGTTTCTCTCCCGTCCCTTCCAGTAGGGGTCACGCAGCTCGCGCTTGAGCAGCTTGCCCATGGTGTTGCGTGGCAGTTCCGCCACGATCTCGAGCGTCTTCGGCCGCTTGTAGGCGGCGAGCGCATCGGCGCAGTGAGCGAGGATTTCCTCAGGGGAAGCCAAGCGCCCGGGCTTGAGCTCGCAGAACGCCTTCACCTGCTCGCCGAAGTCGTCGTCGGGAATGCCGATGACGGCGACGTCCTGCACCGCCGGATGGCGGATGATCGCCGCCTCGATCTCGGCCGGATAGAGGTTCACGCCGCCCGAGACGATCATGTCCTTGGCGCGGTCGGTGATGAACAGATAGCCGTCCTCGTCCAGGCGCCCGACATCGCCGGTGCGGAAGAAGCCGTCGGCGTCGAGGGTGTCGCCGTCCAGCGGCTTGGCGTTGAGGTAGCCGCGGATCACCATCGGCGTCCGGACCCAGATCTCGCCCTCTTCCCCCGGCCCGAGCGCCTCGCCGCCCTCGCCGCGGATGGCGATCGTGACATGGGTGTGCGGCAGGCCGCTGGACCCTGGCTTGAGGGTCTGCATTTCTGGCGACAAGGCGGTGATCATGCCGGTCTCGGTGGCGCCGTAGCCCTCCGAGAGGCGGGGCCCGAAGTAGCCGATGATCCACTCCTTGAGCGAATAAGGCACCGGCGCCGCGCCGACGCCGAGGTACCGGATCGAGGAGACGTCGTAGCGGCCAAGGACCTCCGGGGGCAGGCCCGCCAGGCGCTTGTACATCGTGGGGACGCCGGTCCAGCTCGTGACCCTGTGCTTCTGGATCAGGCGCAGGGCCTCCTCCGGATCGAAGCGGCGCAGGAGCACCATGGTGTTCCCCCGGGCCAGTGATCCCCAGACCGCGCCGGGGCCGGCGCCGTGGTGCATGGGCAGGGTGATCAGCTGCACGTCGTCAGGCAGGCGAGGGCGGCTGCCGGCGACGCTCTGCTGGTACTCCCGGATCTGCCGGGCGACCTCGGGATCGTCGCGGTCCAGCCGCGTCCCCATGACGACGCCCTTGGGCAGGCCCGTGGTGCCCGAGGTGTAGAGGATGAGGGGCGGGTTGCCCGCGGCGCGCATCGGCGCCGGCGGCGGCTCGGCGATCATGGCCGCGTAGGATTCGAAGCCTTCGGCGGCGGCGGCGATGGAGACGGCGAACTTCAGGTCGTGGCCTGCGAAGGCCGGAAGGAGCGCGGCGGGATCGGCGTCGTCGCAGATGATCGCCTGCGCGCCGCTGTTGCCGAGGACATAGCGTGTCTCGGAGGGTGTCAGCCGCCAGTTGAGGCCCAGGATCCGGCAGCCGAGCTTGCCGGCCGCCGCGCTGACGATCGGCCACTCCGGACGAATCTGCATCCGTGTCACCAGGATGTCGCCGGCCTGCAGGCCCCGGCGCCTGAGGCCATGCGCCAGGCGGTCGGCCTCCTCGTTCCAGCCGCGCCACGTCACCGCCCGCTCGCCCTCGATCAGGGCCGGCGCGTCCGGCTGTGTCTCCGCCCAGTATTCCAGGCTGCCCGGCTGAAACGTCCTCTCGATCGCGCTCATGGGATCAGGCTCCGGCGCAGGGAGGCGACGAATTCGTCGCGGACCGCGGCGAGGTCGATGGATTTGGGCGCCAGCAGCCACTGGCTGACCGCGCCGCGCAAGCTCGCCAGGATCAGGATCGACTGCGACCGGGGATCGATATTCGGCCTTATCTCGCCGGCGGCGATGGCCGCCCGCAGGTTGGCCTCGAAGGCCCGGGCGCTGCGGGCGTTGAGCTCGGCCAGCCGATCGGTGACCAGGGCGTTGCTCAGGCCCTCACCCAGCAGGACGAAGAGGGCGCGGGTCCTGGTGGGGTCCTTGCCGGCGCTGTCGAAATAGAACGCGGCGGACCCCAGCAGGCGCTCTAGCCCCGGGCCGTGGTGCTCGACGCGGTCGAGGGCGCGACCGAAGAGTTCGATCAGGTGCGCCGCGAGGGTGACGATCAGCCCGCTCTTGCCGCCGAAGTAGTGGGCCGGCAGGCCGCGGCTGTAGCCGGCCGCCTCGCCCACATCGCTCAAGGTGGTGCGCTCGAGGCCCCTCTCCGCCACCAGCCCCACGGCCGCCGCCAGCAGCCGCTGTTCGGCCTCGTCGCGGCGTTCGGCCTGGGAGCGTCGTTCGGTCCTGGCGGTCAGCGTCCTCACCCTGCATTCCAATAATTTGCTTGCGTGCAAACAAATTACATGTTGGCTTGCCGGTCAACAGGAAATGTCGCCAACGGGCGAGGAGACGAGGATGAGCGACCTGGAACTGCTGAAGCCCGCGCTCTATCGGCGCGTCGGCAGCCCGGCGCGGCCGGAGCTTCCGGCCCTGCTCGGCGGCGCCTGCGCCTGCGGTCACGTGTTCTTTCCGTTGCAGGGTTACGGCTGCGAGCGGTGCGGCGGAACCGACCTGCAGCCGCGGGCGCTTACCGGCGCCGGAACGCTGCTGGCGTCGGCGCGGGTGCACCTGCACGCCGGCAAGGGTCGCGAGGCGCCGTTCACGGTCGGGGCGATCCGGCTGGAGGATGGGCCTATCATCCGTACACTGATCGATGGCGACGAGGCGGAGCCGCGCCCGGGCGCGGCGATGGTCGCCCTGCTCGCCCCCACCGCCGATCCCGATGGCGCCCCGCGCCTGGACCTGCGCTTCACGGCGGAGGCCTGACCCATGGCCACGACCCTGAAGGATCTGCGGCCGGTCTATGTGGCCGGGATCGGTTTCCACCGCTATCAGTTCGCCTCCGACACGCCCTACGTCACCCTGGGCCTGACGGCCGTCCGCGCCGCCCTGGCCGACGCCGGACTGGCGTGGCCGGCGGTGGAGTCGGCCTATGTCGCCAAGGCGCTGCTGCCGATGGCGCCGGGACGGGCCATGCTGCGCCACCTGGGCGATCACGGCCTTTCCATCGTGCATGTCGAGAACGCCTCGGCCTCCGGCTCGGCGGCGTTCCGCCACGCCTGCATGGAGGTGGCCGCGGGCCTCGCCGACATCGCCCTGGTGGTCGGGGTCGACAAGCCGATGCCCGCCGGCCGGGCCGAGTCCCTGGCGCGGATCGGCAGCCTGGCCGACGACGCCATCGCGCCCTTCACCCACTTCGCCCTGCTGGCGGACGCCTACGCCGCCCGCACCGGGGCCAGCGTCGAGGACATCGCCCTGGTGGCGGTGAAGAACCATCGCAACGGATCGAAGAACCCCTTCGCGCAGCACCAGAAGGAACGCTCGCTGGAAGAGATCCTGGGAGGCAAGAAGATCGCCGGCGGCTTCACCTCGCTGCAGTGCACGCCCGTCGGCGAGGGGGCCGCGGCGGTGATCGTCGCTTCCGAGGAGGGCCTGCGGCGCCAGGGGCTGGGCCTGGACCGCGCGGTGCGGGTGACCTCCTCGGCCGCCCGCAGCCAGCACCTCTACGACGAGGCGACGCGCTACGACGCCATGCTCACGCAGGAAACTGCTGGGATCGCCCTCGCCCAGGCGCAGATCGCGGCCGCGGACCTCGACGTGGTGGAGTTGCACGACGCCTTCACCGTGGAGGAGGTGGAATATGTGGAGGCCATGGGCCTCTGCCCCGACGGAGCGGCCGTGCCGATGCTGAAAGAGGGGGCGTTCGACATCGGCGGCCGCTGCGCGGTCAGTCCGTCGGGAGGATTGATCTCGATGGGCCATCCCATCGGCCCCACCGGCGTCGGCCAGATCGGCGAGATCACCCGCCAGTTGCGCGGCGAGGCCGGTCCTCGCCAGCACGCGGGCGCGCGCACCGGCCTCGCCCACATGGTCGGCGTCGGCGCCGTCTGCTACGTCCACGTCCTGCAGCGGGATTGACACGGAGCGCCGGCGTCCCGCCGGCCTCTTTCCTTGAAAACAAGAGCCGGCGAGACGCCGGCGCTCCGGCTTTGAACCGAGCGGGGCCGGGGAGACATAATCAGCACGAGGGGGTATACTCGGAGCCGGACCGCCCCCGGGGAGGATCGCCATGGCCGTCTCGCGCCCAATTCAGACGCTTCGTCTGTCTCACACGCTGATCTTCGGCGTCATCGCCGCGGCCGTCCCGCTCGGCGCGCTCGCCAGCGGCGGCGGCGGAGGCATGGGCGGCGGCATGAGCGCCCCGATGTCGCCCAGCATGTCGACGCCGCAGTACGACCCGGCCCAGGAGTACCGCGAGGGCATGGCCGCCTACCAGGGCGGCAAGTTCAAGGACGCCGCCCGCTCGTTCGAGCATGTCACCCAGGCCGCGCCCGGCGAAGTCACCGGCTGGCGCATGCTGGGCCTGGCGCGCACGGGGGCCAACGACAACAAGGGCGCCGCCAAGGCCTTCGAGCGGGCGCTGAAGATCGATCCCAAGGCGGTCGACACCCGCCGCGACTACGCCGTGGCGCTCGCCGAAATGAAGCAGCCCGACAAGGCGTCGGCCCAGCTCGACATGCTCAAGAGCCGGGCCGCAGCCTGCAACGACACCTGCCCCGAGGCCGCCGACCTGAAGGCGGCGATCTCGCAGGTCGAGGCGGCGCTGAAGCCGCCGGGCGCCCCGGGGACGGGTCCGGCCGCCTCGATCGCGCCCACCGGCTCGCTGCTGTCGGCGGTGGCAGGCGACGGGGCCTACGTCGAGGCCGTCAGCCTGATCAACGAGCACCGCTACGGCGACGCCCTGGTCGCCCTCGACCGGGCGTCGGAGGCATTTGGGCCCCACCCCGACATCCTCACCTACAAGGGCTACGTCTGGCGCAAGCTCGGCCACCTGGACCGGGCCGAGCAGTACTATCGCGCCGCCCTGGCCATCGCCCCGTGGCATCGCGGCGCCACCGAGTACTACGGCGAACTGAAGGTGATCAAAGGCGACATGGCCGGCGCCCGCACGATGCTGGCCAAGCTCGACCGCCAGTGCGCCTTCGGCTGCGCCGATGCGGAGGACCTGCGGCGGTGGATCGACCACGGCGGCGATCCCGCCTCCTGATCGCCGCACGCCGCCTCCTCATCGCCGGCGCCCTCGCGGGGACGCTGGGCGCGGTGCGCGCCGATACCGCCGCCGTGCCCCTGCGCGCCCTGCGCTGGACGGCGCCGGGTGCGGACGCGGTGCGCATCCTCACACGCCGGCCGGTCGAATGCCTCGCCGTCCCCGCCGATCCCGAGGCCGCCTACCGGGTCGAGATCGGGCGGGCGGCGTTCCGCGATCCTCTGCTTCTGGGCGGCCAGGCGGCCCGCGCGGGTGTCGCCTGCGAGAGCTGCCACCGCAACGGCCGCACCAACCCCGACTTCGCCTTCCCCGGGCTGTCCGGCGCGCCGGGCACGGCCGATGTCACCTCGTTCGTCTTCAGCACCCATAGGGGCGACCACGTCGACGACCCCCGCCCGATCCCAGACCTCGGCGGACCCAAGGCGAGGCTGAAGGTCGACCAGTCCCCCGCCTCCCCGGCCCTGAAGACCTTCATCCACGGCCTGGTCCGAGAGGAGTTCGAGGGCGCCGAGCCGCCGCCGGCGGTGCTCGATGGCTTGGCGGCCTATGTCCGCGCCCTGGATCCAGCGGCCTGCCCTCGCGGGGGT
>Ga0209166_10004076_pt1 | contig 10335 bp, 9 predicted proteins | sample Coa_R1_3_FD_187151 | JGI IMG/M metagenome (GOLD analysis project Ga0209166, IMG submission 187151) | Surface soil microbial communities from Centralia Pennsylvania, which are recovering from an underground coalmine fire - Coalmine... | ecosystem: Environmental > Terrestrial > Soil > Unclassified... | reverse complement strand
CGCGCATGGCGGGGCGGCGGCGACCCTGGGGGCCGTGGCCTTTCACTACTACCCGATCAACACGGGGCGCTGGCCGACCATCAAGGAGAAGGCCCAGGAGATCCGCTCGATCATGAGCCAGCACGGCGCGGGCAGTTTGCCGCTGATCGTGCCCGAGATGGGCTACTGGAGCTCTGCCGCCGCCGGCAGCAGCGAGCCCCTGCAGGCCAGCGGCCTGGTGCAGATGTTTGTGCGCGGCCTGTCGGTCGGCATCCAGCAGATGTCGTGGTTCATGGTGTTTGACAGCAGCGGTCCGGCGACCGAGACGCACGGTCTCTTTCGCGGCACCGATCTGAATAGCCCGAAGCCCGCCTACGCCGCGTACGCGACGCTGACGTCTCAGCTATATGGCGCGCGGTACCATGGCCCGCTGACCGGCGCCGGCATCGAAGGCTATGTTTTCGACATGAGCGACGGGCGCCAGAAGAGCGTGCTGTGGGCAACCCAACCTTCAGCCCAGTTCACCTTTAGCTCGACCTGCCTGCGGCGCGTGGATTACGTGGGGAATGTGACAGCGTCCATCACTGATGGCTCCGCCTCGGACTTGGACCATGCCCCCGGCCAGATCACCCTGCCGGTGCTGGCCAATCTGCCGATCTACATTGGCGGCTGCTGAGTTAATGCGATGGCGTCGGATCGGAACCGGTCGTATCGCCGGCCCGCTGATGCTGGCGCTTACCCTGGCCGCCCTCGCGGCGATTGTGGTCAGCGGCAGTCTGCAGGCCGCCAGCGGACCCTACGGCCAATACACGGCCCAGGCGGCGACGGGCGAGCTGGTGGCCGGCAGCCAGGCCGGCCAGAGCTTCGTGACGGACCAGCCCGGCCTCTATCGGATTGACGTATACCTGGGCCATTACCAGCGTCCCATCCGCGGCATGGTGCGGCTGCACGTCACGGCCCTGCCGTTTGCTGGGCCAGACCTGGCTCTGGCCACGCTCGACGCGGCCCAGGTGCAGACCGATGGTTTTGAGTCATTCGAATTCGCGCCGCTCGACGAACCGGCCGGCCAGCCGCTGTGCTTCTGGCTGGAGGCGCCCCAGGCCCAGCCCGACAACGCGCTCACGGTTATCGGGGCCAACTCGGACAGCTACCCAAACGGACGTGCCTTCTTTAACAATCTGCCGGCGAGCGGCGGCGTGCAAGACCTGACCTTCAGGCTCTACTATCAGCCGGGCGCCGGCCAGGCCCTGGCGACGGTCATGCAGCGACTGGCGGCGGGGCGCCCGGCGGCTTTTGGCGCGCCTCAGCTCTATGCGATACTGATGGCGGGCTATCTGTTGGGGGCCGCGGCGCTGCTGGCGCTGGTGGTGAGTCGGCTGCACCTATAAGGGGTGACTGGCCGGCCTGATCGCAGCGCTGCTTCAGGCGGGAGTTGATGGCGCTCGCTGCCGGAAGTAGGCGATCACGGCGTCGAGCGTCTGGTCGAGTGACAACGTCGGCTGCCAGCCGATGGCCGCGCGGATTTTGTCGATGCTGGGCACCCGGCGCTGCATATCCTCGAAGCCCTTCTCGTAGGCCTGCTCGTAAGGCACCCGCACCAGGGGTGAGCGGCTCTCGGTGCGCGCCAGGATGCGCTCGGCCAGCGCCAGGATCGTGATCTCCTCCTGGCTGCCCACGTTGAAAATCTCACCCACCGCGTGCGGCGCGGCGGCCAGCTCGATCACCGCGCGCACGGTGTCTTTGACGTTGCAGAAGCAGCGCGTCTGCTGCCCGTCGCCATAGATGGTCAGCGGCTGGGTGGCCAGGGCCTGCTCCACCAGGCGCGGGATGACCATGCCGTAGGTGCCGGTCTGCCGCGGGCCGACCGTGTTGAAGAAACGGCAGATGACCACCGGCAGGCCGAACTGCTTGTGGTAGGCCAGCCCCAGGAACTCGTCGATGGCCTTGGACTCGGCATAGCTCCAGCGGCTCTTGATGGTGGGGCCCATCACCCGGTCAGCGTCCTCGCGAAACGGAAGCTCGGCGCTCTTGCCGTACACCTCAGAGGTGGAGGCGATGAGCACTTTGCGCCGGTAGCGGCGCGCCAGGCGCAGCACCACCTCGCTGCCCTGGATGTTGGTCTCCAGCGTCCGCACCGGGTCCTTGACGATCAACTCCACGCCGACCGCGGCCGCCAGGTGGAAGATCACGTCACTGGTGCTGGCCAGCCGGTCCATCACGGTCTCATTGGTGACGGTCTCGTAGACGAATTGGAAGCGGGCCTGCTGGGCCAGCGGCTCGATGTTGGCGTAGTTGCCGGTCGAGAGGTCGTCCACCGCGATGACGCTGTGGCCCTGCGCCAGCAAGGCCTCGGCCAGGTGGCTGCCAATGAAGCCGGCCCCGCCGGTGATGAGCATTTGCATATCAGGTAATCCTTCCTCTCCACGAACCTGGCGCGCGGCTGGCAAGCCGGGCGCCGGCTAGGGCGGCCCGACGAACAGCTGCGTTGCGGCCACCGACAGGCGCCGGGTATCCACCAGCTTGCCGCTCGCGGGATCTACCGGCTGCCCCGCCACATCGGCTTGAATGGCCAGCACATTCCAGCCCGCGCGCACCAGCCCGGCCGGCAGGCTGATCTGCGTCGTCCAGGCGTCACAGTTATCCCAGGCGTGATCAGCAACGCCGGCCCCATTGACCTGGAGCGTCACATGCTGCGGCCGGCCAGGCAGACAGACGGGCAGCAGCGACAGGCTGATCTGCTGCGCGGCGCTGGCCGGCGCGAACCAGGCAGCCGTCGCCTGGTTGCCGCCGACCCAGGTGCCCCACGGCTCGGGGGCCGACCAGCCGTCGCGGCGGACCAGATTGAAATGGGCGTTGGCTGGCGGCGCGACATGCAGGATGCACACCCGGTAAGCCCAGGGCGAGATGCCGCTGGGCGGGTCAAAGCACTGGACCAGACGCAGCTCAGGATTGGTCTGGGCATCGTCGACCAGGGGCTGCTCCAGCCCGCTCTCCATGTGGACGACAACCAGGCGAACGTGATACGACCGCATCACTGCGGCAAAGTCGCTGTTCAGGAGCGGGTGGCTGGTCTGATGGAACCAGTGCTGCAAGACCAGGTACTGGGCCGGCATGTAGCTGCCGACGCCGGAAACCGTTTGCTGGTGATGATACAGCGTTGAGAAGACGATGTCACCTCCAGCCAGCAGCGCCAGCCGGTCCGGTTGCGAGGCGGCCAGGTCGACGATGTTCTGGCCGGCCAAATTCTGCGAGGCCAGCCACACAAAAGCCGGGTGCGCCGCCGGCCTGGCCGGCACGCTGCCCGTGGGAGCGGGCAACACTTCCAGCACCAGGGCCAGGGCCAGGCCCGCGCGCATCCAGGCCAGCGGCAGCTTTTGGACGGTCAGCCCCATCAATGGGAACAGGCCAACCCCGGCCACAAAAGCAAAGCGGGAGGTGACCCGGGCGCCCTCCCAAAACGGCACCAGCGCCGCCGCGACCAGGTCTGGCAGCGGAATGGCCTGGGCCAGGCCGCTGGACGGCTGGGCGATGGTGAACAGGGCCGGCTTGAACTGGCGCCCCAGACTCCACACGGCCTGAACGACCGGGCCAAAGATATAGCCGTTGACGACGCTGCCGCTGATTTTGACGGCCGGTCCCATCGCCAGCAGCAGGCCCACCAGCGAGCAAGCCAGCAGCGGCCGGAGCCGCTTGTCCTTGCGAGCCGCCACCAGGCCCAGCAGCCCGCAGGTGAACCCGAGCAGGCCAAAGTTAGCGATCTCTGATTCATTCGGCGGGCCGGGGTCCAACTGCCGCGCCAGGCTCCCCAGCCACGGCTGCCCGAAGCCAGGCACCCAGAAGCTGTTCAAGCTAGATGACCAGGCGACCAGGGTTTGTATGTCATTGAAGGCGGCCTGGCCGGCGGACATGCCGCGCCAGAAAAGCCAGAGCGTCGGGCTGCTCAGCGCCAGCGCGGCCGCCCCCGAGATGAGGCAGCCCTGTGCCAGGGCTTTCCAGCGCATTTCTCCGGCCCAGAGCTCGGCCAGGCACCAGGTCAGCAGCAGCACCAGCATGTGCCAGAGCGCATAGAGCGAAGCGGTGATGGCCGCCGCCCAGATCACGCCGGTGATCAAATACCACTTCGTCCGGCGGCCCGGATGGCGCCGCGCCTGCTCCCAGGCCCACACTTCCAGCGGCAGGAGGGCCGACGCCAGCAGCGTGTGGAGGTGACCCGAGTTGCGGAACCACCGGTAGCCCCAGAACGTGAATGCCAGCGCCGCGACGATGCCGGCCAGGCGTCCCAGCCATAGGCGCGTCGCTTTGTACATACCCGCGAACGCCAGAACATGGGCGCCCAGCGCGGCGGCGTTGTAGGCGAAAGCCGCGCCGCCCAGCGCATACAGCGGCATGAGCGCCAGGAACAGGATCGGCCCGTGAGCCAGCGTGGCCACCTGCCATCCCTGTGGGGCAAACACTGCCGGGTCGAACAGTGGATTGCGACCGTGGATCAGGCTCTGGGCATACCAGTCGAGGCCCCAGAGCACTTCCAGGCCATCACCATAGCCTGGAACGTGGCCGAATAAGTCGCCGACCCGCCAGGACCAGGCCAGCATGGGCAGGAAGGCGGCCCAGGGCAGCAGCAGGTCGGCGGCCTTGAGCCGCGGCCACAAAAAGGCAGGACGTGGGGTCATCGGCGCATTTGGTCTTGACGCAAGGCGTGCCGCTCCGCCGGCAGGTGGCTGCCGATGAAGCCGGCCCCGCCGGTGATGAGCATTGGCATCTGGTTTGGCTCCTGTGCTTGCCTGGCCCGCTGCCGGCTGCCCCTTCGGCTGGCTACGCGGTGATCACCGGGCGCTGGCGGTGCGTCCAGCGGATGCGCCACAGATCCCGAATCATATCGACCAGCCCCTGCCAAAAGCGCACCGTGCTGCCGGGCGAGTCGGTCCAGCGCACGGGCATCTCCTGGATGCGCAGCCCGGCCCGCTCCGCCAGGTACAGGATCTCGACGTCGAACATGAAGCGGTCGACGCGGGCCAGGGCAAACAGCTGGCGCGCCAGCCCGCCGCGATAGGCCTTAAAGCCGCACTGCGTGTCAGAGATGTCCCACAGGCCCACCATCAGGTAGCGCACCCACTTAAAAATCCCCGAGGCCAGCCGCCGGTAGACGGGCTGCGGCGCGCGGATGTCGGATGACGACAGGCGGCGCGAGCCGATGACGATATCCGCCTGCTGCAGGCGCTCCAGGGCCGCGGCGATCTCTTCGACCGGGGTGGACAGATCGGCATCCAGAAAAATGACCACCGCGCCGCGCGAGGCCAGCACCCCGGTGCGAATGGCATAGCCTTTGCCGCGGTTGGGCTGGTAGGCCAGCAGCCGCGCGCGCGGCTCGCCGGCCAGCCCGGCCTGCACGGCGGCGGCCGTGGCGTCGCGGCTGCCGTCGTCCACCACAATCAGCTCGAACGATGGGTTGTGCTCACGCAGATAGGCCAGCACGTGCGCCAGGTGCGGCGGCAGCCGCCGGGCTTCGTTATAGGCCGGGATGATGACGCTCAGCGCGACCGGGGGCGGCAGCGCGTCCGCCGGGCCCGCCTGCGTCATGCCGGCGGTTCTTGCTCGATGCGGGCGCGCAGCGCGTACACCAGCACGTGGTCCAGGATCATGTGGCCGTCTTCCTGCTGGCCGATGCGGTCACTGGGGATGATCACCTTCAGGTCCGCCAGCTCGGCCAGCCGGCCGCCGGGCCGGCCGCAGAAGCCGATGACGGTGGCGCCGTGGGCCTGCGCATAGCTCACGGCCTGCACCACGTTCTTTGAATTGCCTGAGGCTGAAATGGCAATGACCACATCGCCCGGCTGGAGCAGGTTTTGCAGCGGCTCGGTGAACACCTCGGCGTAGCTCTGGTCGTTGCCCACCGCCGTCAGCAGCGGCACGTTGTCGGTCAGCGCGATGGCCCGAAAGCGCTGGCGGCCAGGCACGATGGTGAACTTGTTGAGGTCGTTCATCATGTGCGAGGCGGTGGCCGCCGAGCCGCCGTTGCCCAGGATCAACACCTGCCGCCGCTCGCGCCAGGCGGCCAGCAGCGCGTCGGCCACGGCCTCGACCTCGGGCCGCGACAGGTTGTGGATGACATGCTCAAGCTCGGTCAGATATTGATCGATATCATTCATTGCCGGTCACCGTCTGCCAGCTATGGCTAGTCCAGCTTGCCCCAGCGCCGCCGGAGCGTTACCAGCGCCGTCTGGGCCAGAATCTGCAGATCGAGCCAGATGGTCCAATTGCGAATGTAGTACAGCGCCGCGCGCATCTCTTCTTCCAGCGCGGCCACCGGCACCACGGACCATGGCCCGGTGACGCCGGGCTTGACCGACGCCAGCGAGGGCATCCAGCGCCGGTAGCGGGCCCGCGCCGCCGGCGTGATCGGCTGCGGCCCGACCAGGCTCATCCGGCCGGCCAGCACTGACCACAGCAGCGGCAGCCGGTCCAGCCCGGTCACCGCCAGCCAATCGCCCGGCTGGCACGCAAAGCGCCAGGCTCGAAAGGGCCGCCCGCTGATCCCCTGGTACTCGTCCATCACGAAGAGGCGGCCGCTGCCCAGCCGGCTAAGCCCGATGATCAGGTCGAGCGGCAGGCTCAGCAGCAGCAGCACGCTGCCCAGCCCAAAGTCGAGCAGCGATTTGAGGCCCGCGTCAAAGCCCGTCAGGCGGGCAGAGTCTACCACAAACAGCGGCACGAAATTGCGGTGCGCCACGCGCGGCGTGGTGGCCAGCAGATCATAGTAACCGGGCGACAGCCGGATGCGCGGGCCGCCGCGCTCGGAGGTGCTCATCTGCTCCAGGATCTGCTGAAAGGATTCCCAGGCCATGGCCCCCGACACGACCACGATCTCGGCCACGTGGTGCTCGCTGACCAGCGCCGGCAGCACGTTGGGGTGGCCCAGCACCGCCAGGCCGTCGCTCACCGGCGTGCCGCGCGGCAGGAAGTCGTCCACAAACCCCAGCACGCGCAGCCCGGAGTCGGCCTCGGAGCTGAGCTGGCGGGCGATGGCCCGGCCCTGCTCGTCGGCGCCCACGATCAGGGCGCGCGCCATCAGGTGGCCGCGCCGCCGCATGGAGCGCACCACCCGCCGCAGCAAGAAGCGGCCCAGGCCCACCGCCAGGATGCTGGTGATCCAGAATGTGAACAGCCAGCGCAGCGATAGTTCGCCGCCGCGCGACAGCGCCACCAGCACAATCAGCAGCAAGATGCCGTAGCTGCAGCCGGTGGCCACCGTGGCATATTCCTGTGAGTCTTCCAGGACGGTTTCCAGGTCGTACAGGCGCAGCGCGGAGAAGCTGAGCAGCCAGGGCACCAGGCCCAGGGCCAGCGCCTGGGCGTAGAGCGGGCTGATGGGCGTGGCTGGAAAGGTCAGCAGGTAGGCGGCCGCGGCTGCCAGCAAGATCGCCAGCGTATCCGCCGCCAGCAGCGTGGCCCACAGGATCAGCCTGCCGCGCCGGCTCACGCCGCGCCCCCGGCGCTGGCCGGCGCCTCGCTGTGGTCGCTGGTGGCCGGCAGGCGCAGCCCGGCGTTCAGCAGCACACGCGCGCCGCCCTCGTCGAAACGGAAATCCATGCGGCGCAGCCCCTGCTCCTCGAGGGCGCGGGTGACGCCCGACTGCGTGCCGTCGGGGCAATAGATCATCATGAAGCCGCCGCCGCCCGCGCCGGCGATCTTGCCGCCTATGGCGCCGTTGGCGCGCGCCTCGTCATAAGCGGCGTCAATCTGCGGGTTTGAGACGCCCGAGGCAAAATGCTTCTTCTGCTCCCAGCCGGCGTGCAGGCACTGCCCAAAGCCGTCCAGGTCGCCGCGCTGCAGCGTGTCGCGCATGGTGTGGGCCATGTCGCGCACCGCCAGCAGCGCCTGCAGCACGTCGGCCTGGCTGCGCTCGGTCGAGTCGCGCTGGCGGGCCAGGATCTTGGACGATTCGCGGGCGGTGCCGGTGAAGAACAGCAGCAGGTTGCGCTGCAGGCCCTCCAGCGTGCCGGGTGGGGTGCGCAGCGGCGTCACCGTCACGCCGTCGGAGCTGAACTCAATGAAATTGAGGCCGCCGAAGGCTGCCGCGTATTGGTCCTGATAGCCGATGGGCATGCCCATCTTCTCCAGCTCCACCCGCGTGGCCAGCCGGGCCACTTCGTCGCTGGTCAGGGTCTGGCCGCGAGCGGTGCTGACGGCCTTGACGGCGGCCACCGTCAGCGTGGAGCTGGAGCCCAGCCCCGTGCCGGGCGGCACCTCGGACGCCAGGAACATGGACACGCCGTTGTCGATGCCGAACTCGTGCAGGATGGCCTTGGGCAGGTTGAGGTCGCCTTCCCACAGCAAGGTCTGCCCGGGCGTGTGGCGATAGAAGGTGCGGTAATCGGACGAGAGGATCTGCAGCTCGGGCCCGCCGTGCACGGTGAGGATGACGTAGACGTACTTGTCGATGGTGGCGCTGACGACGGCGCCGCCGTGGCGGCTGAAAAAGGCCGGCAGGTCGGTGCCGCCGCCTGCAAACGAGATGCGCACGGGCGCGCGGGCGATGAGCATCGCGCGCCTACCCGCCGCGCACCGCGCCCACCTGGCGCATGTAGCTGCGCGCCTCGTCCGCGGTGTTGCGAAAGCCGGGCTGGCTCGAGGCCCAGCCGAGATATTCATCCGTGTTGCTGGCAATGCTGCCCTGCGGCTCCCAGCCGAGCGCGCGCAGCCGGCTGACGTCGGAAACGATGTGGCGCGTGTCGCCAAAGCGATACTCGCCCAACACCAGCGGCCGGCTGCCGGTGCCGGCGTGCTCTGCCACGCACTCGGCCAGCTCCAGCACCGTGCTGGCCTTGCCCGCGCCGACGTTGTACACCTGGTAGTCGGCGCGCGGGTCCTCGAACACCAGCAGGTTGGCGCGGGCCACGTCGCCCACGTAGACGAAGTCGCGCAGCTGGCGCCCGTCCTCGTAAACGGTCAGCGGCTGGCCGGCCAGGGCTTGCATGGCGAAGATGCGCATGGCGCCGGAGTAGGCGTTGCGGAAGGATTGGCGCGCGCCCTGGGTGATGCTGTAGCGCAGCGCCACCGTGGGCAGCCCGTAGCGTTTGCCCAGGTTCAGCGCCAGGGTCTCCTCGGAAAACTTGCTCATGGCGTACGAGTTGTGCGGGCTGATGGTCGCGTCTTCCGGCGTCAGCTGGGGCTTGAGCGCCTGGCCGCAGCGCGGGCAGCGCGGGTCCCACTCATGCGCCTGCAGCTGGGCCTCGGAGCGCGGGCCGGGGTACTGAAAGCCGTCGCGCTGGCACAGGTAGCGCCCTTCGCCGTAAATGGCCTGGGTGGAGGCGATGACAATCTTCTGCAGCGGCAGATGCTGCGCCACGGCCAGCTCGTACAGCAGCGCCGTGCCGACGGCGTTCACGTGGAAGAACGTGGAAAAATCGGGCAGGTAATCCTGATAGGCGGCGAAGTGGAAAACGGCCTGCACGCCCTGCAGGGCGCGCTGCCAGGCGTCGCGGTCGCGCACATCGCCGACCATCAGCTCGGCCTCCGGCGGCAGGTAGGCCGGCGGCTGCCCACCACGGTGGACGGGCGGCAGCAGGGCGTCGAGGATGCGCACCTCATGCCCGCGCGCCAGCAGCAAGTCTACCGTGTGCGACCCAATGAAACCGGCTCCCCCGGTGACCAGCACGCGCATGGCCTAACTATGCGACCCGGCTTGCGCCGTGGGCCGCCCCTCCTGCATGTTATAATCGCGCACGGTGTCTGACTCCACGCTGAAGCCCGCGATCTTCCTCGACCGCGACGGTGTCATTGTCGAAAATCGGGCCGACTACGTCAAGACCATCGAAGAAATCCAAATAATCCCCGGTGTGCTGCCAGCCCTGGCCCGCGCCGCCGCGCTGGAGGCGCTGATCGTCGTCGTCAGCAACCAGTCGCCGGTGGGGCGCGGCATACTGGCCCGGCCGATGCTGGCCGCCATCAACGCCCACATTCAGGCCGCGGTCGTCGCGGCCGGCGGGCGCATCGACGGCTGGTACATCTGCCCGCACCAGCCGCAAGACAACTGCACCTGCCGCAAGCCGAAGCCAGGCCTGCTGCTGACCGCTGCCGCCGAGCTGCCGATCGACCTGACGGCCTCGGTGTTGGTCGGCGACGCGCTGTCGGACGTGCTGGCCGGCCGGGCCGCCGGCGCCCGCTCGATCATGGTGCGCACCGGCCGCGGCGCCGGGCAGGTCGCGTCACTGCGGCAGGCCGGCCTGGCCGATGTGCCGGTGGTGGCGGACCTGGCCGCCGCCTTAGAGCTCATCGCCGCCATTGGGTCGCTAACCTGACCCTCGCGCGGCCGGCGCCGGATGTCGGCCGGCCAGCCCCCGTGTTAGTGACAGAAAA
>Ga0209166_10004072_pt1 | contig 10341 bp, 7 predicted proteins | sample Coa_R1_3_FD_187151 | JGI IMG/M metagenome (GOLD analysis project Ga0209166, IMG submission 187151) | Surface soil microbial communities from Centralia Pennsylvania, which are recovering from an underground coalmine fire - Coalmine... | ecosystem: Environmental > Terrestrial > Soil > Unclassified... | reverse complement strand
AAATTGCCGGCGGCATCCGTGCTCAACTTGCTCTTCAGTCGTTGGTTCAGCCGATTCAAGACCACTTTTCGGACGTTTTCTTCGTGGCCGCTGGCGCCGTAGGCTTGTACCAAGGCTTCCAGGTCGGAAAGTTCATGACCTCCTCCGCTACCAGCTCCAATCCCATTCGATGTTCCTGCGATGCCGAGGTACGACTCGACCAGTTTTGCCAGGTTTCCCGTATCGTTCCAGGAGAGATACTCACCCGGCGTTACCGGCCAAAGTGTCGGCACGCCCAGCATGGCGAAGCGCTCCGGCAGAGAACTGGGCTTTGCGTAGCTGGCCATGCGCGGGGGCGCTGTGCCTACGAGGCGTAGCGGGATATGGTTTTTCCCGGCCAAAACTTGCAGTTCGCGGGCGAAACCGGTTGGATTTGCGGCATCGGCAGCTCCCAAGAGGACGCCACTCCCGGGCGTTGGATTATCGCTTGTCGCGTTGCTACCGGCTGCCGCTCCCGCTCGAACGCGCCCAACGTAAAGCACTTCGTCTGGATGTATTCCTTCGAGAACGCGATTCAAGCCGCGACCGCCGGTCCATTGTTGTGTTACGAAAGCGATGGTGGTCGTGCCGGATTCTTTCGACGTCTTGATCTGGGCAGCAATCTGCAGCAATACCTGGGTACCGAACCGGTCACCTACGGCCGGTCCCGCCCATCCCTCACCGACGGTGAATCGCTGCCGCTGCAGCGTCACGGGATCCAAGAGGTCTACTCCCGCGGCCCGCACCTCCTCACTGCTCTTCGCCCCGATATCAATGTAGATTTCATCCAGGTCCGACATTTTGGGTGCGGTCAGGCGTAAGGGCTGCAAATGAACCGAGAGCCCCGTAAAAACACCTGGAATTTTCTTGGCTTCGCGCGTAAGCACCCAGGCAGGCTGCGCGGCATGCAGCAAATCAAAGACGGAATTAGGCGGGGCCTGCGGCAAGCGCTGCACGCGCAAGAAGCCATCGGGCGTAATGCCGCTGACCACATACCCGGGCTCGTCGATCGCGGTGACCAGCAGCCGGTGCGGTGCACCAGTACCCACGTTCACAAAAACATTGCCGAGATTGTCCGTTTCCGGTTTGAGAGCTTGCAGTTGTTCACGAATGCGATGGCTCAGCTCCTGCTCGTATCCGGAAATCGCGGGAATCTCGGCGAGCTGCCCAGTGTCCGCGAATCGCAAGTCACCTGTGGATTGGGCCGAAGCCGCGGGCAAGGAGACGGCCAAGACTGAGACTGCCCAAGCGATTAAAAGCGCAGATTTCATTTACGCAACTCCCGTAGAAAGTTTTCTGCCGCGGCGAATTTACCGGCAAAGGGCTTCGATCAGTTTTTCTTTTTGTTTCTCGGCGTAGGAAGTCAAGGCATCGAGAGACGCGATGTACCCGCCCACCGCGGCGGCAGCCATCAGCGCGAATGCCTTGGCGGGCAACCAGTGATCATTCGTCCATCGTCCCAGGCCCAAGACCAGCGAGCTTATCCCAAAAAGCAAAATCTGCGATGCAAACGCCATCAGTACGGCCATTCCGGATTGCCGCTGCCCGTGTATCTGGCCAAACGCTAATTTGCGCGGGAAGCTCAGTGAAGACCAATTGGCGATCGACAATTGACCAACCACGGTGAAAACGATAGCCGCCATAGTGGCGGCGAAGATGGGCGCCGATGGCGATCCCACGCGATAGCAAAATGCGGCGATGCACAAGGCAAGCTCAGTGGCAATCAGCATTACCTGAACCAAATTCTTGCCCAGGAATACATCGCGAAATTTCAGCGGCGCCGTGAAATATGTCTGCACTCCGGCATTTTCGTAAGCGAAGCAGTTGTACGCCGGGGCCATCAAGATCAAGATAACGTAAGCCACCAAGCCGGGGAAAAATAGCTCCGGAGACATGCCTTTCGCGCCCGTGAAACGAAACAGCGCGCCCTGCGAGATCAAGGCAAAGACCAGGATAGGCGGCAGGAACAACAGCAAAGCAGCAAAGCCATTGCGCAGCAGATAGCGCAACTCCTTGCGGATGACGGCGGCGATCTGCGGCGGGAGCGAGCCCAGCAAATCTGCATCTGACTGCCGCTTGGAGCGGTCCCCAGGAACCCCGGAAGGCTCGGCGGTTTCACTGAGCTCTTCCCCGCGATATTGGGCCGTAAACCGGAGCCAAAGCAGCACCCCAGAGAACAGTGCGTAACCTGCGATGCCTGCAGCGGAAAGCAGGAAGCCGCGGTAATCTCCGGCCGCTGCGTCATCCAAGCCCTTACCGGCCAGCGATCCGGGGAAATAACGCAGGTAAGGCAGAACGTGGACCAGCCAGGGCTCGGCCGATTTTCCATAACGATTCAGCAACGGGCCCAGCAACTGCAGCGAGACCATTAGTAATATAAAACCGGCAAAAAAGTATTCTCGGGTGCGGCGCCGCGCCAACAAGCGCTCCATCCAGGATCCCAGCAAGCGCTCCAAGGCCACATTGAACAAGATAAACAGCGCGGCGATCAGAAGGACTGGTGACAGCAGCGCAAAATTTCCGGCCGCCGTGCCGGCGATGATCGCAATGGTCCAACAGAGCGCCGCTAGACCGGTGAAATCGGCTAACCCGTAGGCCAACCCCATGGTGTAGAAAGCGCCGAAGGTCACCGGGAAACGCAGAACGGTCCGGAAGTCAAAGGAGATCCCGAAGCCGGCCGCGACGATGGGAAAGAACTGCCACCACAAGAATATTCCCCAGAAAAACAAGCTTAACCAAGTGTCTTGTCCAGTGGCGGCAAAATTCTGAGCGCCCTCAAACAAAGCAAAGCACACTCCCATGACAAACGCGCCACCCAGAAGCCCAAGCAGGATAAGACCCAGCAAATCCAGCCGGTTCTGCTTCCGCCGCAAACCGTTGTGCAGCATTCGCCAACGCAGGCCGGCAAGCAAGACGATCTGCTTCGCTACTCCGACCTGCTGCGCTACGTCAGCCACGAGAGTTCCTCGATCTGCGCACGTTCCTCCGCGCCGCGGCCAACAATGGAGAGAAAAATCTGCTCCAGCGTTGTTTGAGCGCCCTCTTTTCCGGCGATGCCCGCGCGCAATTCGTCAAGGGAGCCCTGGGCCACCAGGCGCCCCTGATGAATGATCCCAACGTGGCTGCACAACCGCTCGACTATCTCCAGAACGTGCGAGGTCAGAAAAATAGTTACTCCGCGGTCCGTCATGCGGTTTAACAACGCCTTCAACGCGCCCGCCGCCAGCGCATCCACACCTTCAAAGGGCTCATCCAGGAAAAGAATGCGCGGCGCGTGAATTACCGCCGCGGCCAACGCCAGCTTCTTCTGCATGCCGTGGGAATAGTCCGCGATCATCGCCTTCGGCCGGTCCGCGAGCTGCATGAATTCGAGCAATTCTTCCGTCCGCCGGCGCGTGGTGGCATGGTCCAGGCCGTACATCCTGCCGACAAAACGCAGGTATTCCGCCCCGGTCAAGCGCTCAAAAAGCCCCATGCCTTCCGGAACAACGCCAATCTGGCGTTTCACCTCGACTACATGCGCGGAAAAATCCAGGTCCAGAAGCTGCACGCTCCCGGAGGTCGGCGCCAGCAATCCAGTTAGCATCTTGATGGTGGTGGACTTGCCCGCACCGTTAGGCCCGAGGAAGCCAAAGAATTGTCCGGCGGCCACCCGCAGATCGACACGGTCCACCGCTGTGAGCGCACCAAAACGCCGCGTGAGCTTTTCCGTCACAATGGCCAAGTCGGTCATCGAATATCCCCAGGGCTGACAGTTTGCAAGAAGACTCTAGCATGAGCACAAGAGCCCGAGGCGCGGCGCGCGCCGCAGAAACAAGCCTGGCAAATCCCTTAAACCGGACTTTTGGGTCTGGGCGCGAGTTCGGCGAGTTGCGATTCTTTGGGCGGAAATGCTGCCAGCACCGCCGGTAGTTCCACTCGAAAAACCGCGCCACCTTGCTGTGAGTTGTAGCACATAATTTTTCCGGCGTGCTCCTGCAGGATGCCAAAGCAAATGCTCAAGCCCAAGCCCGTGCCTTTGCCGACCGGCTTGGTGGTGTAAAAAGGATCGAACACGCGTTGCGGGTCCTTGATGCCGGGGCCTGTGTCGGTGAACAGGATCACCACGTTACCGCGGTCGCGCTGGGTCTTGATGGTAAGCAGCCCGCCCTCGCGCGCTTCCATGGCGTCGATGGCGTTGTTGATGATGTTGAAGAACACCTGCAGGAGTTGATTGCCATCTCCGCGCACGCCCGGCAGCACGGACTCCAGTTGCAACTCAATGCGCGATTTTGACGAGCGCAAATCCAGCGCCCGTAGTTGCACGGCATTGGTAACCACCGTGTTGATGTCCAGCAGCGTGCGCTCCGGGGGAACCTGCCGCGCGAATCTCAGCAGATTGGCCACCAGCGTCTTAGTACGGCGGGCCTGATCGCGGATTTTACCGGCCGTCGCGCGAGCCTTTTCCGGAAGTGTCGGATCGTCGGCCAGCAGGTCCGAGTAGCCCAGGATCGCCGCCAACGGATTGTTGATCTCATGGGCCGCTCCGGCCGCCAGTTGCCCGAGCGAAACGAGCTTTTCCGTCTGCACCATCTGCGCTTGCAGGCGCTGCAAGTTTTCGATGGACTGCTCGGACTTGGAGAGCAGGCGCGCGCGGTCCGAATCCGCCAGATGTGTGCGCAGGAAAACCAGGAAAGCGATGGGGACCGAAGCGATGAGCGTGGTCATCAGCCGAAAGTCACGCACCTCCGGCGCATCGTGCTCGAAGCGCAGGGTATAAATCGCAAATATCGGCAACGATATGACCGCCGCCATGGCCAACTGCGCGGACCACGCGCTGTCGCGGGGCTTGTCGTCGCCGTCCGTTTCGCTGTCTTGCGGACCATCGAGGTCCGCGCGCTTCAAGTAAGCAACCACCCCAGCGAGCCCAAACCACAAGAAAGACGAGATCAGCGGCAGATCGAAAAGATTTCCAGTGGCGTACTTTTTCATGCTGATGGCTACGTTGATGGTCAGTGAAGAAAGCATGTACATCGCGGCGCTGCCGAAGAGGTTGGCATACACCACACGCCAGGCGCCTTTGGCCTTCAGCCAAAGGACCCCCAGCCCGATCACGATGACCATGTTCTGCACGTTGCTGATGACGTCGTAGTTGTAGTTGTATTGCGCCTCGGAGGGCGTGGCGTACATCCAGGGAAAAACCACGAAGGCGTAAACGAAAGTCCACCAGGTAAGCAGCAGCACGAAGTTCAAGTAACCAAACTGCAGCCGCGCCTCGCCGCGCTTGCGATGGGGCTGCAGGGCCAGTGCGGCCATAATGGGTATGCCTTTAAGAAAGAAAACAATGTCGCCGCCGTAAATAACCGGCATGTGCTGGTGTTGGTAAACCTCGTAGTAGGTCCATTGAAACTGACCGACCATCCACAAGGTACAGCCCATGGCCAGCAGCATCCAGAAAATGTTGCGGCGCCAGTGGGGTGTGCCGGCGTTCAACAGCAGACCGGCGTTGGCCAGAAGCGGGACAATGCATTGCACCAAGTTCCCGAAGGTAGACACCGCGTCGGGGTGCCCCGCAAATCCGATAGACACCAACGCATAGACGCCGACAATGGCCAGCCACAGGCCCACCAAAATGCCGATAACTCGGGAAGAAGACATACTCGCGCTTCAAACTATCTTAGAGGGGAAACCTGCCTGCCGGGGTCCGGGTCGATTTGCGGATGGCGAAACGATTACTGGACGCAGGATTTCCGCGGCGCTAAGCAGCGTTTATTGCGGGCAAGCCGCGCCGCCGGCGACCCAAATCGTCATTTGCGCCACGGTATCCGAGCGGGAAAGGGGTGGTAAGGTCCGCCCATCGCCGGGGTGCCAGCCCCAGCCAACCAGATCGTCATTAGCGACGTGATCGAGCAGTTGATCCAGAGACCGGCCGCCATTTTGCAGCGGGTCCTTGATTTGCTTGCAAAGTTCCGCCGGCGTGCGCCCGACAAATACCATCTTGTGTTCCGGAGCCGGTAACGACCATTTTGGGTTGCCCGGCGGCATGTGCGCGCCTGCGAGGTTCACCGTCTGGTGGCAGGTATCGCAGCGCATGGCCGTCACTCCGTGGCCGTCCGCCCCGCGTTTAACGTTCTGTAGGTGCACGTGGCTGTCGTCACCCTGCAGCGGTGCGTTGCCGGCAGGATGGCAATTCTGGCAACGCGGGGAGGTCAGCACGCGATAAACCTGCAGGAAGGCTGCGCGTGAAGCCGCGGCATCAGGCTTGCCGGTGGTTTGCGCGGCCGCTGAAAACGCAAGCAGGGCTGCCATGCCAACGCCTCCGAAAATCTTGAGTGTAATCATGACTTGGCCCCCGCATTTTCCGCCAGGTCGCTGATGCGAATGGGAAGCCGCCGAATCCTCTTGCCGGTGGCGGCGAAGATCGCATTCGTTAGCGCGGGAGCCACCGGCGGAACTCCAGGTTCTCCCACTCCGGTTGGATTCGCCTCACTCGGCACTATGTACACTTCGATTTTCGGTGATTCGAAAATTCTTAGCATTGGATAGTCGTGGAAGTTGCTCTGCTCCACTCTTCCATTCTTCAAGGTGATTTCCGTTTTCAGCGCGGCGGTCAGCCCAAAGATAATTCCGCCCTCCATCTGCGCCTTCACAGTGTCTGGATTGATGACGGTCCCGCAATCGACGGCGCACACCACGCGATGCACGCGGACGTCACCGTCTTTGGCCACCGACGCTTCCACCACCTGCGCCACGTAGCTGTCGAACGAAAAATGTCCGGCGATGCCGCGGCCGACGCCCGGCGGCAACTTCGATCCCCAATTGGCCTTCTGCGCGGCCAGCTCCAGGACGCCGAGCATGCGCGGCTGGTTGGCCAGCAATTTCCGCCGCAGCTCGTAAGGATCTTTTCCTCCGGCATGCGCCACCTCGTCCAAAAAAGCCTCGACGGAGAAACCGGTGTGCGAATGCCCCACCGACCGCCACCATTGCACGGGCACACCGTTTTTCGGGCTGTGCAAGTCCACCTGCAGGTTGGGGATGCTATAAAGAATATCCGCGGCTCCTTCCACGGAAGTACCGTCCACCCCGTTCTTGATCATAAATCCTTCAAAGAGCGTTCCTTGCGTGATCGACTGGCCAACGATGGTATGGGTCCACGCTACCGGATCCCCGTTCGCGTCCAGTCCCGCTGCGAAGCGGTCATGCCACATCGGGCGGTACCATCCGCCCTTCAAATCGTCTTCGCGTGTCCACACTACTTTAACGGGCGCTTTGGCCACTTTGGCCACGTGCACTGCTTCGCGCACAAAATCCGACGCCGGATTTGCGCGCCGCCCAAATCCCCCGCCTAGCAGCGTGGTGTGAATCTGCACTTTTTCGGGAGGCAGACCGGCCACCTGCGCAGCGTTCGCGCGGTCCACCGTCTCAAACTGCGTGCCCGTCCAGATTTCGCAACTGTCCGCACGCAAATCCACCACACAGTTCAATGGCTCCATCATGGCGTGCGCCAGGTAGGGCACGTCGTACTCTGCGGTAATCGTCTTCGCCGCCGTCTTCAATGCGCTTTCCGCATCACCGGTCTTTTTCGCAATGGCTCCCAGAGATTTAGCCTGCTCCGCGAAATCGCGCAGCATCTGTTCGGTGGAAATCTCGGCATTCGGACCCAGGTCCCATTCCACCACCAGCTTGTCTCTACCCAGTTTCGCCGGCCAGAAACGCTCCGCGATCACTGCCACTCCGGACTCGACCTGCTCGACCGCCTTCACGCCGGGCACCTTCAGCGCCTCGCTGGCGTCAAACTTCACCACTTTTCCGCCAAATACGGGCGGACGCGCCACCACCGCCGTGAGCATTCCGGGCAAGCTGACGTCCAGTCCAAACTGCGCGCTGCCGTTGGTTTTCGATGGCGTATCCAGGCGGCGAGTAGGTTTGCCAATTAGGGTGAAACTTTTCGCATCCTTGAGCTTCACTTCTGGCGGCGGCGTCAGCTGCGCCGCCGCGTTGGCCAGTGAGCCGTACGTTGCTCGTTTACCGGTCGCGCGGTGCAGCACCACGCCTTTTTCCACGCTGCAGCTCGCTGCATCCACGTTCCATTTTTGCGCCGCGGCCGCCACCAGCATGGTGCGTGCCAGCGCCCCCATTTTGCGATAGCGCTCCCACTCCGCTGGCGATGTCGTGCTTCCTCCGGTCATCTGCATCCCGAACACCGGATGGTTGTAGACTTTGTCCACCGGCGCCGCCTCTACGCGAATCCTGGACCACTCCACCTCCAGCTCTTCGTTCAGCAGCATCGGCAGCGAGGTGTAGACCCCTTGGCCCATTTCCGAGTGGCTGGAAATCACCGTCACGCTGTCATCGGTGCCAATTCGCACAAAAGCGTTCAATGCGACCTGATTCACTCCCGTCTCCGCCGCGCTTGCGCCTGCTCCAGATACGGGCAGATACCAGCTCACCAGCAGCCCACCTCCCGCCGCTGCACCGGTCTTCAGGAACTCGCGTCGTCCTACCACCGCGGAAGCGCTCATCGCGGCCTCCCTGCGGTGCTCAATTCTGCCGCCCTGTGAATCGCTCGCCGGATGCGCGAGTAGGTCCCACAGCGGCAGATATTGCCGCCCATCGCTTCATCGATGTCCCGGTCGGTAGGCTTGGGATTTTCCTTCAGTAGTACGGCAGCGCTCATGATCTGCCCGGACTGGCAGTAGCCGCATTGCGGCACGTCAACTTCGATCCATGCCTTCTGCAGTGGATGGCTCAGATCGTTGGACAGACCCTCGATCGTCGTCACATGCTTCCCTTCCGCACGCGATAGCGGGGCCACGCAGGAGCGAATCGCTTTTCCGTCCAGGTGGACGGTGCAGGCGCCACAGAGGGCCATCCCGCAACCGAATTTGGTCCCCGTCAATCCGAGTGACTCCCGCAAGACCCACAGCAAGGGAGTCGATGGATCGACGTTCACTTCGACAGCCTTCCCATTGACGTAGAAGTTGGTCATCAGGCGTTCTCCCTCAACGCGAATGGCAACCTTGTTTGCCCTTTGGATGGCCCAGCCCAAAATAAGGTTACGCCCTGTCCAGCCTGCAGGCCAACAGAACAATTCGCCAGCGGGGAGCGCAAACCAAGCGCAAACCAGCCCCTACAAATCCGCTTGGCGTTCCGTGCGGCTGCCATGCCTCCCTAGAACGCATCCAATCGGATAGGGTAAACGTAGCATAATAGGAAGACCCCAGAGGTTTACCGAGGCTGAAAGGAAATCATGTTGCTTCGCAAATCTATGCGTTTGACGTCTGCGGATGTGACGCCGAAGTCGGTGTACTTGGATCGCCGCAAATTTCTGCGCGGCATCGGTCTCGCTAGTGTTGCCGCCGTCGCCGGTAAGAGCCTGTTCGAGCTAGTTATCCCGCAGCAGAGCGTACTGGCTGGCACGAAATTGACCACCATCAAGGGCCCCTTCAGCACCGACGAAAAGATCAATTCCTTCAATGACGTGACTCACTACAACAATTTTTATGAGTTCGGCGTCGACAAGGACCAGCCGGCCAAGAACGCCCAAAAGTTTGTCACTTCTCCTTGGACCGTGTCTGTCGGCGGCGAGGTAAAAAACTCGCGTAAGTTCACCATGGACGAAATCCTCAAGCTGGCTCCCCTCGAGGAGCGCATTTACCGCCACCGCTGCGTCGAGGGCTGGTCCATCGTGGTCCCTTGGATCGGTTTTTCCTTCAGTGCGCTGGCCAAACTCGTTGAACCGACGCCGAAGGCGCGCTACGTCGCCTTCGAGAGCTATTACGATCCTGGCCAGATGCCGCTCGGAAAATATGCGGGAATCCAGCTACCCTACGTCGAGGGCTTGCGCCTGGATGAAGCTATGCACCCCCTCACGCTTTTGTGCGTTGGAATGTACGGCGAAACGCTGCCCAATCAGGACGGCGCCCCGGTGCGTCTGGTGGTGCCGTGGAAATACGGTTTCAAGAGTGCCAAATCCCTGGTGAGGATTCGATTCGTCAAGGACCAGCCTCCTACTACCTGGAACCTGGCCAACTCCCACGAGTACGGCTTCTATTCCAACGTCAATCCAGACGTCGATCATCCACGCTGGAGTCAGGCTCGTGAGCGCCGCCTGCCCGGGCTGTTTAAATCGCACAAGACCCTGATGTTCAACGGCTACGATCAAGTCGCCAGTTTGTATGCCGGCATGGATCTGCGCAAAAACTACTAGGGCGAATTCACTGCGTGCATAAATTTCTCGCCAGTTCATGGACCAAAGCCTGTCTGTTTCTCTTGTGCCTCGGTCCGCTTGCAGCCATCATCTGGCCGTTCGTAGGCGGCCACACCATCCCCAATCCGCTGGAG
>Ga0209166_10004071_pt1 | contig 10342 bp, 9 predicted proteins | sample Coa_R1_3_FD_187151 | JGI IMG/M metagenome (GOLD analysis project Ga0209166, IMG submission 187151) | Surface soil microbial communities from Centralia Pennsylvania, which are recovering from an underground coalmine fire - Coalmine... | ecosystem: Environmental > Terrestrial > Soil > Unclassified... | reverse complement strand
TCTCGGCCCGTCTCCACGTTAAAAGTATCGGTCAAATAAGAGATTATCCCCTGTTTGGGCCAAATTCGCGAGAAATTGAGAGTATCTGAGAGGGTTCGCCCCCCGTTAACCGCCGATATGCACCATACTGCGCGAAGGCTTGATGAATTCCGGCTCGCCGATGTGGTGCCGCGCCTCTTTGTGTCCGATTACGGTATGAATGTACGCCGCGAGCTCTTCGTCGTCCGCGCCGTCGTGCATCCGCGAGGCCAGATCATGGTCGAGAAGGGAAAACAGGCAGGTGCGAATCTTGCCATCCGAAGTAAGGCGCACGCGCGAGCAGTGTCCGCAGAACGGATGCGATACCGGCGCAATGATTCCGATTTCGCCCAGACCATCGTCAAAGGTGTAACGCCGCGCCGTTTCACTGGGAGCATTGGGAAGCTGGCGCACCGGACGAAACGTGTTGAGCTTTGCCAGCACCTCGTCCATGGTTACCACAATCTCTTTCGACCACACGCGGTCTTCTTCGAGTGGCATGAATTCGATAAAGCGCACCACCACGCCTTCATCGCGGGAAAATTTCGCAAACTCCACGATTTGGTCGTCATTAAACCCGCGCAGAAGCACGCAGTTGACCTTCACCGGCTCCAGGCCCGCGCGTTTGGCGGCGCGAATGCCGGCCAGCACATTGTCATAGCCAGAGGCGACTCGCGTGATGGCGGCAAATTTGGCGGGATCCACCGCGTCCATACTGATGGTGGCGCGCCGCAAACCCGCATCCCTCAGCGGCTGGGCCATTTCCGCCAGCAGATGGCCGTTGGTGGTCACGGCGATGTCCGGCGTTTTCCCATCCAGCGTGCGCAGCCGCGCAATCTCGCGCACAAAAGAGACAATCCCGCCGCGCAGCAACGGCTCGCCGCCGGTCAGCCGAACTTTCTCGATGCCCAGCTCCACGAAAATGCGGACCATGCGCAGATACTCCGCAAACGGCAGCTCCGAGTAGAGCGCGCCCTCGTTGCCGGTGCGGCAATAGACGCAGCGGTAGTTGCAGCGGTCGGTAATGCTCACCCGCAGATCGGTGATGTCTCGTCCGTGTTTGTCGCGCAGCCGCATGTAAGGACCGCTCCCGGCACACTCTGGTCCAGCAGATGTGACGTGTCACTACAAAAAAGCTTCATGGCAAAGCTGCATGGGATGGAACAAAGGAAGGCACACACTCAGGTGTGGTTCCTTTCCAAACGGGAGGCCTGGCCGTTTCCCGCCAAACCCTCGTCCCTGCAACTCCGCAGGGAACCGCCATCATCACCCGGGTATGCCCAAAGGCAAAGATGGTCGGAACCTAAAAACATTATATGCCCATTAACGCCGCCTCATACACCAGCCGGTTTCGCCCAGCAGCACAGCAAATAACGCTTTTTGAGCCAATCCGCCGGGCGGTTTCACAAATCCCTGGCAACGAAAGGCCAGTGGCCAAAAAGCCAATAGCCCAGGTCTTAAGGCCATAGACCGCCAGCTAAGTCCTTTTCCACCTTCAACTTACTGCATCCACCTCAAACAGAGCCCTAAATTCCGCCCACATCTTGCCGATCATCCAGGTATGGGTATGCTCCGCATCGTATTGATTGAAGACAATCGCCTGACCAAAACGATGAGCGAACGTCTTTTGCATAAGGCTGGTTACAGCGTCTGCACCGCCGAAGACGGGGAGCAGGGACTCAAACTGGTTCAGTCAGTCATGCCCGATGTGGTCCTGCTCGACGTGCTGCTGCCCAAACTCAGCGGTGAAGAGGTGCTCCTGACCTTAAAGCATAATCCCGTCACCGCGAATATCCCGGTCATCATCATCACCGGTCTCTCCCACAGTTATGAAGAGCACTTTCGCCATGAGGGCGTCTTCGCTTTCCTGAATAAGTCCCAATTACTCGAGGGCATTGAACCGCTTCTGGAATTGCTGCGGCAAATTGAATCCGGCATTCGCCTGCAGCAGGCAGTCGCGGGCGCCGCGGCTTCCCGCCTTGCCACTCCTTTACAGGCGAAAGCGTAGCTCAGGGTCACATCCCGTCGTAATTCGGACCGCCGCCGCCCTCGGGCGGCACCCACGTAATGATCTCGTAGGGGTCCATGATGTCGCAGGTCTTGCAGTGCACGCAGTTCGACGGATTCAGATGGATGGCCTTGCCGCCATTCGTCTCCTCCATCTCGTACACATTGGCCGGACAAAAATTCTGGCAGGGGTTGCCGAACTCCGCCACGCAGCGCGTGTTGCAGATATTCGTATCGTGAATCACCAGATGCGCCGGCTGATCTTCTTCATGCTTTGTGCCGGAGTGGTAAAGATCGGTCAACTTGTCGAAGGTCAGCCGGCCGTCGCCTTTGGCTTTGCCCAGAAGCTGCGCACGGTCGCCCCCATCCGCCGGCAGCTCGCCGAGGCGCTTCATCCGCGTGTGTCCGGCATGTGTGGGATAGACCTCATACAGGCCTCTTCCGCCGGTCATCTGCTGCAGCGCCGTGTGAAACAGGCCATGCAGCATGCCCTTTTCGAATCCCTGATGGAAGTTGCGCACCTGCCACAGCTCGTCTTTGATCCAGCTGGTGTCCACTTTCAATTTGAAGTCCTGGAGCTTCTGCGCGCTGAAGTTGTTTTCGACCATCGCCTCAAACGCGGTCTCCGCCGCCAGCATGCCGCTCTTGATTGCCAGATGTATGCCCTTGAGCCGCTGCGAATTGAGAAAGCCCGCAGAGTCGCCCACGATCATCCAGCCATGGCCCGCCAGCGGCGGCATGGAATACCATCCGCCATACGGCAGTGACTTGGCGCCATAGCGGATCATCTTTCCGCCTTCCAGCAAATGCGCGATCATCGGATGCTGCTTGAACTGCTGCAACACGCGCTGCGGATCGAGCCGCGGATCTTCATAATCGAGGCCAGTCACATAGCCCAGGGAAACCACATTGTCTTTCGATCCGTAAATCCACGCGCCGCCGTACTCTTTGGTGGTAAGCGGCCAGCCCATGGTGTAGATGACCTCGCCCTCGCGAACGCGTCCGGACGGCACCTCCCACAGCTCTTTCACGCCCACGCCATACACCTGCGGATTTTGCCCTTGCAGATGAAAGCGGCCCACCAGCTGTTTGGTAAGTGATCCGCGCGAGCCTTCTGCCATCACCGTGATCTTCGACCTCAGGTCATAGCCGGGCTCGAAGTTGCCTTTCGGCTGGTTCTGCTTGTCCACGCCCTTGTCATCGGTGCGCACGCCGGTCACGCGCTCGCCTTCCACCAGCAGCTCGGACCCGGCAAAGCCGGTAAACACCGTAATGCCCGCCTGCTCCACCTTCTCGGCCAGCCACTTCACAAAGCGATTGATCGAGATCACGTAATTGCCGTGGTCCTCGAGCGGCGGCGGCGTCAGCGGAAATCTGTAGTCGTGGTCTTTCGTCAGAAAGTAAACGTTCTCTTCGCTTACCTCGGCATCGAGCGGAGCCTCGTCGCGCCAGCCCGGCAACAGCTCGTCCATGGAGCGCGGATCGAGCAGAGCGCCGGAGAGGCAGTGCTGACCCACTTCCCGCGCCTTCTCCAGCACATAAATGTTCTCTTTGCTCAGCGGCGCATCCGGATGGCGGCGATTGTGCCGGTCAATCAGCTGTGACAAACGCAGCGCGCACGCCATGCCCGCCGGCCCGCCACCCACAATGGTGACGTCGGCCTCCATCTGCGGACGCTCGACTCCCTCAATCGTTTTACGAAAGATCATCAGGTTTTATCCAGTTAAATCAGACTCAGAATGCTGTCGCGAAGCTCAATATGACACCAGCACCGTACCGGCAAGGGCCAAATTGTACCCAATCAATCTCGCGCAGAACGTTTGCGCAAGTACAACCAAGTGTCGAAACCAACCCCAAGCCCCGTAAGGGGCGAAATTATGTAGCCCAGCGCGTAAGCGCTGGGAAAGCGAGGTAGAACCGAAAAGCCCCGGAGGGGCGGCACGTTGAAATCAATAATGTGCGTCATGATCGTTAAGAAGCTACCCGCCCGCCTTCGCCTTCTTCACTTCTTCGGTGAGAACCGGGAGAACGTCAAACAAATTGCCCACCACGCCGTAGTCGGCAATTTCAAAAATGGGCGCCTCCGCGTCCTTATTGATGGCAATGATCGTCCGCGCGCCCTTCATGCCCACAATGTGCTGGATGGCTCCGCTGATGCCCACGGCCAAATAGACCTTCGGGGCCACGGTCTGGCCCGAGCTGCCAATCTGGCGGTCCATCGGCAGCCAGCCGGAATCGCAAATCGGGCGTGACGCCGCGATCTCGCCGCCCAGAGCATCGGCCAGCGCTTTGGCCAGCTCGATGTTTTTCTGCTCTTTAATTCCGCGCCCGACTGAAACAATGATCTCCGCCTGGGTGAGGTCCACCGCCTGCTTGGCTTCTTTAAATGGCTCTTCCGGCTGCGTGCGGATCACGTTGTCCGCGATCTCCACATTCACCGTCTCTACCGGAGCGGCGGACGCGCCGGACTCGGCCTTGTCTCCGCGGAAAGCCCCCGCCTGGAAGGTAACAAAGTGCGGCGGATCGCAGGCGAACGATACGTCGGCGGCAAACTTGCCCTGGAACATCTGCCGCGTGAATATGAGCTTCTCGCCGTTCTTGTGGAAGCCGATAGCATCGCTGATCAGCGTGCGCTTGAGCGCCGAGGTAAGCTGCGGCGCGAAGTCGCGCACCTGATACGTGTGCGGCATCAGCACCAGCCGGGGCTTCTTCGCCTCAACCAGTTGCCGCAGAGCGGCCACCGTGCCATCCGGCGTGTACTTGTCGAGTTTCGGAGACTCGACGGCATACACCTTCGCCACCTTCTTGCCCGCGATCTCCGTGGCAATGCCGGCGATGCCGTTGCCAAAGACCGCCGCTTCGATGCCCCAGCCGGTCTCGGCCGCAATAGCCTGCGCCGCGGTTACCGTCTCCCATGAGACGCGATTCAGTTTGCCTTCACGCTGTTCAGCAATTACCAGGATTGTGTCTGCCATTGTTTATGTCTTTTGTCGCATCCTTTTGCGAGATCCCCAAACCATCAGTACCAGCGCTGTCGCCACATCCGAATAAAAGAGGCCCTGCATCAGGCTGCCCCCCGCGCGAATGTCCCAGCCCACGTACAGTGACCATCCCAGCGCCGCGATCAGCATAATCATGCCCGCGACCACCAGTGTGTTTCCGGTTTCACGCTGCGTTATCGGGAGATAATTCCCGCCCTCGGGATCGTAATCTATCCGCTCCATAAGGACTTCCCCTTTCGCCGCGTGGACCTTGATGAAACGCCCGGACGATCAGATCACGCGGACTTCATTACGGAGCCTCTCCACCAGCTTCTTCGCCACTTCCGCCGCCGGACCTTCCAGCATCTCGGTCTTCTTGTTCTTCTGCGGAATGTACAGCTTTTCAATCTTCTGCAGGTTATCGCCCAGTACGGACTTCACCTCGTCCAGCGCGACCTTGCGCAGCGGCTTGTTCTTGGCCTGCTTGATGCCCATCAGCGTGGCATAGCGCAGCTTGTTGATGCCCGACTGGATCGTCAGCACCGCCGGCAGCGGCATGGCCACGTGCTGGAAGAAACCGGATTCAAGCTCCCGTTTAACACGGATGCCGCCGTCACTCTTTTGGATTTCCATGATGATCGTGGCATGCGGCCATCCCAGCAGTTCCGCCATGATCACGCCCGTCTGCGCGTAGCCATAATCGTCCGACTGCAGGCCGGTAAAGATCAGATCGAACTTCTCATCCTGCAGCGCCGCCACGAATGCTTTGGCGATGTTGTTGGCGTCGAGCCCGGCAAAGGCGTTGTCTTCCAGATGGATCGCGCGGTCCGCGCCCTTGGCCAGCGCCTCGCGCAATACCTGCTGCGCCCGCGCCGGACCGGCGGTAATCACCACCACCTCGCCGCCATGCTTCTCTTTTTGCCGCAGCGCCTCTTCCAGAGCATAGGCGTCCGGCTCGTTGACTTCATACGAAACATCCTCGCGGATCCAGGAGCCGCCCTCATTCAGCTTGAGCGGAGCGTCCTTCTGCGGGACCTGCTTCATGCAAACCAGAATTTTCATAAGTTAAAGTCCTGCGGCCTGGGAAATGAACCGTCATTCAGCCGCCCGTGAAACCAGCCAGTATAAATGAGTCGCCGGAGTTAGCACAGCCCGTGAGAAGATTTTTGCCACGATCAGCCCAATCTCCAGACCGCACGCATCTCCCATGCCCCATGTGGCTTGCCCATGCCGTGTGGCACAGGCACTCCTGCCTGTGCAGGTTTGTCTTTCTTCGTTTTTTTGATCAGCGTCCATCAGCGCAAATCAGCGGCAAAAAACCAGATCTGTCTTGTCAGGTATGTTCCCGGTCTGTACCGTCGAACGCATCCGCTCGATCCAGTGTTCCTGACATTTGGAGTTGCTGCTGGCAACTCCGTCTTCCCTGGACTCTTCTGATTTAGTCGTGACGTTACACTCGCCTCTCTTCGGTAATCGTCCGCTGCGTCTTATCCTGGTCCATCTCGCGGGTTTGTTTCTGATTGCCGCCATAAGTGGATGCGGAGGTGTGGCATCATCCACGACCGGAGCCGCTCCACCACCAGGCACAACTACCGCGGCGCCAACGGTAACCATCGCCGCCAATCCGGCTGCGATAACAGCAGGACAATCCAGCAGTCTTTCAGTAACAGCCCAAAACGCCAGTAAAGTCACAATCACTGACAATTTAGACAGCAATACTTTTACATTGCCAGGAAGCGGCGGAACACAAACGGTAAGCCCCACTGCGACCATCACCTACACGGCGACCGCGAACGGAGACAATGGGCAAACCGCGCAGGCATCTGCCACTGTCACGGTGACACCGTCCCCCACACCGGGAACGGTGGGTTCCATTGCGCACGTGATCTTCATGTTGCAGGAGAACCGGACGTTTGACACCTACTTCGGTATGCTCAATCCCTACCGCATTGCCAACCGTTTCAACATCGGTGACGACGGCAAGGAATACGACGTTGACGGCATTGACGATAAATTGAACAAATTCTCCAACCAGGATGATGAGGGCGACACCTTCACGCCGTTCAAATTGACCAGCACGTGCATTGATGACGACAGTTCAGCGTGGCTGGAGAGCTATGGATCGGTAAACCGTTTTGATTTCCTCGCGAACCGGCCCATCCTGATGGACGGGTTTGTCCACGTGGCCGAGGGTTTCGCCAAATCGGGAGCGGGAAGCGGCTCATTCACCGATCTCCAGGGCAAGCGGGCCATGGGCTATTACGACCAGCAGTTCCTCAACTATTACTACTTCATGGCGTCATAATTCGCGCTGTCCGACCGCTGGTTCTCGCCGGTTGCCAGCAAGAGCACTCCCAATCGGATTGCGACCATGAGCGGCGGCACAACCCAGGGCCTGGTGCGCGATCCGCAGCAGGATGATAAGTTTGGCGCGCTGGCCATTACACCCATTTTTCAGGAGCTTGACGGTGCCTCCGTTTCCTGGAAAATCTACTATACGGTCACTGACGATAATTGCCTTGCCGGCGTTAATTGCAACCCCTCTGCGCCCAACAAGTTCCCGTCGACTACTTTTGCGGATTTCAGTTATGCGCAAAAGTATCTCAGCGACAACCCCACCCACGCTGCCTGTACGCCTCCCAAACAGAGTTCCCTGCAGGCGGTGGGCGATCCAGCGAACGCTTTTTGCATTGACCCCACACACATTGCCCCAATCAGCCAGTTCTTCACCGACCTCACAAACAACACGCTGCCGAGCTTTGCGTACATTGAAGCCGGCTTTGGCGTGAACGATGAACATCCGGGGTCGGGACAGTCGATTCTGAATGGCCAGGCCCAGGTGGCAAGCATCCTGAACGCTTTTATCGCCAGCTCATCATGGCAGAACTCTGTCTACTTTTTCAGCTACGACGAAGGCGGCGGCCCATTTGACCATGTTCCTCCAGTGCCGGGCCACACAAACGACAATACTGACGCGGCCCTCGGAGTGACCACGGACATCTCCAGCATTGCCGTGAATCCAGACGGCTTTCTGCCTTGCGTGGCCCCCTCCAGCGGGCCTTCCCTTCATTGCGATCTTAGTTCCAGTGATCCCGGCGCCAATCCCGGCGATGCCGCGGCGCAACAGGGTTTTGCGGCGCAACTTGGCTTCCGGCTCCCGAACATGATCGTATCTCCGTTTGCCAGAAGACACTTTGTCTCGCATACGCCCATGGACCATACGGCGATTATCAGGTTTGTGGAAAGCCGTTTCATCGGGCCGAACGCACACCTTACCAATCGCGACATGGCGCAGCCCGACCTGCTGGAGTTTTTTGACTTCACCAATGTGCCCTGGAAGACGCCGCCGACTCCGCCAACTCCGGTAGCCGCGCCGGGGCCGTGTAATCCGCAGAATTTTGGGCCGTAAACAGAGCAGCAGCCAGTCATCTTCCAGAATCGGTGGCTCGCCCATACACGTGTGGCACAGGCACTCCTGCCTGTGCAGGTTTGCCTTTTTCGATTTTTTGATCAGCGTCCATCAGCGTCCAATCAGCGGCAACTCGGGGTTATCTGGAAGTCTTAAATCTGTCGTTATTTATGTTACTCAGTGGTAAACCTGCCTACCCCCCTCCAGGTCGATCTCCATCCCAAAATCTAAAAGGGTTAGCTCCAAACATCACAAGGGATATCACAGGGGATGAACCTGTTTTCCTGACATCTGCCCAATACCACATATTTACTCACTGGTTAACCCTCCTGCCCTGCCGTGTGGTCTGCTACGACTGCGGCCACCGTGATACCACGCTATTGCCAGCGTTTCAAGCGACAAATTTTGCCATTTTCTGAGAAGTGTTACGTGAGGATATAGTCCATCAGGCCATGATCCGCGGCGATCATGGCGCGGACCACCAGACAGCCATCTATTTTCTGATTAATCAGTACAATTTTGTCCCGCAATTTGTTCTGGGCCAAAAATTCGTGAACTTTTAAACCTCAACTGCCAGCTGTGACCGCTTTAGTAGCTACGGATTGTGAATAAGGGACCGAATCAAACATTTGATTTATCAAAGCTGCCACCCAGAAAAGGGTCTCCGAATCAGGTGAATGAATTGGTGCAAACTCGAGATGGGACAATGAATTGCGAAGATAAATTCCGATTTGTAAGCGACTAAGCTCCCACTTAGTAATGATCTGTTTTTTCAGCAAAGCCTTTAGAATCTCGGCTATGGTTTGTGGGAATGGCTCACCATTGAGCATGGGCTTACGAGGGGTCGCCCTTACCTGCCTTGAGATACCCCAATGGCTGGGGTTGGGTATATCAACGGCATCGCCAAATGAGAGCTTGGATGGCTTAGGCAGTTCCATGGCCCAGCGGCTATGAATTGCTGCTTCCAGGGCTAAATAAGCATAGTGAACTGCGACTGTAAAAAATTTGTATTCAAAATGACCAAATATATAAAGTCGCTTGGCAATGGAAAAAGTACGTTGCACGGACTCCGGCACTTGCGGAATTAATTTTGCCGAGGCGACCACCTGCTGCCTTTCCTCCAGAGTTAACGGTTTAAAGTCCGATATCTTCACGAACATTGATGTAATTTCATGAGCTTGTAGTAAAGAATTTTCATTCAGAATTGGATCCGGGGTAAGTCCGTATTTCTGATTGAAATCCGTAGCCCTGGAGAATTCACGCTTAAAGAATTGATCTAGACTATCCACGAGGAACCGATGGAATTCGGTGGCATATTGTGCGAGCCGATGCTCTATGTCATACGGAACCACCTGTGTCACAAACATGGGATTCTCCGAATTCCAAATAGACGTTGGATGTGGGTCTTTAAACAGATTAGCCGGCTCGAAAACATTGAATACGCTTTCGAGAAGAGAATATCGACTGGCAATATCGTTAAGTGTCGTTACTCCGTGAAACTGAGGCTGGTTCGTGTTTTTCTTGGTTAGATCATAACGAACAATAGTCCAGATATCGTTTCCCTCGCTAAATTGATTCTTCGCGCCTTGCATATCAAGTCGAAGCACCTGTACGGGAAATGGAAAAGCATGTATTCCATCGCGTATCGAAAGAAGCTCAGGCGATACGTCACCATCATTATGAAAAGGGAAACGGCTACTGAACTCTTTCCTCAAGAGACGCGCAAGTTTTTCGAACAGTTTCTTCCAATCAGTACTTGGTGACATTTAGATCCTCTTGGTTATTGCAGGCGTCGCTGGTGCAGGCCAAATTATTTGGCCATACCGATAGTCAAAGATTGGCAGTTGACCTTTTTGGCACAGGCCATTCAGATTACACCTGTCATCTGAAACCGCTTGCGCGGTTGAAGACTCACAAAATCGTCTCC
>Ga0209166_10004070_pt1 | contig 10344 bp, 10 predicted proteins | sample Coa_R1_3_FD_187151 | JGI IMG/M metagenome (GOLD analysis project Ga0209166, IMG submission 187151) | Surface soil microbial communities from Centralia Pennsylvania, which are recovering from an underground coalmine fire - Coalmine... | ecosystem: Environmental > Terrestrial > Soil >... | reverse complement strand
CGCCCGCGGGCACGAGGTCAGCATGGCGGCGCCCTGGTCCCTTGGCCGGGTCAGCGCGGTCGCCCGGGACGGCGGCATGCTGTACGCCGCGGCCAATGCACGCGGCATGCAGGGTTATGCGGCCGGGCGATAGCTTCAGCTCGCGCTGACCAGGCCCGCCTGGAACGCGAGGATGACCAGCAACTTCGTCAGCGGCGCCCGGCTGCTGTCGGTCGGCCAGTACTCGCTGGGCGTGGCGAACGGGATCGCGCACGAGGCCACCGCGCTGAACGCCGGCCTCAGCCTGGGCACGTCCGCGGTCATGGGGGTGATCGTGACCGCCGCCGCGATCCTCGTCGCGATCCGTGCCCTGGCGTCCTTCTCGCTGAAGGGCGACGCGATCTAGCGGGCCCGGCGCTACCGGCGGGTGGCCGGGGCCGGGGCGGAACGCCGGGCCGCTAGACGGGCGACGCGCCGTCGCGGGGCTCGGAGATGTCATCCGGCCGCACCGGGCTCTCCGGGATCGGCGGCGGCGTGCCGCCGAACGCGGGGCAGATCGCCTGGTGCGCACACCAGTCACAGATCCGTCCCGGGCGGGGCCGCCAGTCCCGGTTGACCATGGCCCGCTCGATCGCGAGCCACAGCGCCTCGATCTTGCGCTCGGTGGCGAGCAGGTCCGACTCGTCCGGCTCGTACCGGACGATCTCGCCGTTGCCCAGGTACATCAGCTGGAGCAGCTTCGGCACCTGGCCCTGGGCCCGCCACAGGGTCAGCGCGTAGAACCGCATCTGGAACAGGGCCCGGGCCTCGAACTCCTCCGGCGGCGCCCCCCCGGTCTTGTAGTCCACGATCCGCATCTCCCCGCCGGGGGCGACGTCGAGGCGGTCGATGTAGCCGCGCAGCCGCAGCCCGGAGGCAAGCTCCGCCTGCACGCACAGCTCGCGGTGGGCCGGCTCGATCCGGCGCGGGTCCTCCAGGGTGAAGTACCGGTCCAGCATCCCCATGACCTCGTCCAGCCACGCGGTACGCTGGCCGTCGTCGTCGAACAGGCTCGCCAGCCCGGGTTCGGCCTCCTGGAGCCGGGCCCACTCGGGATCCACCAGGGCCCGCGCGGCGGCCGGGGTGCGGTCCACGGCCGCGGCGTCGAACAGCCGCTCGAGCACCGAGTGCACCAGGGTGCCGCGCACCGCGGCCGGGCTCGGTGGCTCGGGCAGCCGGTCGATCACCCGGAACCGGTACAGCAGCGGGCAGGTGAGAAAGTCGCCGGCCCGGGACGGGGACAGCGACGGGCCGGCTGGCCTGGCGCCCGGCTCCGGGGTGCCGTCCACCGGGGGAGCCACGGTCACTGTCGCGCTGTCATCACCCATGCCTGGAGAGTAGGGGAGGGCTGTGACAGTTGCCCGTCCATTCCGGCGTGTCTTGCGAACCGGAAACGGCGCACGCGTCCCACGCGGCACGTCCCCACGCCGTCCAGGACATAGCATCGGCGTGTGGCAGGCAATTCGCCGGACGGCCAGGGGACCCGGGAGCAGGGGCCGGGTGTGAGGATCGCGCGCCCCTTCGGCATCCCCGTTTTCATCTCGCCGTACTGGTTCCTGATCGCCGGCGTGTTCGTCATCCTGTACGCCCGGGGGCTGGACGGGGCCGTGCCGGCGAACCTCCGGTACATCGTGGCCGCCGCGTTCGTGGTGCTGCTGTACGGGTCGGTGCTGGTGCACGAGCTGAGCCACTCCGTGGTGGCCCGTGCGTTCGGCCTGCCGGTGCGCCGCATCCTGCTCTACCCGCTCGGCGGGTTCTCCGAGATCGAGCGTGAGCCGCCCACCCCGGGCCGTGAGTTCCTCGTCTCCGCCGCCGGGCCGCTGATCTCCCTGGCCCTGGCCGCCGGCGGGTTCGGGCTGGACCGGCTGTTCCGCCCCGGCGGGGTGCCCGGCGTCCTGCTCGGCCAGCTGGTGGTGGCGAACCTGCTGGTCGGGGTCTTCAACATGCTCCCCGGCCTGCCGCTGGACGGCGGCCGGATGCTCCGCGCCGGGGTGTGGAAGCTGACCGGCCGCCCGAGCTCGGCCACCGTGGCGGCCGCCTGGGCGGGCCGTGGCCTGGCGGTTGCGGTGCTGCTCATCCCGCTGGCCCTGTTCCTGCGGACCGGAAGCCAGGTGCAGGTCTTCGACGCGCTATGGCTGGCGGTGATCGCCGCCTTCATGTGGACCGGCGCCACCCAGTCGCTGCGGGCCTCCCGGGTCCGGGAGCGGCTGCCCGGGCTCCAGGCCCGGCTGCTCGCCCGGCGGGCCATCCCGGTGCCGTCCAGCCTGCCCCTGGCCGAGGCGATCCGGCGGGCGGACGCCGCCCAGGCGCGCGCCCTGGTGATCGTGGACCACGAGGACCGGCCGATCGCGATCGTCAGCGAGGCGGCGGTGATGGCCACCCCGATGCAGCGCCGCCCCTGGGTCGACGCCGGGTCGCTGGCCCGCACCCTCGACCCCGGCCTGGTGCTGAGCGCCGACCTGTCCGGCATGGCGCTGGTCGACGCGGTGCGCCGCTCGCCGGCCAGCGAGTACCTGCTGGTCGAGCCGTCCGGACAGGTGTTCGGCGTGCTCGCGGCGGCCGACCTGGACCACGCCTTCGCCGGAGTGTAGCTACCCTTTCGGCGTGATCTCTCGCCGCGGACCGTTCGCCCCTGGTGACCAGGCCCAGCTCACCGATCCCAAGGGGCGCCGCCACCTGGCCGTGCTGCAGCCGGGCAAGGTGTTCCACACCCACCGGGGCTCCATCGCCCTCGACGACCTCATCGGCAGCCCGGAAGGCAGCGTGGTGCGGTCCTCGGCGGGCACCCCCTACGTCGCACTGCGGCCGCTGCTGGCGGACTTCACCCTGTCCATGACCCGGGGAGCGGCGGTCGTCTACCCGAAGGACGCGGCGCAGATCCTGGCCATGGCCGACATCTGGCCCGGCGCCCGGGTGCTGGAGGCGGGCGCCGGTTCCGGCGCGCTGTCGTGCTGGCTGTTGCGCGCCGTCGGCCCGGACGGGCTGCTGGTCTCCTACGAGCGCCGGGCCGACTTCGCCGGCATCGCCCGGGGAAACGTCACCCGGTTCTTCGGCGGGCCGCCGGCGCACTGGGACCTACGGGTCGGCGAGTTCGGCACGGGGCACGGCGACGGAGCCGAGGGCACTGCGGCCGGGGGCACCCCTGCCGACGGGCCCTTCGACCGGGTGGTGCTGGACATGCTGGCGCCGTGGGAGTGCGTCGGCGCGGCGGCCCGGGCCCTGCTGCCCGGCGGCGTCCTCGCCTGTTACGTGGCCACCGTGACGCAGCTCTCATCGACGGTCGAGGCCGTTCGCGGGCACGGGGGTTTCGACGAGCCTTCGGCATGGGAATCCCTCACTCGCGGCTGGCACGCCGACGGTCTGGCGGTCCGGCCGGAGCATCGGATGGTGGGCCACACCGGCTTCCTGGTCACCGCCAGGCGGCTCGCCGAGGGAGTCATCGCACCACCGCGACGGCGCCGGCCCGCCAAGGGGGCGCATGACCCGCAGGCGGCCGGTTAACTCGCCCGGCACCGCCGGACGGCACGGAAAGCCCGCAACCGGGCCGGGTGGCCAGGTTACGGCTTGGCGCGGGATAGGTAGGGTCTAGAAGAGGACCGGCTCTGGGAACGGAGGTGGGGGCGTGGCCACTCGGGATGACGGCTCTTTCGCGGGACGGCACGACGACCAGGTCAAGAGCCTCACGACGCAGATCTCCTTCCTGGAAGAGGAAGTCGCGGTGCTGCGCCGGAGGCTGACCGACTCGCCGCGGCAGGCCCGGCTGCTCGAGGAGCGGCTGGGTGAGGCCGAGGCGCGGCTGTCGACCGTCAACCGGCAGAACGAGCGGCTTGCCGACACGCTGCGCGAGGCGCGTGACCAGATCGTTTCGCTCAAAGAGGAAGTGGACCGGCTGACCAAGCCGCCGTCCGGCTTTGGCATCTTCCTCAACGGCTGCGAGGACGGTGCCGCGGACGTGTTCACCGGCGGCCGCAAGATGCGGGTCAACGTCAGCCCCGCGGTCGACCTCGACACGCTGCGGCCCGGCCAGGAAGTCGTGCTGAACGAGTCGCTCACCGTGGTCATCTCCCAGGGCTACGAGACCGTGGGCGAGGTCGTCATGCTCAAGGAGGTCCTCGAGGGCGGCGACCGGGCGCTGGTCATCTCGCACGCCGACGAGGAGCGGGTGGCCCGGCTTGCCGAGCCGCTGCGGCAGGCGACCCTGCGCGCCGGTGACTCGCTGCTGCTGGAGCCCCGGTCCGGCTATGTGTACGAGCGGATCCCCAAGGCCGAGGTCGAGGAGCTGATCCTGGAGGAAGTGCCGGACATCACCTACCGCGACATCGGCGGCCTGGCCTCGCAGATCGAGCAGATCCGGGACGCCATCGAGCTGCCTTACCTGCACGCGGACCTGTTCCGGGAACACCAGCTGCGGCCGCCCAAGGGCGTGCTGCTCTACGGCCCGCCCGGCTGCGGCAAGACGCTGATCGCCAAGGCGGTTGCGAACTCCCTGGCCAAGCAGGTCGCGGCCCGGACCGCCAAGCTCGGCGAGAAGACCGAGGGCAAGAGCTTCTTCCTGAACATCAAGGGCCCCGAGCTGCTGAACAAGTACGTCGGCGAGACCGAGCGGCACATCCGGCTGGTGTTCCAGCGGGCCAGGGAGAAGGCCAGCGAGGGCATGCCGGTCATCGTGTTCTTCGACGAGATGGACTCCATCTTCCGGACCCGTGGGTCCGGCGTGTCCAGCGACGTGGAAAACACCATCGTTCCCCAGCTGCTCAGCGAGATCGACGGGGTCGAGGGGCTGGAGAACGTGATCGTGATCGGCGCCTCGAACCGCGAGGACATGATCGACCCGGCGATCCTGCGTCCCGGCCGGCTGGACGTGAAGATCAAGATCGAGCGCCCGGACGCCGAGGCGGCCAAGGACATCTTCTCCAAGTACGTGCTGATTGGCCTGCCGCTGCATCCCGACGACCTGGCCGAGCACGGCGGGTCACCGGAGGCGTGCGTGGAGGCGATGATCCAGCGCGTGGTCGAGCGGATGTACTCCGAGACCGAGGAGAACCGGTTCCTCGAGGTGACCTACGCCAACGGCGACAAGGAAGTGCTGTACTTCCGGGACTTCAACTCGGGAGCGATGATCCAGAACATCGTGGACCGGGCGAAGAAGATGGCCATCAAGGAGTTCCTCGAGACCGGGCAGAAGGGCCTGCGGGTGGCGCACCTGCTGTCCGCCTGCGTGGACGAGTTCAGCGAGAACGAAGACCTGCCGAACACCACCAACCCGGACGACTGGGCCCGGATCTCCGGCAAGAAGGGCGAGCGGATCGTTTACATCAGGACCCTGGTCTCGGGCAAGCAGGGCACCGAGGCGGGGCGCTCCATCGATACGGTCGCCAACACGGGCCAGTACCTGTAGATGGCCTTGCTGGCCCGGGGGACGCCCCCCGGTGCGCTGGCGCGCAGAGGCGCGGTCATCGCGGGTGTGCTGCTGACCCCGGCTAGGCTTTCACCATGAGTGTGCGGCGCGTGATGGGGACCGAGACCGAGTACGGCATCTCGGTGCCCGGCCAGCCAGGGGCCAATGCCATGGTCACCTCCTCGCAGGTCGTGAACGCCTACCAGGCGGCGACCTCGGCCAGGACGCGCCGGGCGCGCTGGGATTTCGAGGAGGAGAACCCGCTCCGTGACGCCCGCGGCTTCGACCTCACCCGGGAGGCGGCCGACTCCAGCCAGCTCACCGACGAGGACCTCGGGCTGGCGAACGTCATCCTCACCAACGGCGCCAGGCTGTACGTGGACCACGCGCACCCGGAGTACTCCACGCCGGAGTGCACCAACCCGCGGGCCGCGGTGATCTGGGACAAGGCGGGGGAGCGGGTGATGGCCGAGGCAGCGGTCAAGGCGGCCACGGTGCCCGGCGCCGCGCCCATCCAGCTGTACAAGAACAACACCGACAACAAGGGCGCGTCCTACGGCTGCCACGAGAACTACCTGATGCGCCGGTCCACGCCGTTCGCCGACATCGTCAGGAACCTGACCCCGTTCTTCGTCTCCCGCCAGGTCGTCTGCGGGGCGGGCCGGGTCGGCCAGGGCGCCGACGGCCGGAACGAGGGGTTCCAGATCAGCCAGCGGGCCGACTTCTTCGAGGTTGAGGTCGGCCTGGAGACCACGCTCAAGCGGCCGATCATCAACACCCGCGACGAGCCGCATGCCGACCCGGAGAAGTACCGCCGCCTGCACGTGATCATCGGCGACGCGAACATGAGCGAGGTCAGCACCTACCTCAAGCTCGGCACCACGGCGCTGGTGCTGGCGATGATCGAGGAGAAGTTCCTCGACGGCGACCTCGCGCTGGAGACGCCGGTCGCCGAGCTGCGGGCGATCTCGCACGACCCGTCCTGCCGCCACCTGGTGACCCTGCGGGATGGCCGGAAGATGACCGCGGTCCAGCTGCAGATGGAGTACCTGGACCGGGCCCGCAAATACACCGAGGACCGGTACGGCGCGGACGTGGACGAGATGACCGCCGACGTCCTGGACCGGTGGGAGTCGGTCCTCGGCCGGCTGGCCGAGGACCCGATGCTGACCTCCAGGGAACTGGACTGGGTGGCCAAGCTGGAACTGCTCGAGGGGTACCGGACCCGGGACCGGCTCGGCTGGGGGCACCCCCGGCTGCAGCTCGTGGACCTGCAGTACTCCGATGTGCGCCCGGAACGCGGCCTGTACAACCGGCTGGCGGCCCGGGGCCGGATGGCCCGGATCGTGTCCGAGGAGGAGGTGACCCGGGCCATTGAGCAGCCTCCCGGGGACACCCGGGCCTACTTCCGCGGCCGGTGCCTGCAGAAGTACCCCGATTCGGTGGCCGCCGCGTCCTGGGACTCGGTGATCTTCGACATCCCGGGGCACGACTCGCTGCAGCGGGTGCCGACGCTGGAGCCGCTGCGGGGCACCCGGGCGCACGTGGGCGAGCTGATCGACCGCTGCCGGACCGCCGCGGAGCTGGTCGCCGCCCTCACCGGCCAGGGTTAACCGGGCAACCGGGCCAACCCGGCCGCCACTTCCACGGCCACGGATCACGGCTCCATGTGTGGCCCGGCTCCTGGGTGGCGAGGATAGGTTTGAAGCGGCGGATGCCCAGGACCACGGAGGAGCGTATGGCAACGAAGGACACCGGCGGCCAGCGACAGACAACCAGGCGCAGCGAGGAGACCGAGGACGCGGCCCCCGAGGCCACCGAGGAGGTCAGGGAGCGCCAGGAGAAGCTCAGCGACGACGTGGAGGCGATCCTCGACGAGATCGACGAGGTGCTCGAGGAGAACGCAGAGGAGTTCGTCCGCTCCTACGTCCAGAAGGGTGGGGAGTGACCCCGCCAGGTTCGCGCTGAGCTGATCCCCCCTTGCCGCGGGCCTGGTGGGGCCTGCGCGGCAGTAGGGTCACAGGTGGCAGGAAGGTCATCAACCGGAAGGATTTTCGTGGGCACCGATCACCTGGGCGGCCAGTTCACTGCCGCGTGCCTGAGCGTGGGCACCTCGTCCTTTGCCGACTTCCTCGTCGCGTCCGCCCCCGGCCTGCTGCCCAGGGGGAGGGCCCAGGGCGCGGCAGGGCCGGCCGGCTCGGGCGGCGCCCCCGTCGCGGACCTGCCGCACGGCACGACGATCGTGGCCGTGGAATTCGCTGACGGTGTGGTCATGGCGGGTGACCGCCGCTCCACCGCGGGCAGCATGATCGCCCAGCGGGACATCGAGAAGGTGTTCCGCAGCGATGACTTCTCCTGCGTCGGGATCGCCGGCGTGGCCGGGATCGGCCTTGAGCTCGTCCGGCTGTTCCAGCTCGAGCTCGAGCACTACGAGAAGCTCGAGGGCCGGACGCTGTCGCTGGAGGGAAAGGCCAACCGGCTGGCCGCGTTCGTCCGCGGCAACCTCGGCGGCGCCATGCAGGGCCTCGTGGTGGTCCCGCTGTTCGCCGGCTACGACGAGGACTCCGGCAAGGGCCGCATCTTCAGCTACGACGTGGCGGGCGGCCGGTACGAGGAGCGCAAGTTCCACGGCATCGGCTCCGGGTCGATATTCGCCCGCGGGTCGCTGAAGAAGCTGTACACCGAGGGCATGACCGAGGCCGACGCGATCACCGTCTGCATGCAGGCTCTCTACGACGCCGCCGACGACGACTCCGCCACCGGCGGGCCCGACCTGACCCGCCGCATCTACCCGGTGGTCGCCGTGGTGACCGAGGACGGGTTCCGGCGGCTCAACGACGATGAGGCCGAGGGATACGCCCAGGCGGTCGTCGCCGAGCGCATGCAGTCGCCCGGCGGCCCGATCGCGCCGCTGCGGCAGGCCGGCTCCTAAAAGCCAACACATAACGCCCAGTGCCCCGATAACCATCCGCACACACGATTAGGGGAACCCCAGCGGTGTCCATGCCGTTCTATGTGTCGCCCGAACAGGCGATGAAGGACAAGGCAGATTACGCGCGCAAGGGCATCGCGCGCGGGCGCAACAGCGTCGTGGTCACCTACGACGAGGGAATCTTGTTCGTCGCGCCGAACCCGTCCAGCGCCCTGCACAAGGTCAGCGAGATCTACGACCGGATCGCGTTCGCGGCGGTAGGCCGGTACAACGAGTACGAGAACCTGCGAGTCGCCGGGGTCCGCTTCGCCGACACCCGGGGCTACCAGTACGCGCGGGAGGACGTCACCGCGCGCGGGCTGGCCAACTGGTACGCGCAGGTCCTCGGCAGCATCTTCACCGAGAGCAACAAGCCGTACGAGGTGGAAATCGTGGTCGCCGAGGTGGGGGACACCGCCGAAGGTGACCAGATGTACCGGATCACCTTCGATGGGTCGGTCGCCGACGAGCACGGTTTCGTCGCCATGGGCGGCCAGGCCGAGCAGGTCGCCGGCGTGCTCAAGGAGCGGTACGCGCCGGGCATGCCCATCGACGCCGCGCTCGGCGCGGCGATCGCCGCGCTGTCCAGCCAGGGCAACGGCGAGCGAGGCGAGATCAACGCCAGCCAGCTCGAGGTGGCGGTGCTGGCCCGTGGGCGCACCCACCGCACATTCCGCCGGATTCGGGGCGCCCGGCTCGCGGAACTGCTCGGCCGCGCCCGGTCGGGGGGAGAGAAGGCCGCGGCCAGCGACGGCGCAGCCGGCGACGCCACGGAGGAGCCGTCGCCGGGTGACGGCACCGCGCCCTAGCGAGGGCTTACTCGGAGTGATCATGGTCCGGTGGCTCGGCTTCGCGTTGGGGGTCATGCTGCTGCTGGCCACCGCGTCCAGTGTGATCAAGACCCTGCTGATCCCGCGCGCGGTCCGGTCGGCGCTTGGCTCCCTCGTGGGCTGGCTGGTCCGCGGGACATTCACCAAGATCACCGCGCGGGTCGAGGGCCTGCGGCAGCGCGAGCAGATCCTGGCAGCGGGCGGTCCGGCCTTTCTCATCGCGCTGCTCGTCTCCTGGCTGGTCTGCCTGCTCTTCGGGTTCGCCCTGCTGCTGTGGCCGCTGAACCACCACACGTTCCCGCTGTCCCTGGAGGAGTCCGGGTCCTCGCTGTTCACCCTCGGCTTCGTCCGGCCCTACGGGGCCGGGCCGGTTGCGGTGGTGTTCCTGGCCGGCGCCAGCGGCCTGGCCCTGGTGGCCCTGCTCATCTCCTACCTGCCGGCGCTCTATGCGGCGTTCAACCGCCGGGAGATCTCGGTCACCATGCTGGAGGCGCTGGCCGGCTCCCCGCCGTGGGGCCCGGAACTGCTGGCCCGCCAGGCCCTGATCGGTGACGTGGCCTACCTGCCCAAGGTCTACGAGCGGTGGACCGAGTGGGCTGCCGACATCGCCGAGAGCCACACCAACTACCGGACGCTGATCTTCTTCCGCTCCCCGGACCCGCAGACCTCCTGGGTGCTGGGCCTGCTCGCGGTGCTCGACGCGGCCGCGCTGCACCTGTCGCTGAACCCGGGCACGGCGCCGCCGGAGGCCCGGCCGCTGATGCGGGTCGGCTACATCGCCATGCGCACGCTCGCCCGGGGACTGGGCATGGCGGTGACCGAGGACCCGCACCCCGAGGACCCGATCGCGCTGACCCGGGAGGACTTCGACGCCGCGGTGGACCGGATGCGGCGGGCCGGCTGGGTGTTCGAGCGCGAGCCGGGCGACGCATGGCCGCACTTCCACGGCTGGCGGGTCAACTACGAGAGCGCGGCCTACGCGCTGGCACGCTTCCTGGACCTCCCCCCGGCGGTCTGGTCGGGCAGCCGCCGCCGGCACCGCGCGCCGCCGCAGTTGCCCGCCCGCCCGCCGCACCGCGAGCCGGGGCAGGAACGAGACACGGCCAAGGCCCCGTGACGAAGGAACG
>Ga0209166_10004068_pt1 | contig 10347 bp, 13 predicted proteins | sample Coa_R1_3_FD_187151 | JGI IMG/M metagenome (GOLD analysis project Ga0209166, IMG submission 187151) | Surface soil microbial communities from Centralia Pennsylvania, which are recovering from an underground coalmine fire - Coalmine... | ecosystem: Environmental > Terrestrial > Soil >... | reverse complement strand
CCACCGTCTCCCATAGATAGAAGTGCGGGTTGTCACGGCCGACCTTGCGCAGCTCTGTCGCTATGCGCTCACACGTCTCTCGATCTGCCATTACGCCAGCTCCATCTCTTCGCCGCAGGGGCAGGTGGGGAAGCCCAGGTCGATCCACTTCCGCGTGGTTCGCAGCGTGTAGCCGTCCACCGGGCAGATCAGCTTGAGCATCCGAGTGCCCTGCTTGCCGATGCGCGACGCGGTCGGCCGCAGCGCGGCGTGGGGGTAGGGGCCCAGCTCGTCGGCCAGGGCTTGCAGCTTCACCCGCAGCGCGTCCCCCGCCACGGTCGCCGTCATCTTGCCAGTCAGGCCCAGGGCCAGCGCGGTCGTCCTGAAGTAGCCCTTGTGCTGGGACGCCCCGTCGTCGCTGGCGTGGATCATCTCGTGCAGCAGCACGTCCAGCACCTGCACTGGGTCGTCCTTCTCCGGCGAGATCTGGATCTCGTTGACGCCGTCGCTCGACACCTCGCGGCGCCAGCACCAGCCGATCGAGTGCTTCGGCGCCCGCTTGGCCCAGGCGCAGGCCACGCGCTGGTCGCTGGAGGCGATTGGGCAGAATGTCTTTGCCCTGGCTGCCCGGTTCTTGCCCAACCCGTACCTGGGGGCCAAACCGGACACCTGGCAGGTCCAGATGCAACCGGACACCATAGACCACCAGGCCGTCGGGCAGCTCAAGAGGCAACCGGACCCCAAGGCCCGCCAGGCCGTCTGGAGTTGGTGGTATCGGGATCCCTCCGATGTGGAGGAGGGGCCGCTGCTGCTCCAGCTCCCTCTGGGCGCCCGTCTGACCTGGTGTGAACCGAAGGGGGGAAAGGACTACCGCTTCCTCAACGCGAATCTTCAGAACGATACGCTGAGCTTGACAAGCCAGGCCAGTGTCACGCCTGGCGTCTGGTATTTCGACATGCTGTGAGCGGCGGCGCTCTCTGGCCCATCCTACCCTGCGCGGCCATGTAACTCTGCTGCGGAGGAAAGAGGCAATCATGGAAATCATACGCTGGCAGGAAACGCAGCCGCCGACGGAGGCGGACCTGCGCGAGCGAATGGTGGCCGAGGGGTTGTCGCCGCATAGCTGGTCGAATGGGCCGGGCGATGAGTACAGCCTCCACAGCCACAGCTACACCAAGGTGCTGTACTGCGTGCGCGGCGGCCTTCGCTTCACGCTGCCCGATCAGCAGGGCGGCGTTGATCTGGGGCCAGGCGATAAGCTGGTCTTGCCCGCCGGAACCCGGCATGGGGCCGTTGTGGGTCCGGCGGGCGTGACCTGCATCGAAGCGCCCAGGTATGGGGCTTAGTGCTGGCGCGGCAAGGCGGTGAAGAGGCCAAGCTTGTTGCCGGTTGGGTCGGCGAAGACGGCCCACCAGCCGACGCCTGGAATTTCGGTCTTAGGCATTACGACCTTGCCGCCGTGTGCGCTCACTTTGGCGAGCGAAGCGTCGATGTCATCGGTGTCGAGATAGATCAGCACGTCGCCGGGCTTGTAGCTGATGTGCCCTCCCATCCCCTCGCCAACCTTGACGAACCCCCCGCCGGGGCCGCCCTCAACCTGGAACATATGGTAATCAAAGCTGGGTTCCACATGAATCTTCCAGCCGAACGCATCCGCGTAGAATGCGCTGGCTGCCTTGGGGTCGTTGGCCGGGATGTCGATGTGAACAACCGGATGGTTTGCCATGCGTGTGTTCTCCTTCTTCAAATAAGCGACGTCAGGGAATCACGATTGGGCGCCGGGCATGAGGCAAGTATAGAACATAAGTTCAATATTGTCAAGAGGGTAAGAGTGGATTCTGATGGTTGAATGTGAAATTCGCGCCGACTACCACCATTCATGGCGCCAGTCTGCCCTATCGCAGCATTCAGGTGGGCCTGAGCCGTCACATCATCGATCAGTATGTCAATGAATGGACGCTGGAAATCCGCGATTACACGCCGCTCGCGCGCAAAATCGCTGCGCTGCTGAAGGCGGGAGAAACCAGCAAAGCGAAGGATGTGCTGCCCAGAGAGCGGGTGTATCCAGTGAGCGCGGCCATTGCGCAGCGCCTGGGCATGGCCGCGCCGAAATGAGGGGCTGAGCTGAAGCAGCCCGCGCAAATTTGCGCTTGACACGCGCAGGGCAAGCGACTATGCTTAGGGCAGAACACCCACGTTTTTTTCCTGATGATGGTGTATCCTTCTGATAGGCTGAGATTTCACCAACAGAAAGAGGATTGCTGATGGGCAGACTCGATGGACGAGTCGCATTTGTGACCGGCGCGGGTCGCGGCATTGGCGCGGCGACGGCGCTGCGCCTGGCCGAAGAGGGCGCGCGAGTGGCTGTGGCCGATGTGGACGCCGAGGGCAGCGCGCAGGTGGTCCGCGAGATCGAGGCATTGGGCGCCGAAGCGCTGGCCGTGTCGTGCGATGTCTCCAATGCCAATGCGGTTCAGCAGGCGGTCGATCAGGCCGCTGGGAAGTTCGGGCGGCTGGATATTCTGGTCAATAACGCTGGCATTACCCGTGATAACCTGCTCTTTAAGATGAGCGAGGCGGAGTGGGATGCCGTGATGAACGTCCACCTGAAGGGCGCGTTCCTCTGCTCGCGGGCAGCGCAGAAGTATATGGTCGAGCAGCGCTACGGGCGCATCGTCAGTCTGTCGTCCACCTCGGCCCTGGGGAATCGCGGCCAGGCCAACTACTCTACGGCCAAGGCAGGGCTGCAAGGCTTCACGCGCACGCTGGCGGTTGAGCTTGGGCCATTTGGGATTACGGCCAATGCCATCGCGCCAGGATTCATCGATACGGAGATGACGCGGGCGACGGCGCGCCGCCTGGGCATAACGCCAGAGCAGATGATCGAAGAAGCGAGCAAGCGCATCCCGGTGCGGCGCGTCGGCCAGCCACGCGATATTGCCAATGTGATCTGCTTCCTGGCCTCGGAAGAGGCGGGCTTTGTCAGCGGCCAGGTCATCTATGTGGCTGGTGGCCCGGCGCGCAACGAATAGGAGCATACCAACCATGCAGCTTGGCGAACTGGTGGCGCGGGCGGCAGCCCAGCACCCAGAAAAAACGGCCATTCTCTTTAAAGATCAGCAGATCAGCTACCGCGAGTTGAACGCGCGGGTCAATCGCGTGGCGAATGGCCTGGCGAAGCTGGGCGTGCAGCGCGGAGATCGCGTCGCCATCTATATCCATAACCTGCCACAGTTTGTGGAGGCGTTCTATGGCGCGCAGGTCTGTGGGGCGACGGTCATCCCCATGAACGTGATGTACAAGGCGGGCGAGATTCAGTACATCATGAGCGACGCGGGCGCCAAGACCATCATCACGCTCGCGCCCTTCTATCCCAACGTCCAGGCCATCCGCGATCAGGTTCCCTCGCTGGAGCATGCCGTCGTGCTGGGCGCAGAGCCGCTGCCAGGCGCGCTCCTCTGGCATCAGGCGTTTGCCGGGCAGTCCGACCACGCCACGCCAGTGGCGGGCGATGAAGAGGACGTGGCCGTCATCCTCTACACATCTGGGACGACGGGCAAGCCCAAGGGCGCGATGCTGACGCACAAGAACCTGATCGTGAATGTCGAGCAGGTCGGTCAGTTGTCGCGGCTCCAGGTGACGGAGAACGATGTCGTCTGGATCGGGCTGCCGCTCTTCCATAGCTACGCCCTCAGCGTCGGGATGAACGCGGGCATCTATCATGCGGCCACGCTGGATATTATGGAGCGCTTTGACCCGACGGCCTCGCTGGAAATGTTCCAGAAGGATACGATCAGCATCTTGTTGGCGGCGCCGCCCATGTATGTGGCCTGGGTCAATCATCCGGCGGCTAGTTCCTACGATCTCTCCTCCATCCGCGTGGCGTCATCGGGCGCGGCGGCGCTGCCGGTGGCCGTGCTGGAGAAGTTCAAGCAGTTGACGGGCGTGGACATCATGGAGGGCTACGGCCTGACCGAGACCGCGCCAGTAGCGACCAGCAACGGCGCGGGGCTGGTGACAAAACCTGGCTCGATTGGCCCGGCGATTCCGATGATGGAGATCAAGATCGTCGATGACAACGATAACGAAGTGGCAGTCGGGCAGGTGGGCGAACTGGTCTGTCGCGGTCCCAATGTAATGAAGGGCTACTTCAATAAGCCGGAGGCCAACGCCGAAGCCTTCCGCAACGGCTGGTTTCATACCGGCGATATGGCGCGGGTAGACCAGGATGGCTACTACTACATTGAGGACCGCAAAAAGGATATGATTCTGGTATCCGGCTTCAATGTCTATCCGCGCGAGGTAGAAGAGTTCCTGTATCGCCATCCCAAGATTGCCGACGCGGCGGTGGTGCAGGCGCCAGATGAGTATCAGGGCGAGTCGGTGCTGGCCTTTGTGGTTCTCAAGCAGGGCGAGACGGCCACCGAGCAGGAGATCATTGAGTACTGCCGCAATGGCATCGCGGTCTTCAAGTGCCCGCGCCGCGTCGAGTTCACCAGGGAATTGCCCAAGAACATGACCGGCAAGGTGCTGCGCCGCGAGTTGCGCGATGAGGCTGTGCGGCTCGCAGCCGAGCGCAAGAAGGGGTGAACATGAGCGTATCCGCGAACCAGATTGGCAGCCTGACACTGGGGCAACTGGCCCAGACGCCGGTGGATGACGTGCTGGCGCTGATCGATGAGGGCGAGACACGCCTGCCCACGCCGCAGGAATTGTACTATCGCTGGGAGCGTCAGCAGTGGCGCGCCCAGGATATTGATTTTTCTGAGGATAAGGCGCATTGGGCAGAGATGGTCACGCCGGAGAATCGTCCCATGCGCATGTCGGGGATGTCGGCCTTTTTCGTCGGCGAGGCCAGCGTGACCGATACGTTGGCCCCCGTCTGCCTGGCGATACCGGGCGAGGCCGAGCGCATCTTCCTGACGACGCAGCTTGCCGACGAGGGGCGACATACGGTCTTCTTTGAGCGCTTTTTCCGCGAGGTGGTTCTCTTGCCGGGGGAGCGCCTGGAAGACCTGCTGTCCGTGGCCCGCCCGTTTGTGCGCCCGGCGACGGCCACGATGCTGCTGGAGGTCTTGCCGGAGGCCACCAATCGCGTGGCCCGCGAGCCGGGAAACCTGGAGGCGCTGGTCGAGGCGATCACTGTCTACCATATCTTGATCGAGGGCGCGATGGCGCTGGCTGGTCAGCGGGGGATGCTGAATACCTACCGCCAGATGAATGTGCTGCCAGGCTTTCGCGCCGGATTCACGGCGGTAGCGCGCGATGAATCGCGGCATGTCCTTTTTGGTGTCGCCTTCCTGCGCCGGATGGCCCAGCAGGATGCGCGCTATGGGCGGCTGGTCGAAGAGGTCGTGCGTCACCACGCGCCAACGGTCTGGGACGCGCTGGGGCCGATTCCCAGCATGATCCCACTGATCCTGGCGAATGGCGGCAATCCGCAGGAAACGCAGGAGTTTGCCTTTCATTCGCTGCGCAAAAAGCTGCGCGTGATGGGCCTCTCCACCGACTTGCCCGCCGTCGCGTAGCTTAGGATGCGTATGAAAGGCCAGGGTTCTATGATTACGGCTCTGGTATTGCTGAATGTGCAGCGGGGCGACATCAATCGCACCGCGCAGGAACTGCTGGAGATTCCGGGAATTGCTGAGGTCTACTCGGTCACAGGTGAGTATGATCTGGTCGCTGTGCTGCGTCTGAAGCAGTATGAAGACCTGGCCGACGTGGTGACGGAACGGATGATCGCGCTGCCTGCGATTATCAAGACCCATACGCTCATGGCCTTTAAAGTCTACTCAAAAGAAGACCTGGAGCAAGCCTGGGATATTGGTGTAGAATAGACTTCCACAGGGCTGCTTTCCTGTGCATCACCCCACAGGGCCTCGCTCAGTTTGATGAGCCTGCCCTGCGGGATACGCCTGGTATTTTCTCTTGCTGCCAGTTTATTTGCTGCTCACTGCTGTAGGGGGAACAAAAAATGGAATTGAACCTGGACCATCTGGAAGACCAACGAGCGCGTCTGGTCCGGCAGATTCAGGATGCCGAGGAATCCCGCGATAACGCCGGGCATGTGGCAGTGGCTCAATTTGATGATCACCGCGAGCGGGTCAATGCGGAACTGGCGCAACTGCGCCAGCAACTCACCTGGCTGGAGCGTGAGATCGGGCAGGCCAAAGCACTGCAACGCCCCGCCGCGCAAGATACCATTGAAGTGGGCCATGTGGTTACGCTGCAAATTGGCGAGAGCCATCCCAGCGATTATGTGCTGGTGAAAGACTTTGGTGGGCGAGCCGTTGGCGACGCCAAGACCCTCTCCACCCAATCACCGATTGGCGCGGCCCTGCTGGGGCGCACGCCTGGCGAGACGGTGAGGGTGGAGACGCCCGGTGGCCTGCGCACGATCAGGATTGTCGCTATTCAGTAGGCGTCGTCTCTGCTGCTTATCTCTGGCGTTTTCCCTGAAGGGAGTACATCCTCAATGTCGGAACATGTTCTCGGCGGCTGGCTGGTCGCCCGCGCCCTCAAGCGCGAGGGCGTGGAAGTCGTCTTTACGCTCAGCGGCGGGCATATTGCCCCCATCTATGATGGCTGTGTGCGCGAGGGGATTCGGGTGATGGATACCCGCCACGAGCAGGCGGCTGTGCATGCCGCCGAGGGCTGGGCCAAGGTCACGCGCCGTCCGGGCGTGGCGCTCATCACGGCTGGCCCCGGCGTGACCGATGGCGTGACGGGCCTGGCAAACGCCTATCTGGCGGGCAGCCCGATCATCGTCTTTGGCGGGGCTGCGCCGGTGCATCAATGGGACCGGGGCGCCTTGCAGGAGATGGGCGCGCTTGAACTGGTGCGCCCGATTACCAAGTGGGCGCGCACGGTGGTGGAGAGCGGGCGGCTGGAGGAGTACGTTGGTTTTGCGTACCGCCAGGCGACCAGCGGCAAGCCTGGCCCCGTCTTCCTTGAATGCCCAATGGATGTCCTGAGCAACATCATTCCCGATAGCCAGGTGACGCATGTCGGCGCGGGTTATCGCACCGACGGTAAACAACCTGGCGACCCCATGCTGGTGGAGCGCGCCGCTGAGATCTTACGCCAGGCTGATCATCCAGTGATTATGGCCGGAACGGCGGTCTGGTGGTGCGATGCCGCCGCCTCGCTGCGCGCATTTGCGGAGCGCGTGCAGGCGCCAGTCTTCCTCAACGGCGGCGGGCGCGGCAGCCTGCCACCAGATCACCCGCTCTTCTTCTCGCTGGCGCGCCGCACGGCGCTGGGCGACGCTGATGCGATTGTCCTGGTGGGTACGAAGCTGGACTTCCGCCTGAACTTCGGTGAAGCCCCGCTGATTCCTGAGAACGCCAAGATCATCTGGCTGGATATGGCCCCGGAGGATATTGGGGTCAATCGCGGCGCAACAGTCGGCATCGCGGGCGATGTCGGCGCGGTGATGAGCCAGATCGTCGAGGCGCTGGAAAAGCCGCTCTGCCACGACGAGTGGCTTGGAACCGTCCGCCAGGATGAGCAAAAGAAGGCCCAGGCCGACGAGCCGCTCTTGCGCTCCGATCAGACGCCGATTCACCCCATGCGGCTCTGCGCGGAGATTCGGGACTTTCTGGACCGCGACGCGATTGTCGTCGGCGATGGCGGCGATATTGTCAGCTTCGGCGGGCGGGTCATCCAGATGTCTGAGCCAGGCCACTGGCTGGACCCCGGCCCGATGGGCTGCCTGGGTGTAGGCACCGGCTACGCCCTTGCCGCCAAGCTGGCAAAGCCAGATAAGCAGGTGCTGATCCTGCACGGCGATGGCGCCTTTGGGCTGAACGGCATGGAGTTTGAAACAATGGCTCGCCATCACCTGCCGATTGTCTCGGTGATTGGCAACGATGGACAGTGGGCGCAGATCAAGCACCCCCAGAAAGACGCGCTGGGCCACAGCACGGCGGCAGACCTGGCGCCGAAGATTCGCTATGATCGCATGGTGGAGGCGCTGGGTGGCTATGGTGAGATGGTGGAGCGGCCAGAGGAGATTCGCCCCGCGCTGGAGCGGGCCTTTGCCTCTGGCAAGCCTGCCTGCGTCAATGTGATTACTGACCCAACGGCGCGCTATGGCCGCAGTACCAACGCGGCCTACTAGGTCTATTTGTACCGCCGCCGTCCCTGGCGGCGAATCGTTCGCCAGCACGGAGGCGCAGCCGAGAGTGCTGGCGAAGCTTGGCGCTACACGCAGATGTGGTATCCTATCTCCAGCAAAGGTTCTCTTCTATCCTGAGGAAAAGCGAGGGATCACGTGGGCATGGCAAAGCTGCTGGAACAGGTTCGGGCTGATCTCTACTCGGCAAATACCGATCAGCAGATCGCGGCGGTGCGCCGACTGTGTGAGCAGCGCGAGTGGGAAGCGCTGCCGGAGGTATTACGTCTGCTGGCGCAGGATGAGTGTGGCTACTCGGTGGCGCAGGCGCTGCGCGCCTTTGGCCCAGAGGTGTGCGATCAGGTGGGCTTGTTGCTGATCCAGGAGAACAAAGCCGTGCAATATCGGGCGGCGTGGGTGCTGGCCGCTTTTGGCGATCAGCGCGCCATCAAGCCCATGCTGGCGGCCTTGAGCGAGCCGTTTTTCCACGAGCCATTTTTGCCCACGCTCAGCCGGATGGGTCTCCGCGACTTTGATACGCTGCTGGTCCGCGAGCTTTCCAAGCATCGCCAGTCCACCAGCTACCCCTCGGCGCGCTACCGCGCCTCGGCTTTCCTCTGGGCGCTGACGCAGCTGCGCTCGCCCGCCGCGCTGGACCTGGCCCCGCACTTCACCCAGGAAGCCCACGACCCGCTGGTGCGCCAGCGCGCCCAGCGCTACCTCGCCGCCGTCGCCCCCGAAAAACGCGAGCAGGCAGGATAGCAGTACGTCTTGACTTCAAGAAAGAAAGCTCGTCTCCTGCCAAGGATTACGATTACTTTCCAGCGAGACCCAGACGAGCGCGCACGGCGTCCAGGCTCTCGCTGCTGTGGATGACAACGGCCCTGAGCTTCTCTTCATCCGCCGTATTGATCACTGCCAGAAGGTCGGCTGGCAGCGGCTTGAAACGTTCTGCCAGAGCCGCCTTTGCCAGATCGCGTGCAGCCTCGGCGCGGCCCTCGGCGCGGCCCTCGGCCAGAGCCTCGGCTTTAATTTCGGGACGCAGGACTTCGGCGACCAGTTCGGTGAAACTGGAATCTCTCAGCAAATCTTCGATCACAGGATTCCTCCGTAGCACTTCGAGAAAGGCTCCCAGGGGGAGGCGCAACTCGCCGATGGCTGCCAGTTCGCCGACCAGTTCGGCGACCTGCCGATGAGTCACGGGCGCCTGGATCATCTGCTGCGCGACACCCTCAAACGAATCTTTGGTAACATCGGCTCCCATCACTCCGGCCAGCGGCCAGAGCGCATACTGTTCGGTCCCTAAAATCTGTTCTGGCTGCAACTCCCACAACTGGATAATCTCAAATGGGTATCCATAGCCTCCCTGTTCCTCCGAACTCCAATTAAAGGGCGAGGTTGGCAGCGTTCCCCTGGCCGGAAAAAGATCACGATGGTGCGTACCAGCAATCGATCACGTAGCCACAGGCGCAGCGAGTATTCGGCCAACCGCTCACCGATGTGTTCTTCCACTTTGGTTTGCAACTCGATATGCAGGAGGACATGTCGCCCATTGGGGAGCCGAACCTCCCAGACCAGATCGGCCTGACGGCGTTTGGCTGGTAACTCTGGCGAACGGCTTCGCACTCAGGTGGCCTGCTGCTTGAGCAACTGCAAGACACCATCAGGGTCCGCCTCAAAGATGGCTTTGAGCGGCTGATCGTAATCACGCTTGGCCCTGCTGCGCTTTGTCCTCATCTTTGCCCTGTTGTACCACGCCAGCCAGAGGTCTATCAAGCGCCGATGGCGAGTTAATCGCCAGCCGTTACCTCTTTTTTCTCCTTGATGGCTTTCGGTGAGGATGCCTTGGCGCTCTCTTCAACCGCCTCGCCTCTGGCTTCCTCCGCGTCGTCTAGCATCTCAGTCGCCTCACCCTCATCCTCCTCAGCCGTCAGCGTTGCTTCGGCTTCCTCTGTCTCTTCAGCTTCCCCTATGCTGGCGGCCTGAAGTTTGCCCAATTTGGCCGCTTTGTCGGCTCTCAGCCTGTCGGCGGCTTTGGTTCCCGGCGGGTCTTTCAGGCGCTCGCGGCTGGGGGTCCGGCCCGTCTTGGCGTCCAGGGCGCTCAGTTCAACGGCCAGGGTATTGAAGTCGCGCTGGACGTTGATGAAATGCTCTTTCAGCCCGGCGAACTGAATGTGCCCATCGCGGAAGCGAATCCAGACGCGCCGCTGGGGGAAATAGAAGGTTACGCACAGGCTCAAGACCAGCAGCGC
>Ga0209166_10004067_pt1 | contig 10348 bp, 11 predicted proteins | sample Coa_R1_3_FD_187151 | JGI IMG/M metagenome (GOLD analysis project Ga0209166, IMG submission 187151) | Surface soil microbial communities from Centralia Pennsylvania, which are recovering from an underground coalmine fire - Coalmine... | ecosystem: Environmental > Terrestrial > Soil >... | reverse complement strand
CACCGGCTCCGGCGTTGGCTGGAGCGGCGCGGGCGGCGCAAGTCGCGAAGGAATCTGGATTGCGCCAATGACCAGCAACACCGCCAGGGGCAGGGCGAGCGTCACCGCGCGTAGCGGAAGATGCAATCCAAGCCTGGCAGCCGTGGGTTTTGTACTGACCGATAGCACTTGGTCCTTACGGCGGAGGATTTCCAGCAGCGGGACAAGCAGCGGAAGCACGCCCAGCGAGCGCGCCTGCCGGAGCTGGTCCTTCGTCTCCCGGCAGTAGGCACAGGTCGTGATGTGGAGCCGCAGCCGCTCCCGCGCCTCGAAGTCGAGGTCGCCGGAAATCCAATGCCAGATCGTCGCCGCGCGTCCGGCGCACTCGGCTGGGCAGTCGCGACGACGGCCGACGAGCTCGACCAGCCGTTGCAGCATCTCGGCTCTTCCCCGCTGGACCAGCTTGGCTGCCGAGAAACGGCTGGTGCCAAGGTACTCGCCGACCTCCTCTGCGGTTCGGTCCTCGACGTCGTACATCAGAACCGCCGTGCGGTAGGCCGGCTTGAGGCCGCGGCAGGCCTCCCAGATCAGGCTCGCCCCTGCCATGCCAGCGGCAGCAACGTCTTGGCCGCCAGCCGCCGTGTCGTCGGGGATTGGCTGCTCGCGCTCAGTTTTCGACCGTCTCCTTCGCGCCCTGTCTTTGGCCGTCTTGATGAGGTAGGCCTCGGCCTGCCGCAACTCGAGGCCGCCGGCCAGCCGGCCGTACACGGCCAGGAAGGCTTGCTGCGTGGCGTCCCAGGCGTCGTCGATCGAGCCGGTCCAGACAGCCAGCGTCCGTACCACCGTCTGCGCGTGGTCAACGTAGAGCCGCTCCAGCTCGGAGCGCACTTCCGCGTCACTGCGCGCGGCTACAGCCATTTGGGTGCGATGCCGGGGCGCGGCAGTAGGACGCCGGCCACATGTGTCGGCCTAACTCGGTGGAACTTCCTCGCGACAGGCATCTTTGCCCGAGCTCAGGCTATGGCTGCGTTCGACTCGTGCCTATCCTCGAAATCCATGGTCGGGGATCATCAAAAGCCATGGCGGCCGTACCGGCGGCAGGCGTCGCGAGACCGTCGCTAAAGCGTCGCCGGTGAGCTTGCACCTGTGTTCTCGACCTGCGTCTCGGGCCGGTCCCCCGGCAGCTCAGGACCTCCCCGGATCCGACCTAACGAGTCAGGTCACAACGAGCTTGAGCAGGCCGGTGAAGGCTGGCCGACTGTCAACGGACACCAGGATCTCCAGGTGGGCGGACAGCTGACCTCCAGGTACGCGGACACGAAATCTCCAGGTGGACGGACAGCGTTCCTCCCGGTCGGGGATTAGGTCAGGGGCTTCACCCCCTTGCCGGCGGCGGCCTCGGCCAGACGGCGCGAAGACACGTCGGTGTTGATGAGATGGGCGTGATGGAGCAGCCGGTCGACCGCTGGGGTGGCCAGGGCCTTGGGCATGATGGTGTCGAAGCCGGCCGGGTGGAGGTTGCTGGTGACGGCGAGACTGCGCTTCTCGTAAGCGGCGTCGACCACGCGGTAGAAGGCTTCGGCACCGTCCTGACCGATGGGCAAGGTGCCGATGTCGTCGATGACGATGAGGTCGGCGCGACAGATGCGGGTGACGACCTTCTGTATCGAAGCGTCGACCTTGGCTCGGGAGACGGTAGCGGTGAGCGACTCGAGCGAGAACCAGGCGACGCGCTTGCCGACTTCGATGACAGCGTGGGCGAGGGCTTCGCAGAGATGCGACTTACCGGCGCCGCTGGGTCCCCAGATGACCAGGTTCTCAGCCCGACCGACCCACTCCAGAGTGATGAGCGCCTGCTGAGTTGGTTTGGGAATGTCGGAGTCGGCTGGTCGCCAACTCTCAAGTGTCTTGCCGGAGGGAAAGCCGGCAGCCTCGGTGCGAATGCGCTTGGAGGCAAGATCGCGCCCGACCACCTCTTCCGCGAGTAGGACGCGCAGCACCTCGGCCGGGTCCCAGCGCTGAGCCCGAGCGGTGGCGCAGACCTCGGGTGCTGCTTTACGCAGGTAAGGCAACCGCATGCGACGCATCAGGGCGGTCACCTCATCGGGCAGCGGCGGTGCTTGGGGTGCTTTCATTGGCCAAAGACCTCAAAAACTGCGAGGTCCTCGAAAGACGACCCGCCACAATGCCCCAGGACGCCCGGAACGAAGTCGTCGCGATCCATATCACTCAGCCCGCGGCAATGTGTCATCGTCCCAGCACCTCCCAGGCCTTGGTTCCCCGTTGGGCCGAGAAGCGTTCATCAGCCACGACCGGCGGTTCGTGGGCGGCGTCGACATGACCAAGGATGGATGCCAGGTCGTTCTCGCCGAAGCGACCGGCGTGAGCGGCACGGTGCAGCGCTTCGTTGACGCGGCCGCCGCCGAGCAGCACCGCGAGCTCGCTGGCTCGACTCATCTTGGCCCGGATCCTGGTCACGCCCGTGGCGGCAGCTGTGGTCAGCCAGATCTCCGCGCCCGCGCCGAGAGCCAGGAAGTTGCGTTCGGTCTCGCTCTGCGGCCGCGGCTTGGGCTGCAGCGTTCCGCGCCCGTTCGGATGGTCGGGATAGTGCTCATCGAGAATGCGCGGCTTGCCGGGAACTGAGAGCTGATGGCGGAAGATCTCGCGCAAGCCGCTCTCATCACGTCCGACGATGACCAGCTCGTCGCCCTCGACCCGGCACCACACCTCCTGGTCGACCCAGAGCTTGGGCAACGAATAGGGAACCGAGCCGAATCGGACGGTCTGGTTCTCTCCGACCCGGCGGGTCTCGCCGAGCGCTGCCGTATAGGGCTCGAGCGGCAACCGGTGCATCAGCGCCAGTTCTTCCCGCAATGCCTCAACAGGAATGCGGCGACTCTCCCGATGCTCACGTCCATTGAGGTCGTCTCCCAGCTTGTCGCAGGCCTCGACCAAAGAGGCAAACGTGTCGTACGCGGGCAGCAGGTTGCACTCCGTCGGCACCAGGTCGGCTTTGGCAACCCTGACCGTCGACTCCGAACCTCCCTTGGATTCCGGGTCGGCGGGCACGCAGGTGACGATGCGCAGACCGTAGTGCCGCCCGAAGGCGACCACCTCGGGGTGGCGCACCGAGATGCCGGCGATGCGGTCCATGCTCACCGTGCGCTCGTTGTCGGTCAGCGCGTAGGTCGGCGTGGCACCGACCTTGCGCAGGGTGCGGTCGAGGCAGACCAGCACGGTGGCCAGCGTCTTGTCCCAGGTCGGGATGATGATTCGATAGCGCGACCAGGCCAGCCAGGCGCAGAACAGGTAGGTCTGTCGCATCCGCACCACCGGGCCCCAGGCCCAGTCGAACTGCAGCCACTTGCCTGGCTCTGGAATCCAGGGTCGGTAGGTCCTCCGGTTTCCGTTTCGGTAGGCGAGCTTTGCCTTGTGCACCGCCCGTCGCGTGGTGCGCTCATTGCCGGCGTAGCCCATGGCGCGCAGCCGGTCGTGAACGACGTCGGCGCGCACCTTGCCTTTGGAGTCCTCCACCAGTTCCTCGATCTTCTCCACGAAGGGGTCGCTGAGGCCAGCTCGGCGTGCCCGGTCGAGCGGATCGCGGCCTGCGTCGCGCAGGCCGACGTAGCGCTGTACGGTCTTGGCGTCGGCTCCAGAGAGCTCTGCCGCCGACCATGCACAACGAGTCAGGTCGAACGCTTCAAGTATTTCCATGATCTCCTCGTTCTTCTTGGTCAAGGCGCTTCCTCCGACGTGGACTTGGATGTCGAGCACGACGTCTCGGTCCACCCATGGAAGCGCTCGGGCGTTCAGGAACGGGAGTTTTGCTGTCCGTCCACCGGGAGATTTGGTGTCCGCCAGCCGGGAGTTTTCTGTCCGCCTACCGGGAGAATGACGTGTCCGCCGTTAGGCCGACAATCACCGACAAATGTCCGACAAACGACGCCTTCGGCGTAACAAGATAATCGCGCCTCCGGCGCGAGACGCCGGCACCGAGAGCGATGAAAATAGGTGCGGCGGCGACAAGGTTCGTAGTTCCGTTTGATGCCGCGAGCTCGAAAGATAATCTGAGCCTGGTGGACTGGTAGGCATCGAGAGTTGTCCGGCATCGAAGTGATGCCAGGACGAGGGTCAAGTTCTTTGAACATGAAGTCCACCCGCCGACCAACGCGGTGGAGGCGACGCCATGAACGTCGTACACGAACGGTGCTGCGGGTTGGATGTCCACAAAGCGACGGTGGTCGCGTGTCGCCTCACACCTGGTCGCAAGGAGGTGCGCACCTTTCCGACAACGACACGAGGCTTGCTGGCGCTGGCCGACTGGATGGGCGAGGCTGACATCACCGATGTGGCGATGGAGTCAACGGGCGTCTACTGGAAGCCGGTCTTCAACGTGCTCGAGTTGACTGAGCTCCAGGTCATGGTGGTGAACGCCCACCACATCAAGGCTGTGCCGGGCCGAAAGACAGACGTGAAGGATGCGGAGTGGATTGCCGACCTACTGAAACACGGGCTACTCAAGGCCAGCTTCATTCCTGACCGCGGACATCGGGAACTGCGCGAGCTGGTTCGCTACCGGAAGTCACTGACCCAGCAGCGCAACAACCTGGTGAATCGTGTTCAGAAGCTGCTGGAGGGTGCCAACGTCAAGCTCGGTGATGTGGTCACCGATGTGATGGGTAAGTCAGGCCGAGCAATGCTCAAGGCGATGGTCGAAGGCAGGACGGACAGCGCTGAGCTGGCCAACCTGGCCAAGGGCAGCCTCCGCGGCAAGCGGGTTCAGCTGGAAGAGGCGCTCGAAGGTTCCATGGGCAACCATCAGCGCTACCTGCTCGGCCACCAGCTTGACCTCATCGAGTTCCTCGACCACCAGATCGAAGAGCTCAGCGTCGAGATAGAGGAGCGGATGCGCCCTTTTGAGCCGGCCATCCAGCAGGTCATGCGACTACCGGGCATTGGACGCCGCTCGGCTGAGCAGATTCTGGCTGAAATTGGCGTCGATATGAGCCGCGTCCCAACCCACCGCCACATCAGCTCCTGGGCCAAGGTCTGCCCCGGCAACAACGAGAGCGCCGGCAAGAGCAGGTCAGGCTGGACCGGCAAGGGCAACCCCTGGTTACGGGCCGCGCTGGTCGAAGCCGCTTGGGGCGCAGCTCGTAGCCACAAGAGCTACTTCGCTGCGCAGTACAACCGGCTGAAGATCCGCCGCGGCACCAAGCGGGCGGCGGTCGCCGTCGCGCACAGCTTGTTGATCGTGATCTACCACCTGCTGCGCGACGGCACGATTTTCGAGGACCTGGGCGCAGCATTCCTCGATGAGCGGCAGCAGCAGAGCGTCGTCCGACACAGCGTGAAGAGGCTCGAGCGACTTGGCTACCGGGTCACATTGACGCCGGCAGCGGCGTAGACGAGGATTTTCGGGTCAAGGCGGCTTACACCGGCGAGACAGAGGAGATGCGTCCCTCGTACGCTTGATGGCTACATGTCACGGATGACGCGCCCTGTTCGACTACTCGTGGCACAGATTGCATCGTTTTGGCGTCGCCTGGCTCGCAGTTGGGCCATGTCGCGTGCGCTGGCACGGATCGGCACACCCGTTCTTAAACAAGCTGGCTTAATCGAAGAGCGTTCGAAGGCTGGAGCTCTCGAATGGGCGTACCGGGGTTACGTAATAATCGGCTTCGGCGGCGTCATTCTGATTCCGACCTATCGCGAAGAAACGCTGATTTACTTTCCGGCGATCTTAGCCTTGTCGGGCGCTTGGCTCCTGACTATGCCGCTCTACGCGGCCAATTTGACACGCACAACCTTCTCGCGGCTCCGCCCACCCAAGGGCTCGTGGCGAATCTTGACCGAGGCGCTCGAGCTCGAAAACCTCGTTTTGCCGCCCGAGGCGAAAGGAGAAGAGGCAGAAGCTGCCATGGATACGCTGCTACCGGATGCCGTTCCCGCAGTGGCACCAATGGCCATTTGGAAGATGTTGAGGCTTCTGGCTTTGCGAGCGGCATTCATAGGGGTTGTCGGAATCGTGGGCATATTGGCTGGCCCCGCCTTGGCGTCCGTGCGCATCTGGCACGGCTGGTCGCCGGTCTCGATTCTGTTTGGCGTTTCCGCCCCTCTGGCAGGCTTGCTTCTCATATCGCTCCTCTTGCCATTTGTCCTGCAAAGCTTTCTAAGCGGACTGGAATTCGACGCAGCAATGAATGATGTATCAGAAGCTGTCGCAAAATCCGGCATCGCCGAGCCTCGCCAGCCCAGATCGAATAAAGCCCCACGCTCGCATACCAACGGGACTGAGAAGAGCCGGGAACGCCTCTGACCTCAAGAAAGGAAGCCCTGAGAGCGGCCTGGGCGAAACTATCGAGTCAAACGGGCCTGAGGCGCGTCAGGTACGCGCTGAAAAGGTCAGATGCTTAGTGGTCAGTTAGCCCATTTTGCGTGAAACGCATCAATCACCCTTGGATCGGAACAACCCACGGGACAGTCTGATCGTCGGGCCGGGATGCCGGTCATCTCTGGGTTTGGAGGATATACAAAGCTGTGCTCAAAATATCCTGCTAATCCGCCAGTTCCGAGCGACGACTTTACCGCCTCAGCCGCAGCCAGTGTACCTGCCAAGGCCGAAACGAATGATATCGAAGGTGCTACTGGATCGGGAGGCGCGTCACACTCATCAGGGTTCATAGGGCCCTCCCCCTGCGGAGGCCTGCTGCAGCCGAGGCAGCCTGCTTCGGCGAATCGGATTCGTTCGACACGACAGTTTGCCTGGCTACCGGTCGCGCCATCTATCAGAACCAAGGGGAGATCACGTTGAACCTCCCATCGAATATCGTCTCGGTCCACGCCGGATATGACAAGGGAAAACCGTCGCTCACTTCGAGTGCCCACTGACATGGCAAAGTCGCGATAGGGGCGGCCAACTTGGATTGTTTCAACGGCTGACCGAGAGGCAAGTGAACGTGCGGCAGCGACCACTTTCAATTCGCCACGGACCGCCTCTTCAACTGTTGCGTAAAGGGTTCGATTCAGGTTGTAGATGTCGAGGTGATCAGGGTCAACCAACGTGATTGTCCCGCTCAAGCGCGGGCCGAGCTCCCCGAACGCGTTTATCACAGCTGCACCTACTCCGCCAACGCCAACAAGAACCGCGGCGAGTTCAACATCCTCTAGCGTCGGGCTTAAGGAGGTCCTACTGTAGTCCCAGAAGGAGAAAGGTCCCGCCGCCAAGACGAACCTCTTCGCAAGATTCCGGGTTGGATATTGCGCCAGAAAGGCCAGTTTGAACACTTCGCCTGCCGCCAGTCCAGCGAAGGCCAAGGCACCAAAGGGATTGTGATCATCATCCGCGCCGGCGTTGCTTCCAAATGCCCCCGTCCAACCTGCCGCGTCAACACTCGCGTCGGCATTGGCGCTGGGGTTGCCGACGGCAATGACTACGTCGGTAACGGGCGGACCTGCGGATACTTCACAGGGAAACCGTTGGCCTAAGTCTCGGATTGTTGCCTCGTCGAGACCCTCAACGAACACGTCGGAGACAAGTGGCTGCAAACGCAGAGTCAGGTCAAGCAAGTGATATGCGGTAAGTAGGCGGGAGTACGTATTGGTCTTGACATCGATTCCCAGGGAGATGCCATCGACGCTGTCCAGGTCCTTGCTCGAAATGCCTAAACGTTCGAATAGCCGGCGAGTCCTATCCTTCGTTGGATCTAGCATCTCAAGATATCGCGGTGTGATCCTGAGCAACTCAATCAACCTTAATGATCGAATCGTCGATCACCAGGCGCCGAGCGATCTCGTTTGGATCGAGCACCCGCCAAGTTCTGTGTCGCTCAAACTCGTATATAGACCAGGACGGAGGATCTTCAGTAGGCCCGAACGCAAACTCGGGCACGATTACAGACCAGAATCCCCTCAGGGCAACGAGTGGCCGTTGCCGATCGACCTCGGACATGAACGCCTCAAACGGATGGCTATGGAGTTGCGCCAATGGAACTAAGTCACGCGCTTCAAGAGCTTCGAGGACACGGGCCACAACATCGGCAGGGACCTCACCGTGTGACTCAGCGCCAGTCGTTCGAGGACTAATCACCGTTGTAACCACCGCATTCTTGCCCGAGAGGAATCCACCCCACACTAAGAACTTCTCTCTGCCGTAGATTCCGGCTCCACGAAGGAGCATGACGCTGTAGTCGACTGCCATCGAATGGGAAAAAAGACGGTCGAACCGGTATGACTCTTTGCGCCGTCCAAGCGATACTCGTCTGACCGGCGTTACGCCGAACGCGCGCAACGCAGAAAATGGTTCTGTCTCCGGAGCGCCTGGGCGCGGCGAGCCGCGCTTACGACCAAATGGTTGAAAGGGCATGGTTCACGTGAACTATGAATTGGGAGATGCGATCGAGGTCATGCGGCGGATTAGTCCAGCCAGGATGCCAGCCTCCCGCATAGTAATCTCTGTGTCCACGAATGCACATGACCGGATACCCGATACCTCGCTCTGCAATCGAACTACCGCGCGGGAAATAGGACGCGTCGACGATGTCCTTCCGTTTCGGATCAGTCCACCCGGCAGGATCGACGAATTGGGCAAGGGGCGCTTGGCGCGGATAGTCATCGCATTCCAGTCGCAGGACGAAAGTCCGGCCGCCTGACTTGACAATCCGAACATATATCGCGAGAAAGTCACCGCGGTCCTCCGATTGGGCTTCCCAACCGAACAGTGGCGCCTGCTCCGCTACTAAATCGAATTCCGCAGCGACTAGGCGCTTCGAGGCTTCCTCGGGGGCGGTGCCGGATGGCTCAGCAGCCACCGAACGGCGCGCCTGCGGCTAGGATGACCTTCTGCTCGGGATGGAGCTTGGCCTGCTCTACAGTCTCGCTCTCGTTGAGCTGTTGCTCCTGCCCCTGAACCTTGATACGCAGGACATATTGGTTGGCTTCAGTTGCTGGAATGTCAAACAGGTTCATGGCGTCCAGCTTGACTTGCTGGAGTGACTCAGACTCCGTGACGACCAGAGACTTATCGATGCCGTGCACAATCTCAATCTCGAACTGCTGTGGCATGGGTCTTCGTTCCTCCAGCTATGATTTAGGCATGCTAATCGCCTTAGCTGCTAACCAGCTTAGCACAGTCGGTCACCGTTCGCCGCCCGGAGTCCCATGACCCTCGGTACAACTCTGACCGAAGCGAGGAAGGCTCGAGACTGGACCCTCCGGGAAGCCGCTCGTCGTACCGGTATTCACAACGCTCACCTTTCGCAGATCGAAAAAGGCGTAATCCTGCGGCCCTCCCCGAGCGTTCTTTTCAGAGTGGCAGAGGTTTATGGCTTGCCGTTCGACCGCCTGCTTCGCCTGGCCGGATACGCCGGCGGCGACTCCAGCCCGGCGGTTGCGCTGGCCTTCCAGGCACTCATTGGATTGAGTCCCGAGCTCCAGAACCAAGCGGCCGTTTATTTGACGCAGCTGCGAGATTCGGCCGAAGGGCAGTCACCACTTCGCTCAGAGGGTGCTGGGACGCCAGTTCGCGAGGTAGCCAGACGGAAGAAAAATGGGTAGGTATCTATACGGAATGAACGAAGTGGTCCACAATCGGATCCTGTCTCGGCAAGTTGACGGATCCACCAGGCGCTTGAGAAACCCAAGCACCTGGCTTAGGTTGGCATGTCAGAACGAGGGTTCCACATGGCTGTCGCAATAGTCGACCTGACCAAGTACGCGGGAATGTGGATCGCTCAGAACGAGTGCGGCACTTTGGTCGCCTCGGCAGACACTTTCGCGGAGCTGAAAGCTATTCTCAGCAAGCTGGGTACCGACCTGCGCGAAGTCGTCATCATGCAAGTCCCGAAAGACGACAGCACTCTCCTTCTATAACGCGTAGCCGACGCGCCGGAAGTGGTTAAGTTCGGGTGGGCGCAGCTTCCTGGCTTATTCGCTCCTGCACCTACGGCTGTCCTACTCGTCGAGTTCGGCAGTGGAGCGCCTGCCCTGATCGGCGGCATTTGGGATACGGGAGCAAGCGTCACGACGCTAGTTACCAACGTAGAGCAGCCTAGGCTTGGAGTGCCGGATGCGCAATGTGTCCCTATGGCATTCGGGGTTGCAAACGGAGCAAAGGTTTGGCAGAAAATAACTTGCGTCACGGCCACTCTCGATGGACATCAGTTTCGACTGCCTGTCGCGTTTGCGGACAGCGTGCCGATCAACCTCATCGGTCGCGTAGGCGTTGTCGATCAGTTTGAGGTAGGTTCTGACCCCCTCACGCACACGACTTCTTTCGAGTGGCGCGGCGTTCCACAACTGCCCTCGAGTCAGCCATGGGTCACCGTCTGGGAAACGTACTGGACAGCGATGCTCGACAGGCGCTACAGCT
>Ga0209166_10004066_pt1 | contig 10348 bp, 8 predicted proteins | sample Coa_R1_3_FD_187151 | JGI IMG/M metagenome (GOLD analysis project Ga0209166, IMG submission 187151) | Surface soil microbial communities from Centralia Pennsylvania, which are recovering from an underground coalmine fire - Coalmine... | ecosystem: Environmental > Terrestrial > Soil > Unclassified... | reverse complement strand
TGGTGGCAGTTTGTGGATAATCGCGGCGAACAGATGAACTGGGGCCTGGTCACCCGCCGTGACAACGAATACGACGGCCGGGCGGCGGTGACCGCCATCGGAACGGACGCGTGGGGCTTTCCCACCGGCGGAGAAACGAACTCCTACGGCGATTTCCTCACCACCGTTCAAAACTCCAACCTCGGTATTCTGCCAACGTTGTTGTCGAAAACGTGGTAGAACGCTTTTAATGAATTCAGGATGGCAGGTGATTCAGCCGTTCTGCATTACTTGGCCGTCGCTTTGAATGAACTCCAATCAATGTTTTTCACACAGCACCACTCGTTCCTCCTGGTCAATCTCGCGCAGACGAACTTCAATTACTTCGTTGGTGGAAGTTTGAACGCATCGCCCTATATAATCTGCCTGGATTGGAAGCTGACGGTGGCCACGATCGATTAGGACGCACAATTGGACGCTATCGGGTTGCCAGAGTTGTGTTACGGTTTCGAGCGCCGCGAAAACAGTCTTCCCCGAGTAGAGCACATCATCCACGAGTATGACGGTTTTACCATCCACAGAAAATTCCGGAGACTCAGTCCGCACGATTGGCTTCCGCGCGACTTTCGTGAGATCGTCGGTATAGAAAGAAATGTCCAAAATCCCCAGCGGCGGCCCAGATAGATTTGAATATGCAAGCCGTGCGCGCAGCCGCTCCGCCAATGGCACCCCCCGCCGCCGGATTCCGATCAGCGAAATGTTCCTGGCGCCTTCATTGCGCTCCAGAATTTGCCGGGCGAGACTGTCGATGGCGTGGCCGATATCTGCAGACGACATCAGTTCCACTACCTCGCGGACCGCCGCCGTCCTCTTGGGAGTCGGGGAACCGGGCAATTTCGTCGGGAATATTCCTTGCTGAGGCATTAAAAATCCCATGGGCTACTCCACAAGAAATCCCCCATTCGATGAGAACTTATCCATCGAAAAATTTGTGCGGCACACTCCGGAGTGCCTCGCGCCGAGGATCAAGAACTCGCTTACCGAATTCTTTACCACGTACATGAGCTCGTTGTTACTCAAAGGATCAGGCGGATTGAGAAAGAAGCCTGGTTCATGTATGAAATCGTGAGTGTTACGAATCACGCCTTCGGTGGTCTCATCGTCATAAAACTTGAGCCGCACCCATACCCCGTCCAAATTCGGAGCCATCTGAAAGCTCTTGGCCTCGTCGGTGCGATTCCGCCCTTCAAACGTTTTCACGAAGAATAGCGCTTTTAAACCCACCAGCGGAACGCTTAACGTCACGTCTGAGTCCACCAGGTGAATGGGGAGTTCAGGTGGCAAGGTAATGGTCATGCTGTTTGCCAGAGTACTCAGCTCACCTTCCGAAGCTGTAATCATGAAACCCTTTAGCACTTGCCCGCCGCGAGCATGCGCGACGACTTTTCGAAGCGCCGGCATTTTATTCACCCAAATCCGGGGGCACCGTCGATCTCAATCACCTATCCGATCCCCTGGCGTTGAACCGCTCGGACCGCGAGCGGCTGCCAACCGACCGAGCGCCGGTCTCTATTCGATTCCCGGGCCCAGTCATGCTGTCGATCAGAAATCGCGCGGGGCGCGAGAGTCTGCCGCGCCCCGCCCAGGACTTTCGGCCCCGTCGGGCTAAGAGATAAAGGTCCGGACGCGACGTCGCATTACACCACCAAGAGCGATTAATCCAGAACCGAGCAACAGCATTGATGTCGGCTCAGGAACAGGGGACATAGTCGATGGGTACTCTACTTGGCCGGTCATCGAGCCAGTAGTTCCGACCAGACTGGTGATGTCACCGCCCAATGCGAAGGTTAGTGAAATGGGAACTGAAGTCGCACCCACAGCACTCATCAACGAGCCGCCGGTCAGGGTAATGGTTCCTGTTGCTACGGCTGTGTTGGGAGGTGGATATACCCTCGCTACGCTTGCCAGACTTAGAGTGCCGACCAAGGTACCTTGCGGAGATGAGTAGGTGAAGTTGATCGCCCCCGTTTGATTAACGGAAAAATTCCCGTTCCCCAAAGATGTCAGCGTCAGTGGGGTGGAAGTTGCCGAAGTGAATGCGTAGGTTCCACTGGTATATAAATTAGCCCCGTTATTGCCGCTTGCGCTTCCGGAAGCGAGAGTGCAAAGATCGTGATCGTTATCGCAGGTTCTGATGGTGAACAGGATTGTCGAACCCCCAGTACCCTGCAAGGTGAAATCGAAAAGCGATGTCCCCAAAGTCAGAGATAGTTGGGTGGAGGATGCCTTTCCAGGAACTGCAGTCATGGTAAGAATCATTACGGTTGATGCTATTGCTAAAATAATTCGTTTCACGTGATACCTCCCCGTTGAATGTTAGAACGTTTCCTTCTGCCTGCCACGGACTTGGAATCGACTGAAACCTTGCTTTCGAATCCATGAACACAGCCAGCGCGATTGTTCTTTGCAAATGGTATGCCATCCGGCGAAGTTGAATTGACTAAGATCAAAAACCATAGAAACAAAAGGGATATAGATTCATAAGGAGGTCTGCTAAAGGTGAATACCTATGCCGGCCCTCAAGTAAATCCCTTAATGGGCCCGGAACGTTTGTGCAGACCTACGAACAGAAAAGTTGCACCAGGTTGGTTTCAGAAAAATTAAGAATGAAAGGCGAGAGATGTGGACCATGCAAACAGCACCTATAACGCCAGATTGGAAGTTCATTCTGTAATGCGGAGTACGGGGATAAGGAATTTATCGCGCTATTTTTTTGCGACGGCGCTGAGGCATGATGTCAGAGGAGCTTCAACGCGCCTTGTGATTCCAACGCATTATTTGGCGGCGATTTTTCAATTGATATTGAAACGAGTGTATCTGATCGCCGACGAAGACCGCGTTGTGACGCGGCTACCCGGACCTTTTCCCTAGGGTTGTGAACACCTGAGCCCGTTGCTCAGCGCGCTGAACTACCGGGACAATTCCTGGCGCGCTTCCTGCGCGTCCGATTCAGGCAGCTTTAAGCGAAGAGCCGCTTGCAGCTCCTCCCGACCTTTATTTTTGTCGCCGCTTGCGAGGAGCGCCATCCCAAGATGGTATCGATATTCACCTGAAGTGGGAACCTTTTGAACGCACTCTTCAAGCAATGGAACTGCGCTTGAATAAACGCCCTTTTTATACTCCAGCCAAGCCAGGGTGTCCGTGATGGAATCCAGATCGGGCATTTGCTCTCTGGCTTTCTGGGCCAATCCCAACGCCACATCGAGATTCACGCCTTGCTGGGCATAAACCCACGCCAAATTACCGGCGGCTATGGCAAATTGCGGATCATTCACAAGCGCCTGCTCAAAGTACTTTCGCGCTTGATTCAGATCGCCTTTGTCAAGATACAGATTTCCCACGATAGTTTGTAGCCCTGCGAATTTCGGCTGCAAGGCCAGCGCCTTTTCATACCACTGAATGGCGGCGTCAGTTTCTCCCCTCTCCTGATGCAGTCGCCCTAATTGAAGGCACGCCTGGGTCGATTTCGGATTGAGCTGGACTGCGCGCTCAAACTCCGTTTGCGCGTTGCCATAGTCTTTGGTGTCAAAAAGAAGCGAGCCTAAAAGCTCATGGGCGGCGGCGTCGCCAGAGTTCTGAAGAACGTATTGTTTTACACGCACCAGGGCTTTGGCCTGCTCTTTCCTTTCAGTCCAGAACTGGGCCAGCCTGGCCAGCGCCTCTATGTAGTGCGGATTCAGGCGGAGCGCTGTTTCAAATTCCTTTTCCGCCTCAGCCCACTTTGCGCCGTGGGCGAGAGCAAGCGCCAGGTTAAGGTGAACGGCGGGATCATCAGGATTAAGTAGTTGTGCGGTCCTGAATTGGTCCTCCGCAGCTTTCACCTGATTCATTTGAGATAACACGTTCCCCAGAAGGAGATGACTCTGCGGGTCCTGAGGATTTGCCTCGGCAGCGCGCTTGGCATACTCAAGGGCCACGTCATAATCCTTCATTTGCAATTCGAGTCCCACCATGCTTTGAAGGATGGGAAGGGAATCGGGCGTTAGTCCAATCCCCTTTTGCAACTCATCCTTTGCCTGCTTCAGATCTCCGCTCTGCCAGTAAGCCATCCCCAAATAATAGTGAGCCTGAGGGGAATCAGGAGCGTCGGCAACCGGTTGACGGAGCGCGGCAATGGCTTCGTCCATTTTACCCCGGGCCATCAGTACACGCCCTTGAGCTATTCGCGCGGCAACGTCTTTGGGTCGGTCTTTAAGGATCCCATCGTTAAGCGTTGCGGCTTCTTGAATCTGCCCGGTGTTCAGATAAGCTTCGATCAAGTGCTTTTTAATCTCAACATTCCTGGGATCGAGGTCCAAGCCACGGTGGTATTCGACAAGGGCCCGATCAAGCTGTCTATGGTCGGAATAAAAATCTCCGAGCGCCTGCGCACAGTCGGCCGAATTTTTCTGTCGTTCACGCAATCTCCCGAGAATCGTTTCGGCGCCGTCCTTGTTTTGCTGGCTCAAGAGGAGATCAGCTTGTGCGAAATAAAGGTCGCGCCCATCGGGGTTGTTGTTTACCCCTTGCTCCAAAGTTTCCATCGCCTGCCTGAAATCCTGGCGCGATCGGAAAAGGTTGGCAAGGTTGAGATAGGCTTGCAAATTGTGGGGGTCGACCTCGATGGCCTTGCGCAAGTGCTTTTCAGCATCAGCTTGCTGATGCGAGGCCGCTTCAACCAGGGCGAGGTTGACATAAGCGGAGGAGTAGCCCGGCTTCACCTGGATAAGCTTGGCAAACGCTTCTCGTGCCTGGTCGTTCTGCTGTCGCCCCAAATATGAGGCTCCGAGCACTTCGTAGGCCGCGGCGTTATCAGGGTCTTTCTGCAAGACCGTATTCGCTTCATCCGCGGCCCTCTGGTACTTCTTTCCCGCCAAATACAGCCGGGCCAAGTCCAGATGCACATCGAGTCGCGTCGGATCCAACTCATTGGCCTGCTGAAGCGCCGAAAATGCTTCGTTCCACTGCCGCAACGCCATGCAGGCCTGAGCCAATCGATAATAGGCTTCTACGAATCGGGGATCGGTCTTTACAGCATTTCTGAACTGGATCGACGCTTCATCATACTTGCCTTCCGCCATGAAATGCTGCCCGCTTGCCATAAAAGCCAGCTTCCTTGTCTGCGGGTCTTTCGAACAGCCAAAAATGACCAACGTAAGGATGACCAACACGCTTATGATGGCAAGTGATAAATAATCTTTTCTTCTGATTCTCATAACGGCTTACCTCCTCATTTCATTACAAAAGTCAATTAGGGATGACCTCCTGTAAACTCAGGTAAAGTCTCCTGCTTAAATCGACGGTGCGGGCGCGCGCTTTATCCTCGCCATCTTTCGCTGAGGTATACAACCGCACCAGACATCCGTCGGTTCGGTTGGAGGTGATCGCATCGGCTACAAGCCAAAACTTGCCCCAATATTCGCTCGCTACGACACGCCCGCGCCCCTGGTACCAATAAAGGACAATATCCCGTTCCAGACCCCTCTCGATGAGGTACTCGTTAACCGTAATCGGTTCGCTCCCGGGAATATCGATCGTCAACCGGCGTGCCTGAACAGGCTGCCAGCCTGCGCCGGGCAAACAATTCTTTGGCGAATGGATTGTGTCGCCCGTTCGTTGACTCTCATAGTATCCAACGTAGACTCCGACTTGCGCGCCCTCGCTGTCGGTATAAATACGGTTCAAATGGTCATCCACCCCAGTGGCTTTCAAGATCCTGGGTTCAAGTGGCGCATCGATGCCTTGCCACTCACCCAGTGTCATGGGGACTTCAGCGATTCGCCTGTGGGGCATCACTCGCTCACCATGGCTTACATTTTGCAACAGGACCCACGCGCCAACCAGCAGCACGGCCATGATGAAGACTCGCTTTGTTCCAACGACACTATGCATGGACCCTCTTCAACCTTCTATCCACGTGGAATAGAATCCAATAAGCGAGATAGGTGAGCGCCAGAGCACTCAAAAAGATGAGCCAGCCGGAAAAAGCATGAAAGAATCCCTCGGCCCATTGTTGTCCAAAAGCGTTTGCCATGAGTCCTGTGCCAACGATGCGGATTCCATTGCTGACAATGGCGATGGGGAACGTTAAGGCCACCAACGAAAGACGTATCCATGTTGGGCCGCCCGCCAGATAGCCAAAGGTTACCGCCAGGGCCAGCAGTGACATCAGGGATCGGATTCCGCTGCACGCTTCCACCACCTCCAGAGTGTAGTGAGGAAGGTAGAGCAGATTGCCTTCGCGAAGCACGGGCACTCTGAGGATTTCCAAGACTCTTGCGGCAAAGGCCGATGCCTCCAATTGCAGTGGGAATGTCACCTGGTTGTAAATCAGAACGGGGAGGGGAATCATGAAGATCAGAAAGCCGAGCGGGAACGCCATGGCTCGGAACATCTTCCCGCCGGCCAGATACAAAACACCCCCCCAAATGAGGATGACTAATGAGAGACGCGCGGTGAAAAGTTCGGCGCCAAGTGTTCCCCCTATTAAAAGGAGAACAGCGCTGACCATCACCAGCAAGCCGAGGTCGTTGGGGTGAATCGAGATTGCACGCCAACGACCACGCTCGGTCCAAAGAACGTACCCGACGAAGATAGGCACCAAAAATCCGTGAGTGTAATTGGGGTCTTCCCACCATTGCACGACCATTCCTCTAAGGACAGCAAAATATAAAAGGAGAACGAGCGCTGTTAATACGCTTGCGGCCAGGCGCCAGTCAGTCTGACTGGCAATTGTCGCCCCTGGTTCCCGCCAGGATTCCATTTGTCCTTCGTACTGATTCACGTTGGCTCACCTCTCGATTCCAGCGAGTTCGATGGAACATCGCAGATGCGCGCTTCGACTTGCCTATTGCGATCAACCTTAAATTCCCTTCTGTACTGCCGGATGGCATTGACGAATGCACGAAATGGTTGAGGGCTGCCCCTTTTAATGCTCGCGAGTGCGGCCAGTAAGATGTAACCAAGATTGAGCCAGGCAAAACACAATCGGTTCTTGATGCCGTGATTCCAGTTCTTCCAGTAGAGGAAGTGAGTCGCTTTTGCTGCGCGCCACAGATAATGATCCTGCGAACGGCCGATGGAGCTTTGCAGGTGCTTCAATCGCGCCCGCGGCGCAATCACCAGGCTCGTTTTTCGAGACATGCGCTCCCCGAAATCCCAATCTTCGCCATCAGAAACCCCGCGCAGATTTTCATCGAAAACAATTCCCGACATCTCTTCAGCGCGATAGCTCATCAGTCCCCCGCCCAACTTCCTGACTGGAATCGGATTCGACTCGCGCAGACGTTCGGCATTCCAATAAATTGGCTGACGTTCATCATGAAAGGGGCCGCGGACAAAAAGTCGCGTCCAGATGCGAAACGGCAATTCAGGGGGCTGATAGTTTGTAATAATCCCAGAGACACCGCCTACCTCGGGGAAATCGATGTAAACTTTAAGAAGCTCCGCAATGAAATTCGACTCGAGATCAACATCGTCATCAAGAAATAGCCAAACATCTCCTATTGCCAGCTTCATGGATATGTTGCGCGCGGCCGCTAGTCCGGAGATGTTGCTATCCCAGATGTATACAATCTGGATGGTTTCCCGAACTCGGGCGCTGCAGGCGCCGAACATTAAGCCGAAACGAGTCCGACTCTCGCTACCTTCACTTTGATCCACGATAATCAATTGTTGCGGTAGCACGGTTTGCCGGAAGAGGGTATCGAGCGTGTTCGCCAGGTCATTCGGCCGGTTCTTGGTGGGAATGATTACTGACAAGCTCAGAGCGTTCTTGCGCACACTTCGATCCAGTTTGTCTGGACCCTTCGAAGACAACATCGGCGGTACCAATGAGCCTAAAGGTCTGTCAATTTGTTCACGCTTAAACATACGAAAAGTCCCCTCTCGCATTCGCCCATCTCTTGCAAAACATGAATTCAGCGCCCTTCACTACCCGTTTCATAGCCGGGTTTCAGCTCTCCTTTGATTTGCCGGGCATGCAGCGCCGCCTTGAAGTACTTTCTTTGATCCCACACGAATCGCCGATCTTCCGAGTTCAATCCCACGGCGTAGGTTAGGATTGCGAAAAGGGCTGTCTGCCCGGCGACGGAAGTAAAGAAAGAAATCAAGCCATCTTCGCCATGCGCGGCTGGAATCAACCGGCCAAACGCCGCGAACAATCCAAGCACAATTAGGGGGCGTCCAATCGCCTTGGTAAGGTAATCCGAGCCTGAGATTTTCAGGACGTGAAGCGCATACCAGGGCTGAATGAGCTTGGCTGCAATCATGGGAACTGCGGTTCCCAAAGCAACGCCCATCAAGCCATAACGGCGAGCCCAGTAAATGCTCAACACCAAATTAGCGATACCCTCGGCCAAGGTTAACAGAGCCAATGGGCGATGTTGGGCGCGGGCGAACACGACGAGTTGAGACGGATATTGACCGAGGCCGAGGGCGTATCCAGCGGTTAACACGACAATCAGTGGATAAGTTGATATGAAAGCGTCCCCTACCCAGAGATGGATGAATGCTTTGCCATCCAGGATCAGGACGACGGCGAATAACACACTGGCCAGCGAAAGCAATCTTGTCGAGCGCAAGAAAAACCGCCGCTGTTCTTCGTCTTGAGATTTGCCATCAATTTCGCTCATCACGCCCATCATGGGGCTTCCGATCCCGGAAAAGACCGATTTGAAATATTCCATCATTCGCGTCGCTATGCTGAACGGAGCAACTAGGGCGACGCCCAGCATTCGGGCGATCACGATGGCATCGGTGTAAGATCTTAGATATTCGCCGGCCGTGTTCAAGAATGCATAGAAGCCATAGCGGATGAGCTCCACTGCGCGCGTCCAGCTCACATGGCTCCAATCGAATGAAACGTCACGGTCAGCCCGATATAGGAACTTCCAATTAAGGAGGAACGAAAAGACGGAACTGACCAAAGTCACAGCCGCAACGGCCACCACACCGTGGCCGCGGAATAGGACGACGATCAACATGCACGCCCGAAGGAGAGTCGTTGCGATCCCAGAAAGGTTATAAAGGTCAAAGCGCTGCAGCCCGGATAAATAGGTGCCCAGAACGCGCGCTGGGAATGTGATGGCCAGGCTCAGTCCTACAAGGATCAGGAGCCACCTGAAATTCGGTATCTCTGCAGCTGGCACGTCGAAAAATCCTGGAAGAAGCAATGTTAAGGCCGGAATCAGCACCACGAGAAAGAGACCGATGCCGGCGGTAATAGCCAAAGCAGTGTTGATGGTGGTATTGAGGGCTTTTCGTTCGCTGGCGCCATTGGCGCGCGCCACAAATCGAAACAGGGCGGTTCTCATGCCGATATCGAGCAGTCCATAGTAATCCAGCAGCGATGCCGCGAGAATCCACATCCCATAATACAAAGTACCCAGGTGATGGATAAGAAGGGGCGTGAGCAGGAACGATACGAGCCCGTTAAATACCAACCCAAACCAATTTGAAAAAACACTTTTCAGCATACGTTCCTTAGCTATGTGGCGCGGCAGATGCAACGGGCGCTTTTGCCGCGCGAGATTGCGCTGATTTCTCTTCTGCGTGAAGCGAATGGATCAACCCAAGGTTGGCGCCGCGCACCGACGATATAAAATCCCCATAGTCACGTTCCTCGCCTCCCACGTGAAACCCCCACGGATCAGATCCACCGGACCTCATCGCTTCCTTTCCGTCATAAGCATTATCTGAAAAACTTACCAGACCCCAGTTCTGCTTCTCTCCCCACGAATCCACATAGGCCCAAAACTTCAGCCCGCAAATTTGATGAATTCCTGTCGAAGTTTTTGCTTTGTATAAAAACGACACGCGCTGGGCATAGGCCTGCCCTCGAAGTCCCTGCGATTGGGAGGCCTCGACTCCTTCCGGAGGATTCGGATAGCGCCATAAATCGGAATCGGGATTCGCAACCATTCCTTCCCAAGTAACAATGGGTATGTCGCCTGCATAGCGAGCGGTCAAATCCAGGATTTGTTGGCTGGAAATGCCTGCTTGCAACACATCGAGAAACTGGCCCGCCGCACGTAGAATCTGCGGGCGCGTTAATCCGCCCCAGCCGTTGAGAGCGGCAGGACCAAAGACCAGGTGCGAAGCCGACCGTTTCTTGATTGCGCTGCTGACAATCGAGAAATATTCCCTGGCGAAAACATAAAGGAAATCATCCAGGTCTGAACGGACAGCCGGAGCAGCAATCTTCAATCGGCCCGAATCTTTCCCCACCCAGGGGTTCCTTCCGCTCTCATCAAGAAATCCCCTTCCCGACGGCCATCCACCATCGGAATCCCAGGATGTATAATTGGAACCCCAGGCGTGATTTAAGGCT
>Ga0209166_10004065_pt1 | contig 10352 bp, 8 predicted proteins | sample Coa_R1_3_FD_187151 | JGI IMG/M metagenome (GOLD analysis project Ga0209166, IMG submission 187151) | Surface soil microbial communities from Centralia Pennsylvania, which are recovering from an underground coalmine fire - Coalmine... | ecosystem: Environmental > Terrestrial > Soil > Unclassified... | reverse complement strand
TCCCCCGGCCAGACGCGGTATGCCGGGAACAACTGCTGCGGCTCTACACTCGCGGCGTGACGCTCGACGGCAGCGCGTCCGCCGTAGTCGCGGCCACCGAAGGCGTGACGGCTTCCTACAGCAAGGAACTCGTCCGCCGCGCAGTCCTGGCCGCGGGGGAGTAGCCTCTGGTGCTTCGCCAGGCTCATTTCGATGAGGTGCTGGCCGGGATGAACGCTGAGCATCAGGCGCGCACCCGTTCGCTGCTCGGCGGCGGCACCGTGCCCAGTGATGGGCGCCCGCCGGGCGCCTTCCGGCGGCCTCACGGGTAACCGTGCAAGCCGCCTTGGGTTCCGCGCGGGCCGGCGTATGGTCCGGCTCCCACGCCCAGGTCAAGGGGCGCGGGCCGTTCGCCGGCCGGATTCACCGCTGCGGACCGGTGCCGGCTGGCGACTGAGTGTGAGAAATGTGGCCACGGCGTAAGCTTGAGTGGTAGGCGGAACCTCTTGACGCGTCTGCGCGATGGCTTGACGATGCGTCAGTCGCACATCATCTGGGCGAAGAAAGGGGCATATGAATGAGCTGGCCAAGACGATTGGGAGTGCTGGCGGCGGGATCGGCGCTGACCGTGACCGCCGGCCTGTCCGTGACCGCTGCTGCGCTGGCGGCGCCCTCGGCCCACCTGCCTGGCACCGCGAGCCCGCCGCTCAAGGTCAAGGTGATCGGCCGCCTCGGAAATGGGAAACCGCAGCTGTCGAGTGCATCCCCGACCGGCCTGCCGCCGTCGGCCATTGCCTCGGTGTACAACCTTTCGCCTGCTTCCAGCTCTGGCTCGGGCCAGATCATCGCGATCGTGGACGCCTACCACGACCCCCACGCCCTGTCCGACCTGAACACGTTCAACGCTCAGTACGGGTACCCGCAGCTTGCCACGTGCACGTCGCTGTCCCAGACCGGGCCATGCTTTGAACAGGCCGACCCGCAAGGCACCCCGACTGTCAACGCCGGGTGGGTGCTGGAGGAGTCACTCGACATCGAGTGGGCGCACGCCGAGGCACCCGGTGCCAAGATCGTTCTGGTGGAGGCCGCCTCGAACAGCGACACCAACCTGTTCAACGCGGTGGTTTACGCCAACGGCATCGGTGCTACCGAAGTGTCGATGAGCTGGGGCGGCGGCGAATTCAGCAGCGAAACCTCACTCGACTCCGACATGGCTCACGCTGGCACGTTCTACACCGCGTCCGCCGGAGACAGCGGGCACGGCGCCGAGTACCCGGCAGCATCGCCCAACGTGATCGCGGTCGGCGGTACCACGCTCAACGGCTGCAGCGGCACCTCGTGCGCCGGGTTCAGCAGCGAAACCGCCTGGTCGGGCTCGGGCGGCGGCGCCTCGGCTGTCGAGGCCATTCCCGGCTACCAGAGCGGATACACCGGCCCGGTGTCGGGCGCCTCGACGATCTCGGCCCTTACCGGAGGCACGCGGGGCATCCCCGATGTGTCCTTCGACGCCAACCCCAACACGGGCGTGTCTATATATGACAGCACCAGATACCAGGGCCAGTCCGGCTGGTTCACCGTCGGCGGCACCAGCGTCGGCGCGCCTAACTGGGCGGGCATCCTGGCCGCCGGCCGGGCGGCCGGCAGCACCGCCTTGCAGGGCGACTCCGCCATCTACTCCGGCGGATACAAGACCAACCTGCGAGACATCACCAGCGGAACCAATGGCAGCTGTGGCACCGACTGCACCGCAGGCACCGGTTATGACCTGGTAACCGGCCTGGGCAGCCCCATCAACTATCCCTGACCGACGAAAGCGGGGGCTCCCTGGCGTTTCGCCAGGGAGCCCCCGCTTCGGCATGCATGCCGCGACTGTGGCACGGTCTTGCTGGTAGCGCCTGTCGCCGCGCGTGCCCATGCGGGAACTCCTATCCGGTCCTTGGGCGGAGGCCCAGGGCCGTCGCTTCGTTCTCGGCCCCGCCTGCAGCGGGCGGGTGTAACAGTGGCGCCGATCGCGGCGTTGAGTGCTTACTGTCCTGTTCCGGCCCCGGCAGCACTGGCACGGGGGCAGCGGTCTGGCCGGCATTTGTTCCTTCGGTGCCGTTTGTAACAGACTGGTCCTGCCGTCCGCTCGCTCCCAGAGCAGGCTCAGCGCCCGCGATCCGCTGAGAAACGAACCGTCAGATTTCTCGCATGGGAGGAATGACAACAATGCGGCAGTCTCATCGAATCCAGCGACGAGGAGGGCTAAGCGCATGCGGCGCACTGGCTGCGGGCATCACCGCGAGTGTCCTGTGCCTGCCCACGGCACCCGCGCTGGCCCAGACGGGCCCGGTGTCGCCAACCCCCGCCGTTGGCACGCCGACTCTGGTGAACACTCAGACCACTGAGCAGATCCGTCAGATCGTGCAGTGCGGCGGGACGATGTACGCGGTCGGCACGTTCACCGAGATCGCCCAGAACGGTGTCACCATGGCGCGCAACAACATCTTCAGCTTCAGCGCCACCTCCCCGTTCACGGTCACCTCGTGGGCACCCAAAGTGAACGGCACGGTGAACTCGATTGCCTTCAACGGCACCAACTGCGCCGACGCCTACATCGGCGGGCAGTTCACCTCGGTCAATGGCACCTCGGTGGCCGACCTCGCCGAGATCGACACCAAGGCCGGCAACGTCGTGACCGGGTTCGGTCACCACACCGGCGGAGGCCACGTGGACACACTGCTGGTGGTGAACGGGCACCTGCTGGCCGGCGGGACCTTCACGAACGTCAACGGCAACAACGGCGTGGATCCCTACTACGCCAGCCTGAACCCGACCACCGGCAAGGACGACGGGTTCCTCCACCTGAAGATCTCCGGGCACATCGTGTTTCCCAACGTGAAGAACAACTCCACCGAGGTGTACAACCAGCAGCTGTCCCACAGCGGCAAGCTGCTCCTGGTCGAAGGCGACTTCACCTCGGTAGGCGGCCTGAACAGGCGGCAGATCTTCATGCTCAACGTGGGCGGGACCACCGCCACGGTCACCGGGTGGAGTTCGCCGGAGTTCGACGGCAGCAACCCCACCAAGTACCCCTATTACAACTGCGCGGCCTCGCACCCGTTCTACATCCATGCCGCGGCATGGTCGCCGGACGACTCGACGATCTACATCGCCGACACCGGCTTCCACCCCTACAACTGGAACGGCACCTTTCCGCTGGTGGGCCTCTGCGACGCCGCAGCGGCCTTCCCCGCCACCCAGGCCGAGGTGACCCACGACTGGATCAACTACACCGGCTGCGACTCGCTGTACTCCGCGGCGGCCGACTCCAGCGCGGTGTACGTGGCCGGTCACAACCGCTGGTTCGACAACCGAGACGCGTGCAACAAGGAAGGTCCGGGCGCGATCCCGGCGCTGGGCCTGGCCGGGCTGACGCCGGGCGCCTCGGGCGGGGCCCTGATCCTGAATTCCGCCAAGACCGCTGGGCTGTACTCCAGGTCGCGCGGGCACGGTGCAGATGACATGCTGCTCACCAGCGCGGGCCTGTGGATCGCCAGCGACACCTTCGGCGGCGGCGAGCAGTGCGGCGGCAAATCCGGCTACGCCGGGCTCTGCTTCCTGCCCTACGCCGCATAGTCTTCCCGCCCGACGCCCATAACCGCCATCGTGCCGGGCAGGGTCCGGGGGGGTCCCTGCCTGCACCGGTCACCAGGAGGGCGGGAACCGCCGGGGGCCGGTGGGGTAGCCGCCAACCGCGGCGGCCGCATCGCGCGGCCGACCTGTGCTGCTGCGCCGACGCCGGGTCTCGCCGGTGTAGGTGGCCGGGGGGAATACTGGCGACATGGTTGACGACACCGCACGGGACCGGGCCATCTACCATGCGCTGAAGGCCGCCGACGAGGTCGCTGCAGCTCTGCAGGCGCACCTCGTCGAGGAGCACGGGGCTGATCCGGATCGCACCGCTGCCCAGAATCCGTCCACGAACTCGCTCAAGCTCCTGCGGCAGGCGCGCGAGCGCCTTGGCCAGGGACTGAGAGCGGTCGAGGCCAACACGATTGCCGAGTCCGACAACATCTCCCTACGCAACCAATAACCGCAAAATTCAAGATCCCGATCAGCGGCTACTTATGTCTTCTCAGACCGCCCGGGCCGGCGCAGGCTCGGGTGAGGTGCCCGGCCGGGCGCTCTCTCTAGCGGCTGCCCGTTCGGTTGGTGAGCGTGGCGCTTATCTGGCATGCGCCTTGGCCGGGTGCCGTGGCGAGGCGTGGCTCAAGAAGGGTCTGCTCAGCTCGAGGTAGCGTTGCCCGTCCTCGCTGGATCGGCAGGTAAGCGAGCGAGGAGGTGGCCCGAGTGGACCAGGTGATCATCGGAGTGGATCCGCACAAGCTGTCGGTGACGATCGAGGCCAGGGACAGCCGGGAGATTCTGCGGGCTAAGGGCCGGTTCGGCACTGATACGCGCAGCTACCAGCAGCTGCTCAGATATGCCCGGCAATGGCCGGAGCGGGTGTGGGCGGTGGAAGGTGCCAATGGGATCGGGCGGCCGCTGGCGCAGCGGCTGCTGGCCAGCGGCGAGCGGGTACTGGACGTGCCCGCGAAACTGGCCGCCCGGGCCCGGGTGTCCGGCCACCGGCCAGGGCCGCAAGACCGACCCTGCCGACGCCCATGCGATCGTCATGGTCGCGCTGAGGGACAAGCAGCTGCGACAGGTAACCGCCGACCCTGACCTTACGGTGCTGCGGCTGCTGTGCGACCGCCGTGACGAACTCTCCCAGGCCCGCGCCCAGGCGCTGAACCGGATGCACCGGCTGTTTCTGGAACTGATCCCCGGCGGGGCGCCGGTGAAGAAGTCCACCGCCCAGTACCTGGTGCTGCTAGCCAGCGTGCGGCCGCGGGACCCGGCTGGGGAAGACTCGCCGCCGGATGGCCGCCGAAGAACTGGCAGGCATCGAACGCTTCGATGCCAAGCTCAAGACGATGAAAGCCGAGCTCAAAGCCGCAGTTCTGGCGAGCGGATCGCACCTGATGGACATCCACGGCATCGGCCCGGCCGGCGCCGCGCGGGATCCTCGCCGACGTGGCAGACGTGGCCCGATTCCCCAACCGGGCCCACTTCGCGTCCTGGACCGGCACCGCCCCCATCGACGCTTCCAGCGGCCAGCACACCCACCACCGGCTGTCGCGGACCGGGAACCGCCGCCTCAACCACGTGCTCTACATGGCCGGGCCCGTCCAACTCCGCAACGACACCCCGGCCGCGCCTGCTACCGCCGCCGGATCGCCGAAGGCAAGACCCCGATGGAAGCGATGCGCTGCCTGCGCCTGTCCGAGTGGTCTACCGCCAGCTGGCCGCCGATGCCACGAGCAGGCGGGCCCGGGAGGGCACTCCGGGGCGACTCTGTTATCCAGCGCGGCCGACCTTCCCCCGGGCATCGGCACTTCGGACCAGCCACTTCCCGGACCCGCACCCACGACGCTACCCCCGCCACCGGCGAGGAAGACAACCCCTGCGGCCCGTGCAGGCGCCCTGCCCCGGGATTCAATCGCGACGTGAAGAGCGCTGCTTGGCTAGCAGTGTGATCAGGTCGAAGACCACGGTTGCCGCGGCGATCGTTGTGATCTCTGCGTGGTCATAGGCGGGGGCCACCTCCACCACGTCGGCGGCGACGAGGTTGACGCCGGTCAGCCCGCGCAGGATCCGCAGAAGTTCCCGGCTGTTCAGGCCGCCGGCTTCTGGTGTGCCGGTACCGGGGGCGAACGCGGGGTCAAGTACGTCAATGTCGAGCGAGAGGTACACGGGGAGGTCCTCAACGCGCTGCGTGATCGCGTCGATCGCGCCGCCGACGCCGAGCCCGTCGATGTCGCTGGCGCGGATGGTGCGGAAGCCGAATCTCTTGTCGTCGTCAAGATCGCTGGAGTCGTAGATCGGGCCGCGGATGCCGATGTGGATGGAGTGATCCTCAACGAGGAGGTTTTCCTCGAAGGCCCGCCGGAAAATAGTGCCGTGCGTGGTGGGCGCGTTGAAGTAGGTGTCCCACGTGTCGAGGTGCGCGTCGAAATGAACGAGCGCGACGGGGCCGTGCTCGTGGACGACCGTGCGGAGCATCGGCAGTGCCACGGTGTGGTCGCCGCCGACCGCGATGACCGTCCGGCCGCCGTGGGTGAGGTCGGCCGCATGACCGGCGATCTGGCCCATGGCATCGTCGATGGAGAACGGGGTGACGGCCACGTCTCCTGCGTCGACAACCTGGATCTCGCTGAACGGGGCACAGTTCAGCTCCACGTGATGGCTGGGCCGCAGGTGCCGTGACGCCTGGCGGACGGCCATCGGCCCAAACCTCGCTCCGGGGCGGTAGGAGGTGCCGCCGTCGAAGGGAACGCCGAGCACGGCCACGTCGTAGTCGCTGACCCGGTCGATCTCCGGAATGCGGGCGAAGGAGCTGGAGCCCGCGAACCGGGGCACCTTCCTCCCATCCACCGGCCCGATCAGCTCGCTTCTGGTCTTAGCCATTTGGCCTGCTCCCTGTTGGATGGATTCGGTCAGGCCCGGGTGCGGGTCACGCCGCCGTTGGGCTGCAGCACCTGCCCGATGACTGCGCCCGACCCGGGCCCGGCCAGGAAGGCCACCGCGGCGGCGATGTCGTCCGGGCTGGCGAGCTGGCGGATGGGGATCTGCTCCCGGTACCTCTGGCGCATCTCTTCCAGCGTGATGCCCGCGTCATCGGCGTCAACGCGCAGCTGCTCGGTGTCGATGAAGGACGGCGCGATGGCGTTGGTGAGGATTCCCTGCGGGCCCAGTTCACGGCCCAGGCCCTTGGTCAGGGCGATCAGACCAGCCTTGGAGGCGGCGTAGGCTGTCGCGTTTGGGTGGCCGATTACGCCCCAGCCGGAGGCGATGATCACGATACGGCCGTGGCCGCTGGCGCGCATACCGGGGATGACCGCCTGGATAAGCCGGAAGTGCCCGGAGAGGTTGACGTCGATCTGATGCCACCACTGGTCGGGCTTGGACTCCAGGAAGGGACTCATCGCCATCGCCGCGGCGTTTGCGACTAGGACCTGGACGGGCCCGAGCTGGCCAGCGATGGCCTCGGCCATGGCCGGCCCGGCGGCAGGATCTGAGATATCAGCGGGCACGGCGATCCCGCCGATCCGTCGGGCCAGCTGGGTCAGCCGGCCGTCGTCGGCGATGTCGTTCACCGCGACCGCGAATCCGTCCGCTGCCAGCCGGAGCGCCGTCGCGTGCCCAAGGCCCTGGGCCGCGCCCGTGACCAGGGCCACCCCACGCTGCTGGGGGCCCGGGTCTTGGCCAGCCCGGCCAGTGGGCATGTCAGATCACCGCCCCGGCGTTCGGTGACAGCACTTCGCCGCAGTACATGGATCCCTCGGTGGCCAGGTAGTACACGGTGTGCGCGATCTCCTCGGGGGTGACGAGCCGTCCCAGTGGGAGCGTGGCCAGGTAATCGGGTTTGCGCCAGAGCGAATCGGCGGCCAGCAGCGGGGTGTCGGTCGGTCCCGGCGCGACCGCGTTTACCCGGATGGCGGTTTCCGCGACTTCCATCGCCAGCGACTTGATGAGGCCGAGCACGGCCCCTTTGGCGGCCACGTAGTGCAGGTCGGTGGCGCTGCCGGCCAGCGCCAGCTCCGACGAGATGGCCACGATGGTCCCCTCGCCCTGCCGGAGCATGTGCGGCAGCACAGCGGCACAGCAGTTCACAGTGCCGCCGAGGATCACCGCGAGCATCCGGTCCCACTGGGCGACGGTGATGTCAGCGACGTCGATGCCCTCCTCGTAGTAGCCGGCCGCGCTGACCAGCAGGCCGATCCGGCCGAACCGCCCGGCGGCCTGATCCACCGCCTCTGCTACGGCGGCCCGGTCGGACACATCGGCCTGCAACGACAGGTCGGTGTCGGACGGGTTCAGGTCGATCCCCGCGGTCCGCCAGCCGGACCGGCGCATCAGCCCGGCGCAGGCGCGGCCGATCCCGCTGGCCGCGCCGGTGATGACGGCGGCGGGTTGATCGGTGGCTGGCGGCGTCACGCGTCGTCCGCCCTGGACACCACGGCCGCTAGGCTCTCGCTATCGTCGGCGGTCGCGCCCGGCCGGAAGGTCCGCCAGGCGATCAACGCACCGGCCAGGCCCAGCAGCACGGTCATGATGATGGCGCCCCAGTTGAGGTACCACTCTGTGTTGACCGGCCGGGGCCACAGCAGGTTCACGATCTCGGCCGTCAGCCAGACCGCGGTCACGGTTGTGACCAGGCGGATCGAACGCGCCCCCCACGCGTCGTCGGTGGGTGACTGACCGCGCCATTGCTTGTAGCGCAGCGCCACGATCGGCATGTAGTACGACAGGATGAAGCCGAAAGCGGAGAACGACACCAGTAGCGCGAACACCTTGGACGCGCCAGCGAAGATCAGTGTCCCAGCGATGACGATGGTCAGGCCGATCGCGTACCTGGGCAGGTTCTCGCGTCCCGAGAGCCTGCCCAGCAGCCGGGTCCCGGGCAGCAGCCGGTCGCGGGCGCTGGCCCAGATCGCGCGGGTCACTGCCGTCTGCACGGCGATCATGCTGGAGGTGAATCCGACCGCAAGGGCGATGAGCAGCGTACGTCCGGCTCCCGATCCGTAGGCGTGCACCAGGGTGGTGGCGATCGGGTTGGTGTCCTTGCCCGAGACCGCCGCGGCCATGTCGGGGATCGCGAGTACCAGGCCCAGGGAGGCGATGATGACGAGCACACCGCCGATCGCCAGCGAGAGGATGACCGCCCTGGGAAGCACCTTGCGGGACTCCCTGACCTCCTCGCCGATGGAGGCGGAGGCCTCGAAGCCGATGAACGAGTAGGCGATATAGGCGATGGGAAGCAGGAACGCGCCGGTCAGCCAGCTGAGGCCGTGCCCGGCGCCGCCGGTGTTGAAGATGATCGACAGGGGGTTGATGCGATGGAAGAAGATGAGGGTGATCCCGATTCCGGCCGATGCGATGAGTTCACACGCCAGCGCGATGTAGATCAGGCCCTTGAGCAGCCACCGGCCGAACAGGTTGACTGCCGAGCCGAATAGCAGCACCCCCATAGCCACCAGTTCCACGGTGAGCTGGGAGGGCGAGCTCACCCCGGCGGCGCCCAGGATGTAAGGGGCGGCCGTGATCGGCAGGACCGCAAGGGTGAGGGTGAGCCCCCACATGTAGGCCCAGCCGGTGAACCATCCGTACCGGGGGCCGATCAGCTCGCGCGACCAGGCGTAGACGCTGCCCTGCAGCGGCCATTTCGAGACCAGGTTCCCGAAAACGCCGCACACGAACAGTTGCCCGATCAGCACGATCGGGAAGGCCCAGAGGAACGCGGGCCCGGCCGCGACCAGGCTGATCGCAAAAACCGTGTAGATGCCGACGATGGGCGACAGGTCGGCGAAGGACAGCGCGAAGGCGGAGCGGAACTTGAAGTCTCTGACGGGCCGCCGCTCCAGCGGATTCTCGGTGATCGAAGTCTCAGTCATTGGTGTCCTCTCGTGCCATGGCGGCGGCGTCAATCGGGCGTGCGGGCGACCCAGTAGGCATCTGCAGGGAGGACCGGCTGTGGGCAGGTCCGCGGGGCCAGGCCCAGCGACTCCGTGTGCTTGGCAACCGCGCTGACCGTGGTGATCCAGAGTCCGTCGAGTGACTTCATCCGCTCGATGAGCCTCTCCAGCGCTGCGGCGCGGGACGGCCGCCCCGACAGGAAGGGATGACAGCACAGGACGAACGCGGCGCCCAGCCGGTGCATCGCCTCGAGTTCGAGGATCCACATCTCCAGCGCCTTGGCCGGGCTCTCGATCACCCCCGGGCCGGTCAGGCCCGGCAGGTACGCGTACTGCTCCCAGTCATCCAGGCCCCACGACACTGGCACCTCGACGAGCGTCCCCGAGGCCGGGGTCTCGCCGACTGCCAGCAGGTAAGGGTGATCGGAGTCCATCAGACTGGAGTCGTACTCGAATCCACGCTCGGCCAGTAGTCGAGGCGTGTGGTAGTTCATCTCCCACATGGGCGCGCGATAGCCGGTAGGCCGGACGCCGGCGATGTCGTTCAGCGCCCGCAGACCGAGGTCGAGCATCGCCGCCTCTGTCTTCTCGTCCATGCCGATCGTGTTCTCGTGGAAGTAGCTGTGATGGGCGATCTCGTGGCCCTCCTCGGCGATACGCCGCACGATCTCGGGATAGCGGTGCGCGGAGTATCCGGGTACGAAGAACGTCGCCTTGATGTGGTGCCGGTCAAGGAGTGCGAGGATCCGCGGCACTCCTACCAGCGGCCCGTAGGACTGGTGGCTCATCGGGGTCATCCGGCTGACCGACGAGATATCGGCGGTGAGAATGGGCGCCTCGGCGTCCATGTCGAATGTCAGGCACGCGGCCGCG